>Ga0207647_10000222_pt1 | contig 46878 bp, 42 predicted proteins | sample KBSCornC2_FD_184295 | JGI IMG/M metagenome (GOLD analysis project Ga0207647, IMG submission 184295) | Corn rhizosphere microbial communities from Kellogg Biological Station, Michigan, USA - C2 (SPAdes) (version 2) | ecosystem: Host-associated > Plants > Roots > Rhizosphere ... | reverse complement strand
TTAAAATTACTTTAGCTCTTCTGTTGATAGCTTTAATAAAATCCATACCCGACAGTTCCGGCATTTGAATGTCCAAAAAAATTAAATCAACTTTTTGAGACGCGACGGCTTGCAATGCTTCAATGGGGTTGGTGAACGTTCCTTCCAGCTGCAAATGCGGCGTTTGATTGACATAGTGCACCAATATGTCAATGGCGTGTTGCTCATCATCCACTATAATACAATTGATCATAGCTTATTAATGGTTAGTTCTGTAAAATAAAAATTGGAATCCTCATTAACACGAAGCAGGTAGTCTTCACCATAGGCAAGGTCCAAACGTTTTTTGATATTGTCCAATCCGATTCCTGTTGAAAGTTCCTTTGGGCCGTTTTTCTTTTTGTTACGGCATTGAAAATTCAAATGATGGTCGCGAACCAAAAGGTTGATTTCAATCGGGCTCGCAGTGCTTTTCAAATCACCATGCTTAAAGGCGTTTTCAACAAGCGTAATTAAAACAAAGGGAACTATGGTGGCTCCATTGATGACGCCTTCCACATTGAACTTTACATTAAGGTTATTGCTGAAGCGAAGCTGGTTTATCTTAATCACATTTCGGACATGCTCAATTTCATCTTTCAATGGCGCTCGGCCATCTTTTGCGTTTCCTTCGCTGAGTGCATAACGCATGATATCCGACAGGGTTAAAATCCCTTCAGATAACTCCGAAGAGTAGGGCAGTGATTTAGCGTACAAGAAATTCAACGTATTATGAAGAAAGTGAGGATTGATTTGTGCCTTAAGAAAATTAAAATTGGCTTGTGTCTTTTCTACTTCCAGCTGCAACTTTTGTTCTTCCAAAATTTTTCGTTGTTTTTGTTCATCTCGCAATTTTGTGAGGTAAGCAATTAAAAAGGCCAATCCCAAAAAAAACAAAGTATTTATGATCACACCTGCAACTACAACTGAAACAGGTGATATTTCATCTTGATTTTCAATCGGCAAAACAAAATAAGATCCAAGATGATAGCCGATGCAAATGAAGATCATTATTACAGAAAACGGCAAATAGGAAATTGGTTTGCGTTTTTCAGAAATAAGATGATAATAGTAGTTCATTGCAAAGAACAGAAACAGGATGGTGTACAAAACACCGACACAGGTTTTGATAACAAAACGCCAATGGAAAAAATTCGGTATTTTTTCAGCTTCCTTTGGAACGAGAGATATCATTACCAATCCTACGAGTCCCAAGCAAACGTACACCGCCAGCGTAATCCAAAACACTTTCCAAAAAGAATATCGTTTTCTGAATTTGAACATCTCTTGCTTCAAAATTATTGTTTAATAAAACATATAAAGGAGGAATGCTCCTCCTTTATTGTTGTTGGTCGCTTTTACTTATTGTCCAACATTCAATCCTGTGCCTCCCTGTGTTCTTTTATTCTCTTCTTCAGCTCCTATATTCCGGTTGCGTGCCGCCTTTACCTGGTTACTTCCAAAGCGGTAAACAAAATTCAGTTTGATTTGCTGGCTCTCCCAATTGGCATTTACTCTTGTTAGCTGTCCTGCAAATTCCTGCTTGCCTGTAAAATGGAACGAATTAAAAATATCGCTGTAAGACAATTTGATCGTTCCTTTGTTTTTCCATATCAGCTTTGATAAACCTCCGTCAACGTTCCATAAACTGTTTGAACGGAAAGCGCCTTGTTGAATTGTTGGTGCGACATAAAAACCCGTAAGTTCCGCGCCCCATGTTTTTGTTTTTCCAAACTTATAACTGTTTTGTGCGTACAAAACCAAACCGAATGCACTTTGATCAACTTTCCGGCCCGGTCCAAAATCAGCCTTGTATTTGGCATAGTTGCTGCTCAAATTCGCAAAGACGGAATACGATTTATGTTGGAACGGATAACTAATATTAAAGCTCACAATATCCTGCGTTGCTAAATTCTTCTTAGAAACAAAACCTTTTGTTTTTTGAATCGTGTCAATCCATTGAGCGAACATATCTTTCACATGACTATAATTTAAAGAGGTGTTTAAACGATACTTGTATGTGTGAGATATTCCGATGCTATTAGTGTATTGAGGTCTCAGATTTACATTTCCTTTTTGAAAAGTGTACTCGTCAAGTTTGAATTCAAAAGGATTCAAATCCTGGTAGGCAGGACGATCAATTCTTTTACTGTACGTCAACCCAAATTGACTCATTGGATTTTTATTGAACGTTATGGCTGCACTTGGGAATACATCTGTGTAATTTCTTCTGAAACTGCTTTCATATTTACCAGTACCTGTTTGGCCGGTAGATACTCCTCTTGATACTGTATTTTCAACACGAACACCGGCTTGGATCATTATGCCTTTTAATTGACGATTGTAGTTCACGTATCCTGCGTTGATATTTTCTTTATAATCAAACAAATTGCTTTTGTCGTTGTTCAAAACTTCGCTGCTGCCACTCACATCGTAATTTTGAAAATCGTTATCCGTTTTTACGTACGATAATTTAGCGCCATAACCGAGCTTGCCTTTTTTAAAATTCTGTTCCCAGTCGGCCTTCAAAGAATTGATATAGATATTTGTTGGAGAAATCATTCTTGTGACGACGCTTCTTGTAATCGTTTGGCCTGATGCATCGTAATAATAGTTGGGTTGAAACTGGTTCGTATTAATATTATAATAACCATGATCGGCATTTAGCGTTAAACTGCTACCGTCAGTTCCTGTATAACTATAATTCAGGTTCAAGTTGATGTTGTTTCTTTTTAATGTGCTCGTGTTGTTTGCAACTAAGATTCTGTCAACGACTCCAGTTGGAATATATGAAATTGGTGTGCGGCTGTTGTTTGACATCGTCGGATTTGAAAAAGTTCCGTTCACCATTATTCCCACTGTATTCCTCTTATCAATGAAATAATCAACACCTGCTTTATAATTATGACTTTCGTTTTTCATCTTCATCACCCCGTGCTGGTTGAACAAAGAATCTGCTACGGTACGGTAGAGGTTTATTTTATTTCTGTTGTTCCCTTCATTGTAGCTGTAGTTGCCGAAAATATTTACCGATCTGCTTCTGTGATTTAATGTAATGCCTGCATTGTATTTAGGATAAAAGCCCTCATTTACACCCAGGTTTACGGAACCATTCGTTCCAAGAGATTTATTTTTCTTTAACCGAATGTTGATGATACCCGCATTGCCGGCTGCTTCATACTTTGCCGAAGGGTTGGTAATAATTTCGATCGATTCAATATTTGATGATTGAATTGACTTGAGATAATTGGAAAGATCTTGTCCTGATAAAGGAGTCGGTCGCCCATCAATATATACCTGCACGCCATTCTTTCCATTCACACTTAAATTTTCATCCTTATCTACAAGCACTCCCGGTGATTTGCGCAACAGGTCTAAAGCATCGCTTCCAACCGAGTTGATCGTTCCTTCGACGTTTAATATTGTTTTGTCGGCTTTGACTTCAACAATTGGTTTGTTTGCAGTAATGGTAACATTACTCATTTGCCCGGTTGCTTTTGCCAGCTTGAGTTCCGGAACAAATGCTGTTTCGCCTTTTACTTCAAAGACCGGGGAAATTGAAGGAGCAAATCCAACATGGGAAGCACTCACACGATACTTGCCCGGTTTTACATTATCAAAAATGTAATCTCCGGATTCTTTTGAAACAACAAATTTTAAAATTGCTCTTCCCGTGTCTTTTAACAGGCTGATTGTGGCGCCATTAACCGGCTTGCCATCTGCATCTTTTGCAATGCCGTTTACTTGTTGGGCATTTAAACTTAAAGATGTGACTGCTGCTAAAATCAAAATCAATATTCTCATAAACCTGGTTTTATCTGGTTGAATAATCGTTTCTTTTTTCGTGCACAAACGTATATCGATAAAAAAGGGAAAGAAAAATTGTTACACAAAAGCGGTTTTTTTCAATACAAACTGTGTTTATGAATGATCCAAGTGTTGAAACTCAGCCAGGGGACAAATGGCCCGACTATTGATTTATGTTGTCTGTAAACAGAATTTGATTAACTAAATCAAGCTTTATGAAAAGGATTTTTTGTGTATTGAGCCTGGCATTTGCAATAACAGTTGCGTCCGCCGGTTTTAATGAGACGCAGGCGCAGACAAAAACAAAAACAGTTACGAGCCATAAAAAGAAATCAGCCTTAATTGGTGCCGGTGCTGGTGCGGCAACAGGTGCAATTGTGAGTAAACATCACGGTAAAGGCGCACTGATTGGTGGTGCCGTTGGAGCCGGTGCTGGTTATTTGTATGGAAAGCACAGAGATAAAACTCATCCTATGCGAAAGACAGTAGTCAAGTCAGGCAGTTAACGAGGTAAAAAGCTCAGACAAATGTTTGAGCTTTTATTTTTTCTGCATTGGAATAAATAATTAAGTTGCCATCTAATGACCTGGGCAGAACATTTAATTGATTATTACTTTAATCTCAATCCTCCAAAAAAATTGCCGGAAGACATCGAATGGTTATATCCACAGAAAGATGCGGCCGTAAGAAAAGTGTTCGAGGAATTTTGTTTTAAATACTACAGTGATAAAAAACCACGGAGGCTTTTTCTTGGAATTAACCCCGGTCGTTTCGGTGCAGGAGTAACAGGAGTAAACTTTACTGCGCCGAAACAATTAATCGAGCATTGCAAAATTGAACATCCATTTAAAAATCAATCGGAACTTTCTGCGGAATTTATTTATGAAATGATTGATGCCTACGGCGGGTCAGAAAAATTTTACGAGAAGTTTTTTATCGGCTCAGTATGTCCATTAGGATTTATAAAGCACGGAAAAAATATTAATTATTACGATGACAAAGAATTGCTGAAAACAGTTGAGCCATTCATTGTAAAGAATTTGAAAAAGCTGGTCGATTTCAAAGTGGACCGAAGCGTTTGTTATGCAATTGGCGGAGAAAAAAATTTCAAATATTTGTCTTCCTTAAACGAGCGGTTTCAATACTTTGATGAAATTCATCCTTTGCCGCACCCACGTTTCATTATGCAATATCGGCGCAGGCAAAAGCAACAATTCATCCAGCAATATTTACAACTCATCACAAAATAGCGAGTCAAATATTTGTCGCTTTAGCCAGTTATTCTACTTTTGCCTTTCTTAAGCCAGGAATATGAAAATCTTCACCGGCCGACCAATACTTTAAGGCCGAATTTTTACAGGTGTTTTTTTAAATGGCGTTCCGCCATAGACTTTTATTATATTAATTTTTAATCCCCTTGTTATGTCGCAGGTAGTAACCTCTTCAAATAAATATTTTACGCTTTGGTCATTAGTAAAAAAATCGCTTCGCGGCGATGAATATGATTATACGCAAGGAAGCATTCGCCATGCAATTATTTTATTGGCCATACCAATGATTTTGGAGTTAAGTCTTGAATCGGTGTTTGCCCTCGTCGATATGTTTTTTGTTGGAAAACTTGGTGAGAATGCAATTGCAACAGTTGGATTGACCGAATCAGTAGCAGCCATAGTTTATTCGATTGCCATTGGATTAAGCACGGCTGCAACTGCAATGGTTGCCCGTCGCACCGGCGAAAAAAACGAAGATGACGCTTCTCATGCCGGTGCCCAAACAATTGTTTTGTCTTTGATGGCAAGTATTCTTATTACTATTTCGGGGATTGCTTTCGCTCCAAAGATTTTACAAATTATGGGTGCAAAAGCTGACGTGGTTAGAGATGGCGCCATTTTTACAAGAATTTTATTGGGCGGCAATGTTGTTATCATTCTACTTTTTTTGATCAATGGAATATTTCGCGGCGCAGGCAATGCGGCTATTGCCATGAGAAGCCTGTGGTTGGCCAGTATATGTAATATCATTTTTTGTCCTTTGTTTATTTATGGCATAGGACCTTTTCATGGCTTAGGGTTGAAAGGTGCTGCAATTGCCACAACCATTGGCAGGGGCATTGGTGTCTCGTACCAGGTTTATCATTTAATAAAAGGCACAAGTAATGTTCGCATAAAAGCAAAACATTTCAAATTCGAATGGACGATGATGAAAATGCTGATCAAAATCGCATGGCCTGCAACATTTCAATTTTTAATTGCTTCCGGGAGCTGGATTGTTTTGGCAGCATTGGTTGCAAAAACAGGGGGTACCAGTGCATCCGCCGGCTACCAGGTGGCTCTAAGAAATGTTGTTTTTTTTATTTTACCCGCCTGGGGACTAAGTAATGCTGCAGCAACATTGGTTGGACAAAATCTTGGGGCGAAACAACCCGAACGTGCAGAGCAAAGTGTGTTGATGACAGCGAAATACAATGCATTTTTCATGTCAGCGGTGATGTTGATGTTTATGTTTTTTGCAAGCCCGATTATTGGAGTATTCACAAACGATCCTGATGTTCATCACACAGGGACACTCGCCTTACGAATTATTGCTTGCGGCTACACGTTTTATGGAATTGGAATGGTGATGGCACAGGCTTTAAATGGTGCGGGTGATACTAAAACGGCAACACTGATCAATTTTTTTGGTTTTTGGATTTTTCAGATTCCACTTGCTTTTGTGTTAGCAAAATGGATGAACATGGGAGCGGTGGGTTCTTTTATTTCTATACCCGTTGCTGAAAGCTTTATGGCAATTACAGCCTATATCTTTTTTAAAAAAGGAAAATGGAAAACAGTAGTGGTATAAAAGTTTATTGTTCTGTTAGCCTTTAGTAATTTCAGTAAGGATATGACGAACAATAATACAATAGATACCAACCTGCTTCGCCAAATATTTTTTATTGCTGCCATAGTTTTCCTGGGCATTGTTTTATTCAGGGAACTATGGTTTTTTACCTCTGCATTTCTGGGCTCGGTTACATTTTATGTGTTGATGCGCAAAAGAATGTTCTATCTGACCGAAAACAGAAAATGGAGAAAGGCTTCTGCCGCCTGGGTATTAATGTTGCTTTCCTTCTTTGTTATACTTGTTCCCATAGGCATCCTGGGAAATATTCTTTACTCAAAGATCACTGATATCGTAACGCATTCAGGTCAATACCTAACCCAGTTAAAACATTTTGCCGATCAAATAAAAGATAAGACAGGCTATGAGATCGTCAAGCCGCAAAATATCGATCAACTTGGATCGTATCTTACCGTTTTGCTTCCGAAAGTGTTAGGCGTAACCTTAAACACAATTACTATCATTGCCAGCATGTACTTCATTTTGTATTTTATGTTAGTGAACGGCCGGCGAATGGAGGAGGCTTTATATGAATACATTCCCTTAAAAGACAGTAATGTTGAGTTGATTGGAAAAGAAATAAGAGTGATGGTGATTTCCAATACAATCGGTATTCCATTAATTGCATTAATACAAGGTGTTGTCGGGCTCATTGGCTATTTAATAATTGGTATTAATGAGCCGTGGTTATGGTTTGTAGCAACTTGTATTGCGGCAATGATGCCTGTAGTTGGCGCAGCGTTAATTTATGTTCCATTAACAGTTTCATTATTTGTTTCTGGCGAAACCGGCAAAGGCATTGCAATGGCCGTTTGGGGATTTGGTGTTATCGGTCTCGTAGATAATTTATTTCGTTTCTTGCTCAACAAAAAATTGGGCGATATTCATCCGCTCATTACCATCTTTGGCGTGATCATCGGTGTTCAGCTCTTTGGATTCATTGGTTTAATATTTGGCCCTTTGCTTATATCGATGTTTATCTTGATGCTAAAAATTTATTCTTCAGAGTTTATTGTTAAGAAAAGAGAAATGAAAAGAGTGAAATAAACAAACACTGCAGTAAAAACACTTCGGACTTTTTCAAAAAATTAAGTTCTTCTACTTAATTTCTTAAAAATTTCTTAGGATCGTTTGCAAGTTGTTGATGAGCATAATATTTTCACAACCGCATCGTTTCAATAGTCCACCGAAAAACCTAGAATAGTGCGTAGAGTCTACATGCCATTATCCGTTGTTTGCCTTCTTTTTTCTTTTTTACTCCTACCTGTAGTAAAAGCTGGAAGTCATTCGGCTAATCCTGAAGTTTTAATTTCACAAAGCAGCGGCGCAGCAAAAATGAGTGCTGAAAGCTTCAGCAATCTATTGTACGATAGCCTTCAACTGGATGCTTTAGGAATGAGCCGCGAAGCACTGAAGCTTGCTTATAAAGGGCAGCAGAATCTTGTTAAAAAAGGAGTCATTTCAAACGATGATGTTTTAACTGTTTGCGATTTTTCTCAACCCTCTGAAAGCAAACGCATGTACATTATTGATGTGAAAAATTTCAAAGTATTATTGAATACCTATGTTGCTCATGGAAGAAACTCCGGGCAAAATTATGCTGAACGTTTTTCAAACCGTACAAGATCATTACAAAGCAGCTTAGGTTTTTATGTAACAAAAAATACTTATCTCGGCGAGCATGGTTTGTCTTTGCGATTAGCCGGATTAGATAAAGGATTTAATGATAGGGCTGCATCAAGAGCAATTGTTGTTCACGGTGCAACTTATATTGGCGATGAATGGCGTGGTTCTGCCTATATGGGAAGAAGCTTTGGCTGTCCTGCGGTGCCGGCGCGTATTGCTCCAAAAGTTATTGATCTGATTAAAAATGGTACTTGTTTGTTCATCTATCATCCGTCGAAAAGTTACCTGCACGGGTCTACGATACTTAACGGCTGATTTGGACGCAAACAAGGATGGATGACAAAGCCCACCGTACCCTATGGTTGGGCTTTTGTTTTTTTATGGTTATCAAAATCAAAAACGCTTTGATTTAATTTCCGGTTTTGGCGGGCAGAGAATAATATCCCTTCCCTGTTTTTTTGCCTAACTCGCCCTTTTCCACTTTTTCTTTTTGAATGTAGGATGGCTTTAGTCTTTCGGGTTGGTTTAATTGTTCATATACAGAGCAGCTCACTGCATAATTTACATCATTGCCAATAAGATCCATTAGTTTAAAAGGTCCCATCTTAAAACCCCTGCTTTCCAATAAACGGTCGATGGTTTCAAAATCGGAAATGCCTTCTTCAACCAATCGTAATGCCTCAATGTAATAGGGTCGTGCAACGCGGTTTACAATAAATCCAGGAGAATCTTTACAAACAACCGGCGTTTTGCCAAATGTTTTTGTGAGAGCTACCAGTTTATCAAGAACTTCCTGGGAAGTTTGTTCCGCTTTTACTACTTCAACCAATTTCATTATTGGAGCAGGATTAAAAAAATGAAGTCCGGCAACTCTTTCAGGTATTAAAACATGTTTTGCAATTTCAGAAACAGGCAGCGAAGACGTGTTGCTCGCAAAAATGGTTTCGTTTGAATTGATTTGAGCAAGTTGGTTGAATAATGAAACTTTCACTTCAATTTTTTCAACGACAGCTTCAATAATTAGGTCAGCAACGCAATCATTTGTGCTAGAGGTAAAATAAATTTGATCAAGAACTGCTTGTTTCTTTTCTGAATTGATTTTTTGTTTATCAACTAAAGTCTGCAGATCTTTTTCAAGTTTGCTCTTTGCCTTTTGAATGGCTTCCTCATTCAGATCATACAAAATAGTCTTGAACCCCGCCGAGGCCGAAACCTGTGCAATTCCGCTACCCATAGTGCCCGCTCCGCAAATGCAAATTGTTTTCATGCTGTGATATTCGTCAGTAAAATTATGGTACAATAATTTCTAACTTTATAAAAGATAAATAGTGCGTATGAAAAAGAAAAATCTTCTTCTTATTGGTGTTGCTGTTGTGTTGGTAATCGCTGCAGTTATTTTTCTTGTCCGCAACAGAAAAGTAAATAAAGGTGAGATTCCTCCAAGAAAAGCTCCACAACTTTCAATCGAAAATCCCGGCGATCAATCTGAGTTCATTACATCGGCAAGTGAATCGGAGATCGGGTGAAAGTTGTTGAATCGAACTACAGAAAGTACAACTGTGAGCCCAACAGAAGTTAAATGGTGACTCTGTTGCCCGCTTCATAATAGATTTCTTTTTTTAACTTACTACCAAAACCGGCTGATGAAGTACTCAATTTCCATTTCCTTCCTGGTTGGTATTCTTCTTTTTTTTCTTCCTTTTATTGAAATTAAATGTAACGCGACCCCTTTGTATGAAGCAAAGGGAATTGATTTGGTGACAGGCTTTACAGTTAAAGACAACATGCACAGTAAAGACTTCGATGAAACTTCAATTGATATAAAAAATGAAAGACAGCAGGGAAACAGTTTTGCGATTGCTGCATTTGCTTTGGGTATTTTAGGATTGGTGCTTTCATTGTTGAATTTTAAATCGCAGCCTGTGGTGTGCATGATTACAGGTGCGTTGGCTGCATTTGCCTTAATTGGTTTGTTGATCGACTTAAATTCAGATTTAAAAAAATGGAACGGGGCTTCAATTAAAAAAACTGACAACGATTTTTTAGGGGGATTGGCGAATATTAAAGTCAGCGTTGACTTCACAGCCTGGTTTTATCTTTCGTTGGTCAGTTTTTTGGCAGCTGCATATTTTGCTTATCAAAAAGGTTCGCTGTCTTCAAAACAAAAAATTTAATCTCAGTTGTAAAAACAAGAAAGTCTCCAAATGCTGAAGACTCTTTCATTGCAACCAAATCTTTAATCGATCAAAGGCCCTAGGTTGCAGTTCCAAACTGCCTCAAAAATCTTGCGTCGTTTTCGCTGAATAAACGGATATCATTGATATCATACAGCAACAACGCAGGCCGTTCAATTCCCATTCCGAATGCGTAGCCTGTGTATTTGTTACTGTCAATACCGCAATTCTCCAATACTTTCGGATGCACCATTCCACATCCTAAAATTTCAACCCAACCTGTTTGCTTGCAGATGCGGCAACCCTTTCCCCCGCAAATAAAACAGCTTACATCCATTTCGGCACTCGGTTCCGTAAAGGGGAAATACGAAGGGCGGAAGCGTACCTTCACATCTTTGCCGAACATCTCCTGGACAAAAAAGTAAAGCGTTTGCTTCAAATCGGCGAAGCTTACATTTTCGTCAATGTACAAACCCTCCACCTGGTGAAAAAAGCAGTGCGATCTTGCACTAATGGTTTCATTTCTGTAAACACGTCCCGGGCAAATGATACGAATCGGCAATCTACCTTTCTCCATTTCACGTATCTGCACATTGCTTGTGTGAGTCCGTAAAAGCCAGTCGGGATTTTGATGGATGTAAAACGTATCCTGCATATCACGTGCAGGATGGTTTTGGGGTAAATTCAATGCAGTGAAGTTGTGCCAGTCGTCTTCAATCTCCGGTCCGTCGGCAACTGAAAAGCCCAAACGCTGAAATATGGAAACAATGCGATTGCGAACCAAAGTAACAGGGTGACGTGAACCAATTTGAACTGCATCGCCTGGCAATGAGAGATCCAGATCTTCCTTTGCCGACAGCTTATTATCTGTTGTTAATTCCTTAGCATTCTCAAATTTTTCCTCTGCCAACTGTTTAAATTCGTTCAGCACCTGTCCGAACTCTTTTTTCTTTTCGCTGGGAACATTTTTCATTTCCGAAAAAAGAGATTTTGTCAATCCTTTGCTCCCCAAAAACTTAATGCGGAACTCTTCAAGCTGTTGAAGATTTGAAATTTCATAACCTTCAACTTCCTTACGATAGGCTTCAATCTGCTGCAGTAATTCATCCATGCCGGCAAAGATAAGGACGGCAAACGGCAAACGAGAAATGGGAATGGTAGCATCTTTCTGATCAAAACATTCTTTTACGTTTTGAAAAAACGTTTTGCAACCGGATCAATTAATCGAGGCTAAAAGTTTACGATTGACGACCCTCATCCATTATTCAAATCACTGGTTTCAAAAGTATTTCCCTGGTTAATGTCGCCTGTGTCAAAACCTTTTTTGAACCAGTGCATGCGTTGTTCGGATGTGCCATGTGTAAAAGATTCGGGAACCACATAACCCTGTGCTTCTTTTTGCAGTCGATCATCGCCGATAGCATTGGCCGCATTCAAAGCTTCTTCAATATCACCTTTTTCCAAAATCCCTTTTCCTTGTTCGTAATGAGCCCACACACCGGCAAAATAATCAGCCTGCAGTTCCAGGCGGACCGAATATTTATTGAATTCCTGTTCACTCAATTGTTCACGAAGCCGGTCAATTTTATCTGAGATGCCTAGTAATTTTTGAATGTGATGACCAACTTCATGTGCAACTACGTAAGCCATTGCAAAATCGCCCCCAGCATGAAAACGGTTTTGTAATTCATCATAAAAGGAAAGGTCGATATACAATTTTTCATCACCGGGACAATAAAACGGACCTGTTGCAGAACTTGCATACCCGCAAGCGGATTCTGTTGAATTGGTAAAGAGAACAAGCGTTGGATCAGGATAATCCTTACCGGCTTTTTGCAACAATTGCGTCCACACATCTTCTGTTTCTGCAAGAATGGTTTTTACAAAATGCACTTCCTGGTCCTGTGCTTTCTGCTGTTGTGCCGACAAGGGTTGATTTTGATTGGGCAAAGGCAGTTGTGTATTTGCGCCACTGCCGCCCAGTAAATAATTCAGTATCAAAACAATTACTCCAATTACGCCACCGCCAACAGCAACATGGCCGCCGGTTATTCCTCTGCGGTCTTCAACGTTCGAACTTTCTCTTCTTCCTTGCCAAAGCATAAAATAGGTTTTGAAGATTAAGATAAAAAGTATGCCTTAATTGATTCGCACAAAGGTTGTAATTTTTATTACGTACTTGGCCGAATTGCCCCTTTCAGCCTCTGCCTGCCTCACTCGACTTTTAGATTCTGTGATGCAACATGGGATACAACCATAAAAACAAAAGCCCCGGTCTCTTTCGAGCAAGGGAGCTTTGTTTATGTTTTTTATTTATATAAAAGTTGTAATTAACCAAGTAAAAATTTTGTGCCACGCTTGTTTCAGGTCAATTCTCTATTTTAGATTTTGAAATTTCGAATAAACATTGCTAACTTAATTTTTAAATCACCCATTATGCATACAAATCCTAAGGAAAACCGCACTTATTTGTCAAACCTTGTGGACCAATTCCGGCATAAGGGGTATAAGTGCACAGAAATTAAGGAAGACGATTCGGTAATTATAATCGTCAAACACGAAAAGAAAAATGATGATTTACTTTCACACACATTGAATGAAAACTATAAAAGTTTACTTAGATCAAACTGATTTACGACGCACATGAGAAAAAAAAGGGGCTGCAACTTGCGGCCCTTTTAATTTTAGAATAAAACGTCCCACGCAAACCGAAGAAGGGTTCCTATAACAATGATTAAAAAGAAGATACGGATAAACCGATTTCCTTTTATAATCGCCATTCTTGCACCGATCATACCACCAAAGGCATTGCAAACAGCCATGGGAAAAGCAACGGACCATATAATTTTACCTTTGATCGTAAATAAAACAATAGACCCAAGATTGGTTGCGAGGTTTACCAGTTTTGCCTGCGCAGATGAGTGCAAAAAATCGTAGCCAAGCAAGGAAATAAAAGCAAGTATTAAAAAACTTCCGGCGCCCGGGCCAATAAATCCGTCGTAAAAGCCAATAGTCAGACTGATTGCTATGCTAAACCACAATTCTTTTTTAAACGGGTGATCTTTTGCTTCGTGCTGACCAAAATCTTTTTTAGTGTAAGTGTAAATGGCAACAAAAATCAGCACAATTAATAAAACTGGTTTCATAAACCTGTTGCTCACGACGCTCAATAACTCCGAGCCTGCAAAAGAAGAAAAGAAAGCGATGGTGCACATCACAGCTGTGAGTGTATAATTGAGCTTTACTTTTTTTAAATATTGAATAGCAGCAAATAAGGTTCCGCTGAAAGAAGGAATTTTTGTGCAACCAATAATATTGACCACAGGGTAATTACGAAGCAAAACCAATGCAGCCGGAGTTTGAATTAGTCCGCCGCCACCAACAATAGCATCAACAAAACCTGCAGCAAACGCTGCTAAGCACAACAAACTAATTTGCTCAATGGACACTTGCATCAGGCCGCGAAAATAAGATGAAGTGACTTTCTGTTACACTGCAATTAAACGTCACTTTCCGAATTTCACCAGCAGTCCTGCACCAATCAATGATTTTATTTGCCATGCGGGTGATTTGCCATCGCTTCCAAACAATCGAACATCATCATCATAAATCAAATCGAGGTTCCATGTTGCTGATAAAACTTTCGAAAGTTTTACCGACCAAAGATTCGTCATGTACACATCAATTTTTCCCGGATTGTGTTTGTAGTTTGAAAACAGATCTAATCTCGCTTTATAGCTTACCGTTTTATTGAACTCTTTTAAATATTCGGCAGAAACAAAAGCTCCGAACTCTGATTTGCTTTTTTTACCCGGAACTACCCCGTATAATCCTTTTGCAGATAAAGAATCATTTTTTACAACAATCCATCTTGCAGTCAGGGGAGATAAAAACAGCGAAAAATTTTTAGTCGGCTTAAAATCAAAACCAACACCTAACAATACATAAGCAGGCGAGAGGAATGCAGATGAAAAAGTTTTTGAATTGTCTGAATAAGTATAACCATTTGCCATCTGTGTTCTGAAGTTGAACAATCCTGAAAGATTCCATTTATCTGTTAAGGCATATCCGTATTTACTCAACAAATCAAAACGGTCATCGTTTTTTCTGCTTCCAAGAGTCGAAGTTTTTAAATAACCGAAGTTTATGTCAAGAGTATTGTCCCAACTGTGGCGGTCCTTTTTGTAAAATGCATAAGCACTGAAAATGGTGTTCAACGATAAAGAAAATTTGTCTCCGCCGGCAGCCCAGTTATTGAGCGAACCCTGAGCAAGATTGAGGCTAAAGAAGCCACCGGTCTTCCACAATTTATTTGTTGTATCACTAACGTCTTTTTTAATCGTTTTTTGAGATTCGACTTTTAATTTTTTTATGGTTTCATCTTGTGCACTTACTGAAAAACTTATAAAAAAGGCGGCAATGAGAAAAAACTTATTCATAAAAAACATTTATGCAAAGTAAGAAACGCTTGTTCAAACAAAAAAGGCACTTCTCAAAGTGCCTCTCAAATTTTTATCGAACGTTTTTACATTTTCTTCTTCGGATACCGACGGCTTTTTTCGCTGAGAGATGCAATTTTTCCGTTTACAATTCGTAAATCATTCATTTGCTCTATCGAATCTGTGTTGCCTTTTTTGTCTTCCCAAATTTGTTTGTACCAAAGCGAAACATACTGTTGTTTTCCATCTTTTGATTTAACTGATTCGTAATCATCCATGTAAATCTTCATTGATTTAAGATCACTTCTTTGGGCAGTAAACATTTTGCGGAGGCTGTCCTTCGAAAATGTCCCTTCCATTTGATCAAAAGATAAATGAATACTGTCTGCAAATGAAGTTAAGGAAGCATCAATATTTCCGTTTTCAAAGTCCTTCAACGCCTGCAAAACCATTTTTAAATTATCGATATTGCCAGGTTGCCAGTCCGCCCAATCTTTTAGCGGATAAGCCAAATCGGTTGTTGACATGGCAGCGACTTTTGTCTCCTCCGTTGGCGTTTGTTTCGAAGCTGTGCTTTCCGAATTGTTGCAGGCAATTAAGCTGGTTGCCATTAAGAACAAAATTGTCTTTCTCATTGTATGTTGTTTTGATGATGAAATTACGGGGGCGGGAAAACCGTTTTTAAGGAAAACGGGGAAGCTTGTTCTTAGAATTGGACAAAACAATTTACTAAAGTTTCTTCAACACAAAATAATTTCTAATCAGTGTCTTATTGAAATGATCCGGATTATTGCTGTGCAAATTAAAACCGGTTTGAGCAAGCAAGAAAGATAGTGTGCAACTTCTCAATATCATTTTAGTAAAGATCATTGATACAGCATTTAATGCATCGCTTCAAATACAAAGGCAATAAGGAAACACAAAACAAGAAAGAACCGTTTTGAGTGCGTGCAAAAAATAGAAGGGAGGTTTGGCTTGAAAAATGCGAAGCCAATTGAAGGCAAACATGAGTTGCTGCTTGATGACGGAATTACAACCGGTGCCCCATTGGAAGCATGCTACGAGGAATTTTAAAAGCCCAAAATGTTCAATTAAGTGTGGCCACTCTTTGTTTTTCATTTCACTGATGTATTTTTAAGGCATGAATCCTGTGAGAAATCTTTTACTGCTCGTGCTTGTTGTTTTTTTTGCCTGCAAAAAAGATTCATTTACCAATAGTTCCTCTGCTCAATTAATAACTTCGGTTGACACCCTTCATTTCGATACTGTATTTACGTCAACAGGTTCTACTTCCCAATTTGTAAAAATCATAAACAACAATAATAACGGTATTCATATTTCATCTGTTAAGCTTGCAGGTGGTGCATCGTCTGCGTTTAAATTAAATGTGGATGGAACACCGGGTTGGCAGGTAAATAATGTTGATGTTTTGGGCAATGACAGCGTTTATGTTTATGTAACCGTTAGCATTAATCCAACGGGGGCCGGTCTTCCTTTTGTCGTAAGAGACAGCATTGAGATTGATTACAACGGAAATAAGAGATTTGTTCAGTTAGATGCTTATGGAAGGAATGCGCATTTCTTTCGTGACAGAAAAATTACGTCACCCGAAACATGGAATAACGATTTGCCTTATGTAATTCTTGGAGGTTTAACTGTTGATAACAATACGACACTTACTATTAATGAAGGCTGCAAAATTTATATGCATGCCGATGCTCCTTTTATTGTCAATGGAAGTTTGCAGGTAAACGGGGATAAATATGATAGTACAAGAGTTGTTTTTGCAGGTGACAGATTGGACGACCCTTATAGAGATTTTCCTGCAAGCTATCCCGGAATCATTTTTTCCGATGTCAGCTCTAACAATGTTTTGAATTATGCAATCATTAAAAATGCTTACCAGGGAATTGTTGCAGGGCCATCATATTCAGGAACAAAACTTACATTGAGCCAAACCATAATTGACAATGCTTACGATGCCGGTTTATTTGCAGTTAATTCAAGTATCAATGCACAAAATTTGTTAGTCAGCAATTGCGGGAAAAATATTTTGTTGGTTGGTGGCGGCAATTACAATTTCACTCATTGTACGGCCGCAACTTATTCCAATAATTACATCCAGCATAAGGATCCGGTTTTATTTATTACCGACAGGTTCAATTCAACAACAAACAGCCTTACAGCAAATTTTGCCAACTGTATTTTTTGGGCCGAAAGCAATGGCGTTATTGATGATGAGGTTGTAACATCCAAACAAGGAAGTTCATTTAATGTTGTATTTGATCATGTGTTGTGGCGGGTAAAAAACAATCCTTCTAACTCAACAATAACATCTGCAATCAATAATCAAAGCCCCTTGTTTGACACGATTAATACGAGTCAAAAAATTTATAGTTTCCGTTTAAAAGATAGCTCTCCAGCTATTGACAAAGGCAAAAGCACATCAGTAAACATTGATCTGGATGGCAAACCACGGCCAGTTGGTTTGCCTGACCTGGGCTGCTATGAAAAGCAATAAAATTTAATACAGCACCGAAGCAGCCAACCTTCCTAACTTTACGTTGTTATTTGCTCAAAACACTCTTGTTATGAAAATCGCTTTCATTGCTTTGTTAATTACTTCAATGCTTGCCGCGTCTTCCATTTACGATTTTAAAGTTGAAGGCTTGTCCGGCGGCACCATTGATCTTTCAAAATTTAAAGGAAAAAAAATCATGATTGTGAACACGGCTTCACAATGCGGAAACACACCTCAATACGCCGATCTTGAAAAGTTGTACGAAAAGTACAAGGACAAATTGGTGATCATTGGTTTCCCCGCCAATAATTTTGGAGCACAGGAACCGGGTACAAATTCGCAAATCAAGGAATTCTGCACAAAGAATTATGGAGTCACATTTCCTATGGCAGCCAAGGTTTCTGTAAAAGGAGATGATATCGCACCGATTTTTCAATATCTCACCAATGAAGCAAAAAAATTAGGTTTTGATGATCCGATTAAATGGAACTTCACAAAATTCCTTTTAGATGAAAATGGAAAACTCATCACTGTGATTTACAATAGAACCAATCCGATGAGCCCTGAAGTTTTGAAATATCTCAACTAATCGGCAATAAAAAAGGTTTAATTAAGCTGTCTGATAAGGCAGCTTTTTTATTTCCTCAATAATCCTTAACATCGCCGCAAATCCGGTTCAGACAATGTTATTCAAAAACATCATTGGGCAAGAGGAAACAAAACAGCAATTGGTAGAAATGGTTCAGCACAACCGTTTAAGCCATGCTTTGTTGTTTTTGGGAAAAGAAGGAAGTGGTGCTTTTTCATTGGCAATGGCTTTTGCGCAGTATGTAAGTTTAATTCCGAACCGGGCGTCATCTGAAACATCTTTATTTGGCGAGCCAGTTGAAATAAAATTGCCTTCAACCGCCGCGGAAGCAGATGCATGGATGCAAAAACAACCATCGTTTGCAAAAGCAGAACAATTAGTTCATCCTGACATTCATTATTCCTATCCTGTTGTTACAAAAAAAGCCGGAACTCCGCCAATCAGTACCGATTATATTTCTGAATGGCGTGAATTTTTTCAACAATTACCTTACGGAAATATTTATGATTGGCTGCAATTTATTGGTGCCGAAAATAAACAGGGAAACATTACTGCACATGAATGTAATGACATCATTCGAAAGCTAAATTTAAAAAGCTTCGAAAGTGGATATAAAATTCTGGTAATGTGGATGCCGGAATACCTGGGCAAGGAGGGAAATAAGTTATTAAAGCTAATTGAAGAACCACCCGCCGATACTTTATTTATTTTGATTGCGGAAAATGAAGGAGAGATTTTGTCTACTATTCTTTCGAGATGCCAGCTTGTAAAAATTCCTTCTTTAGATGCGAATGATATTGAAAAGGCCTTGCTTTCAAAAAACGCATGTACGGCCGAACAGGCAAAACAAATTGCCAATGCCAGTGAAGGAAACTTTCGCGAAGCCTTGAACTTGTTGCAACATGCCGATGAGGATTTTCATGGATTGCTGCGTGAATGGCTTAATGCCACTTTAAAAAATCAAACCATTGCTCAAGTGAAAATGATTGAAGAAATAGCAAGGTTGGGCAGAGAAAAGCAAAAACAATTGCTCAAGCATTTCACTCATATTTTAGAGCAGGCTGTTCGAATGCAAATAGCTGATGATATTTTGAAACAAAAATTATTAAGCGCAATGTCACCAGGGGAGCAGGACTTTGTTGGCCGCTTAAACAAAGTAATGGGTCTTGAACAAAAAGAGGCTGTTGCCGAAGAACTCGATAAAGCCACTTACTATATTGAACGAAACGCCAATGCAAAAATTCTGTTTCATGCACTCACCATTAAAATCTTCCATATTGTTAAAAACAATATTGTTATTGCATAATGTTCGGTTTGGGCTTGCTTGTTTGCACACCTTGGCATAAAAAAATTATATTTGCTATCATCGTCACGTCGCAGCGTGGCGTCAACATAAATCAGGGGTCGTCGGAATTGTGTGGAATGTTTTAATAAGCTATCGAATACTCTCTATATAAAAGATGGAGCTTTTCCATCCGTTCGCATCATCGTTTTACACAACGGTGAAGTGTCCGCATAGAAGCGGAACGAGTTTCATAGCTATTATGCAGCCGGCCTCACAAACAATTGACAAACGTTTTGTCAATTGAATTATTAACACATAAGGAAATAAATATAGTATGGGATGTGGAAGTTGTGGAACTGGCAAACCGAACGGATGTAAAAGTAATGGCGGGTGCAGCACTGGTGGTTGCAACCGTATGAATACTTACGATTGGCTTGCTAATCTCCCTATTTACGATACAGACGATGCCTGCCGGGTAATTGAAGTAAGCTTCAACAATGGCAGCCGCAAAGATTTTTTTAGAAATAACTCCTTGCAGCTATTTGAAAAAGGGGAACTCATTTCTGTTGAAGGTGTGAGTGGTTTTGATGTCGGTGAGGTTTCATTAACCGGAGAACTTGTTCGCGTTCAATTGAAAAAGAAAGGCGTTGACGAATTCAATTCTGAAATGAAAAAAGTGCTTCGCCGTGCAACTGACCGTGATCTTGAAATCTGGAAACAAAACAAGGCAAGAGAAAAAGACGCGTTAATAAGAAGCAGAGCCATTGCCCGTCAACTCAATTTGAACATGAAGATGAGTGAAGTAGAGATCCAGGCTGACGGTAAAAAAGCAACGTTTTTCTACATTGCCGATGATCGGGTAGATTTCAGGGAGTTAATTAAAATTTACGCCTCTGAGTTCAGGGTTAAGGTTGAGATGAGACAAATTGGTTCAAGGCAGGAAGCTGGAAAAGTTGGAGGGATAGGAAGTTGTGGAAGGGAATTGTGTTGCGCAACATGGCTTAGCGATTTCAAGTCGGTAAACACGACTGCGGCACGATATCAAAATCTTTCCATCAATCAAACAAAGCTCAGCGGGCAATGCGGCCGGTTGAAATGTTGTTTGAACTACGAACTCGATACTTATCTTGATGCATTGCAAGGTTTCCCTGAAAACGCAGACATGCTTCAGGTTTCAAGAGGCACAGCAACACTGATCAAAAAAGATATTTTCAAAAATTTGATGTGGTATGTGTTGCCGGATAGCACAAAGCAATATCCATTAACGATCGAAAGAGTCAGAAAGATCCGCTCACTCAATCAGCAAAATATTATTCCCGAAGAACTGGAGGCCGTTGAAGTCACTTCATCCAAGCCAAAAGAAGTAGAACCTGAATTTGTTGACGTTGTTGGTCACATAACTTTGAAGAGTTTAGAAAAGGCAGATAAGAAAAAGCAACAAAAAGTAAGAGAACAAAGACAGCAACAACAAAAACAATTACCACCCAGAGCGAATCCTCAAAAAGGTGGACAACCACAACAACGCAGTCAGCAAAAGCCTCCACAAAAGGGAAATAATCAAAGGCCTCCGCAACAGCGAAGGCCGAATAATCCTAATCAGAAAAAAGATTAGAAAGCTTTAGAAGCATTTGGAGAAGAGGTTGATTTTTCAGCCTCTTCTTTTTGCAGGGCCTTATAAATAGCATCCTGAATTTTTCCGCGGATATTCATTTGCCCAAGCAAATTATTGTTCCTGCTGTCGTACACGCGGTTACACAAAAACACATAAACCAATTTTGCTTCCGGATCCACCCAGACACAAGTACCGGTGAAACCGGTATGACCAAAGGTTTCAGGTGAAGCCAAGGAAGATGGGTAGGGTTCCTTTCTCTTTTCATTATCTTTTTCGGGCTTATCAAATCCATATGCTCTGCGGCTGATATCGCTGTGGTACGAAGTAAAAAGTTTTATTGTTTGAGGCTTCAAAAAATGCTGTCCGTTCAATTCACCACCATTCAATAGCATTTGATACAACAAGGAAAGATCATAGGCATTTGAGAATAGTCCTGCGTTGCCCGATACATTTCCAAACATTGCCGCCGATTCATCGTGAACATACCCATGCATCAACTGGTGCCTGAAATAATTATCACTCTCGGTCGGCACTGTTCTTTCCAAACCAAAATGGTCAAATGGTTTGAAACCCGTAGTGTACATTCCAAGCGGAGAATAAAAGGTTTTGCGAACATATTCATCCAATGGCATTCCGCTAACAGCTTCTATTATTTTTCCCAACAAAATAAAATCAACATCGCTGTAAACATATTTCGGTGCCGGCCCTAAAGGACAGTCGGCAATCATTTTCATCATCGTGTCCTGCCAATCATTTCTCAAATACATTCCCGAAGCAACAGGTGTTGTAAAGCCAGGTTTTGGAACATCGCTGTAATATTCGGGCAAAGGCCTTTTTGTTTTTGGATCGACAGTCTTTCCCCAGAAATTAATATCGGCGGGAAGGCCGGCTTGATGCAATAAAATATCTTTTAATTTCAGATTCTCTTTATTTGATCCGCGCATAGAAGGAAGATAGTCTCCAAGCGTTTTTTCAATATCAATTTTGCCCTGCTCATACAACTTCATAATCCCAACAGTGGTTGCTGAGACTTTTGTAACAGATGCTAGATCGTAGATGCTTTCGAGCGTTACAGGCCTTGAATTGGGATCATATTCATAATGACCAAAAGCTTTGTGATATTTGATTTCGCCATTGTGAATAGCGATCACCTCGCAACCAGGAAATGCTTTTTTGGCTAAGCCATCACGAACGATGCTGTCAATAACCAACCAGGCAGGTGACACACCAGTTGGGATAAAACGATTGATGGCTATTCCAGAACCAAAAGCATTTGTACTGATTGTTACAGGCAGTTTGCCCTTTGAGGCAACCTTTCCTTCAATAAAATCTGCTGCTGTGTTTTGAAAGATATCATCGTCCTGGTACATGGCAACAAGTGTTGGGGCATTTAAAAAGTTTTGAGCCGCGTACACATTTCCAAAAACAAAACTTGCAGTTGAATTGCTTTGCAGCGAATCCCAAAGATTCATTGCAGTTTGGGAAATGCCGTAATTGTTTGCGGGACGTAAAGAATAATTATGAATGCCAATAATGATTTTATTGTAGCTGCCGTTTCGGATAGAATTTAAAATAGCTGACGACTTATCAGTAGAATCTTTATAATTCAAATAATAAGTGTCTGCATTCAACTCTGCTTTTAACCGATTACCAAATGTTGTTGAATCCGCACCAATGCCAACATAAGCAATGTGATTTGTATTCATCATTGGCAAAAAACCTGCTTTGTTATTTATTACGGTAACAATATTTCTTGCCACGTTTGCTTTGAGGGCATCAACTTTTTCATTCAAATCGGCAACTAAATTGGTTGTGTCTATTACCTGTGCATGATTTAAACCCAACTGGTATTTTGCGTGTAGCACCTTCTTCACTTTTGCATCAATATCTTTCCACTTCAATCTTTTTTTCTTGATTGCTTTTTCAATTGCATCGATGGCATCAGGAACATTTTCGGGAAGGCAAAGCATATCGTTTCCTGCAACTAGTGCCTGAACTGCGGCTTCACCGCCAGGAAAATATTTGCTCACCCCTTTCATTTCCAATGCATCGGTAAAAGTGAGTCCCTTGAATTTCAATTCATCACGAAGCAACCCTTTAACATTGTTTTTTGATAGAGATGTTGGCTGATTTGGTGTATTATCGATAGCAGGAATAGAAAGGTGCGCAATCATTACGCTTCCGACACCCGCCTTGAACATTTGTTTGAAAGGATACAATTCCAATGAATCCAGTTGATCCATGCTTTTGTTAATCTGAGGCAAATCCAAATGTGAGTCCACATCAACATCACCATGGCCAGGAAAATGTTTTGCACAAGCCATTACGCCTTCATCCTGTAAACCTCTCATATAGGCAACACCAAATTGAGCCACCTTGTTTTTATCTTCTCCAAAGGAGCGATACCCGATTACTGGATTGTTTGGATTATTATTTATATCAACAACAGGAGCGTAGTCAACATGAATACCAATTCGCTTGCACTGTTCGCCGATTGCTTTTCCCATTTCATAAATCAATTGATCGTTTGACAAAGCGCCTAGTGTAAGCTGGTAGGGAAACTTTGTTACGCTATCTAAGCGCATTCCTAATCCCCATTCTGCATCAATTGTCATCATCAATGGCGTTTTGGCAATGGACTGATAAAAGTTGGTAAGGTTTGCTTGCCTAATCGGGCCGCCCTGAAACCAGCAAAGAGCACCTACATCATACTTTTGAATGAGATCAGCAACTTGCTGAACATGCTCAGGACCCAAATTGCTATGAGCTCTGATCACCATCAGCTGCGCAATCTTTTCTTCTTTCGATAAAGTTTTAAAAACGCTATCTACCCATGCGTTGGCAGATAATTTACTGTTGTACTGAGCAAACGAAGATGATAAACAAACAAAAGAGAAAGCAAGGATTAAGAGTTTCTTCATAACGTAAAACAATCAAAGCCACAATTTAGCACAAATCAGGTACTGATTGTTTTAAAGACTTGCAAACATGATTTTAAAGCTTTGCTATTTTATTCCATTTATGTACCTGATTAAATTACTGCTATCCGACCTATTGTGCCACCAGATGTGCGTTAGGTAATTTTATTCAACCCTCTTCATTATTCATTGCTGCCTGCAATCGTCTAAGCTTCCAAAATGATAATAAGGTTTTCGCAGTTGAACCATGGCCCCCGACAAAAGGGGAAAACTAGTAACGCTCACGACAACAAAAACTTAAAACAAATAACGATACAGTTCATCGACTCTTCCCATCGTCACCACTTCAATATTGAATTTTTGTTTCGTCATTCCTTTTTGGTTGTATTTGGAAACGATGATTTTTTTGAAACCCAGTTTTTCTGCTTCTGCAATTCTTTGTTCAATACGGTTCACTGCCCTGATCTCTCCACTTAATCCAACTTCGCCTGCAAAACAAATATCGTGAGGCACAGGAACATCTTCATAGGAAGAAAGAAGTGCAACCAACACTGCAAGATCGATGGAAGGATCTTCAACTTTCAATCCGCCTGCAATGTTTAAGAAAACATCCTTCACACCAAAATGGAAGCCACCACGCTTTTCAAGCACTGCCAATAAAAGTTGCAAACGTCTTAAATCAAAACCACTCACGGTTCGTTGAGGCGTCCCATACACCGATTGTGTGACCAGAGCTTGAACTTCTATCAGCAAGGGACGCATGCCTTCGATTGTTGCAGCAATGGCAATTCCACTGAGCTGATCTTCTTTTTGAGTGATTAAAATTTCACTTGGATTGAGAACGGCATTCATTCCATTATCATTCATCTGATAAATGCCCAATTCTGCCGTGCTCCCAAAACGGTTTTTAATTGTTCGTAAAATGCGGTAAGCATAGTGTCGGTCGCCTTCAAATTGAAGAACGGTATCGACCATATGTTCCAATAATTTTGGTCCTGCAATGCTTCCTTCTTTTGTTATGTGTCCAATTAAAAAAACCGGCGTGTTGGTTTCTTTTGCGAATTGCTGAAATTCTGCTGCGCATTCTCTTATTTGAGAAACGCTCCCTGGCGAGGAGTCGATGAAAGATGATTCAAGTGTTTGAATAGAGTCAACAATTATTAATTCGGGTTTTAATTTTTTTATTTCCTGGAAAATGACTTGTGTTGACGTTTCTGTAAGCAAATAAAAGTTTTCGCTTTGCATATTCAAGCGATCTGCACGCATTTTAATCTGCTGTTCACTTTCTTCTCCGCTGATGTAAAGGGTTATAGTGTTTTGCAATTGCAAACCCATCTGCAAAAACAAAGTTGATTTTCCAATCCCTGGTTCGCCTGCAATAAGTATAATGCTTCCGGGGACAATTCCACCGCCTAATACCCTGTTCAGTTCCTGATCGCTGGTTAGTACTCTTGGACTTTCTTTTGTTTTTATTTCGTTGAGTGGTTGAATTTTTTTTGTTACAACATCATTTCTGTACGCCGTCCAATCGTTTGAAGAAGATTTCTTGTTGTCTTTTTGAATGAGTTCTTCAACAAACGTATTCCATTGTTGACATGAAGGACATTTGCCTAACCATTTTGCACTTTCATATCCACAGTTTTGACAGAAGTATGCTGTTTTTATTTTCGACATTGAATAAAATTAACTTGATTACGAAAGAAAAAATATCACAAATGCAATTGGAAAAAGAAAAATTGAAGAAGAAAAATTTTACAGTAAAAAGGGCTGATCTTACGATCAACCCTCTTACTTACTAACCCATTAAATTCTGACACTAAATTACAAATCTGCCCCACATTACAAAATTATTTTTTGGCCTTGTGAATAACTTTTGCTTGATTTTATATAAGGCCCTTTAACAAAAACGAACTTGCAACTAATTGAAATACAAACTGTAAGATGGTCCGAAAATAAAGGCCCCGATGGCGGAGGCTCTGAAAAACTGACAGCAAAACTTAAGTGAACAGGTGCCATCTGCCAAAAAGTGGTTTTAAAAATCCCTAAACGGATTTGGACATAGATTTGAGCTTATGAAATCAAATTTTAAATAGAATGACACCGTCAATTTTTTTTGTTTCCCTTCTTTTTATTGGCATCAGCATGGTCGTTTCCGCCATAATGAAGAGCCGGTTTGCTGCTTACAGTAAAATGCCGCTGTCGGCAAGATTAACCGGAAGGGAAGTGGCAGAAAAAATGCTTCGCGAAAATGGAATTTATGATGTAAAAGTGGTTTCAGTTGAAGGTTTTCTTTCCGATCACTATAATCCATTAAATAAAACTATAAATCTTAGTCCGGACGTTTTCAATAACTACAGCGTCGCCGCGGCCGCGGTTGCTGCACATGAAACCGGCCATGCCCTCCAACATGCCGATGCGTATGCCTGGCTGAGTCTTAGAAGTAAGATGGTTCCTGCTGTCCAATTCAGCTCGACCATTGTAAACTGGATTTTATTGATTGGGGTATTCATGGCCAGATCAGGCAATACCACGCTTCTTTTGGCGGGAATTGCACTTTTCGCGCTAACTGTTTTGTTTACTTTGATAACGTTGCCGGTTGAGTTTGATGCAAGCCGACGAGCGCTTGCCTGGCTTCAGCGAACAAATGTTACCAATGCAGAGGAATATCCGAAGGCAAAAAAGGCTTTAACCTGGGCAGCAATGACATACGTGGTGGCGGCCATGGCTGCAGTGGTAACCTTAATTCAATATATAATGCTTTATTTGAGCGGCAACAGAAGAAGCTGATTTTACATTGTATATTTTTAGAGCGGCCTGGCACGGCCGCTTTTTTAGTGGCTTTATTGGTCAATTTATTTTGACGTTCGTAAAATTAATTATGTTTAATAAGCTTAAAACAATGCACTTGAGATAAATAATGCCTCTACTTTTCAGCGGTGATACTGTTTTGGATAATGGCAGAGCTATATTGGCAGCCTGGAGATTAGATTGCCTCACCTGTATCTATAAGAAAAGCTGCTCGAAAAAGCAGCCTTTCTTATAGCAATGTTATTTGAAAATCAAATCTTAATCTCTTCACCATTCTGATCGAAGAAGCGGAATTCGGTGAGATGATAGCTTGTATCAGTTTTAATAGAAACTGTATGATTAAATCTTCTTTTCCATTTGCTTGCCTTGCTCCAAAGCCAGCCTTTGGTTAAATAGGCATAAACAATCGGGTGAACATTTAAAGTGAGATTACGATGTTTATGCGTAACCAAATAGTTCAAGTTCTTTTCAATCTCATCTTCTAGAATCAGGGTAGAAGCAATCTTTCCGGTTCCATTACACGTTGGGCAGACTTCCTGGGTATTGATGTTCATTTCAGGCTTCATCCGCTGACGGGTAATTTGCATCAAGCCAAATTTCGAAATGGGAAGAACCGCATGTTTCGCCCTGTCAGTCTTCATGAACTCTTCCATCTTCTCCACCAACTTCTTTTTATTTTCAGGAAGTTTCATGTCAATGAAATCAACTACAATGATTCCCCCGATATCTCTCAAGCGAAGCTGGCGTGCAATTTCTTCAGCGGCTTCAAGGTTTGTTTCCAAAGCATTTTGTTCCTGATTATTGCTTACACTTTTATAACCGCTGTTCACATCAATCACATGAAGCGCTTCAGTGTGTTCGATAATAAGGTAAGCACCACTGGCAAGGTTCACAGTTTTACCAAAGGATGCTTTTACTTGCTTTGTAATTCCGAACTGATCGAAAATTGGTGTTCCGTTTTGATGGAAAGAAACGATATCTGCTTTTTCAGGAGCCACACGTTGAATGTAATTTTTTGCTTCCGAAAAAATATTTTTATCGTTGGTAACTATTTTGTTGAAATCTTCATTCAGAAGATCTCTTAAAATGCTTGTTGTTTTTGTTTGTTCACTGAGAATTTTTGTCGGAGGAGTTGCGGCTTTCAAATTTTGCTGGATGCTCTTCCACATTTCTGTGAGCTCAGAAAGATCTTCATGCAGCTCCGCTGTATTTTTTCCTTCTGCAGCAGTTCTGACGATCACACCAAAATTTTTTGGTTTGATGGCTTCAACAATTCGTTGCAATCTTTTTCTTTCTTCGGACGAATGAATTTTTCTGGAAACAGCAACAATATCATTGAATGGAGTCAGCACAATAAACCTGCCGGGCAAAGAAAGTTCGCAGCTTAATCTTGGGCCCTTATTGGCAATGGGCTCTTTTAAAATTTGAACCAGAATATTCGGCTTACCACTCAATACTTCATTGATCTTTCCTGTTTTGATAATCTCAGGTTCCACCTGGAACTGAGAAAAATCAAAAACATCCGGCGATTTGTCGTTGATAGCAGTTTGAGTGAATTTAAGCAGTGATCTTGCATAAGGGCTCAAATCGGTGTAGTGAAGGAAAGCGTCCTTTTCATATCCAACATCTACAAATGCAGCATTCAAACCGGGTATCAGTTTCTTAACCTTTCCTAAATACAAATCTCCAACTGCAAAACGGGCATCCGTTTTTTCAGTATGAAGCTCTACTAGTTTTTTGTCCTCGAGGAGGGCAATATCTACGCCATGGGCAGTAGAATAAATAATCAATTCCTTGTTCACATTACTACAGCTTTTTTGTATATGCTTTATGGTAATGCATCATGCGCCAACCGTACTGCTGCAGTAATTTTTTGATTAAGCGGGGCAAATTGATGGGAAGAAATGCAATCGGAAAAAACGCAATCAGCAGAAAACAGTTTACCGGGAACTACTGCTCCCGGTAAAAATTTAAGAACCTATTTATTTCTTTTTTTATGACGGTTCTTTCTTAATCTTTTTTTACGCTTGTGCGTCGCAATTTTATGACGCTTTCTTTTTTTACCACAAGGCATACTTCGTTAATGTTTTATTTAATAATCTATTTTTTCAAATCGGCAATTTTTGCCTCTATATCTTTCTTTAATTCAGAATTTCCAATCAAGGGCAAAACCTTAGTATACCACTCAATCGCTTCTGTTTTATTTCCCATTTGTTCATCAACGCCGGCCGCCAAAAGATAAGCATTGATGTTTTTAGGATCCAATTGAACAACTTTTTTTAAACGTTCTGCAGCTTTATCTAACTGGCCGGAAATTACGCTGGCTTGAGCTAAAGTCCACTGTGCATAGGCATTTGTAGAATCTTTGTCAACCACTTCTTTTATCATGCTAATGCCTTGCATTGGCATGGCAATCTGTCCGTAAATATAAACCGCACCTAATCCAACTTTTGATGAATCGTTGTTCGGATTCAGTTTCAAAGAACGTTCAAACAAATCTTTGGCTTGAAAAGCTTCCCACTGTTTCATTTGCGGGTCGTTCTGTTCAACCAGATTATCTAAAAACAAACGGGCTGCAAATGTGAGGGATTTTTCTGAATTTTCCAACCTTGCTGCTTCGGCGGTGTACCAGGCAAACGGTTGAAAACTTTTTGCCGTATCCCTCCAAAAGCCAGCTAACTGATGATAAATGTGAAGTTGCTGGTCCTTAACGTCACCCCTGGAAATACTATGCTCCAAAAAATTCAGGCGTGTAACTTGCTCAGGTGTAAGATGTTTTTTTTCGTGGTCAAGAATAGTGTCGACTGAAATTTCTGACTGAGAATTGGCTATTTCAAACTTAGGCTTTACGATTTTGGGTTTTCCAAAAAACTGGTTTTCAGATGCTGCATAAAGTCCTGCTGCAATAAGTAAGGCAATGCCGAAAATGCTCCACTGTATTTTGTTCATACTCCTTCAAAAATTGGAAGGAGCAAATTTACTGCACTGCAGTGAGCTTTTTTACTTCGGCAACAAACTCCTTAGACGGTTTGAATGCAGGAATATGATGTTCCGGAATATGAACCGCAATATTTTTCTTGATATTCCTTCCGATTTTAGCAGCTCTTTTTTTAGTAATGAAAGAACCAAAACCCCTGATGTAAATGTTTTCACCTTTGGAAAGTGAGTCCTTGATTTCTTTAAGCATTTGTTCAAGAGTCACCAAAACGTCTACTTTAGGAATGCCTGTTTTTTCAGAAATCTGGTTGACTAAGTCTGCCTTTCTCATAGCTTTATTTTAAAGTTTGATAAACCAATATAGAACAAAATACAATGATTGTCAACAGGATAGAAAAAATTCTTTGCTAATTTACCGCCGTAATGATTAGAAAACCCAAAAACAGTAAAATTGACTCTTTAAAAGCGGACCCAACCGGCCTTTTAGAAAGACTCTTTGTTCGAAGACTGTTGCAATGGAACAAAAAGTTGAACGATCGGAAAATGCCGTGGAAAGGCGAAAAAGACCCTTTCAAAATTTGGTTAAGCGAAATCATTTTGCAACAAACAAGGGTTGAGCAGGGGTTGAAATATTATCAAAACTTTATCAAGACCTTTCCCGACGTTGATGCCCTGGCAAAAGCACCGGAAGAGAAGATTTTTAAGCTTTGGGAAGGATTGGGGTATTATTCCCGTTGTCGAAACCTAATTGCAGCAGCAAAATTTATTTCCGAAGATTTAAAAGGTGTTTTTCCATCTGATTTCAATTCTATTCTCCAATTAAAAGGGGTAGGCGGTTATACGGCCTCGGCAATTGCATCTTTTGCTTACAATTTGCCTCATGCAGTTTTGGATGGAAACGTTTTCCGGGTGTTATCCCGAATCTTTGACATTGAAACGGCAATCGATTCTTCGAAAGGGAAAAAAGAATTCTCAACGTTAGCACAAAGGATTCTTCCCAAAAACAAAGCAGGTGAATATAACCAGGCAATCATGGATTTTGGGGCCACTGTTTGCAAACCATATCCTGAGTGTACTTCCTGTTTTTTTAAGGGGCATTGTAAAGCTTTTTTGTCTGGTAAACAGGATTTGCTTCCTGTAAAAGAAAAAAGGATTCACCTCAAAGAAAGGTGGTTTAACTACATTGTTATAAAGCATAGACAAGGAGTACTCATTCATCAAAGAGTCCTTAAAGACATTTGGCAAGAATTATTCGAATTTGTTCTGATAGAAACACAACAACCTGCTGACGACAAAGAAGTGCTGTCTGTTTTTAGAAAGCAATTTGGTTTTGATGATTTTACTCTCAATAAATCCTATTCGTCTTCACAAAAACTTACTCATCAAAAAATAAATTTTCAGATCCTTGTAATTGAAACAAATAATAAAAAACAACTACCCGGATTTAACTGGGTCACAATTGCCAATCTGAAAAATTATGCTTTTCCGAAAACGCTTCAAGAGTTCGCTAAAAATCAACTTAAATGATTTGATTGAACTTGCTGGCAGAAAATTTGATTAAACTTTTTTAAATTTATAAGAGGAATACGTAGACGATTTTTAAACCAGCTAAATCAGAATTCGTATGAGAGGCGTAAACAGGGTAATGCTCATTGGCAATTTAGGTAAAGATCCAGATGTGCAATATTTGGAAGGAAACATCGGAGTAGCGAAATTTCCGCTTGCAACAACTGAAACATTTAAAGACAGGTCTGGAAAACTCATTTCGCAAACAGAATGGCACACGGTAGTTCTTTGGCGAGGCCTTGCCGAACTGGCCCAAAAATATTTGCACAAGGGCAGCCTTGTTTATATTGAAGGCAGGCTAAGAACACGTAGTTGGGAAGATAAAGAAGGCAACAGGAAGTTTGCAACTGAAGTCGTTGGCGACAATCTTATCATGCTGGACAAACGTACAGATGCTTCGAGCACGGGAGGTACACACAGCGATAATAGTGGAATGGAGGGATATGGCGGCGACCAGGGAAGTTCTCTCGATGATGTCTCAGGTATGGAATATTAAACCAATCAGACTATTTTTACAATAGATTATTCGGCAGGCCTTATGACCTGCCTTTTAATTAGTTTAGGTCACCAAAATTTTTGAATGGATCATTCGGTCTATACGATTTTACAGATGCAGCCACCGGTTTTACTTGCCGTAACCTCGCAAAGCACCGTGTTTCTGATTGTTTTTCTTTTCATTCTTTTGATGTTAAGCTTCATTACTTCAGGGGCTGAAGTCGCCTTGTTTTCACTGCAAACAAAAGATGTTAATGTTTTAAAGACAAAGCAACATGCCGCAGCAAGACGCATTACCAACTTACTCGAAGAAAGAAAAGCAGTTTACACATCCTTACTAATTGCCAATGGCGTTTTTAATATCAGCATCATTATTCTTTCCAACTTCTTTTTATCCTCTGTACTGCATTTTGGAGTGATCAATATTTTCATTCCCATTGATATTGACATGCTGATAAAAATTGTCGTTATCGCTTTTATCATTGTTTTTATCGGGAAAATGTTGCCAAAAGTTTGGGCTGCACAAAACACTTTGCGTTTTGCATATAGTGTTTCCTCCGTTGTTGAAGCACTGCATTTGTTATTGAGAAGAATCAGTTTGCGCATGGTTGCCATTGCCGATCAAATCAGCGAAACCAGCGGGGCTAATGAATCTGAGGCAACAAGCATGAAAGAACTGGACGCAGCTATTGAAATCAACGATAAAGAAACCTCGGTTGAAGAAAAAAATATTTTGAAAGGCATTGTCAAATTCAGCAACATCACTGTCAAACAAATTATGAAATTTCGTTTGGATGTGAATGGAATTGACTTTGGTACTTCCTTCCAGGACCTAATTAAAAAAGTTGAAGAGTTGCATTACTCTCGTTTGCCGGTTTACAAGGGAAGCCTGGATGATACGGTTGGGATTTTAAACACAAAAGATTTGCTTCCTCATATCAATCAATACGATTTTGACTGGCACGCATTAATTCGTCCAACGTTATTTGTTCCCGAATCAAAACTGATCAGCGATTTACTAAAAGAATTTCAAGCAAAGCGAATTCACTTTGCAGTTGTTGTTGATGAATTTGGCGGTGCAAATGGAATTGTAACCATGGAAGATATTCTTGAAGAAATTATTGGCGATATCAAAGACGAATTTGACGAGGAGGAAAGTGCTGTTAAGAAGGTTGATAACAACACATACATTGCCGACGCCAAAATTATGTTGTATGATTTGTGTCGCACAATGCGCTTGCCCATTGATACGTTTGATGCAGTGAAAGGTGAAAGCGATTCTCTTGGCGGCCTTGTATTGGAGATTGCAGGTAAATTTCCAAACGTTGATGAAACATTTAACAGCGGCGATTTTGATTTTACGGTTCTAGAAATTGACAAAAACAGAATTAGAAGCGTAAAGATTTTTATTAACTACGAAGAAAAATGAAAAGCGATAAAGCTGGCAATTTAAAATCTGCAATGGATCAAACGAAAAGTTCGAAAAAACTAAAAAGCTACGTTGCCAATTGCCTATTGCTTACTGCTATATTTATTTGGTCCTGCAACAGCGATTACACACCGCGTCCTCGTGGTTATTTTAAAATTGATCTTCCAAAAAAGGAATACAGAGTTTTTGATCAAACAGGTTATCCGTACACTTTCGAATATCCTATTTACGGAAATATTGTAAAAGATTCTTTGTTTTTCGATAAGCGTGCTGAAAATCCATACTGGATCAATATTGATTTTCCACGCTTCAATGGAAGAATTCATATTTCGTACAAAGAAATTGGAAAAAACAAATTTGATTCATTGGTGAATGATGCTTTCACCATGTCCTACAAACAACACACTTACAAAGCATCGGCTATTCAGGCCGAACCATTTAAAACACCGAATGGATCAGCAGGTGTTTATTTTACCTTGAAAGGGAATGCTGCTACTTCCAATCAGTTTTTTATAACAGATTCTGTAAAACATTTTTTAAGAGGTGCTTTATATTTTGCTGTAACGCCTAATGCTGATTCGCTTCAACCCGTCAACGATTTTTTAAAGAAAGATGTTTGGCATCTCATCAATACTTTAAAGTGGAGATGAATTGTTTTGTTAAGTCTCAATAATGCTAAACAATCCTTTTTAAATTTGCTGTTTCTCCATTAAAAGGTAATTCGCAGTTATGATCGCAATTGAAAATGTTTTGATCAGTGATGACGTAATTCAAGCCAAATTTGTTTGTGACCTTCATAAATGCAAAGGCGGGTGTTGCGAAGATGGCGATGCCGGTGCTCCTCTTGAAAAAGAAGAAAAAAAAATTCTTGATGAAAATTTCAATGTAATCAAACCTTACCTGACAAAAGATGGATTGAAAGAAATTGAACGCCAGGGAAAATATTTATACGATCGTGAGTTTGGCTGGGTTACTCCCACCGTCAATGGAAAAATTTGTGCCTACGGATTTCATGATGAACATGGCATTATTAAATGCGCAATTGAACAAGCCTATTACGATGGTAAATTGACATGGAAAAAACCAATCAGTTGTCATCTTTATCCTATCAAAATTTCGCAAAGCAAAGCCTACACAAATGTCAACTACGAACCTCGTGATGTTTTATGCAAACCTGCCTGTGCATTGGGCAAGAAATTAAAGTTGCCGGTTTATCAATTTTTAAAAGAAGCGATTGTTCGTAAGTTTGGTAACGAATTTTATGATGCTCTTCACCAAGTGGCGGTTGAGCATTTCCAGGAAGAAAAATCAGGAAAATAATGTCAGAGCATTCATCTTCATTCATTGCCAAAAGCACCGTAAAAGCTGCAGATAAAGAGCATCGTCGCAAAATCAATTTCAACATTTCAAGATACAATGCAGTTGTTCCGGCAGGTAAACAACAATTCAGGGATGTTCACCTGGCAAGAGAAAAAGCAAAAAATATTAAATGGAAAGCGATTGCAACACTCGATAAGCAACTTGAAACTTTTGAAAACAACATCACAAAGAAAGGGGCAAAAGTAATTTGGGCTCAAACCGCTGAACAAGCTTTAGAAGAAATTTTGAAGATCTGCGAAGCAAAAAAATGTAACACCATTGTAAAAAGCAAAAGCATGGTGACCGAGGAAATTCATCTCAACAAATTTCTGGAAAAACACAATATTGAAAGCGTTGAGACAGATTTGGGTGAGTACATTCAGCAATTGGATAATGAACCACCTTACCACATTGTTACCCCGGCAATGCACAAAAGCAAAGAAGATGTGGCAAAATTGTTTGCAGATAAATTGGGAACACCTTCCAACCTGACACCGAGCCAATTAACATTGGTTGCCCGTGAAAAGCTTCGCGAAAAATATACGAGTGCTCAAATTGGAATTACCGGCGCCAATTTTATCGTTGCTGATATTGGTGGAATCGCAATTACAGAAAATGAAGGCAATGGAAGACTGAGTTGTTCATGGCCGAAAACGCATATTGTGATTGCTGGCATTGAAAAAGTACTTCCCTCAATGACGGATCTTGCTTTATTCTGGCCCCTGCTTTCCACATATGGAACAGGGCAACGAATGACGGTTTACAGTTCAATCATCTCTGGCCCCCGGCAGGTAAATGAGAGCGACGGTCCTGAAGACATGTATGTGATTTTGCTTGACAATGGCCGAACAAATATTCTTGCAAATGAAAAAGCAAGAGAATCGTTATACTGTATTCGTTGCGGAGCTTGTTTGAATGCTTGTCCTGTTTATAAAAATATTGGCGGACATACCTATGAAACAACGTACAGTGGCCCGATTGGTTCTGTGATAACCCCGCATCTAAAACAAATGGATGAATGGAAACACCTGAGTTATGCATCATCGCTTTGCGGAAACTGTACAGAAGTGTGCGCGGTGAAAATCAATCTCCATGAATTGTTATTAGAAAACAGGCACGAAGCAGTTGAAGAAGGTGATTCTTCTTTCTCGGAAAAAATGGCCTGGAAATTTTGGAGAAGAGCAATGTTGAACAGAAAAGTGATGAATATGGGCTCATCAAAAATCAAGAGCTGGGTGATCAATACGTTTGTAAAAGATTGGAAAAAGCATCGGAGCAGTTTGGATTTTCCTGCAAAATCATTCAATCAATTATGGAAAGAAAGAAATAAAGAATGAATCACTCTGCATTGGTTTATAGTCACAGTGTTTCTCCACGTTTGCAATATGTTGTTGATTTTCTTTCGCAGTATTACGGGCTTTCGTTCAAACTTATTTACGACGAAGAAAAGTTTATCAATGCTCCCGATCAATGCAAGATCAATTATGGTTATCACCGTTTAGTTGCAAATGAAATTTTTATTCACTCGCACGTTTTGCTTTTCGAAACTTCTGTTCGTTCCGTAAAAATTGAATGCTTTGAGCAAAATGGTTACAAAGCATTTTTTAAAACAGAAGGCGATTTCGGGTTTGATTTGGTTGCTGCAGTTTTTTTCTTGATCACACGCTACGAAGAATATCTTCCTCATCGAAAAGATATTTACGGAAGATATGCCCATGAGAACTCGATAGCATTCAGGGAGGGTTTTATCAATTTGCCATTGATCAACTTTTGGTTAGAAGATTTCAGAAGATTACTTTCAGAAAAAAATTCTCAATTCTCAATTCTCAATTCTCAATTTAAATTTCTTCCAACCTACGATATTGACATGGCGTGGAGCTTTCGTAACAAAGGCTTTAAAAGAAACTTTGCAAACATCAGTCTTCTTTTTTTGAAAGCACAGTTTCGCAAAGCTTTTTACAGAATAAAAGTTATCAGAGGAAAAAAGCAGGATCCTTTCGATGCTTATGAATGGATGGATCAACTGCATCAGCAATTTCAACTCCATCCAATTTATTTTTTTCTTGTTGCAAAAGAAACGGGGAAGTACGATAAGAATATTGATGTTTCGAATAAGGAATTTCAACAACTCGTTCATTCCATTTCTGCAAAATATCAAATTGGCCTGCATCCTTCATGGTCAAGTGGCGACGTTGCGTCTTTACTCACACAAGAAAAAAGCACGCTTGAACAAATTGCAAATGAACAAGTCATTTCATCCCGCCAGCATTTCATTCGTTTTGATTTGCCAACAACCTACCGCAGATTAATAGCGCTCGGAATTACCAATGATTATTCAATGGGATATGGTTCCATCAATGGGTTCAGAGCTTCTGTGGCAACAAAATTTTATTGGTACGATTTGAAAAAAGAGGAAAAGACCAACTTACAAGTTCATCCTTTTTGTTTCATGGAAGCGAACTCTTTTTACGAACAGAAATTTTCTGCGGATGAAGCTTTAAATGAATTAGTGCATTATCACAAAGTAAGTAAAGAAGTTAACGGAACGTTGATCACCATTTGGCACAATAGTTTTTTGGGAAGAGCCGAAGAATTTAAAGGTTGGAGGGAAATGTATCAGCAATTTATTTCCTCAATAGCTAAAGGTTAATAAAACAATCACCCCGGTTAGAATGTAATATCAATTCAAGTTCACCTCGCCGATTTACGATTTCATTCTTGCCTTATTCACCAAATAAACCCCGACCAGGGTAATCAGCACGCCCGCAACTATAAATGCAGTCAGCGTTTCTCCGAATATCAACCATCCAAAAAACACAGCCACAATTGGATTGATGTAGGCGTACAAGGAGGCGAACTCGGTTGACAAATGCTGCAATGCATACAAATAAGCGATGAATGAAATGATGGAGCCAAAAACTACAAGATAAGCCAGTGATGCCCATGATTGCCATGGAATGGCTGTAAATGAAGTTGCTGTTCCGCTTAGCTCAGAAATGCCAATCAAACTTACTCCGGAAATTACCATTTGCAGTCCCAGCCCGAAATAAGGATTAAAATGCACTGCATGTTTCTTTGTGTAAATGGTCCCAAATGCCCACGACCATGTCGAAAGAATGGAAATGAAAATTCCAAAACGGAATTGCGGATTTACAAAATCTTTCAGATGTTCATAAAAAATTACACAGATTCCTGCAAAGCCAAGAAGCAAACCGACAACTGCCTTTGATTTTAATTTTTTTCCCGACGAGAACAGACCAATAATCACAATCCACAACGGGAAAATGGCACCAATGATAGAACCCAATCCGGCAGAAATATATTTCACTCCCCAGGTTGATAAACCATTGCTTAACGCAAAATTTAAAATGGCTAAAACAATAATTGGCAGCCACTCTTTGCCTTTCGGGAAACGTTCTCCTTTTGATAAAAAATAAATGAGATAGCATGAACCGCCAAGCAATTGTCGCATGCCTGCAATTTGCAACGCATTCGAAACGTGACTCACAGCTTCCTTCGATGCCAACCAGGTTGTTCCCCAAAAAAAGCAAACCAATGCCAATGCAAAAAACGCTTTTGCTCTTCGTCCTTTTTTGCGAATGGTTAATGGATTTAAATAAGAAATATATCGGGCAGCAATAACCAATGAATTTTGTGCATCGCTTGCAATGGGTTTTGTTATGTTGTTGTCATCGTTCATTGCTAGTTTGAACTTTTTTTTCCCGCACAACAAATCTATTCACCACAACTCACCATTTTTAATCACGCGCACTTTAATGTTTGAAGTGCCGCATACCGGTCATCACCATCACCAGACCATTTGCGATGCAATAATCAATACTGTCTTTATCCCGTATCGATCCGCCAGGTTGTATAAAAGCAGTAACTCCTGCCTGGTGGGCTAACTGAACCGAATCGTTAAACGGGAAAAAAGCATCACTGGCCAGCACGGCACCATTCAAATCAAATTCGAATTGTTTTGCTTTTTCAATGGCTTGCCTGCACGCATCAACACGACTGGTTTGTCCGCAACCTTTTCCAACCAATTGTTTATTCTTCACCAGAGCAATAGCATTCGATTTTAAATGTTTGCAAACAATGTTCGCAAAAATCAAATCTTCTTTCTCCCTCTGGTTTGATTCTCTTGCACCAACTTCTTCCCATTTTTCAAAATTACCTGCATCTTTTCCTTGTTGCAGTGTCCCATTCACAGCATTTTTATAAATGTTGAAAGTAGTGTTGGTATTTTTTAATTGCAATAAAATCCGGTTCTTTTTGGATTTTAAAATCCGCAAAGCTTCATCATCAAATGCAGGCGCGATTAACACTTCAAAAAAGATTTCATTAATGGATTGTGCTGTTGAAATATCAATCTTGGCATTGGAAACCAGCACACCGCCAAATGCACTTTCCGGATCGCCGGCCAGAGCATATTTCCATGCTTCTGCAACCTCTTCTCTCATTGCAATTCCACATACATTGGTATGCTTGATAATTGCAAAGGTGGTTTGATTGAATTCTTTTATGAATTCAATTGCAGCATCAATATCAACAAGATTATTGTAAGAAATTTCTTTTCCATGCAGTTGCTCAAAGCACTCCTTCAAATTGCCGTAAAAAATTGCTTTTTGGTGTGGATTTTCTCCATAGCGCAAAACCGTTTGTTGTCCCGCACCGAGGACAGTCAAGGGTTTTTCTTTGTTAAAATAATTGTTGATTGCGATGTCATAATCAGCAACAATCTGAAAAGCTTTTGCTGCAAAACTTTTTCTTTGTTCCAAGCTTAAGGAACCAGCCTGAGTTTGCAACAAGTCAACCAGTTTTGAGTAATCATCTTTTGAAGCAACAACAGCAACATCGCTAAAATTTTTTGCTGCCGCACGAATCATTGATGGTCCGCCAATATCAATTTTTTCGATGATCAATTTTTCATCAGTTGTATTGGCAACAGTTTCCTGAAATGGATAAAGATCAACTATCACCAGGTCAATCACCGGGATTTCAAATTCCTTCATCTCTCTTAAATCCTGTTCATTATTCCTTCTTCCCAAAATGCCTCCGAAAACCGAAGGATGCAAGGTTTTCACTCTTCCTCCCAAAATTGAGGGATAAGAAGTAAGGTCTTCTACAGGCACTACTTCAACGCCGAGATTCTCAATAAAATTTTGTGTTCCGCCGGTTGAATAAATTGTTACTCCCTGGTTTTGTAATTCTTTTACAAGCGGCTCCAGTCCGTCTTTATAAAAAACAGAAATTAATGCAGATGTTATTTTCTTGCTCATGTTTGAAAAATTAAAGGCAGGCTTTCGAAAGAAGCCGCAAAGGTAAAGGCTATAAGTTCATCACAAAAGCTCCTTTTTGTGAAAGATCCTGGCAGGCAATATGGAAAGAATCACAATCGTGTTTGCGAACAGCTCCCTTCGATTGGGGAACACTTGGCAAAGGCATCTGGGAAAGTAAAAGACTTAAAACACAAATCAACCGTACTGCCACGCAGTTTTAGTTTTTTTGCTTTGAACTTTTTAAATAAAAAATGAAATAAACGATTACTAAAACAGCGGCCACTGAAGTAACAAGAAATGTAGCACTGCTGCCGAAACTGTCCCAAACGGCTCCTGCAATAATGCTGGCAAATAATGTGCAAACGCTTTCGCAGGAAGTGTAAAATCCAATTGCAGTAGCTGTATTTGTAGTGTGAGCCATATTAGTGATCCATGCTTTGGTGATGCCTTCCGTTGCGGCGGCGTAAATTCCGTAGATACAAAATGCAGAAAAGACTACAGCAACCGAAGTTGTAACTGCAAACAGAAAGTAGACAAGTGCAAACAAAACCAGTCCACCGAAGAAAACTTTTTTGATTCCGATTTTATCAGCAGCTGCTCCAAGTGGATAAGAAGCAACTGCATAAACGACATTGTATAAAATGTAGGCGCCAATAGTCACTTCGTCGCTGCCGGTAATTTGTTTGGCTTTCAATAAAAGAAAAACGTCCGAGCTGTTGAATAAAGCAAGAATTAAAAGACCGACAACAAGTTTTTTAAAATCCGCAGAAGCAATGTTCCAATATTTAAAAAATGAAAAAAAATTCCCTTTTCCTAAAGTGGAAACGGGCTGTTTTTTTTCTTTTAATAAAAAAACAAGTGCAACAGAAATGAGTCCGGGAATGAAAGCAACAAGAAAAATGGTTTTGTAATGATGCGGGTAAAAAATTAGAAACAATAATGCAAATGTTGGTCCGATTGCTGCGCCTAACGTATCCATTGCACGGTGAAAGCCAAAAACTCTTGCCTTGGTTTGTTTGGTCGAATTTTGCGAAAGCAGTGCATCTCTTGCTGCCGTTCGCAAGCCTTTTCCAAGCCGGTCGATGGTTCTTGCCAAAAAGATCCAAAGCGGGTAAACAAAAGCAGCCATCATCGGTTTGGAAACAGCGCTCAAAAAATATCCGAGTTTAATAAATGGCAGACGCAGTCCTTTTTCATCGCTTCGTTTTCCAAAATAGCCTTTGCTTAATCCGGCAGTGAAGTTGGCAAAGCCTTCTAAAATTCCAATTAACAAAATTGAGAAACCGATTTGTTTCAAATAAACCGGAATGACAGGATAGAGCATTTCGCTTGCCACATCGGTAAATAAACTAACCAGAGAAAGAATAAGAACCGTTCGGTTGATAATTTTCACTAAACAAATGTAAGAGAGAAGTCAGGGGATATTTATTAGTCTGGTTTTAAACTATAGATTTGCTGAATAGAATTGTTGCAGTAAAGCAGTGAGACGCAACAAAAGCTAAATAGTAATTCTGTCGGCGATTTCATAAATATTCTATAAAGCAGTGATTGCTTCGTAAAAATTATTGAAGTTGGCCTTGTTTTTACTTTGACTTTTCAATTTATTTCCACCAATTTTGCAAACAACCTTCAAAAAAATAAATCCAATACAGCAGCATGGGACTATTTAACTGGTTCACGCAGGAGATAGCGATAGATTTAGGAACCGCCAATACCTTGATAATCCACAATGACGAAGTCGTAGTGAATGAACCCTCTATTGTAGCTCTGAACCGAAACAATCCGAAAGAAGTCTTGGCCGTAGGCAAACGAGCCCTGATGATGCATGAAAAAACCCACGAAAGCATTAAAACAGTTCGTCCTTTGAAAGATGGCGTGATCGCCGACTTTAACGCAGCCGAACTCATGCTTCGTGAAATGATCAAAATGGTTTATCCCAAAAAACCATTATTTCCTCCAAGCTGGCGAATGATGATCTGTATTCCTTCTTCGATCACAGAAGTTGAGAAACGTGCCGTTCGCGACAGTGCTGAACAAGCCGGGGCAAAAGAAGTTTATCTTATTCATGAACCCATGGCGGCTGCACTTGGTATTGGTATCGATGTGGAAGAGCCCGTTGGTAATATGATCATTGACATCGGCGGCGGAACAACAGGTATTACTGTTATTGCACTTGCCGGTATTGTTTGCGATCAATCGATTCGTATTGCGGGTGATGAATTTACCGCCGATATCATGGAAGCTCTTCGCCGCTACCACTCTTTATTGATTGGTGAAAGAACTGCCGAACAGATCAAAATCCAGATTGGTGCTGCAATGAAAGACATTGACAATCCCCCGGATGATCTTCCCGTAAACGGCCGTGACCTTGTTACGGGCATTCCCAAACAAATCATGGTTAGCTACCAGGAAATCGCTGAAGCGCTGGATAAATCCATTTTCAAAATGGAAGAAGCCATTTTAAAAGCCTTGGAGCAAACACCTCCCGAGCTGGCTGCAGATATCTATCGCCGCGGATTGTATTTAACCGGCGGCGGTGCTTTGTTAAAAGGTCTTGACAAAAGATTAAGCCAAAAAATAAAATTACCCGTGCATGTCGCCGACGATCCTCTGAAGAGTGTGGTTCGTGGCACAGGATTGGCTTTGAAAAATTATGATCGCTATCCATTCGTTATGAGATAAAGCGTAAAGCCCTGTCCTTAGATGCGTAATATTTTTCTTTTCATTCGTAGGTATTTCACGTTTCTCGCCTTTGTAGCGCTGCAAATATTTTCCTTGTGGATGCTGTTCAAATTCAACAGGGTTCACCATGCAGCATTTATGGGTGTTGCAAGCGAGATGACGGGAACAATGAATACGCAGGTAGATAAGCTGGATGACTATTTTCACCAGGGAGAAGAAAACAAACGAGTTCATAAAATGAACGATTCGCTTCTCAATCTTTTAAAAATAAATTTCTCCATTCCGGACTCAGGCCAAAGAGTTGTTTTAGATTCTGCGATGATCGATTCTGTGAAGCAATTCAGGAAATATATTTGGCGAGATGCGAAGGTTGTTTACAACACCATTAACTCTGAAAAAAATTATTTGCAATTGAATCGTGGGGCTAAATATGGAATCAGTGATAATATGGCGGTTTTAAATTCTGATGGAGCTGTAGTCGGACAGGTGGTCAATGTAAGTCCAAACTTCAGCGAAGTAATGTCTTTGCTCCATGTTCAAAGCTCCGTAAGTGCAGCATTGAAAAAAACCGGTGACGCAGGAAAATTGGAGTGGGACGGAAAGGATCCAAGGTTTGTTCAATTGAAAGGCATTTCAAAAAGTGTGGAAGTTAAAGTTGGTGACACGGTTGTTACAAGCCGTTACTCTTACAATTTTCCTCCTGATAAATTTATTGGAAGAATTGCAGGTGTCAGCAGTGATCCGGCAACAGGTTTTTATTTATTAAAAGTAAAAACGGCTGTAAACTTCGGCAGCATACAGCAGGTGTTTGTCGTAGAAAATTTGCAGAGAGAGGAACAGGAGCAATTGGAAAAAGACACAGAAAAAAAAGTTGAACAACAGAAAAAAGGAAAATAATTGAACGACTTAATTAAAAATATTTTTCGTCTTTTCATTTTTATCGTGGTGCAGGTGTATGTGCTTGACAAACTGCCACCGCTTCATCGCTTTGTAATTCCTTACATCTATTTTCTTTTTATTCTCTGGTTGCCCTTTTCTTTGAGTCGGTTTGGATTGTTGTTGATTGCTTTTGTTACGGGATTAATTCTTGATTATTTCAAGCAAACCCCCGGGCTTCACGCAGCAGCCTGCGTGTTGATTGCCTATGCCCGTCCATTCATCATTTCGGTTTTAACGCCGAAAGATTCAACTGAATTCAATTATCGTGAGCCCTCACCAAGAGCGATGGGTTGGGCCCCGTATTCGGTGTATGTTTTAATTCTTACACTTTTGCATCATACTTATCTTACTTTGTTGGAGTGGTTGCAGTTCGGAACTTTTTTAGACTTCATCATCAAAGTTTTATCAACAACAGCAATCAGTTTGCTGTTGATCTTCACAGTGGAATTATTGTTCCCGAGGAAGTTGAAGTTTAGAACCAATACCGCTTGATTTTTTTCTTTACTTCATTTTTTATTTGCACAATCGAAATATCGAAGGGGCAAGAGTGCGGCGCAAGGAAGTTTTCATCGTAGCAAACCAGGCAAGTGCAAAGAAATTTTTAGAACTTCTTATTCTTCACCAGATCATTTACCACAGCATCATGGATGTGCACCGGGTATTTGTTTTTTAATTTTTCCACCCAACTCTTTTCCAACTCGGATTGATAATCATTAATCACAAGTCCTCTTGCATCGGCAAAGCTGCGGGGCTCAATTTTATTGTAGTTGCGAAGGATGTAAGCAAAAGATGCAGTGTTATCAGCTTTGTTTATAACAGGAGTTGTAATAACACCCGCAATCAAGGCCTGCTTCGTTCTGTTTGGAATTTGAGTCAGCTCAAAACGTGAAGAGTCAGAAGCAATTTTTTCATTGTAGCTGCTTACCAACGAATGCCACGATGAAGGTGATTTTTTTAATTGGGCCAAAAATTGATTCGCGGTTTGTAAATCGCTTGCATAAAAAATTACAGCATCTGCACTTGGATTCCACTTGTATTTGCCCCGGTTCTTTTCATAGTAGTTCATCAAGGCAACCGTATCGGTTTGCGCCGGTCCCCAAACTTCTCTTTGCATGATCTCAAAAAATAAATTGCCGTCTTTGAACTCGTTGATCTGCTGGCGGAAATCTTCATTGTACTGCTCCAAATGATTTTGATAATAATCAATCGCCGAGGATTGAACAAACTCATCCCACAGTTGAGGGTAAGGTTTTAATCCGCTTCCGTCAGATTTATAGCGGAAGGTTTGAGCATAGCTGATCCAATCAGACACTTTTAAATCTTTATCCCCGACTTTAAACAAGGCTGTTGCTCCGTTTAAATGAACAGGCCTTCCCGAAACCCTATAATTCAAAATACTGTCAGAAAAAATCCAAAGTTCCGGCTCATTGAAGTTTTGTTTCTGATAACCGGCGTCTTTTAAAATTTTTGCTGCCAATGCTGTCTTTGTTGTATTGATTCGTTCATTTTGTTCCACTTTATCTCTCAAATCAGCCATGGCTTTTTCATCACTCTTTTTTGCAGGCGGAACTTTTCCCAAACGCTTTACAATATGATAGCCATGTGAAGTAAGAAACGGTTTTGAAACAGCTCCGTCTTTCAACAAGGAAAGAACAGCATTTTCAAATTCAGGATCGTATTGACCAATGGCGAACGGTTGCATTTCCCCGTTAGATGCTGCAGACAAAACATCATTACTGAATTTGGAAGCAAGTGTTCCGAAATCATCGCCTTTTAAAATGCGGTTGTACAGCGAATCGGCAAGCTTTTTTACTCTTGCTTTTGTTTCTTCATCAGGCTTAGGAGGGAAAGCCAAAAGAATTTGTGCTGCTTTTATTTTCCCCGGATCAGGTCTCTCGGCAATATTTTTGAAAATATGATAACCAGCCTTCGATTTATAAACAGACGAAACCTTTCCGACAGGCGTTGAGTAAGCCAAATTTTCTAAAGCATATGGAAGTGTAAACACGGTTATCCAGTCCAAATCCCCCCCATTTGTTTTTGCTGAAGGATCATCGGAATATTGTTTTGCAACATCAGAAAAATTTGTTCCTTTCTTCAACTTCTGCTGCACCTCAGCAAGCTTTTTCAACGCAGTGGCGGAATCAACAAACCCGTTTGGACTCAGGCTGATAAAAATATGAGCAAGGTGAATGTCTTTTTGTGAACGGGTATAGGCTTCGTTTACCAGTTTGTTTACAGCTTCTTTATCGTTTAAATAATTAGGTAAAATTTGCTGACGAAGATTGTCCAGATCAGACAACAACTGTGGCAAAGTATCATAACCTCTTGCTTCTGCTTCCTTTATTTTCAATCGTGAAGCAATGTAAAGATCCAGGTAGTTCCTGAATGCTTTTTCTGTTTTTACGCCAGTGTTATTTTTATTGTAGGCTCTTAAAAATTCTTTTACAGAAACAGAATCATTGCCATAAGAGAAAAGTGTTTGTGCCGACAATGAGAAGGAAGCCAGCACAAAAAAAGCAGTTACAAGTTTTTTCATAGTTCTTATTGTTTTGCCTTGTAGGCTAAGATTTCATCAATTTGTTCAAGCGTCAGCTTTTTGGCTATGATGCGCTTGTCTTTGTCAAGCAGGTACAAAGTAGGAAAAGTTTGCACATCATACAACTGTGAATAGCTCGGAACGCCTGACTCTATTCGTTTTTGATCATCTTCCCTGGAGTAATAAACATGCGTCCACTGGTTCAAATTATGCTGATGAATAAAATTAATCCAATCCGATTTCTTTCCATCGGTCTCTCTTGCCATTGCGAAAAATTGCAATCCCATGCTTTTCCATTTGGCATGGTAAGCACTGTCAAGCTTCGGAACAATTTCTTTACAATGGCTACAGGTTGGGTCCCAAATCACTACCAAAGTATAAGGTGCATTGATGGAATATAATTTAGTGAGCTTCCCGGAAGTATCAGGCAATTCAACGTCCGAAGCCTGCGTCCCCATAATATTTGCCATCAGGCTGTAGGCTCGGTCGGTAATAATTTTTTTTCCCTTTTCTGTGAGCCAGGGATAATCTTTTTGTGAAAAGTATTGTTCATACAGATGAACAAATACCTTGTCCTCCCACATGTATTTTTGATTGAGATAGCGGTTAACAAACTTGAGCAGTAAAAACTTTTGCATCTCATCATTAATGCTTGCAAAGCCAAGCATGTAATCAAGTTCTTTAATCACCGAATCGGCAGAAGGATACACCAGTTGCTCCATGTATTTATCGATCCGGTTTTCAAAAAACGGTGTCCGGGCCAGGCGGTCATCATAAAAGTTCACACCATCCCAATAATGTTTTTTGAAATAGTGATAGGCAAACAGCGAATCTGTTTTTGCACCAGGATCGTTCTGGGGCACGTCCGGCTCCTTCATTGCCTTTAATAACGCAGTCAATAGACTATTTGGTTCTTTTGCAATGATGTCAGCTCTGTAATTTGTGATTTTTGTATCAAGGACATGAATTTGTG
>Ga0207647_10000220_pt1 | contig 46910 bp, 45 predicted proteins | sample KBSCornC2_FD_184295 | JGI IMG/M metagenome (GOLD analysis project Ga0207647, IMG submission 184295) | Corn rhizosphere microbial communities from Kellogg Biological Station, Michigan, USA - C2 (SPAdes) (version 2) | ecosystem: Host-associated > Plants > Roots > Rhizosphere ... | reverse complement strand
ACGGCGAGCCAATGAAGCTTGGCGTTGCGATTACAGACATTTGCGCCGGCATGAACGCAACTCAATCCATTCTGGCGGCGATCATCGCGCGACACACGACGGGTAAGGGGCAATTCATCGATATCGCGTTGCTGGACGGCGCTGTTGCGCTGCTGGCAAATGTCGCTTCCGGGTATCTTGCGACCGGCAAGACCCCAACCCGATTCGGAAATGCCCATCCCACGGTCGTTCCCTATCAAATATTCAAAACAGCCGATACGTCCATCGCTCTGGCCGTCGGGAACGACAGGCAATTTTCCGACCTCTGCAAGAAGGTGTTGGATTGTCCGGAACTTGCCACGGACGAGCGGTTCAAAACAAACCGCTCCCGTGGCATCAACCGAGAGGTATTGATCCCGATTCTGGAGAAGCACTTCCTGCGCTTCTCGACAGCCGAGGTGATCGCGGCATTACGGTCCTCCGAGATTCCGGTAGGAGAAGTTCGGGATGTGCCGTCCGCGCTCAATTCCCCGGAAGTTGTTGAGCGGGAGATGGTCGTAAAAGTATCCGACCGCTTGCATGGCGAACTAAAATTGGGTGGATCACCTCTGGCCTTGCGTGGGACACCGGTTGCCAAGCCGACGGCACCGCCGCGCCTCGGCGAACACACGAGGGAAGTTCTACAGCGCGTCCTGAACATCGGGGGAGGCGAACTCGCGAAGCTTGAGGCTTCGAAAACGGTCTTTCAATCTCCTCGGACTTAAGTCCGAAGAGGTCGGGCCGGTCGAATTTAGTCGTACGCAGCGTGAAAGAGCAGGATTATGAAAGCAGATCGTGGATTGGAAGGTAAGACGGCGGTCGTCACCGGCGGTAGCAGCGGCATAGGGTTCTCTATCGCCAAGGATCTCCTGGAAGAGGGAGTGAACGTCACGATCACGGGACGCTCTGCCGAGCGAGGCGAGGAGGCCCTGGGTAAGCTGAGGAAGGTGTCCAACAAGGTGTCGTTCGTCAGCGGCGACGGCTTGGATTACAATAGTTCCGTTGCTGCCTTCCAACAGGCCTCGCGCTCGAACGGAAATGTGGATCTACTGGTCAGCTCAGGCGCGGAAGGTCCTTTCGGGCCCAAGCCGTTCGCCGAAATGACTCCCGAGGAGATTCAGTCCAGCCACGCGATGCGGTTTTATCCCCGGATCTATCCGGTGCATGCGGGCATTCCCTTTCTTCAAAAGAAGGGCGGCTCGGTGGTGATGATCACGACAGATGCCGCCCGCGTACCAACGCCCGGTGAATCGATCATTGGCGCGGTCGGCGCCTCGGTGATTTTGCTGACCAAGGCACTGGCCCGCGAATTCTCTCGCTGGAATATTCGGGTCAATTCCGTAGCCATTACACTCACTTCCGACACGCCCTCGTGGGATCGTATCTTTTCAAAGCAGGATTTCGAAAACAAACTGTTTTCCAAGGCGCTGGCGCGGTTCCCATCGGGTCGTGCGCCAACCTCCGACGAGGTATCCAAAGCCGCCGTGTTTCTGCTTTCGAACGACGCCAGCCAGGTCAACGGCCAGACCTTGAGCGTCAATGGCGGTCTGTCCTTCGGAGGATGGTGAGGCCGGCTTCGAAGCCGCAATCGTCCTCGCACGATGCCTTGCCGGATCGTGCGGAACAGAAAGTTCCGGTGCCTGTTGATATTTGACAGGCCCCGGAGCTTCGCATGGCGTCAAATGCTGCCCCCATTGAAGTGATGGAGGCGCGCTCGGTCGAGGCCATCCCGAGGGGCATGCAATGGCAGTACGAGCCGAAATGGGATGGCTTTCGCTGCCTGCTGGCACGGAATGGCAACTCGATATCCATGCAGTCGAAGTCGGGCCAGGATCTGGCCCGGTATTTTCCGGAAATTGTTGCTGCCGCGCGAGCGCTCACCGAGTCCAACTTTATACTCGATGGCGAACTTGTCGTTCAGATCGGCGGGGAATTGTCTTTTGACGATCTCTTGCAGCGTATTCATCCGGCATCAAGCCGGGTGAAGAAACTGTCGGTGGAAACACCCGCGTCGTATCTCGGGTTTGACCTGCTGAGGACCGGAAAGGCCGCTTTGATGGGCCAGCCCTTGTCCGAGCGACGCGTGCAATTGGAGAGCTTTGCGGCGCGTTGCTTTCGAGACGCCCCGTTGTTTCGCCTTTCGCCGGCAAGTCAGGAATTCGCGGCCGCCAAACGGTGGTTGGCATCGGCCGGTGGCGGCAGTGATGGCGTCATCGCCAAGCGGCTCGATCTTCCGTATCAAGCCGGTAATCGCGAAGGGATGCAAAAGATCAAACGTCACCGAAGCGCGGACTGCGTGATCGGGGGCTTTCGCTATGGCGAGAAGCTCCAGGCAGGACGTCAAGTCGTCGGTTCGCTGTTGCTCGGACTTTATGACGCCAATGGTTTGCTCCACCACGTCGGTTTCTCGTCAGGTCTCAAGGCAAAAGATAAGCCGGCGCTGACCGACAAACTTGAGGCCATCAAGCGGAAGCAAAGCTTTACCGGGAATGCCCCGGGTGGTCCGAGCCGATGGTCGACCAAGCGTTCATCGGAATGGCAGGCGGTGAAACCGAAATACGTGGTCGAGGTTTCCTATGATCATTTTACCGACGGCCGGTTTCGGCACGGCACCTCGATCCTTAGATGGCGGCCTGACAAAAAGCCCGCCCAATGCACCATGGACCAGGTCAAGCAGAAGGTCGCGAGGGAATTGCTGAACACGGTTGCGCCAGGTTAGTTCTGGCTCATTCTGATTCACGCGCGAATGCGAACGGGAACCGATTTCGCCGCCGGCGTCTTGGATTCGACATCGTGGTGCGACAACGGAATGAGGGGGTTCATTTCCGGATAGTAGGCAGCGAGGCAGCCATCCGGAAGCCTGAAGGGGATGACCTTCAGCGGGCCAACCTCCCGGTGCACGCCGTCGCCGGCGTCACTGACCAGGGATACCATCTGGCCACCGGATAGTCCTGCACGCTCGATTTCTCCCGGGTTCATGAGCAGCACGTCTCGGGTACCCTCGATGCCTCTCAAACGGTCGCTATAACCATAGATCGTTGTATTGAACTGGTCGTTGCTCCGCAGGGTGAGAAGCCGATAACGGCCCGGCGCGTCGTCAAAGCCCGTGGAGGAGAGGGTGTCCGGCACCGTGAATTCGGCCTTTCCGCTCTCGGTTTTCCAGATCCGCTCACGGGCCGAGTTGCCGCGATAAAACCCGCCGGGCGTGAACATGCGCGCGTTGAAGTCGTGGAATTGTTCGGGATAGGTTTCCGCGATCTGATCCCGAATCAGCCGGTAATCACCGGTCCATTCGTCCCATTTCAGTTTTGGATTTGCGAGCAGCGTCGCCTTGGCAAGCCCTGCGACAATCGCCACCTCCGACTTGAGTTGCCCGCTTGCCGGCTTGCGCAGCCCGATCGATCCCTGGATGCAGCTGAACGTGTCTTCTATGCTGACGGCCTGCCGTCCGCTGGCCTGAATGTCTTCCTCGGTCCGGCCGAGGCAGGGCAAGAGGTAGGCGACCTTTCCATGGACGAGATGGCTGTGGTTGAGCTTGGTCGCGATCTGCACGGTGAGTTCGAGGTCCTGCCAAGCCGCCTCCATCTTTCCGCGCTCCGGAATGGCGCGCACGAAATTGCCGCCCAGTCCGACGAACGCCGTCACCTTTCCGGAGAGAATGCCCTCGCAGGTCTCCACGGTGTTCATGCCCTTGTCGCGGGGCGGCTCAAAGTCGAACTGCTTGGCGTATTTGTCGAGCGGGACCAGTTCCGGCTTCTCGGAAATGCCGACCGTTCGTTGGCCCTGCACATTGGAGTGCCCGCGGACCGGGCAGATCCCCGTGCCGTCGCGTCCGATGTTGCCCTTCAGCAGCAGCATATTGACGAGCATTGCCACGTTCTGAAAGCCGTGAACATGCTGCGTCAGACCCATGCCGTAGACGGCAATGACGCGATCGGCATCGACATAGACTTGGGCTGCGGCTTCGATGACGGAGCGGCTGAGGCCCGATGCGGCCTCAATTTCTTCCCATTCTGTCGAGCGGACCTTGGCCTCGAACGCCGCCAACCCGGTTGTGTGCTGCTTGATGAAGGCGGTATCGAGCACCCGCTTTCCTTCCGCCTTCGCCCGATCGTCGCAAGCAAACACATGTTTGCATAGGCCGAGAACGACGGCGATATCCCCGCCGGCCTTGACCTGATGGTACTGACTGCTGATCTGTGTCGTCTTTCCGGTCAGCATCTCCGCTGGGTGTTGCGGATTGATAAAGGTTTCAAGCCCCTTTTCGCAGACAGGGTTAAAGGTAATGATTTTGACCCCTCGCTTGGCGGCATCCTGCAACGGATGAAGGAAGCGGGGGCTGTTGGAGCCGGTGTTTTGACCGAAAAAGAACATCGCGTCGCAATTGTTCAGATCTTCGAACACCACGGTCCCGACCCCGGCACCGATCACCTTCTTTAGCGCCACCGAAGTGGTTTCGTGGCACATGTTGGAACTGTCGGGCAGGTTATTGTTGCCATAGGCGCGCGCAAACAGCGCATACAGATAAGATGTCTCGAGGCTGGCACGTCCCGACGCGTAAAAGATCACAGACTTTGGATCGAGCTTCTTGAGTTGAGAGCCGATCGCCTGAAACGCATCCTCCCAACTACATGGCCTGTATCTGTCGGTTGCCAGATCATAGCGCAGCGGATGCGTGATCCGTCCTTGTTGTTCCAAGTCGTAATCTCGCCAGGCGCGCAGCTCGGTCAGGGTATGTTGCGCGAAAAAGTTCGGCGTGCAGCGACGGGAGGTCAATTCCCATAGCGTGGCCTTGGCGCCGTTTTCGCAGAACTCGAAGGGATGATAATTCGCAGGCTTCGCCCAGGAGCACGAGACGCACATAAAGCCTTTTGGCTTGTTCTGGCGCCGTAAGGTATTCAGCGCAGCCGGCGTCGACCATTCTTTTCCGAAAATCCGCGCAATACTCTCCAGGGCACCCCAACCTCCCGCAGCGCCGTGGTACTCGACCGGTTTCGTATTGGAGGAGGAATTTTCTGTTTTCCGCATTGGCGCGTGCTTTTCTCTCAGCATCCCTTGCAGATACTTCTGATTTTCCTGTCCACCTTTGAATTCTGAGCGTCTTCCTCGCGGATCTCGGCGTCACCCGGCATCGAGGGGCCCGGAGTGGTCGTCCCGTCAATGCGGCCGCCAGAACCGGGCCGGCCATTCGCGGTGGAATTCGCGCTGCCCCGGGTTCCCGAGGAATTGGCCGTACCGAGGGCGTTGGTACCTGGCGCGGTCGGCAGCTTCTGCGAATTACCGGCGCCGCTTGGATCATTTCCAGAATTATTCAGGCCAGCCGGATTTGCAGGCCCACTCGGTAGGCCGCTGACGGCTGCCGTGCCCGCTCCCGCAGCGCCCGCGGCCGGAGAGCCCACGGCGGAATTAGTGCCGCTAGACGGCCCGCTTGCGGCGCCGCCAGTTGAGCCGCCACTGCTCGATGCGCTGCCGCCCGACTGGGCAAGGATGGGCAGCGGCGCGGCCAATATCGCGAGGACGAAGATGATGCGAACTGCGCTGCAAAAATCTCGCATGGGCTTTCTCCGGGAGCATTCCGGCAACGCCGGCCTAGCCGGGCAGGTTCCTGGACCTCCAAGCCTGCTTCTCGTCGCCGTCCTAGATCGGCTGGGAGCGATGGAACATAAGCGGGGCTGGTTGCTCCTCGGCTGATGCTATTGCTCTCCAGAACAGCAAAAAAAAATTACTGTTTAACTTGCTTGAATTCCCGGAGGCTCAACTTTGTCTAAAGAGCTAACTCCCCAAAGATTGGAGCCTTCGATGTTTGACGCGGACACGACTTTGCTGCTGCGCACCATTCATGCGGAGATTTGCGAAGGCCTGCCGATAGATGAAGTTGGCTTACGCACCCAAGTGGCCGTGACGATTCTGGATACGGCAAGGCAGGGTCCGGTGACGGCGGACATTCTGAAGTCGGCCGCGCTAACCGTGCTGACCAAGAACTCGCGATCGGGGTTTGGCCACCTGATGAGCAAGGAACGATAACGCCTAAGTCCCGCCATCGACCTGATGATGAGGACAAGCACCACCAGGCGGAGCGGATCACGGCCTGGCGGAAAATCCCCCGCGCCCTGTTGTACCCAACGTCAGGCGGAAGGCCGGAACGAAAAGGTCGGAGCTCGCGTTTCTGCCGGAGACTTCGAGGTCTAAGCAGTGGCGCGATATCATTTCGACCTCATCGACACCAAAACCATCGCCGACGAAGGCGGAACGGAATTACCGGACGACCACCAAGCGATGGAAGTGGCCGAGGAGCTCGCAAGAAGGCTCTTGCAGGAGCATCCCGAATTCAACGGCCGGCACTATTCGATATTGGTAACGAATCAGGACGGTGAAGAGGTTGGGCGGGTGCCGCTCGACGTTTTGCACTGAGCGTGGATTAGCTGCGCTGGGCCTGCTCTGAACTGCGATCTCGCCGCCTGCTTCCCGGAGACCTTCCAACCTTGAGGTCGGTTGAACGTTACGGTTTCGGGGCATTACCCAGGAACCTCCATTTTCGTGGGCGTGTTGTATGGGCGACGACACAAGATTGGAGAAGGTTATGTCAAAAATGCCGCCAGTGCCGCCGGAGCAACGCAGCCCGAAAGGGCCGGGTTCTGATCCGAAAACGAGCAGTGAAGATAACATCCCGGCTCGCGAGAATTTCGATAGCCAGGGACGCCAGGGCAATATCAAACAGAACACCAATCAGGGCTATCAGCAGGATCGATGAATGACTCGCAAGAATCCAAATACTGAGCGGTACGGCGGTCCGGGCTCTCCCCGGCAGGGATCGCAAGCACCCCAAGACGGAAAAAGACGGTGATAGTGGGCCAGCGCCGGGCGAACCGCCAGCGACCGGCAATCTCATGTATCCGGTGGTGGCGGTGAACGCGACGGGATCACAGCCATGATGACCGATACAGAAGCTGAGGTGACCAATGCCGGACACAGAGAAGGCCGACACTCGAAAGAAAAAGAAGTCCCGCTCAGTTAACCCCGAGCGAATGCCCCCAGCAGGTCCGCACGCGACGGAGGAACTGACCGATAAAGAGAAGACGCCTGGTTCGGGCGTTTTGCCGGATGTCGACGATCCCAACATCTCGCCGACGGGCTAGCACGACGTGCCAGGCAAGCACGTCAGAACGTCTGCGGTGAGGATCGCCTCAAAGCTTGATGACAGCCAGCAAGCAGTGTTCGACTTCGATAGGAACGGTCCCTATCGCGCTTGCGATGATCATTCCTGTCCGGAGGAGTGGGGCCTCACGGTGATGACGCCCTCGTTTCCGCGCAGGTCCAGGGATTGAGAAAGTGTTTCGTTCCAGCGATCAAGATGCGTTGACAGCAGGATTTCAGTCCCAAAGTCGATGCCGTCGCCATGCGTCAGAGACATCGGCTCGGTCCCAAAGTTGAGGACGACGTTGAAGCAGGTCGAACCTTCGCGCCGGCGGAAGAACAACAGATCATTAGCGGTTGCAACCGGCTCGTAGCTTCCGCTCACCATCGCCGGATTGTTCCGTCTCAACGCGATCAGCGCCCTGTAAAGGCTGAGGATGGAGGTTTGGTCTGCTTCGAGATTGCGAACGTTCTCGTGGAGGAAGTCCGCAGAGAGTGGCAACCATGGGTCACCCCGCGAAAACCCGGCATTGAGGTCGGCATCCCATTGCATTGGTGTCCGGCAGCCATCCCTGCCCACGCCTATCCCCGGCACGTTTCGCTCGAAGGGATCACGCACCTGAGACGGTGCGATCGCCACCTGCTCCATGCCGATTTCATCGCCGTAATAAAGGGTAGGGGTTCCGCGCAGCGTCAGGAGCAACATCGCCGCGATTCGAGCTTGATCCCGACCGACCCGGCTTGCGATCCGGGGACGGTCGTGGTTGCCCAGCACCCAGTTTGGCCAGGCCCCAATGGGAAGCGCGCGTTCGTATTCGGCGATGATGTTCTTGATCTCGTGGGCATTCCAGGAAGCGGACAGAAGCGCAAAGTTGAACGGCATATGTGCGCCAAGCAAGTCCTTCCCATAGTAAGACATCAACTGCTCCACCGGCAGATAGATCTCGCCAATGAGCACGCGGTCCCGAAATTCATCCACCACCTGCCGCATTTCCGCAACGACGTCGTGAATCTCCGGACGATCCGTCGTATAGAGCGGCGTCAGGCGTTGATTCGGAGGCATACCTTCTCTGAAAGCGGCGTTCAGCGGATTATCGCGAAGTTGGTCATCCTTGATGAGATGCCAGATCACGTCGACCCGAAAGCCATCTACGCCCTTGCGTAGCCAAAACCGCATGACGTCATAGATGGCTTGACGCACTTCAGGGTTTCGCCAATTGAGATCCGGCTGCTGCGCGAGAAACGCGTGGTAGTAATATTGTCCCGTCGTAGCGTCATACTGCCAGGCGCTGCCGCCAAATTCGGATAGCCAGTTGTTTGGTGGCTCGCCATCCGCCGCGCCGTCGCTCCAGATATACCAGTTCCGTTTCGGATTGGTTCGAGAACTTCTGCTTTCGATAAACCAGGGATGCTGGTCGGAAGTGTGATTGGGGACAAGGTCCAGGATCAGCTTCAGGCCCCGCTCGTGCACCGAGGCGATGAGCAAGTCAAAATCCTGCATGTTACCGAAGATGGGATCGATGCCGGTGTAGTCGGAAATGTCGTAGCCAAAATCGGCCATCGGTGAGGGAAAGATCGGCGATAGCCACACCGCGTCAGCGCCCAGTCGACTCAAGTAAGGTAGCCGCTGCAGGATGCCCGTGAGATCGCCGATCCCATCGCCGTTGGAATCCTGAAAGGAGCGTGGGTAAATCTGGTAGAAAATTCCACGCTGCCACCACAGATCATCGGCCACGATTATTCCGCTCCCCGCTCGAAAGCTCATTTCCGGTTCCGGCTACTGATGCCCGGCCCAAATCCTAGGAACATTGAGACCGCGCAAAGGTTGCCTGTTGCAATCAGAAGGGAGCATTTTTGGTGGCGTACGTAAGAACCGAACGCTGGTGGCGGCGCGCGGTTATCTATGAAATAGCGGTGGTTTCATTTCAGGATTCCAACGGAGACGGCTGGGGTGATCTGGCCGGGCTCTTGAAACGGATCGATTATCTGGTGGCCGATGGTGCGACTACCGCGGCCTGAAGCGTTCCGCGACAATAGGTATGACCGCCATATTTATCATTATGTTCGCGGTGCCCTCCGGGCAGGAGGCTGCGGCGCCGGCGAATGGTGAACCAGACGACGTTGATTTGCCTAAGTTGATTTGCCTAATAAGTCCTAGGCAGGCATCCGCGCTGGCGCCAGTATTCTGCTGATTTCGGGCCTGCAGGCGCCGCAATTGGTGCCAGCCTTCAGGCGTTGGCCGATCGCCTCGACGCTATCAGCGCCTTTCCGAGCCTCGGAAGAAATCTGGTTACGACCGACGCCGAAGCACGAGCAGACAATCGCACCGATGTCTTCGCCAAGCGTAAAGGGCTGTCCCGCGAGCAGCGCCATCCGTGCCCGCGATGACAGTTGTTCCTGGGCGAACAATCCGGTTAGCCAGGACCGCGATACCAGGCGGTAATCGGGAGCGACGAACACGCAGCCTTCCAACCGACCGTCCCGTATCGCCGCGTATCGAAAGCGGCCTGCAGCGGGATCGCGATAGTTGATCCACTCGATGTCGGCGCCCTCAAATCCGAGGTGGTCATGCGCCCAATCACGCCAGCTCTCGGGCCTCTCGTCAAAGGCGAGTTCGAGGCGGAAGCATTGGCCGACCTTGCCGGACACCCAATATCCGTCTTCAGGACGGCTGATCGGGTGCCGACTGAGAATAAAGACGTGCCATTTCGGCTGAAAGGGATCGGCTTTCAGCGGCGTGTGCTTGGATTCTGGTTGACCCGACAAAGGATCGGTCGCGGGGTTGACGAGCGCATTGACGCGGCCCTGGCCCGCGAATTCGCCGTTCCAGTGCATGGGCACGAACACGCAGCCGCGTCGCTGGTCGCCTGATATCACCACGCGAGCCAGCATTTCGCCCCAGGGGCTGGTCAGCCGCGTCAATGCCTCATGTTCGAGCCCGGCCTGCCGAGCATCCTCGGGATGGAATTCGGCGTAGGGTTCGAAGATATGGGCCAGAAGACGGGCCGATTTTCCGGTCCGGGTCATGGTGTGCCACTGATCGCGAATCCGCCCCGTATTGAGCACAAGAGGATAATCGCGGCTGGTCGCATTTCGCGGCGGGCGCGGCTTTACCGCAACGAAACGCGCCTTGCGATCAGGCGTGAAGAATTGACGATCATCGAACATTCGCGCTCGACCGGTCGGGTATTCTGGCGTGACCGGCCATTGTATCGGCGCGAGTTGGTCAAAGGCTTGATCGTCGATCATGCTTAGCGCCGAAATGTCGAAATCACGCGCGCCATCATTGTCAAATCCTGAGAGGGCCGCATGTTCACGAAAGACCTCTGCCACGCCGCCGTAATCGAAGCCATCAAATCCCATCCGGCGGGCGACATCGCAGACAACATCCCAGTCCGCGCGGGCCGAGCCCGGGGGCGGGAGAAAAGGCCGCTGGCGGGAGATTCGTCGCTCGGAATTGGTCACGGTGCCGTCCTTCTCGCCCCAGGCGAGCGCCGGTAGAAGGATGTCGGCGTGGCGTGTCGTATCCGTATCTCGCATACAGTCGGAGACGACCACGAATTCGCAGCGATCAAGCGCGGCGCGTGCCCGGTCCGCATCGGGCAGGCTGACGATGGGATTGGTTGACATGATCCAAATCGCCTTGATGCGGCCATCGGCGACCGCATCGAACATGTCGACGGCCTTCAATCCCTGCCGGTGTGCGACGACAGGTGAGCGCCAGAAGCGCTGCACCAGCTCACGATGCTCTGGATTTTCCACATCCATATGCGCCGCGAGCTGGTTGGCCAGTCCGCCCACCTCGCGGCCTCCCATGGCGTTTGGCTGGCCGGTGAGCGAGAAGGGACCCATGCCCGGCCGGCCGATCCGCCCGGTCAAGAGGTGGCAATTAATGATGGCGTTGACCTTGTCCACGCCGCTCGACGATTGATTGATCCCCTGCGAATACAGCGTGACCACGCGCTCGGTCTTCGAAAACCAGCTGTAGAATGTCTGCACCGTGCTCTCGCTCAGCCCGCAGATCGAAGCGATTTCGCCTGGTGTTTCATTCCCCGCGACTTCCAGCGCGGCCTCCAGGCCTGTGGTGAATCCGCCCACGAAGAATCGGTCGACAGTGCCCTGTCGGACAAGATGAGCCAAAAGGCCGTTGAACAAAACCGCATCTGTTCCCGAACGCAGCGGCAGATGCAGATCGGCGCCTTCGCACGTAGCGGTGCGGCGAGGATCGATCACCACGATTCGGCGGGAGGGATTTGCCGCCTTGGCGGCTAGCATTCGCTGGTGCAGGACCGGGTGGCACCATGCGGCGTTCGAGCCCACCAGCACCAGAAGGTCCGCCTGCTCGAGGTCCTCATAGGAGCCCGGCACCGTGTCGCTACCGAACGCGCGCTTATGGCCGACCACGCTGGAGGCCATGCAGAGTCGGGAATTGGTGTCGATATTGGCCGTTCCAACAAAGCCCTTTGCGAGCTTGTTGACCACGTAATAGTCCTCGGTGAGCATCTGCCCGGACACGTAGAACGCCACGGCATCTGGACCGTGTTCGCGGACGATGTTCACAAATCGAGCGGCCACCTGGTCTAGTGCCTGATCCCAGCCGACCTCCTTCCCGTCGATCATCGGATGGAGCAGCCGGCCTTCGAGGTCGATGGTTTCGGCCAGCGCAGAACCCTTGCCGCAAAGCCTGCCAAAATTGGCCGGGTGCTCGGGATCGCCATGCACGTTGACCACCCCGGCCGGGCCGGTTTCGGCAATAACGCCGCAGCCAACACCACAGTAAGGGCAGGTGGTCTTTACCTTCATCAGCCCTTACTCAGCTGCAACCGCGATCTGGTCGATGGCGAACCACACGAGGCCACCCTCGATCTTCGTGGGATAGGACCGCGTGCAGCCCTCGTCAGGTGCGATCGCTTGACCGCTGGCGAGGTCGATGACGAAATTGTGCAACGGGCATGTCACGCGGCCATTGTGCACAATTCCCTGCGACAGCGGTCCATTCTTGTGCGGACAGCGGTCATCCAGCGCGAACACAGCGTCATCTTCGGTCCGAAACAGCGCAATGTTTCCCTGCGGTGTCCGTACCACGCGCGAACCGAGCCGTGGGATATCCTTGAGCGCACCGATTTGAATCCAGCGGGTCATGCGAGCTCCAATTCGGCCATGGGGGTGAATTCATTGCGGTCAACGCCGCGTCGCGCCCGCGCCGCCCAGGGATCGCTCTGGGCGAACTGTTGCGAGTAGGCGAATCGCTCAAAGAGCGCCTTTCGATTGGCCAAATCCTCGACAACCTGCTTGCGGATCTGTTCGAGACCGACCCGATCGCACCACTTGTACATGCGTTCGAGATAACGGCCCTGTTCACGATAGAGCTGGGTCAACGCGACGATGACTTCCAGGGCCTCAGCTTCGGTTGCCACCTTGGTGAGGAATTCGGTTCCCTTGATGTGCAGGCCGGCGGCTCCGGCGAAGTGGATTTCGTAGCCTGAATCCACGCAGATCACGCCAACATCCTTGCACGTCGCTTCCGCGCAATTCCGCGGACATCCGGAGACCCCGAGTTTCACTTTGGCCGGGGTCCACGAGCCCCACATGAATTTTTCGATCTTGATGCCAAGCCCAGTCGAATCCTGGGTGCCGAACCGGCACCATTCGGAGCCGACGCACGTCTTTACGGTGCGCAATCCCTTGGCGTAAGCGTGCCCTGAGACCAGGCCGGCGTCATTGAGGTCCGCCCAAACCGCGGGAAGATCCTCCTTCTTCACGCCCAGAAGGTCGATGCGCTGTCCGCCTGTGACCTTGACGGTGGGAATCTTGAACTTGTCGGCAACGTCTGCAATGGCTCGCAGCTCGTCCGGCGTCGTGACACCGCCCCACATCCGCGGCACCACCGAATAGGTGCCGTCCTTCTGGATGTTGGCGTGAACCCGCTCATTGATGAAGCGGGACTGCTGATCGTCCTGATATTCGCCAGGCCAGGTAGCAAGCAGATAATAGTTGATTGCCGGACGGCAGGAATGGCACCCATTAGGTGTCTTCCAGTCCATGAACCTCATGACTTCAGGAATTGTCTTGAGCTTTTGCTCGACAATGACGCGGCGAACGTCGTCATGGCTATGGTCGGTGCAGCTGCAAACCGGTTTGACGTTGGGGGCGGCGGAATAGTCGCCGCCAAGCGTGAACGCCAGCACCTGCTCGACGAGTCCGGTGCAGGAGCCACATGAGGATGACGCTTTGGTATGGGCCCGCACGTCGTCCAACGTAAACAGCTTCTTGGCGGTGATGGCCTCTACGATCTGGCCCTTGCACACCCCGTTGCAGCCGCAGATCTCCGTTTCGTCGCTCATGGCGGCGACCGAGTTCTGCCCGCTATGACCGCCGTCGCCGAGATTGGCTGCACCGAACACCAGCCTTTCGCGCATATGCGAAACATCGGTGCCGTCGCGCATGTGCTGGAAATACCAGGGGCCATCCACGGTGTCGCCGTAGAGCACGGCGCCGACGATCTTCTTGTCGCTTAGAATAATGCGTTTGTAGACGCCGCGATGGGCGTCCTGCAGCACGACTTCTTCCTTGTCGGGACCGGGTGCAAAGTCGCCGGCCGAGAACAGGTCGATGCCGGTGACCTTCAGTTTGGTGGAAACTACCGATCCGTCGTAGGTGGCAAAGCCTTTCATCGCCAGATGATTGGCGCAAACCTTGGCCTGATCGAACAACGGAGCAACCAGACCGTAAGTCTGGCGGCGATGTTGCACACACTCGCCGACAGCATAGATACGCCCGTCATAGGTCTGCATGGTGTCGGAAACCACGATGCCACGCTCGCAATAAAGCCCGGCTTTCTTGGCAAGTTCGATGTTGGGGCGAATGCCGACGGCCATTACGACAAGATCAGCCTCGATTTCCGTGCCGTCTCCAAACCGGACGCCTGTCACATGCGTGTCGCCCAGAATTGCCTGGGTCTGCGCCGGCATCTTGAACATCATTCCACGTTCTTCCAGCGACTTGCGCAGCATGCCACCAGCAACCGGATCGAGCTGACGCTCCATCAGCGAATCCAGCAGATGTACGACGGTCACCTGCATGCCGCGCTTGGCGAGGCCGTTGGCGGCCTCCAGGCCCAAAAGGCCGCCCCCGATCACCACGGCGCGCCGAAAGCGGGTCGAGGCCTCGACCATCCGTTCGACGTCGTGAATGTCGCGAAATCCGACGACGCCCGGCAAATTGGCGCCGGGGATCGGCAGGACAATCGGGTTTGATCCGGTCGCGATCAAAAGCCGATCGTAGGGATAGCGCTCGCCCTTCTCGGTGACGACCTCGCAAGTACGGCGGTCGATCATCGCAACGGTTTCGCCCTTGCGCAGCGTAATGTTGTTGTCGTCGTACCATTGCTCAGTGTTGAGGATGATGTCGTCGACTGACTTCTCGCCGGCAAGCACGGGAGAAAGCAAAATGCGGTTGTAGTTTCCGTAAGGCTCCGACCCGAACACGGTGATCTCGTAAAGGCCCGGCGCACGCTCCAGCAGGGTTTCCACCGTGCGGATTCCGGCCATGCCGTTGCCGATCACGATCAGCTTCTGCTTGGTTGTTTTGTCTAGCATCGTCTGCCTTTCAAATTCCCGCGGCGCTGTAGGCGACGCCAAACGTCGACCCAACGGCCGTTTTCATTCCTTGAGATTTCGGATGGTGCCCAGCTGCGGGCGGGAAATCGTCACCAATGACGACCGATTGCCATTGGTCAATCAAAATTCATGCCAGTCGCCTCAGCCAGAAAAATCCAGTCAAATCAGCTTTGAAGGGCCAACCTCCGGGAGCAAACGATTTCGACAAGGCTCAAATTTTGGCCGCGGCGGATGATCCTTGGGCAACTCGTCTGCGGACGGGCGGTGCCTCAAAAGGCGGTTCTGTAGGCCGCATCTGGTAGAGATCGACTGTAATCACCCCTGATGCCGTCGCCCAGAAAAGCGTCACATTGCGTGCAACTCAGGCAGAATGGACAACCGGACTGGCCGATAGCCGCGTTCGTATTTCGGTAAACCCTGCACCAAAACCCAGCGAATTCTCGCCCGGTCGCGAGCGCGAAGTCGTTGGCGCGAATGTTGCTTGAAGGAATTCGAATGGGCGCATCTCAACGACGAGATCGCCATCCGCTCCACCCACATTTTCCTACCGCAGATCACATGCCGCAGATCACATGGCATTTGCCGCGTGATGCCCTGCGTCGCGAGGTTATTCCAATGCAATTCGCCGAGTTCAAAAAGGCCGGCCATTGGCCAACATTGTTAGCCGCTTTTCTCTACTTCGATATCAGCTTCATGGCTTGGGTCGCGCTCGGTCCATTGATGGTCTACATCGCGCGCAACATGAACCTTGCCGTGAACGAGAAGTTCACGCTAGTTGCGATTCCCGTTCTGGCCGGCGCCTTGCTCCGCGTCCCGATGGGCATTTTGGCCGACAGCATCGGCGCCAAGCGGACCGGTATCATTGCGCAAATCGTGGTGATGGCCGCTACCGCCGGGGTCTGGTATTTTGGCCTGCCTAACAAGCTCGCGGTCCAGCTCTTTGGTGTGGTGCTCGGAATCGGAGGTGCATCGTTTGCGGTGGCATTGCCGCAGGCCAGTCGCTGGTACCCTCCCCAATATCAGGGAATCGTCATGGGCATCGCTGGCGCTGGCAACATGGGCGTTGTGCTCGATACGTTGCTCGCCCCCACCATCGCCGAGCATTATGGCTGGCAGGCGGTTTTCGGTGTGCTGCTGTTTCCCATGGCCCTGGTCCTTTTCTATTACATCGTGGCCGCCAAGGATGCGCCGGGAGAACGCAAACCAATCTCGCTGAAATCCTACGGCCTGTTGTTGCGCGATTCCGACAGCCGCTGGTTCATGTTTTTCTATTTTATCACCTTCGGCGGCTTTGTTGGGCTGGCGAACGCGCTGCCGCTGTATTTCTCGGTGCAATATCACGTGTCTGGCGTAGCGGCCGGCCTTCTCGTCGCCCTGATTGTCGCATTCGGCTCGGGGTTTAGGCCCGTGGGCGGCTTCATCGCCGACCGGATCGGCGGCATCCGGTCCTTATCGATCTTGTTCGGCATCGTCGTTGTGGCCTATCTTGTTATTGCCTTCATGCCGGAAGGACCGACGGCGCCGACCGCTGCGGGCTGGTCGTTCGTCGATTTGCCGCGCATCGCATGGATATCGGTCCTGCTGTTTTCGGTAGGCGTGCTCGCGCTCGGCATGGGTAATGGCGCGGTGTTCCAGCTCATTCCCTTGCGTTTCCGTCAGGAGATCGGCCTGATGACCGGGTTGGTCGGATGCGCGGGTGGGATCGGCGGATATTTTCTTGCCCAGACGCTCGGCGCGGCCAAGGGTTTGACCGGTGGCTTCGGTGCGGGCTTCTTGTTCTTTGGCGTTCTGGCATTGCTTGGTTTCGTTGGCCTTGCCATGGTCAAGGTTCGCTGGCGCACTACGTGGGGCTCTGCATCCGGAGCGCGCGTTTAGGATTTGCGCGGCTTACGGGTGAGACGTGGGCGGCCACACGCATCGAAATCTTCAGGTAGGCGTCGGCTTCGCCAGCGAAACCGGCAAGCGGTACACTAATGAGGACTATGTTGGCGTTCACCTTGGCCGGGCTAGCGCCGGCGGCCGTGATATCGTTGCGGCGGTCGCGGACGGCGTTGGCGGCTACAAGGGCGGGCGAGAGGCTGCCGAACTCGCCGTGCGCTGCTTCATCGACGCTTTCTGCTCGCTTCCGGAAACGCTTGGCGCTCGCCTTCGCGCCTCGCGTGCTCTCGAGGCGGTAAATAGCTGGATCCATGCGCAGGGAAGAGCCGATCCTAAACTGAACGGAATGAGTTGCGCCTTTTCTGCGGTCGTGTTGTCGCGGCGGATCTGTCATATCGTTCACGTCGGGGATACCCGGGTCTATCGGTTGAGCGAAGGACGTCTGGAGCGTTTGACCCAGGATCACATCGCCGGCCGCGGTGATCTTTCCCACCTTCTCAATCGCGCGGTCGGCTTTGAAGAATTTGCCCGATTCGACTACACCATAGTCGCCCTGCGCCAGCACGATCGTCTGATGGTCTGCAGCGACGGCGTTCACGGCGCGCTTTCGGATGTGCAACTGCAGTCCATCCTGGCCGAACGTAGTTCGCCGGAGGAATCCGCACATGGCCTTGTCGATGCTGCACTGAACGCGGGCAGCGGCGACAATATGACGGCACTTGTGCTGGATGTCGTTGACTTGCCTCCAGCCGATCGTGACGAACTCACGCACGCGATTTCCTCTCTACCGATCTTCGAGCTTCCTTCGTCGGGCGACGTGGTCGACGGCTTCAGGTTGGGCGACGTCCTATCGGATGGACGCTACAGCCGCCTGTTCAAGGCCACCGATACGAGTCAGGGCGAGCGGCAAGTGGTGCTGAAATTTCCGCATCCGCGTGTTGCCAGCGAAGGCTCCTATCGATTGGCCTTCGTGCGCGAAGCCTGGGTTGCCGCGCGCGTTCGCAGCCTGTGGATCGGTGAGATCATCGAATTGTCGCCCGAACGCCAGACCCGGCTCTATTCCGTCATGCCATTTTACGAGGGCGAGACGCTTGAGCAGCGTCTTAGGCGTTCGCCGCAGTTGACGCTGGCGCAAGGAATTGCACTGGCCACGCGACTGGTTCGTGCGGTCGTAACACTGCACCGCGCCGGCATCATCCATCGTGATATCAAGCCGGACAATGTGATGCTCTTGAAAGACGGCGGCTTGCGGCTCGTTGATCTCGGGGTCGCACGGGTTCCGCAACTGGAGGATTTTCCAGCCGAAGACATTCCAGGTACGCCGAGCTATATGGCGCCAGAGCTCTTTGCCGGAAGCCCCGGTGACGAGTCGTCAGATCTGTTTGCGCTTGGTGTCACCGTGTTCCGGATGTTTACCCGCGCCTATCCGTTTGGCGAAATCGAGCCATTCACGCGGCCCCGTTTCGTCAAGCCGTCTTCGATAGCCCGCTACCGCCCGGAGCTCCCCGCGTGGCTTGACGCGGTGGTCGGAAAGGCGTTGAGCGTTGATCCTGCCCAGCGCTACGGCGATGCCATCGAGTTCGCCCATGAGCTCGAAAATGGCGCTTCATGGGCCGGACCTGCGATCGCGCAGCGCAAGTCGCTTCATGATCGTAATCCGCTGGTTTTCTGGAAGGCTCTTTGCGCATTCCTGATCGTGGCCATCATCATCCTGCTCGCCCGCCATTGAGGACTGTTTCCTCCAGGTGATCTTGACCGAAAGTTCCGGCTGCCTCAGGTTTCCGTCACCCCGTGGCGAATGAAAGGAAAAGACATGTCGACAAGTCCGTCGAGCTTTGATCCGCTATGGATGTTTCGCGGGCCCCTTGGCGGGGACGTGATGCAGCGCATCGCGACTTCCTGGTTGTCGCCGTCGCTGACGGTCAACTATGCCGGTGACCCAGCCGTAGAGGATCGAGTGGTCAAGGAGGTTGCGAGCTACGGCAAGCAACTCGGTTGGCTGACTGAGATCGCGCTTGCGCAGGCAAGGGGACAGCCGTTGCCTGAGGCGACACTCGAAAGATTGGAAAAAGCGGCTGGGGAGATCACGCTGATCAAAAAGCAGCTGCGCGCGTCGGCGTTGGAAGCAGCCAAGAGCGCCCTGGACCGGCTTGAGCGTGACGATCCGGCTCAGTACAAGAACTTGCTGCGCGACAGGCAAGGCCACCAATGACAGCCATGCCAGTCAATAGAGGATGGAAGTTTACGTCAACGCCGTCGGTTTGGGCGGATGCGCAGTGCGCGGATGATGGCTGTGCAGGAAAAGCGCGAGTTGATACCGAAGATCGCCGTTTTCGCCCACGGCTTCCTCAAACAGGCGCTCTTGGTCATCCCGCGGCAGGTCCGGCCACAGGCGCAATGCGGCCTCGCCGAGAACATACGCAAACTGCTTGAAACTCTCGTTCATGTTTCCTTTCCGCGCTTGGACCGGGTCAGAGGCAAATCCCGATCGCTAGTAAAAGGTTTCAGCTCGCCCGCAATTTTCGACGCAACAGCCAAAGCGCTGCGGCGCAAAGCAGCCAGATGAGGGATGCAGAGAGCAAGGATATGACCGCTCCCCGGGGGGCGGTTGCCCACATGATTGCCGCGAACGCTGTAAGCGCGAGGCTTCCCCAGGCAGCGCCAGCGGCATCCAGCGCTGCGGCGCCGCGCCCCCGTTCACCTCCCTGCAGGCCGAGCTTTTCCTTGCGCTCTCGCTCATGTTTTTCGATCAGCGTGGCGCTGGCGCAAAAGATCGCCGGGAAAGCGAGAAATAGTCCACCTACCGCCGGTCCGAAATGCTCAGCGATGATTCCGGCGAGAACAGTGGTAACGCCGCCCAGCACGAACCGAACCAGGTACTCGTACCATCTTGCTTGGTAAAGAGCCGCGCCTTTCAATTTGATCGGCATGTTCAGCCCAACAGCAATTGCTTCAGGCCAAGGGCGACCCCGAGCCAAGCAACGAGCGCCGAAAGGGCGGCGAAGAGCGCGGAAAAACGTCCCCGGATCAGAAGCTGGCAAACCAGGAAGCTATAGACCGCGAGGGCAACCGATCCCAGCAGCATCGAGCGGCTTTCGCTCATGACATAGGCCGGGCCTTCTTTCCAGAACGCCAGGGTGAGGGTTGCCAGCGCGACGGAAGGCGCTGCGCCGAACAGGCCCGCGACGCTTTTAGGCCGCAACATGTCCCCGAGAATGGCGAAGGCCGACACGACAGCGCCGCCTGCCAGAAACCGCACGAGATAATCCACCATACTACCCGTCGAGAACCATCAAATGGCGCGCTTCCAAAGTCCTCAAAGGGCACCCCGGCAAAGCGCTGATCCGGCGTAAACAAATCGCCTCGCGGGAAAAACAGGCGGGCGAGGAGCGGGTTCCAGGAGAGGTCACCGACAACCGTTCACCGAGGTAAAGCCTTACAGGCGGAACCAATTGTCCTGTAACGGGTTTGGAACCAATTGTCCTGTGACCTGTCGATGGACGTTCTCGAGTTCCCGTGGACCATGGCGGCCAATATAAAGCCAACGCGAACTGATCGCCGGATTGCCCGGGCCGTCGCGCGCAATGTCAATGCGCCGACGGAGCAGCTTGTGCAAAAGTTGACGTGGGCTGCAGACGAAAAGGTCCTCTGCGCGCTGGCGCTCGGCTGGTGGGGATGCTGCCGGGGAGGATCGGCCAACGATCGTCACGCCAGCAACCATATTCTGCTCGTCACCGTCGCAGCATCGGTTCTGCCGCATTTGATGAAGCTGGCGTTTACCCAGACCCGTCCCGATCGACTAACCCTGCGGGGTCATTTGCACGGTGTACCGCTTTCGGGAAAAAGTGATCATGCTTTTCCATCCGGTCACGCCATCCATGTCGGTGCGCTGGTTTCCGCCGCGACGGAGCTGCCGGCTGGCCCCCGTCGGGCAATATGGGTTGCCGGCGCGGGGCTTCTCCTGACCCGCATCGTGCTCCTGGCGCATTGGACCAGCGATGTCATTGCTGGATTGTTGCTCGGGGTGGGACTGGAGCGCGGGATGCGGCCAATCACCGGCTTTAGCCGCTCAAGCGATAGCGGCGTACACACAGGTTGGCGCTCCGGGGAGCGGACCAAGACGCGCTTGCCTTGTTAAGGGCTATTGGCGGGGAGATTACATGACAGACTCGAAAGTCGAGCGCGAGCTCAGGGACAGCGAGCGCAACTTCCGGCTACTGGTCGAGGGCATCACCGATTATGCCATCTACATGCTTGATCCAAAGGGCTACATCACCAATTGGAACGCTGGCGCCGCGCGCATCAAAGGATATGCTGCTGAGGAAGTCATAGGAAAGCATTTTTCTGTATTTTACACCCCGGAAGACCGCACCGCCGGTCGGCCTGAAAAGGCACTGGAGATTGCTAGGGCCGAGCAGCATTTCATCACCGAAGGTTGGCGTATTCGCAAGGACGGTTCGCGGTTCTTCGCCTCCGTGGTGATCGACCCGATTTACGAGAACGGCGAGCTTGTCGGGTTTGCGAAAATCACCCGTGACATTACCGAACGCCGCAATGCACTGGCCGATCTCGCCGAGAGCGAGAACCAGTTCAAGACGCTTGTTGGAGCGGTGACCGACTACGCGCTTTATATGCTCGACCCCTCCGGAATTGTCAGCAACTGGAACGCAGGCGGCGAGCGTATCAAAGGATATTCCGCCGACGAGATCGTGGGCCAGCATTTTTCAAGATTTTATACGCCGGCCGATCAGGCCGCCGGCCGGCCTGCGCGTGCGCTGAAAATTGCTCGGGAAAACGGCCATTACGATGAGGAGGGGTGGCGCGTTCGCAAGGACGGCTCGTTTTTCTGGGCGAGTGTCGTGATCGATCCGATCCGGAATGAAGCTGGCGAGCTGATCGGATTTGCCAAGATCACCCGTGACATGACCGAACGCAAGCAGGCGCAGGAGCAGATGATGCAAATGCAGCGCCAGCTTGCGGAGTCGCAAAAATTCGACGCGCTCGGCCAATTGACCGGCGGCGTGGCGCATGATTTCAACAACTTGCTGATGATCATATCCGGGAATATTCATACGATCAGGCGTGATAATCTCAACCCGAAGTCCTTACGCGCATTGCAGGCTATTGAAGTGGCCTCCCAACGTGCGGCGTCCCTGACCAAGCAGTTACTTACATTCGCGCGCCGCCAAAGCGTGCAGCCCAGGCCGGTCGGGCTCGCTGATCGTCTGGCCGAGCTACAAGATGTCCTGAAAAGCGGAATGGGTGCATCGGTTGCGCTGCGGCTGGATATTGATCCCGGTGTCTGGAATATCGTCGTCGATCCTACGGAATTCGAAACGGCTTTGGTGAACCTTGCGATCAATGCCCGCGACGCCATGCCAGAGGGCGGGGTCGTTACCATTACCGCGCGCAACCGCTTGGCGGAGCAGCAGGTCGACGTCTCAGTGTCCGACACCGGCGTCGGCATTCCCGAAGATATTCTTCCAAGCGTCTTTGATCCGTTCTTTACGACCAAGCCAATCGGAAAAGGCACCGGGCTTGGCCTTTCGCAGGTTCATGGCTTCGCACACCAGGCGGGCGGGACGGTTGTTATTGAGAGTAAATTAGGCGAAGGCACCACCGTTACCATCCGTTTGCCGCGCGGTCCGGAAGATGCGAAAGCGCAGGTCGAACAGCCTTCGATCGCCGGCAGCGGTACGGTTCTTCTGGTTGAGGATAATCCCGATGTCGCCTTGGCGAGTACCAGCTTCTTCGAGCAACTGGGCTATACTGTGCGCTGGGTCTCTGACGCATCAGCCGCTCTGGATGAAATCGAGCGGAATGGAATCGACATCGTCTGCAGCGATATCGTGATGCCCGGAAAATTCGATGGCGTGACACTCGCAAAAACCATTCGTGAGCGAAAACCGGAGCTGCCCATTCTGCTGACGACCGGCTATAGCGCCGCTGCGGTGGAGGTCGCGGGCCAGTTTCCTATCCTGCGCAAGCCGTATCAGCTCCATGAACTAAGCCACGAACTGCAGAAGCTGACGGTTTGACGGCCGGACTTTGGCCAACAGGATGTGTTCGCTGCGCCGGTCGTTGGATGCGCCGGCAAAGGGCGATCCCTTGTCTCACTGCTTTCATCTTGGCTGCGCTGGAAATGTTTTGCCTCCACATCCTCTGCCGGTGCGGATCAATTGCCGCAGATCGTGAATCTTTGGGCAGTCATTTCATTGACCATTAGCTTTGCCGCCACGTATTTAGCTCTTGGACATGGTAGTCCCGTCGGAGACTGTCGCGGTGCGAGAGGAGAACACCTGCATGGTCAGAAAGTTACGCGCTCGCCGGTCGTGACGGCGAACAATCGCGCATGTCCCAAGCCTATATTATCGAAGTATCGAGCTATACAGCCGGCCTTGTCGTCAGAGATGAACGGGGTTTTCGTTTCTTCTCTGCCGAGCGGGCCTTTGATCGTCTCGATGGCCACCGTTTTAGTTCGGTGCGAGCCGCCGACCGTGCCGCAAACCTTCTTGTCGAGCGCGGCAGCTTCAGCGGCGATCGCGGCAAATCCGGAAGCGCGGCAGTGACTGGGTCACTGGCATGAAGGTCGGGATATTCAGATGCGGAGGTATCTCAATTCGACGGCATCGAAGTGGAAAGTGCTCGATGAGGTGATGGCGGGCGAGGCGATCCCATTGCACTGGCCACTCCGCCCCGGCGAGGTCTGATTGTGTCTTTTTCTCGCAGCCATCTCCGGAAGAATGGTCTCTGCCGCCATAACCTAAGTTAGCGACGTTTCTCCTGAAAGCGCGCAAGATCGAGCCTGATCATGGAGGTGCTCATGGCGGTCAAACGGAATCGAAGGAAGCAAACCGTTTCCTTCGACGAGCGGCTACAGAAGGCGGCACAGCAGGCGCGCGAGGCGGCGCGGAACCTTCCCCTTGGCCCTCAGCGCGAAAGCATGTTGCGAAAGGCCGAGCAGGCCGAGACTGCGGCCCGCATCAGCGAATGGTTGTCGTCCCCGGTATTGCATTCGTCAAAGTGATTTTTTGATTTGAGAATATGGCCATATCCATTCCACTGGTTGCGCCTTTGCGCTTTGATAATCGGCACCGAACTATGCGCGCCCCGCTTCACGCGAAGCGCCCGGCGCGCTGCGCGTGTCAGAGTGACCATTAAATTCGTGCGCTAGGCTGCGAAATCTGCTGCAGGGCGTGCGCGGTCGCGGGACCCGAATTGGCGCGAGCGATATCGCCGAGCGCAATAATCCCAACCAGCCGCTTTTCCCTGTTGAGGACAGGCAGCCGCCGGATCTGGCCGGCTCCCATGTTCTGACTCACCTCTTCGACGTCCTGATCCTCAAAACAATACTTCACATTTTGAGTCATCACATCACGAACCAGCGTATCCGGACCGAGCCCCATCGCGATGGCACGGGTGACGATGTCGCGATCGGAGATCATACCGACGAGCCGGTCGTTGTCAGTCACCGGCAGCAATCCAACGTCGAGCGCCATCATCGCTTCAGCCGCATCTTTTAAGGTGTCTTCGGGTGTGCAGAGTTGCACGTCCGCGGTCATTGCGTCGCGTACTTTCACGATGGCCTCCCACTACACGGAGTCTGAACAGCAGGAGAACCCCGGAGCGTCGACGAGGGTTCCCAGGAGGTGTTCGATTTTGACCGAGGCGCGCACCGGGGTACTCTCGCAAGGCATACCGATCTAACTTCTGGGATGTTGGGTCGAACGCCAAAAGCTCAGTTCTTCCGGAACGAGTCGGCCATACGAAGGAAGCCCTGGTCCACTAGCGCACGCATCTCAGAGGGCAGTTTGCTCTCAGCCAGCGAGGTACGCATGCACATCATCCATTCGTCGCGTTCGGCCCTACCGATCGCAAAGGGGCGATGTGCCGACATGATGCAGCGATGTTCGGGACGGCTGAAATAGAGCGAAGGTCCGCCAAGCCAACCGCTCAGGAACTCGAACAGCAGCTGTCGGATCGGCGACAGATCCTCGCCATGCATCGCCCGGATGCGGCTGGCTCCAGAGTGCGTATCCATGATGTCATAGAAGCGGTTGGTTAGCTGGCGCACACCTGCTTCACCGCCGATCAGTTCGTAAGGGGATTGCTGTGGGGCCGGATCGTTCTGGGCGCCAGACGGTTTGGCTTCCGGCGGGTTGGCCTGATTAGTCGAAGGCGGGCTCGTCATTGATTAAACATCCTGATTTCCGCTCAAACCAAACAGGTTTGGTCAGGATGATTCTTGATCTTGATCAAAAACGCCGGTCCGTTTGACGGACCGGCGTAATGCTATAGAGCGGGCTTATCCCCAGCTCGACTCCAGATCCATTTCCTTCAAGCTGCGATCCAGGCTCTGGGCATCCGAATACATCCCCGGGTTCGACTTCGGGAAACCCTTCGGCGGCGCTTCCACCAGTTTTGGATCGATCGGCCGGCGCAGCGATACCCCGGCCTGAACCGCGGTCGGCCAGGATACCTTGCCCTTGGAAAAGAATTCCACGGCAACCTTGTTGAAGGTCTCCGGCCGGTCGGTCTGGCCCTGATGCCCGGTTCGGGTCGGGTAGAAGAACTGGATATTCGGCGCAGAGTCTTCCTGCAGGAAGCCGTTCTCGACCGGGATCAGCACGTCGGCCACCCCGTACAGATAGATCATTGGGATCGTCAGCTTGTCTAGGCGTCCCTTGGTCGAGAAAATCTGTGCCATGTTGGGGTCGGTGACGCCGAAGGGGTTGTATTCCACGCCATGAAGTTTGCGCCCCTCGCGCTGTTTGTTGCCCGCGTTGGTGCGCATCTTGACGACCTCAGGCCACACCGCCTCCTTCTTGTAGATGATGCCCATCATCAGGGATTCCATCACCTTCTCTGTGCCGTCCCATGGTTCAGGCACATAATTGGGCGTCGGGTTGAATTTGCCTTCCTTAGGAGGAATGAACTTGCCGATGTGCGAGCGCTCGCTGATGTCGCCGATGAACCCGGCAATCAGATATACGCTCAGCAGCCTTTCCGGGTGGGTGACGGCAAAGGCGGCCGAAATGATGCAGCCACCGGAATTGCCGCCGAGATGGAATTTGTCGAGGCACAGCGCGTCAGCAAACATTCTGACGAAGTCGACCTGGGCCTTCAGGTCGTGCGCGACATATTCCTTCCGGCTGGTGTCGGCCAGGCCGTACCCGGGCCGATCCGGGCAATAGACCCGGAATCCCGCCGCGGCCAGAGCGGGCGCCATAAAACGCCATCCAGCCGTACCCGACGAACCTTCGATGCTGCCATGCAGCAGGACAACGGCCGGTCCCTTGTCGCCAGCGGTGATGTAGTGGGCGCGGCGTCCATCTTCCAGGCGGACCCAGCGGCTCGCCAGTCCGGGAACATCGATGATGCCCTCATCCGTCAATGCATAGCCGCCGGTGAGTTTCGTCTGAGTCACGTCTATCTCCCTTTTGTTCTTCGCCCCAGGCTGGGCGTAACCGAGCAGTAAGGTCGGGCACGGTATCCACTCGTTCCTCGTCCGACAAGCCGTGTACCTGAAATGCATGGATGCCCAGCTTTTCCGCCGCATTCAGGAGATCGCAGCGGAACAGAAGAAGGGCGCAGGAAGCTCGCCGATCCATCAGATGCACCGGCGAGCTTCGTTGTGGAGAGAGCTATCCCCAGCTCGACTCCAGGCCCATTTCCTTCAAACCGCGATCCAGGCTTTGCGCATCCGAATACATCGCAGGATTCAGCTTCGGGAACCCTCCTGATGGGGCCTCTACCAGCTTCGGATTGATCGGCCGGCGCAGCGAGACCCCGGCCTGGACGGCGGTTGGCCAGGAAATCTTGAGGTTGGTGAAAAATTCCACCGCGACCTTGTTGAAGGTCTCCGGCCGGTCCGTCTGGCCTTGATGACCAGTCCGTGTCGGGTAGAAGAACTGGATGTTCGGCGCGGAATCTTCTTGCAGAAAGCCATTCTCGACGGGGATCAACACGTCGGCCACGCCGTACATGTAGATCATCGGGATCGTGAGCTTGTCCAGACGTCCCTTGGTTGAGAAAATCTGTGCCATGTTGGGGTCGGATTCGCCGAAGGGGTTGTATTCGACACCATGGCGTTTGCGGCCTTCGCGCTGTCTGTTCCCCGCGTCCGCCCGCATCTTGACGACCTCAGGCCACACGGCCTCCTTCTTGTAGATGATGCCCATCATCAGTTTTTCCATCATCTCTTCTGTGCCGTCCCATGATGGCGGCACATAATCGGGCGTGGGATTGAACTTGCCGTCCTTGGGCGGAATGTAACTGCCAGCGGGCAATCGATTTTCACCTCGGATAGGCGCGCTGACGTGGGACTTTTCGCAGATGTCACCGATGAACCCGGCAATCAGATAAACGCTCAGCAGCCGTTCCGGATGGGTGACGGCAAAGGCTGCCGAAATGATGCAGCCGCCGGAATTCCCGCCGATGTGAAACTTGTCGAGGCATAGCGCGTCAGCGAACATTCTGACGAAGTCGACCTGGGCCTTCAGGTCGTGCGCGACATATTCTTTCCGGCTGGTATCAGCGAGCCCATAACCTGGACGATCCGGGCAATAGACGCGGAATCCCGCCGCGGCCAGAGCAGGCGCCATGAAACGCCATCCCGCAGTGCCGGACGAGCCTTCGATGGCGCCATGCAGCAGGACAACGGCCGGTCCCTTGTCGCCGGCGGTGATGTAGTGGGCGTGGCGTCCGTCTTCCAGGCGAACCCAGCGGCTGGCTAAGCCGGGGACGTCTATAATACCCTCATCCGTCAATGCGTAGCCGCCTGTGAGATTGGTCTTTGTCATGTTTGCCTCCCTTTGTCCTTCGTTGTCCCGAGCCGGACGCAACCAATCCGTCCGTAAGTTCGGGCACGGTATCCAGTCGCTCCATGCCACACAAGATCACGTCCATTCAAAATGGCATGCCGGAGACGCGTAGCTGATATTGGTAGCACCAAATTCGATCGCATGTCGGCGGCTCCGACACTTAAATCCCGCCTGCAGCATCGCCGTCTAGGTGAAATTCGCACTGACCAGCCGCGGTCGCATAAAAATCGTCCACGACCGCGCTACAAGCGCACCAGCATCTTGCCGAGATTTTCCCCGCGATAGACCGCAAAGAGGGCTTCCGGGGCGCTGGCCAGACCGTCTCTAAAGGTATGAACCCACTTGAAGCGGCCGCGTGCGTGCCAACCTTTGAGGGCGTCGTGGTAAGCCGGTGCCATGTCCATATGGTCGAATACTTCAAAGCCCATCATCATCAGACTCTTCGTGATCATCCGGATCATGTTGCGCGGGCCTGATGAAATATCGGGATCGGCATAGCCGGAGATCAGCCCACACAAGGCGATGCGGCCCCGGGGCCGCAAAACTTCAAGAGCTGCTTCGAGATGGTTGCCGCCGACGTTATCGAAATACACGTCGATTCCGTCCGGCGCAGCGTGATGCAAGGCTGCGGTCAGATCGGGTATCGCCTTGTAATCGATGGCTTCGTCTACACCGAGTTCTTCCTTCAGGAAGCGGATTTTCGCGGGGCCTCCGGCGGATGCAATCACCTTGCAGCCTTGAAGCTTGGCGATTTGACACGCGGTCGCGCCGACCGCGCCGGCGGCGGCTGAGACAAACACGACGTTGCCGGGGTTTATAGCGGCGGCGCGCATTAGACCAACATAGGCGGTAAGCCCGATCGGACCGGCGGCAGCCATGTAGGCTTCGAGCGGAAGACCATCTGGTGTCACGCTCGTAAGCTCGTTGGCCGAGGCGTTGTATGCTTCGCGCCAGCCATACTGGCTTTTCACCAGGTCACCCACTTTGAATGCGGGGTTATTGGAGGCCATGACCTCGCCCATCGCGGTTCCCGTCAAGGCTGCGCCGATTTCGAAGGGGCGGCTTTGCGGATTTATCGCATTCTTCGCGAACAGCCGTCCCCGCATATAAGGGTCCACCGACATCAGGCGGTTTCGCACTTGGATCTGGCCCGAGCCAGGTGGCGGCAGTTTGACCGAGACAATTTCAAAATTGTCGAGGCTGGGCTGCCCCTGCGGCCGGCTCTTCAAACGGATTTCGCGGGAGAAGGTCAAAGAATGGTCTCGCCGACCAGGGTGAGTTGCGACGCGTGAACAATCCGCAGATCATCACGCTTTTTGGTAGGGCCATTAGGATATACTATGCCTCGAGGCTCCGCAAGCGAGGCGCCGTCAAGGTTTGGAAGTCGATGATTTCGCACTGTCCTCAAGATAGGCCACCCAGGCCGCGACCCCGAGAACTTGCGAAGGCTGTTGGCGGCAGGTCTTTTCGACTGCGGCCACCATCGCATCCTCTTTCAACCTGGACTGGCTCTGCTCGCTGGACACGGCGACATAATTGAGGCCGCTCCAGAATCCATAGATCCAGACGGTACCCTCCAATTTGCGCTCGCGACTGGACATCCAGTAGCTGCAGCTTCGCCCGCCGACACCGGCCAGATTGACGCTGACTTCGGCGGCGGACGCGGGACGGGATATGACATCGGCGGAAAGGAACAGCCCGAGAAGTGTAAGCGAATGAAGGGTACGGCAGGAATATCGCATCAAGGCCTGTCGGGTCTGTGTCGGGCCCACATACTGTTCTGGTTATCGCGATGCGGCAATGGAAATCTCGAATGGCGTGGCGATTGCGGCGCTTTGACAACGCCTCCTACTAAAATTCGGATCGCCAAGTTCCCGGATTGCGGCAACGTGGCGGGGGTTCCCTAAGCGGCCGCCTGCAGCGGGTATCGATCAGCGGCCGTTGAGGGACAGTGCCGAGTTGCGTCGGGCGCGTCTCGACTGGTATCTCAGTGTTCAGGGAGCCGGTTCACCACTCGGGATGATGGTAAGGACCTTGCGGATTGGCGAGTTCGCCTGACGAAAAGGCAACATGCAGCTGAACACAATGATTGCATTGACTACAAAGATTGAGCCGAGCGCGAAGCACGCGCGGCCGTGTCCTCATCGAAGCCAAGAGTCGTTCCGGCAGCTTGAAAATCTGGCGGCCAGATGACTTTCAAAGTGTCGGTGGACCAGAGCGATATTGTCTTCAACAGCCGCGAGGGGGAGACCCTGCTGGATGCGATCGAGCGCGCAGGCTACGCCGTGCCCTATTCCTGCCGGATGGGCGTCTGCATCGAATGCGCGGGGAAACTTTGCGACGGAACGGTCTCGACCTGGAGCGGGGAGATCAGCGGCCCCGCAGATGAGGTGCTTTTCTGTCAGGCAAGGCCAGTGTCGGACGTTCGAATCCTCCCCTCCGAAATCGACGATGGGGGGCCAGAAATCTCCCGGTATGTCCGGGCCGCAGTTCACCAGATCACCCATCCTACTTCCGAAATCAGCATCTTGAAGGTGCGGTTTCCGATCGGCGTCCGCGTGAAGTTCAGGGCAGGGCAATATCTGCGGATCATCCTCCCGAACCGTGAGACGCGGGAATTTTACATGGCGAACGCTCCGCAAATGGCGGACGGCGTTGAAATCCATGTCCGCTCGATTCCGGGTGGATTATTTGCCACGAGCGTGCTCGCTTCGCTTGAGCGGGGCGATACGCTGGACCTCGATCTGCCTTATGGTGATTTTTATCTGCGTACCACGTCCGATAGGCCCATGCTGATGATCGCGACGGGTGTGGGTTTTGCGCCGCTCAAGTCAATGATCGAAAGCCTGCTCCAGCGCGACAACACGCGGCCGACCCATTTATTTTGGGGCGGAAGACGCAAGCAGGACCTCTATATGGCTGATCTGGTACGGCACTGGACGGCACAGGCAGGCTGGCTGAAATTTACGCCCGTGCTGTCGGAACCGGAGGTCGGTTGGAGCGGTGCCACCGGACAGGTTGAAGAAGCAGCACTGCGGGATTTGCCTGACCTTTCCGGATGGCAAGTCTATGCGTGCGGCGACCCGCAGATGATCGAGCAGGCCCGAAGCGATTTTATCTCGCGGGCGGGATTGCCTGAAGGCGAGTTTTTTGCGGACAGCTTTGGCGTGCCCGGAAGGTTGCCCTGACAATCCGCGCTTGGCGCCGCGCCTCAAGCAGCGAGCGGCCGCGGGAAGGCCTGAATATCCGTCATATGACGTCACACGCCTGAAATATGCGTGAAGGAATGTGCGCCTCAGGAATCATCCGAGGCCGCAGTTTCAAGCCATGCGAATTCTCATTGCGACGGACGCCTGGCACCCCCAGGTGAATGGAGTGGTCCGTACCCTGACCTCGCTGGCGCGCAGCGCGGCGGTGCTTGGTACGAATGTTGATTTCCTGACGCCGGACGGTTTTCCCTCGCTGCCCGTTCCCACCTATCCGGGGCTGCGTTTTGCCTTACCCAACCAGCGTGAAATCGCCCGCCGCATTGAGGAGGTGGCACCCGATGCGATCCACATCGCAACGGAAGGACCAATCGGCTGGGCGGTTCGCGCTTATTGCCGCCGTCGCAATCTGGCTTTCACCACCTCCTATACGACGCGTTTTCCCGAATACATCGCGGTCCGGGCGGGTGTCCCCACCGCGCTGAGTTATGCCGTACTTCGACGATTTCACGCAGCCGGCGCGATGACGATGGTCGCAACCGAATCATTGCGGCGCGAATTGTCGGCGAGCGGCTTTCGCAAGATTGGCGCCTGGACGAGGGGTGTCGATACCGATCTTTTCAACCCCGATCATCCAGCCGAGCTGAATCTCCCCAGACCTGTTTTCATAACGATGGGCCGCGTGGCGGTCGAAAAGAACCTCGAGGCGTTTTTGTCGCTCGATCTGCCAGGCTCCAAGGTGGTGATCGGAGAGGGACCGCAGCGCGCCGAACTCGAGCAGCGCTTTCCTGAGGTGCATTTCCTGGGCGAAAAGACGGGCCGCGACCTGTCATCACATCTGGCGGTAGCTGATGTGTTCGTCTTCCCCAGCCTGACCGACACGTTCGGAGTGGTCCAGCTCGAGGCTCTGGCTTGCGGCACGCCGGTGGCTGCCTTTCCCGTGGTAGGTCCGAAAGATGTGATTGCTGACCATCCAGTAGGGGCTCTGGATCAGGATCTGCGAAAGGCATGCCTGCGAGCGCTTGAAGCATCGCGCACAGCCTGCCGGAATTATGCGCTTACCTTTTCCTGGGAAAACAGCGCACGACAATTCATCGGGAATGTGAGCGTGTTGAAGCCGAACCGAGCACCACGGATGGTTCAGCCAACGGCGGAAAGCAGCCCGGTGCAAAGCTAATACTGGTGCAGGGCCAACATCGAAACAGCGGGATTGATCATGACAGATACTGTGAAACTTGCCCTTGGCATTCAACCAGACTTCGACCGGGCATCCGTTGAGCGCGCCTACGATCGATGGGCGCCAGTCTATGATCTGGTCTTCGGCGGTGTCTTCGGCAAAGGCCGTAGTGCCGCGATCGCGGCGACCAACGCGATTGGTGGGCGGGTGCTCGAAGTCGGGATCGGCACGGGTATTTCGCTCCCCAACTACGGGCCAAATGTCCGCATTTTCGGTACCGACATTTCCCAGGCAATGCTCGACAAGGCGAAAGATAGGGTGGCCGATCTCGGCCTGAAAAATGTCGAGGGCCTGGCGGTCATGGATGCGGAAAAACTGGAGTTTCCAGACCGGTCATTTGACGTCGTGATGGCGCAATATGTCGTGACCGCCGTGCCCAATCCGGAAGCTGCGCTCGATGAATTTGCCCGGGTCCTACGGCCCGGAGGCCAGTTGATCCTGCTCAGCCGCGTCAGCGCCGATGCCGGAATGCGCAAGTTCATCGAAAACCGCCTGCAACCGGTGGTGCGTCGGCTGGGTTGGCGCACCGAATTTGCGTGGTCGCGGTATGCCCACTGGCTCTCCCGCTCGCAAAGCGTGGAGCTGGTCGAGCGCCGCCCGGTGCCGCCGCTTGGGCACTTCTGGCTGATCCGCTTTCGCAAGCTGCAGAGTGCGGCGGCTGCCTGAGGCCGGCCGGCATCATCCACATATGTCGCCGGCGTGAATGTAGCGTGACATTACGATGTCGTCACATGCGCGACATCGAATTCATGTAAATCCTGCCAATCTTGTTTTTTGAAAATTCGCGGAGGGGTTGATGAGGAATTTTCTGACGACGTTGCGGGAGCAACGATGGGACGATCATCGCTATTATCACCACAGCCGGATCAATCAGAGTTTGCATTTTGTCAGTGCCGCGAGTTTTCTGACCGCCTACGGCCTATTGTTCGTCGATCCGGTGGCCGCCGCCTTGATCGGCTGGCTGGTATCCATGAGCACCCGCCAGGCAGGTCATTTCTTCTTTGAACCGAAGGGATACGATCACGTCAACCAGGCGACCCATGAATACAAGGAAGAGATCAAGGTGGGCTACAATCTTAACCGCAAGATAGTCCTCATGGCCTTGTGGGCGATGTCACCGTTGGTGCTATTCCTGAGCCCGACACTATTTGGTCTCGTGACGTCCTGGCAAAGCCCGGCCGATTTCATGCGGCAGGTGGCGAAAATCTGGCTGGCGCTTGGCATTGGCGGACTGCTTTTCCGTACCATTCACCTGTTCTTCATCCGTGACGTGGAGACAGGATTGGTATGGATGACCAAGATTCTGACCGACCCGTTCAATGACCTCAAGCTTTACTACAAGGCGCCACTCTTTCTTATGAAAGGCGAGCTGATCGATCCCGGTCTCGACAAGCAGGTTAGTCACGCCTGAATCGTCTGATCCAGCCGGGCTAGTGGTGCGTCAACGCCACTTGGCCCGCGTGATCATCTCCTTGAGGATTTGTCGGCGGATGGTCTTGTTGGTCATGGTGGGAGAGTGCGACCACCAGCCATCATCCTGCATCTTCTCGGCCGCGGCCATAAAGCGCTGGGCGACTTCGGCAAAATCGGCATCCGTATAATTCAGGCTGAAGATCAGCCGGCCGGTGCCGACCCAGCTCAGCGCGAGTCCCTCCGCCCGAAGATAATATTGAAACATCCAGTTGTAGCGCGAAGGCTCGGTATATTGCACCATCCAGATCGACGACATATGGCTGACAGAAACCGGAAGCCCGCGGTCGGAAAGCATCTGGTTCAATTGCCCGGCCCGGCTTTCCCAATTGCGCTCGGCGGACGCATAAATGGCAATGTCCTGATCGGCCAGGCGGCCCAGGAATTCATCCATGGCGGTCATGACATAAGGGTGCGAATTGAACGTGCCGCGTGCAAAGCAGACATCGACCGGACGATCGTCCCGATATCGGCGCATCAGCTCCCGTTTTCCGCAGACGGCACCAATCGGCAGGCCACCGGCCAGGCTCTTGCCATAGGTCACCATGTCGGCACGGACTCCGAAATATTCCTGGGCTCCGCCGCGTGCGATCCTGAATCCCACGAAGACCTCGTCAAAGATCAGAACGATGCCCCGTTCACTGCATACCTGCCGCAGCGATTGGAGCCAGCGGGAATAGGCGGCACGATCAAAACGTCCAGCGCGCGCGCTATCGGTCAAGGCGGAGTCCGAAGGCGCATTGGCGTTGGGATGCAACGCCTGCAGCGGGTTGACGAGCACGCAAGCGATGTCACGCCGGGATCGCAATACCTTGAGCGTCCGCTCCGACATTTCGGCAAGCGTATAAGTCTCGTGCGGCGAGATCGGGTTGCCGACACCGGGCTGCACGTCGCCCCACCAGCCGTGATAGGCGCCAGCAAAGCGCACCAGATGCGATCGCCTTGTGTGGTAACGGGCGAGGCGGACCGCCTGCATGACAGCCTCGGTCCCCGACATGTGAAAGGAAACCTCGTCGAGGCCGGAGATTTCGCAGAGCCTCTTTACATTCTCGACAATCACCGGGTGGTAGGGACCGAGAATGGGCCCCAGCGCTCGCGCTCGCAACTCGCCCCGGGTAATGCACTCTTTGTAGAAATCGGTTCCGAAAATATTGACGCCGTAAGAGCCGGTAAGGTCATAAAAGACGTTGCCGTCGAGGTCGGTCACGGTGACGCCGGTAGCCTTCTCGATGAACATCCCGGTCGCCAGGTTTTCGCGCACCAGACGGCTAAATTGGAACGGCACCCGGTAGGTTTCGGTGAATTGCAGGTCCGAAATTTGGCCCGCGGCCAAAGCGGTCATGGCCAGGGTTTTCGGATACCGCTCCGCGTAAATTCGGGCAAGGCGGAAAAAGCCGTCGCGGCGGCGGTCTGCCACTGCAGCGGGCGCGCCGTCGCTTTGGAAGAAATCGCCGATCTCGAACTCGTAAAACGGGATCAGTCGTGCCACCCGTCGGGACATTTTGGAATGACCCACAAGGGAGCGGTGCTTGGCACGCGACAGAGCGAGCCGCGCGCCTGCCTTGGGAAGGACTATAGCGGCCGCAAGTGCCGCGCCAGCCAGCATCGAAGCATTGGCGAGAATCGATAAATTGGAATCCATATTTCAACCGCTAGACAACGCAGCTGACAGATTCATGACAATACGCAATCTTATTTCTGTCCTGTCCCAACAGGAAGAGCTCAACTTTCTATTGACCAACCGTATTCCGCGGGCGGCGCTGACGCGTTTCATGGGCTGGTTCAGCAAGATTGAGCAGCCCTTGGTACGCGATCTCTCGATCGCCTGCTGGAAGCTGTTCTCGGATCTGGATCTCTCGGAAGCCCGGAAGACTGAATTCCGGAGCCTTCACGATTGCTTCACGCGCGAGCTCCGGCCAGGGCTCAGGACGCCAGACCCTGACCCCTCGGTTCTGGTCAGTCCGTGCGATGCGATCGTCGGCGCCTACGGACGCATTGTCGACAACGAGGTCTTTCAGATCAAGGGCGCGCCTTATTCGCTGCTCGATCTCCTCGGTGATCGGCAGCTTGTCGAAAGTCACCGTAACGGCAAGTTTGTTACCCTTCGGTTGATGTCCAGCATGTATCACCGCTTTCACGCCCCTTGCGAGGGACGGATCGCCCGGGTCGATTTCATCAGTGGCGACACCTGGAACGTCAACCCGATCGCGCTGAAGCGCATCGAAAAACTCTTCTGCAAAAACGAGCGCGCGGTTATCCGGACCGAACTGGCTGATGGAGCGATCGTCACGATGGTGCCTGTTGCCGCCATTCTGGTCGCCAGCATTCGCCTCCACTTTCTCGATCTCTACTTGAATGCAGGAACCGGCGGGCCAAAAAGCTTGCCCTGCGATGTGCCGATCCATCGCGGCGATGAACTTGGCTGGTTCGAACACGGTTCGACGATCATCCTGTTGGCGCCCAATGACTTTGAATTTTGCGGCCATATCGGCGAAGCCGTTCGCATCAAAGCCGGCCAACCTCTGCTTCGAAGGATATGATCCGGACGCTCCGGCGGCCATCCATTTGCGTTCAAAATCCGGCATGTTGTATTGTGTAGGAATTGCCGGGCGCCCCGGCAAAATACCGTGAGATTTCGGACGTGTGGGCCATTACCTCTCTTTACAACCCGGCGCGATTCGACAACATCGCCGCGACATTCAAGTTCAGCCCTATCTGGAGCACTACATGGATTGGGCCGCACCGTTCAGTCGCGAAGTCGACGGCAAAATCAGCCATGTCGAAGGCCTGCTTTATCATCTATGGCATGGACATCTCGAGAACCGGAACTATGCCAATCGGTATCGGGAACTGGCCAATTCAACTTCCAGCTATCGGATATCGTTATCGGCGCTAATGGCGCCTGGCATTAAAACCAAAGCCGGCGCTTGAGGAATATCTGATGAGCCATTTCATCAAACGAGCCGAGGACGGCTGGCCCTTGGGTTTCAGGAGATGTGTTGCGTGTAGCGGCCAGGCACGGGCAGGTGAATGTTTTCAGATCTGACAAAACGACCGCTCAATCCCGGCGCATTTGGGGATCGGCCCTTCACCTTTCTGGACGCCCAGGCGCAGAACGACCTCGCCAACATCACGGCGATCGATCTGCTCGAAAACGGTGATCGAAGCGCGCGCGAGAATTGGCAAAATCAGCAGCTCGGTCATTTGCTGCGTCATGCCCAGGCCCGTTCCGCTTTTTGGCGAAAGCGACTTCCGTCGCGCATGATCAATCATGCAGCGTTAAAATATGTACCGGTGCAGAGCCGCCAGGACATCGCTGCCCAGACCGAAAACGAGGGATCGCTAATCGCGGCCGATGCCAAAACCACTATTTCCAGCTACGCCTCGACCGGATCGACTGGCTTACCGGTGAAGGTCTATGTGGCGGCGGAAAATGGCTACTACACCCTCATTCGCAGCCTGGCGCAGTACTTCATCAACGGTCTCAGTCTGGACGTTGATCGCACGCAGATCATCCCGGCGATAAGCCTCGCCAAGATCGAGAAAAAATCGCTCGCGGTTGAGACAATGAGTTCGTGGGCCGGGCCGCTGAGCAAGGTTTTTAGAACCGGCCAGGCAAGAAAAATCATTCATCAATATGATGATGACGCCCTGGTTGAGGAGCTTTTGAAGCGTCCGGCGGGATATCTGGTTTGCGCCAACCGGTTCCTGGATATCCTGATGCAGCGGGGCGGTGCGGAATTCATCAAAAAGCTCGGCGTCAAGCTTTGGCTGCACCTCAATGATTATCGCAGCCCGGAAATCGTTGAGGCTTTGGCCCGCGTCGGAATTCCCTCGCTGTCCAATTATTCTGCCGGGGAGATTGGTCCTATTGCCTTCGAGTGCATCCGGCACCAGGGGTATTTCCACGTGGCTCATAGCAACGTCGTTGTCGAGTGCGACGATGAGACCACGGTCTCCTATAACGGACGATCACTCGGGCGGTTGCTGGTCACTCATCTGCATTCCTTCGCGACGCCGATCATCCGCTACGATATCGGCGATTTCGCCGAGGTGAACAAGCAATGTCCCTGCGGTCACGACGGTCCGACCATTTCGCACATCTATGGCCGGGGCAAACACTTCCTCCGCCATCCCGATGGTCGATTGTTGCCGTTCTACCTTTCGACCCGAACCCTGCTTGAAGTGTTGGACTTCAAGGAGTGCCGGTTCAGGCAGGACGCGCTCGATACGATCACGGTGGAGATCGGGGGCAGGGAAAGCCTGACATTGGAGGAAGAACAGAAGCTGCGCTACCTCGTTCACAAGGCGACCGACGCAGTCTTTACCGTCGATATCAAGACAGTGAAGGAAATCGACTGGTCAGGCAGCACCAAGCGGCTGTTCTTTACCAGCACGGTGGCTTAGACCGACCACTAGCGTGTCCGTTCAGATTGTCCAAAGAGGTTAGTACCGGGGATCAAATCCGATCCGAACAATGCGATCGTCAAATCTGGCATCCCAGGAATAGGTGCTGCTGAAAATGGACTTCCGCCATCTCCGCTATGGCACCGGTGAAGCGTGATGGCCGGCGATTTTCCAGTCCCCATCTTCTTCGACTAGAATAAGCGTAATGCGATAAGGATGGGTCGACTGCGACGGCTCGGCGTCGAGGATGCAAAACGTCATGTAGCCGTTACTGCTGATCACGGTCGGCGAGAGCTGTACCACCGTCCGTTCACCGAACTCGGCGCGTAGCGGTAAATGCGCCAGCAAACCGAAATAGGTCCTTACGCCCTCCCTCCTATGAAACAGCTCAGGTTTTCCGCCGAATAGGCAGGCCTCTCGGGAGTAGAGCTGGCTCAGTCCCTCGATGTCGCGCTCGTCAAAGCATCTGACCCAATTCTGCTCGACCCGGCTGACGATGTCGGTGGCGGCGCTGCTAGGCATGTTCTGATTCTCTCGTTTGAACGTTATTCAACCAACCGGATTGATCCGCCGGATCCTCTCACCGTCCCTGCCAGACCGGCTTACGCTTTTGCATGAAGGCATCGACGCCTTCCTTCAGGTCGGCAAGCTTGTGGAGTTCATGGCTGATTTCGAGACGCTTGGCGGCCATCGTAGCGATCCATTGCTCGCTTTCAATTGCTTCAAGCGCCAGCTGTTTGGTGTAGCGAACGGCGATCGGCGAGCAGAGCAGGATTTGCTCGGCCCATTGGCGTGCGACATCCAGGGATTTTCCCGCGGGCGCGACATCGGTGGCGATGCCCCACCGGTGAGCCTCAGTGGCTTCCACGCGGCGGCCCGTCAGCAACATGCCCATCGCCACTGGCGTCGGCAGGCGCAACGTCAATCGGTCAGCGCCGCCACCGGCCGCAACGAAGCCGACGCGCGGCTCGCTCATTGCAAAGACGGCACGTTCGTCGGCGATGATGATGTCGCAGCCAAGCGCCAGTTCGAAGCCGCCACCATAGGCTTGACCATTGACGGCCGCGATCATCGGCTTGGACACAGGCCTGGTTCGCGCCGAAAGACCGGCCCATCCGCTCGTCGGCATCGGTCCTTCATCGCCAAGGTCATGACCGGCGCAAAACGCCTTTTCGCCGGCCCCCGTGATGATGGCGATCCAGAGGTCCGGATCGGCATCGAACGCGTCCCAAATCGCGGAAAGTTCATGGCACGACGGTGCATTGAGGCAGTTACGGACTTCGGGTCGGTTGATCGTGATGGTGAGCAGGCGTCCGTCGCGCTCGAGCTCGAAATATTTATAGCCGCCCATGTGTTCTCCCCTGGTTCTTATTCGGTTGTCCACCACGTTCCCAGATTTTTCCAGGCCATTGCAAGCCTGTTATTTTGATGTCATGCCCGCTAACATCGACGATGATCTTCGCTATCCCAGTGTGTCAGCCCTGACAGAAAACTCGCCCGATTGCTGGCGAAGCTCCTGATATGACGCCGCGTTTCAAGCTGCGCTGGAGCTTCTGGAGGTTTACGGATGAACGATACGCCAGCTACCCCCGAAATCGGCACAAACGCGTGAATATTCACCGGCAGGTATCGCGGGAAGGCGCCGCGCCCGAGGCCGATGGTTTGCCGGCGCCCCGGCGCCAATGGGCGACACTGGCGATCTTGCTGGGCATCTCCTTGGCGGTGCTTGACGGCTCGATCGCCAATGTAGCGCTGCCGACGATCGCCAGGGATCTTCAAATCAGCGCGTCGGCCTCGATTTGGGTCGTGAATGCGTTTCAGCTTACCATGGTCGCATCGGTGTTGCCGCTGGCGGCGCTCGGTGAAATTATCGGCTATCGAACCGTTTACATTGCGGGCCTCAGCTTGTTCACGGCTGCCTCGCTGGGCTGCGCCCTGTCGACATCGATCGATGTCCTGGCGCTCTCGCGGGGAATCCAAGGCCTTGGCGCTGCCGGCATGATGGGGATGAACGGCGCCTTGATGCGCTACTGCCACCCCTACGCGAGGTTGGGGCGCGCGATGGGCTTGAATGCACTGATCGTCGCGGTGTCGTCCGCACTTGGTCCTGGCCTGGCTGCGGCCATTCTTTCGATAGCCTCGTGGCCCTGGCTGTTTGGCGTCAATGTTCCTGTTGGCATTGCCACGATCATTGTCGCTTCGCTCGCGCTTCCGCGGATTCCGCGGGCAGATCGGCGGTTTGATTGGAAAAGCGCGCTGTTGAACGCGATCATGTTTGCTTCCGTGATTTGGGGAATTGAAACCTGGGGCAGGGGCGGTGTTGCCGTCGGTCTTTGTTCGATCGCAATTGGCACTTTGGCGGGCGTGGCATTGATTGCGCGCGACTGGCCGAAATCGGCACCTCTCATCCCGTTCGACCTCTTGCGTATCCAGATATTCCGCATGGGTATCATCTCCACGGCCTTGTCGTACGCGACAATGATGCTGATCATTGTGTCGCTGCCCTTTTATCTCCAGGCTGCCGCCGGACGGACCGTGGTGCAGACCGGCGTTCTGATCACTGCATGGCCGGTAGGCGCAGGGCTGGCCGCCATCTTCGCGGGACGATTGGCCGATCGTTGGTCGCCGGAACTGATCTCGGCCATCGGTCTTGCGATCCTGGCGATAGGCTCCGCTTCCCTTGCCTGGATGTCGGCTGGTGCTTCCGATGCCAACATTTTCTTACGCATTGGACTTTGCGGCGTTGGTTTTGGCTTCTTTGCCTCTCCAAACAATCGCTTGCTCATGCTTGCAGCTCCAAAACTCAGAAGCGGCGCCGCTGGCGGGATGATGGCGACGGGCCGTTTGACCGGAGTAACCGCCGGAACCGCGGCGCTTGCGGTTATTTTCCGGATCGCCAACAGTGAGACGACCAATTTACCCCTGGTCGCCGCGGCCATGGTCGCAGTGGCGGCCGCGCTGATGAATCTCTCGCGTTTCAAGGGCAAGTGGTAGATCGAGGTCCCTCTTGCTTTTGGCCGTGATTTTTGGAGAGAGTTCGGCAAGATGTGGGTGAGATTTGCCACTCGGCTTTGTCCCGCAAGATGTCGGTCCCTCGAGGCCACGTGAGTACTTTCGCTGCCATTAGATCCCGTCTGAAGCTGCCATTGATCGCCGCTCCGATGTTTCGTGTATCCGGCCCGGATCTGGTCATCGCCGCTTGCCGCAATGGTGTTATCGGTGCATTTCCCAGCGCCAATTGCCGGACGCCGGACGAATTCGAGCAGTGGATTCAAACCATCAAGGCGGCATTACGCCCCGCGGATGCCCCGTTCTGTCCCAATCTCATTGTCCGCCGGGAAACGCTGTGGGACGACGTCGCAATTATCGCGCGTCATCGCTGCGAAATGGTCATCACCAGCGTCGGCGCACCAGACCCCGTGGTCGCGCCGCTGCATGAGGCGGGTTGTCTGGTATTTGCTGACGTAGCCTCCGTTCGGCACGCGCGGAAAGCGGTAGCGGCAGGCGTCGATGGTCTCGTGCTGCTGACCGCCGGCGCAGGCGGGCAGACCGGATGGGCCAACGGCTTTGCTTTTGTCCGCGCGGTCAGGTCGTTTTATTCCGGTCCGGTCGTTCTTGCCGGCGGCGTTTCCGATGGTGCGGCATTGCTTGCTGCCGAAGTGCTCGGCTGCGATCTCAGCTACATGGGAACCAAGTTTATTGCGACCAAGGAGAGCATGGCGGCCCAGGAGCATAAGGACATGCTGGTGTCTTCGGAGCTCGACGATATTTTGTTGTCCAAAGCGTTTACAGGTCTGGAGACCAATACCCTCATTCCCTCCATCCGGGCCGCCGGCCTTGATCCGAAGAATCTTCCCACGGACATGACCGCGGAAAAGGCTGATGCGCTCTACGGTCGTAACGGCAGCAGCGGCGTCAAGCGCTGGCGCGACACCTGGAGCGCCGGCCACTCGGTTTCCGGCGTCGACGCCATTCTCCCGGTGGCCGAATTGATCGCGCGCACGGCCAAAGAGTATGATGAGGCGCGTAACATCACCTGGCGTCGGTTAGGACCGGGCAAGACGCGATAGACGCTTAAAACAAGCAGTCAATAAAAGGCGAACCAGGGGTTTGGATGCTACAAGCGCTGCCTACCGTCTTCTCCCTGTCGACCCGGGCACTGCGGCTTTGCGGCGGCAGGCTAGCCTTCAAGACAAGAACCGACGGCTGGACCGGTGAGGCTACCCTTCAATTCATTGCGCGGGCGCAACGGGTTCTTGCCGACAACGGCATCGGCGTCGGAAGCACAGTGGCGCTGCTGAGCGCGAACCGTCCCGAGTCCTGGTGTTTCGGTGTCGCTGCCCAGGGATTGGGGGCAAGACTGACGCCCCTGCATTCGCTGGCATCGGCCGAGGCCCATCGATTTCAACTCGTGGACTCCGAGGCTTCGGTACTCGTGGTCGATGCCACCAACTATCAGGCGCGGGGAGGCGAGCTGGCCGAGCTTCTTCCTGACCTCACGATCCTGACACTCGGTAATGCTCCTTATGGAAGAAACGCCTTGAGCCTGATTGATGGCGCGGGCACGTGCCGCCCTGATGATCGGTCCTCTCCTGATGACATTGCGACCTTAAACTACACCGGGGGTACCACCGGACGTTCCAAAGGTGTCTTGCGCCGGAATCGCGGCGCGGCCTCGCAGATCGAAAGCGTACTCGCCGAGTTCGAACTGCCGAGTAGCCCGCGCTATCTCGCGATCGCTCCGATCAGCCATGTCAGCGGCACCAATGTAGTGCCAACACTTTTGCGCGGGGGGACCGTTCATCTGCTGGAGCGGTTCGATCCGGAAGAATTGCTGGCCACCATCCAGCGCGAGAAGGTGAATTTCACGCTGATGGTCCCGACCATGATCTACGGCCTTCTCGATCACCCCGCGATGGATAATCATGATCTTTCGTCGCTTGAGCTGCTGCTTTACGGCGCCTCGGCGATGTCGCCAGCCCGGTTGCGGGAAGGTCTGGAGAGAATTGGACCGGTGTTTTCGCAGCTTTACGGCCAGAGCGAAAGTTATCCGATTGCCGTGCTGCCCAAGCGCGATCACGATATGCAGCGCCCCGAACTGCTTTCGGCGTGTGGGTTTCCGACGGCCTCAAACACCGTTCGGTTGTTGGACAGCGATGATCAGGAGGTTGCACCGGGCGAGCCCGGCGAGATTTGTGTACGGGGCCCGATGGTCATGGACCAGTATTGGCGGCAGCCCGAACTGACCGAACAGGCATTTTCCGGTGGCTGGCTGCACACCGGCGATATCGCCCGGATGGACGACGAGGGGCGCCTCTATATCGTCGATCGCAAGAAGGACATGATCGTTTCCGGTGGGTTCAATGTCTATCCACGTGAAGTCGAAGACATTTTGACAAGTCACCCCGATGTCAGCATGGCAAGTGTGATCGGCGTGCCCGACCGTAAATGGGGTGAAAGCGTGCTCGCGTTCATCATTCGCAAGCCGAACGGCACGGTGAATGAGGCGGAGCTCATCGCGTGGGTGAAGGAGCGTAAAGGAAGCCTTCATGCACCCAAGGCAGTCACTTTTGTTGAGCAGTTTCCGATCACGCCGCTTGGCAAGGTGGACAAAAAGACAATGCGCGCGCCCTATTGGGCCAGTCAGGATCGGATGGTCGGATAGCTTCAGACGGGTCCGCAAACTCTCTATGGATCCCATAGAGCTTCAATAATGCACTCACAAAATGGAAAGGTTGGAAATGCCGGATAACAAGACAAAGCGGGTCGCGTTGGTGACCGGCGCGGCGAATGGTTTCGGATGGTACACCTCGCGCCGGCTGGCGGCGGCAGGCCATGTCGTGATCATGCTTGATCGGGCGTCGGAAGTATCGGCCAAGGCGGAGGAATTACGGTCGAGTGGAGGCAGTGCACATTCCGAGGTGATCGACCTGATGGACATCGCCAACGTTCAAGTCGCGATCAAACGAATCCTTGAGGTCCATCAGCGCGTGGATATCCTGATCAACAATGCAGGAACCGGCTTGTTGAGAAAACCGGGCGGGGGTGTTCCCCAAATCGCCGACGTGGATCTCGCCTCATGGAATCGCGTGATCGCGCTCAATCTGACGACGCCCTATTTGCTGTGCCAGGCGGTGGTTCCAGGCATGGTTCAGGCCGGCTGGGGCCGCATCGTCAACATCAGCTCGCGGGCAGGTCGCACGGCCGTGCCGGCCAGCGATCTGTCCTATGCATCAACGAAAGCCGCCATCATCGGATTGACCCGTCATCTGGCGGCCGAAGTGGCACCCCACGGGGTCACGGTAAATGCCATCGCGCCGGGGCGCTTCGACACGGTGTTCGCAAACCAGTCGCCTCCCGAGGTCATCGCGCAGGCTATCGCCGGCATTCCCGCCAAGCGTCTTGGCCGGCCCGAGGAGCTTGCCGCGACGATCGCGTTCCTTGTCTCAGAAGATGCCGGTTATATGACCGGGGCGGTGCTCGACGTGAACGGTGGGGGGTTCATGGGTTGACGAGCAAAAAAAGTGACCGATGCCGACATCTGGCATCGGTCGCGTGAAGCAAACAGGATAGGTGCGGGCGGTTAGATCACCCGCGCCGCGTCGTAAGCCATCGCTATATTGGCGAAGATCGTTCCGGCGATATCCGAGGCGGTGACATCCTTGGCATCGCCGACATAGATCGTCTTGGCGCCAAATTTTTCGGCCATCTCGCCGATCGTGCGGTTCGAGCGCCGATCGCCGGCGAACACGATGGTGTCGATGCCGGGCAGCATCTCGTGGCCTTCGTCGGTCACCAGCCAGACGTCGTCATTGCCGCCGACCTCGATGTTGCGGACGTTCTTGACCCGCCGCACCTTCTTGGCGTTTTGCCGGTTGAGAACATACCAGCGGTCATGGGCGGCAAGTTTTTCGCCAAAATGGCTATCCGACTCGGCGACCACAACGCTGCGCCCGCCTTCGGAAAGATAATCCGCCGCCAGCATGCCGTTCTGGTTGCCGCCGATCACCAGGATGTTGTCGCCCGGCGTGAGGTTCTGCTCGAGCATGTCGTCCAGCATCATGATTTCGATGTTGGCAGCCTTCATGACGATGTCGGTGAGGTTTTGCGGCACCTCCGGCGAACTTCCGGTCGCCACAAACACCACGTCGGGCGCGAGTTCCTTCAGGAGCTTCTCGTCGACGGTGGTTTCGAGCCGAACTTCCACGCCAAGCTTGGCCAGCTGACGCTCGTACCAGGGCACGATGTCGCCGATCTCATTGCGGCCCGGGATCATCTCGGCGAACTTGATCTGTCCGCCGAGGCGCTCGCGGCCTTCGCAGAGCGTGACCTTATGGCCGGAGAAAGCCGTACGTCGCGCGGCTTCCATGCCGGCAAGACCGCCACCGACGACCAGGATCTTCTTCGGATTGTCCTTAGCCGTACCCGGCACATCGGTCAGGTAGAGTTCGCGGCCCATTCGGGGATTGACCACGCAGCTTGCCGCGCGTCCGCGCACGACGTGTTCGTCCGCGCAACCGCGGCAGTCGGCGAGGCAGGGACGGATGTCGTCAAGCTCTCCGCGCTTGGTCTTACCGAAGATTTCCGGGTCGGCGATCGTCGGCCGTCCCATGCAGACGAAGTCGGCTTTGCCTTCGACGACAAGGTCGCGCGCCATGACCGGGCTCTTGATGCGGCCGATGGTGCCGACCGGAATTTTCACGGTCGGTTTGACGGCCGCGGCGAGATCGGTGTAGCAGCCCTGCGGCTCATACATCGGCGGAATGGTCAGCTTGGGCGAACCCACAAGACCCGCTGTCACCGTGATGTAGTCGGCACCCGCAGCCTCGGCGAGCGGCGCCAGCCGGCAGCTTTCTGCCAGCGTCCAGCCCCTGTCGCCGAGATAGTCGTCGCCGTTATATTTGAGGCCGACGGCAATGCGATTGCCTACAGCCTTTTTCACCGCGGCAACAATCTCAAGCAGGAAGCGGGTGCGGTTCTCGAACGAGCCGCCATAGGCATCCTCGCGCCGATTGAACAGAGGCGTCAGGAAGTTGCTGATGAGATAGCCGTGTCCGGCGTGAATCTCGACAAAATCGAAGCCGGCCTCGGCGACGCGCACCGCTGCATCGGCGAAGCACTGCACGATACCGGGGATTTCATCGATATGGAGGGCCCGGTTCGGCTGGCCGCGATAACGGCCGGTCTGGTCACCGAGGACCACGCGGACGTTTGAAGGCAGACCGGAGGGCGAAATCAGCGTGCCGCCGTTGGTACCTTCGGAGCCACCGCCGTTCCATAGCTGGATGCCGAACTTGGTATCGTATTGGTGGACGGCATCGACCAACCGGCGCATCGACGGGATGATGTCGTCGCTAAACAGCCCAAGCCGCATGTGGTCGTTGGGACCGGGTTTGAGCACCTGTGTCGCACCGATTGCGATCATGCCCGGTTCGCCCTTCGCACGCTCGACATAGTAAGCAATCATTTCGTCGTTCGGTCCGAAATCGTCGTATTTCGTGCCGGCAGACATTCCCGCCATCATCAGGCGGTTGGCCACGGTGAGCGGGCCAACCTTCATCGGGGTGTACAGTTCGGGCAAGAGCTTCATGTTGATTCCATCCCGCGTTTGAGGCCGTTTTTTTTGATGTCGTTTTTAGAACTGTTTCGATGCAGCGGCGTCGGAATTTACCGACGCCGCACGCGTAAGTCATTTCGCGAGTTTGGCGATTTCGTCGGTGAGTTCTGGGACGGCCTGGTAGAGATCGGCAACCAGGCCGTAATCGGCGACCTGGAAGATCGGGGCATCCTCGTCCTTGTTGATGGCGACGATGACCTTGGAGTCCTTCATGCCGGCCAGGTGCTGGATGGCGCCGGAGATGCCGACCGCGATATAGAGTTCCGGGGCCACCACCTTGCCGGTCTGGCCGACCTGCCAGTCGTTCGGGGCGTAGCCGGCATCGACCGCGGCGCGCGAGGCGCCGACGCCTGCCCCGAGCTTGTCGGCCAAAGGCTCGATATATTTGGTGAAGTTCTCCCGGCTCTGCATCGCCCGGCCGCCCGAGACGATGATCCGCGCCGAGGTCAGTTCCGGACGGTCGCTCTTGGCCACTTCCTCGCTGATGAAGCTCGACAGGCC
>Ga0207647_10000219_pt1 | contig 46940 bp, 45 predicted proteins | sample KBSCornC2_FD_184295 | JGI IMG/M metagenome (GOLD analysis project Ga0207647, IMG submission 184295) | Corn rhizosphere microbial communities from Kellogg Biological Station, Michigan, USA - C2 (SPAdes) (version 2) | ecosystem: Host-associated > Plants > Roots > Rhizosphere ... | reverse complement strand
CGGATGCCTACGGCCCGGTCCGAAGGTCCGCGACTGGCGGCACCAAGGGCCTGACCATCCGCGCCTTCCTCAACCCGACAAGCAGGAGGCGGCGTAAGCCGCTAAATACACGCATTCGCACAGCGAATGAACCGCTTCAAAAGAGCCGGCTGTGCCAGCGACCCCGGAAATGCCCGATGAACCGTAAAAAGCTGGGTCGCGGGAAGAGTTCACGTGCTGCCACGGCAGGGTCGCGGATAGGCGGCAGCGGCGTCAGACGAGCTGGACTTCCACACCTTGCTCGCGCAGGGCGTGGATGGCGTCCTTCGGGGCGCTCGTGTCGGTGATGACCACGTTCAGGCCGGTGATGGGGGTGATGACGGCGAGGCTGCGCTGGCCGATCTTGCTGGCATCGAGCACGGCGACCACTTCGCGCGAGCATTTCACCATCAGCGCATTCAGGCTGGCTTCCTGCGGATCCGGCGTCGTTACGCCTATCTTCGTATCCAGGCCATCCACGCCCAGGAACAGGCGATCGGCGGAAAGGCGGGACAGGGCGCGTTCGGCGTCCATGCCCACCAGGGAGTACGAGGTTTGCCGCAGCATGCCGCCCAGCATCATCACGCGTACCGTCGGCAGGCCGCTCAGCTCCAGCGCGATGTTCAGCGCATTGGTGATGACCGTGAGCGAGGTCCATTTGCGCTGGCGGATGCAGCGGGCGATTTCCACGGTCGTGGAGCCCGAATCCAGGATGATGGTTTCGCCATCACCGACCATGCGCGCCGCGGCATCGCCGATTCGGCGCTTCTCGGCCAGCCGGCGGGTTTCCTTGATCAGCAGGGGCACATCCTGCGGCGACGGCTCAGCGGGCACGGCGCCGCCGTGCGAGCGCTTGGCCGAGCCAGCCAGCTCCAGGGCCTCCAGGTCGCCACGGATGGTTACTGCGGAGACCGCATAGCGCGCGACCAGGTCATCGACGGTCACCCGGCCTTCCTGGCGGAGGAGCTCGACAATGGCGCGCCGGCGCTCCTCGATCAGCAGTTTCTTCGGCGGCGCCTTGCCGCGTCGTTCGCTCATTCGCTTTTCTAGTCCAGGCGCAGCAGGCGTGCCGCATTGTCGTGGTAGACCTTGCGCAGGATAGCCGAAGAAAGGCCCAGCCCGTAGATGGACCAGCGCCCCTGCGGCGGTGTGTCCGCCGGGGCGTAATCAAAGTACTCGTCCTCGGTTTCGAGGAAACGGTAGTAGATCTCGTACAGTTCATCGCACAGGAGTTGCTGCGGCACGGCGTTGCCGTAGGGCGGGGGTACCGCATCGGTGCCAAACAGGACGCGGTCCTGAAACCGATCGATGAAAGCCCGGCTGCGCCGGGGCTGGCGGCCCAGTTCGCCGATGCGCGCGCTGATATCCACCAGGGTATTCGGGAAGCGGGCGAGAGTGGCGGCCAGGTCATCCAGGCGCTCGCCCTGGTTGCCCACGTGAAGGAGCACGAAGGTGGTACCCGGATGCCTCGCAATGACCCGGTCGCGGGCGGCCATGAGTTCGGCGTGCGACGGGTAGTCGCGGCCGTAGAACGACCAGTCCGGGTGCTGGGCCAGTTCTTCGTAGCGCTCGTTGTGGCGATCGGTGGGCTCGAAGAACGCCAGCGGATCGGCGGTGTGAAGAAATACAGGCAAGCCATGCCCCGCACAGGTTTCCCACATGGGATCGAAGCGCGGGTCGTCCAGGCCGACGAGCGCGCCACTATCGATGCCCTCGCGCAGGTACAGGCCAAGCGTCTTCAGCAGCTTCAGCCCGCGCGCGCCGAGCCGTGCGGCGGCCGCCAACGCGTCGGCTTGCAGGGCGGGGTAATCCGCCTCACCGAACAGGTGGAACGACGGTTCGGTGAGGGTGAGAAAACGCCCTGGCGCGGCACGATCGAAGCGAGCGATGGAGTCCTCCAGCCCGCGGCCGACACCGCCCGTGAGGTTCACCATGCAGCGGATCCCCTTGCGGTCCATCAGCGGCAACAGGTCGTCCGGTGCGGCGAACTGCACCATTTCCTCGCCCAGCGACACGCCGCCACGGGTCCGCTTCATCCACGTCAGGTGCGTGTGCATGTCGATCACCGGGAAACGTGGCGTCTCGATGCGCGTGCCCGTGGGGGCCAGCATGCTGCGCGGGGCGAAATCGACCAGGCGCAGGCTGGCATTGACCGGGGCCGTCTCGAGCGGGTTCTTGCCTGCCTCCCCGCCACCCGATGCCTGGGCGGCGGGCGGTGAACAGCACAGGCACCCAGCCCAGGCCTCGTCGTGGCGATCATCAGTCATCAGCGAGCCTTTCAGCGCGGGTAGCGCTTCATGATCTCATGCACCTGGCGGGTGAGCGCCACGGCCTGTTCGAACGGGCGAAGCCACATGTTGCGGCCGAACATCACGCCAGTCGCGCCCTGCTGCATGTAGAACTCCACCTTGCGCAGCACCGCGTCGTCGTCGTCGTTCTTCTCGCCGCCGGAGAACAGCACGATGGTACGGCCAGCGGAGCGAACCACGCGCGACGTGCGTCCGGCGGCATCTTCATCCAGCGAAGCGTACGGGCCAGGCACGCCATCGCAGCGGTCATCCGGCTCATGCAGCTTCACGATATCCGCACCCACTTCCAGTGCCACGCGGGCGGCGTAATCCTGGGCATAGAGCGAGCCCTTGCCGCCACGTGCATCGATAGCGGCGCCGCGCGGGTACGACCACAGCACCAGCGGCATGCCGAAGCGATCGCAGTCTTCGCGCACCTGGCGTAGCTGGCGCAGTTCGTCGTGCTGGCGCGGCGAGCCGACGTACAGCGTGTAACCCACGGCATCGGCGCCCAGGCGCACGGCATCTTCCACCGAGGCGAACTGCGGCGACGTGGCGTCGCCATCGTCAGGGATGTTGGTCTTGCCGTTGAGCTTCAGGATGAGCGGCACCCGCCCGGCGTACTGGCCGATGTACTTCTGGGCCAGGCCAATGCCCAGTGCGATGGCGGAAAAGCCGCCGGCCTCGGCCAGCCGGAACTGGTAGGTCGGGTCGAGGGCTGGCGGGTGGGGAAAGAAATCCGTGGGCCCGTGTTCCAGGCCCTGGTCCAGCGGCAGGACGAGCAGGGTGCCGTTACCCGGCCCGTGGCCATAAAGCATGCGCTGCAGGCGCGTACGCTTGCCGGGTGGCAGGTCGAGGGTGGCGAGCGTGGGGGTCTCGTGGGTCGGGGCTTGCATGTCGTGATTCCTCGGGGCTACTCTGCAATCGAAAGTTTCGTTATCTTTCGTTTTCAACCTACCGTAAGTCAAGCCCCACGATGACCGTCCCTTCCAACGAATCCGTTCCCACCCTCGCCGGCCTGCGTGGCATGCCCGATGCCCGACAGCTTGAACTGGGGTATGTGGACACGCTGCGCGAGATCCTGCAACAGCCCGCCACCTGGCGGACCACCGCCGGCTCGCAGGGTGCGGCCTTCCGCGCGATCCTGGATCGCGTCACAGCCGTGCGCCCCGCGCAGCTAGCCCTTACCGGATCGGGCAGCTCCGTGTACGTGGGGGAAGCCCTCGCCCCGGTGCTCCAGGCCGAGCTGGGTATCCCGGCTCGTGCCATTCCGGCCGGCGACCTGCTTACGCACCGCGCCGGCGTGCTGCCGGGCCCGGATGGCCTGCTGGTGTCGATCGCCCGCTCCGGCGATAGCCCGGAAAGCGTGGGTGCCGTCGATGCGGTATTGGCCCATGCCCCGGGTTGGCGCCATCTGGTCATCACCTGTAACGGCAACGGCCGCCTCGCCACGCGCTATGTCGATGAGCCGCGCGTGGCGGTGATCGTGCTCGATCCGCGCACCAACGACCGCAGCCTGGTGATGACCAGCAGTTTCACCAACATGCTGCTGGCGGGCAGTGCGCTGGCTGCGACGCGCCCGGCCGATGGTGCGGCCGCGCTGGTCGAGCGCGTGTTCGATGTGTACGCGGATGCGTTGGCGGCGGTTGCTGCCGGCGAACGTGACACGGCGGTATACCTCGGCAGCGCCGGCGCTTACGGGGCGGCGCGCGAATCGGCATTGAAGATGCTGGAAATGAGCGGCGGTGACACCGTGACGCTGGCGGAGAGTTTCCTCGGCTTCCGCCACGGACCCATGGCCTGGCTGAATCGCGGCGGGGTGCTGGTCGCTTTCCTTTCCGGTGATGCCAGCGTGCGTGCGTACGAAGCGGACCTGCTGCGCGAGCTCAACGGCAAGGCGCTGGGCGGTACGCGTATCGTCGTCGGCCAGGATATCGAACCGGAACTGGCGGGGCCGCGCGGGCTCGCGGTGGATCTGCCCGGACTCTACGCGTTGCCCCCCGCCCAGCAACTGCTGGTGCATACGGTGGTAGGCCAGCTGTTCGCCTTCTTCCGCTGCCTGCAGCTGGGCCACCGCCCGGATGCGCCATCGGAAGGCGTGCTTACCCGCGTGGTCGGTGAGTTCACGCTGCACGAGGGGGGCGCTGCGTGAGCACCATCGTCGTCGCCGGTGAGATGAACGTCGACCTGATCCTGACCGGGATCGACGCGCTGCCGGCGTTCGGCACCGAGATGCTCGCCGGGGGTGCAAGCCAGGTGCCGGGCAGCTCGTCGATGATCTGCGCCCTAGGGCTCGCGAAGCTGGGCGATACCGTGCGTTTTGTGGGCCGTGTCGGCGATGACGAACGTGGCCGCTTTTGCGTTGCAGCCCTGCGCGATGCTGGCATTGAAACGGATGCGGTGATCACCGACGGCGCCCAGGCGACGGGCCTGACCGTGGCCCTTTCGTGTGCTACCGACCGGGCATTGGTCACCTTCCCAGGTGCCATCGCCGACCTGGGTGGCGCCGATTTACCCGATACATTGCTTCGCGGCGCGGCACACCTGCACATCTCCTCGTACTTCCTGCAGCGCAATCTGCAGGCCGGCATCATCGATCTGCTGGTGCGCGCCCGTGCCGCTGGCCTTACGGTGTCGCTCGATCCGGGGTTTGATCCCGAAGGCACCTGGGATGCGGGGCTGCTTGCGGCATTGCGCCTTGTGGACGTGTTCCTGCCCAATGCGGTGGAGGCATGCGCGTTGGCACACACCGATGACGTGGAGGCCGCGCTGTGCACGCTCGCGGCGATCGGGCCCACGGTCATCGTGAAACACGGGCGCGAAGGGTGCCTGGCGCTCGATGGCGAGCGCGTCGTGCGCGTCCCTGCATTCACCGTCGCTGCCGTGGATACCACCGGTGCCGGGGACAATTTCAATGCGGGCTTCCTGTATGCGTGGCTGCGTAGCCAGCCGCTGGCGCATTGCCTGCGCTGGGCCGCCGCGTGCGGGGCCCTGTCGACGCGAGCGCTCGGGGGCACCCCCGCGCAAGCCGGTGTGGCTGAGGTGCGTGCGCTCCTGGAGGCGTGTCCATGATTACCGTCGCCGGCTTCAATAGCGCCATCGATCGCCTTGTCGACGTAGGCACCTTGCGGGCTGGCGAAGTGAACCGATCCAGCCGCGCTGATGAGCGGCCCGGTGGCAAGGGCGTGCATGTCGCCCAGACGCTGGCGGCTTTGGGCCTCCCGGTCACGCTTGTCGGCTTGTGCGATGACGCACACGCGGCAGAGTTCAACGAGCGCCTGCGCCTGCGCGGCGTCGATTTTCGTGCCGTGCGCTCGCCGGTGCCGCTACGCCAGTGCCTCGCCATTCGTGAGGCGGGCGGCCGTATCACCGAGGTGCTGGAGCGCAGTGACGATCCGGGTGAGGACACCCGTTTCGTACTCGACCAGGTACTTAGGCATTGGGCGTTGGAAAGCGACGCCGTGGTATGCACCGGCAGCCTGCCCCCGGGATTTGATCCGGCCTACTACGCCGGGGTTGCCAGCGAGCTGGCGCTGCCCTGCGCGATCGACGCGAGTGGCGACGCGTTGCGCCTGGCTGCGGAGGCGTCGCCCTGGGTACTGAAGCCCAACGCGGCAGAGGCAGCGGATCTGCTCGGTTCGCCCGTGAACACGATCGGCGATGCCGCAGCGGTCGCACGTGCGCTGCACGCGCGAGGCGTACGGCATGCCGTGTTGACGCTGGGCGGGCAGGGTGCCGTGGCGGTGAACGAGCACGGCGCCTGGCAAGCGGCGCTGGAGGTGCAAGGTGTACGCAACACAGTGGGCTCCGGGGATTGCTTCCTTGGTGGCCTCATCGCGGGGCTGGCCCGGGGTGAGGGCCTTGCCGATGCGTTACGCCTCGCCGTCGCCTGCGGTGCCGCCAATGCGCTGGGCGAAGAGACAGGATTCGTAAGGCTCGAAACGGTGGACGGCCTGCGGCCGCTCGTCCGTGTCGAGCCACTGGATGTGTAGTTAACGAGCTTGGGAGAGAGTGGATGGGGAAGGCAGGGTTTCGGATACGTGCATTGGCAGCGGCATGCGCGGTGACGCTGGCGCCGCTGGCGGCGGCGGATGAGTTCGGCAAGGGCGCCATGACACTGGCCTGGCAGGTCGCCGAGGGCAAGGTCACCAACGTGGTGGCCACCGACCACATCAACCAGCGCGAGCTTCCCATCGCCGTGCCGTTCCAGCTCACGATGGCCGATGGCAGCGTGCTGGGCCCCAACGATTTCCGTATTACCGGCACGTGGCGCACCGAAACACTGAAAGCCGACACGAAGGCCTCGCGGGGCTCGGAGCGGGTGCCGGGCAAAACGGTGAAGGCCAGCTTTACCGACGCGGGCGAGCGCTTCCGCGTGGACGTGGCCTGGGTGCAGCGCGATGGTTCCGACTACCTGCGTGAAGTGGTGACGATCAGCGCGCTGAAGGCCGATGAGCCGGTTCAGCGCGTGGACCTGCTGCAGGCGAAGATCCCCGATTCGGAGGTGGTCGGCAGTGTCGATGGCTCGCCGGTCATTTCTGGCCACGACTGGCTGGGCTTCGAGAACCCGCTGTCGAAGAGCCTGGTGAGTGGCGGCACGAAAGTGCAGATGTGGGTGGAACGCGAACTACCGCTGCGCAAAGGCACCTCGGTCACGTATTCGGCGGCCATCGGCGCCACGCACGATAACCAGCTTCGTCGCGATTTCCTGGCCTATATCGAACGCGAGCGCGCCCACCCCTACCGCACGTTCCTGCATTACAACTCGTGGTACGACATTGGCTACTTCACGCCGTACACCGAGCAACAGGCGCTCGAGCGCATTCACCACATCGGCGATGAGCTGGCCACGAAGCGTGGCGTGACGCTGGATTCGTTCCTGTTCGATGACGGCTGGGACGATTACAGCGGAAGCTGGGCGTTCAGTAAGGATTTCCCGCGCGGTTTCAAGCCGCTGGCCGAGGCCGCCAAGGCGTATGGTGCGGCGCCGGGCATGTGGCTGTCGCCGTGGGGCGGTTATGGCCCTCCGTCGAAGGAGCGCGCAAAGCGTGCGGGCGAAGCGGGTTACGAGATCGTCGATAAGGGTATGGCCCTTTCGGGGCCGAAGTATTACCAGCGCTTCCACGATGTGACGATGGCGCTGGTGAAGGATAACGGCGTCAACCAGTTCAAGTTCGATGGCACGGGTAACGCCAACAAGGTGTTCCCGGGTAGCGTGTTCGATAGCGACTTCGATGCCGCGATCCACCTGATCGACGACCTGCGCACGGCCAAGCCGGATCTCTTCATCAACCTCACCACCGGCACGCTGGCCTCGCCATTCTGGCTGATGTACGCCGATTCGATCTGGCGCGATGGCGAGGATGATGAACTGGTGGGTGTAGGCAGCAAGCGCGAGCGCTGGATCACGTACCGCGATCGCGAGACGTACCACAACATCGTGGAGAAGGGTCCGCTCTTCCCGCTGAACTCGCTGATGCTCCACGGAATCATCTACGCGCGGGAGAACCGCAAGCTCAACACCGACCCGGGGCACGATTTCGCCAACGAAGTGCATTCGTACTTTGGCAGCGGCACGGCCTTGCAAGAGCTGTACATCACGCCGGAACTGCTCTCGACCGATGACTGGGACACGCTGGCGGAAGCCGCGCGCTGGTCGCGTACGAATGCCGGCGTTCTCCGCGATACGCACTGGGTCGGCGGTGATCCGGGTCGGCTGGATGTGTATGGCTGGGCCTCGTGGACGCCCGCCAAGGCCATCCTGACCTTGCGTAATCCCTCGGATAAGCCACAGGCATTCGTTGTCGACCTGGACCGCCAGCTTGAACTGCCGCCAGGCGCAAAGCGCCACTTCCAGGCCCGCAGCCCGTGGAAGGTGGATGCAGGCAAGCCGGCGCAGTCGCTGGACGCCGATACGCCCACCACGATCACGTTGCAGCCGTTCCAGGTGATGACTCTCGAACTAACTCCGTAACCACAACCACGCCCCCGTGCCACGGGGGCGTCCACATCGCTCATCTCACGCGCACGCCGGGGGGCATGGTCGCGAGGGAGGAGTGTTGCCTAAAAATGGGGAGAGCAGGGCATGAAGTATCGCAAGCGTGTTCTGGCCGCGGTGATCGCGGCGGGCCTGGCCAGCGGGGGAGCGTTGGCGCAATCGACCACCGGCACGATCAGCGGCCAGGTGGCACCGGGCACGGGCGACACCGTGCACATTGAAAGCGGCACGGGGTTCCAGCGCGACGTACCGGTGGATGCGCGTGGCCGCTATGCCATCGCGCAGTTGCCGCTGGGCAACTACACGGTATCGCTGCGCAAGGCGGGCGCGACGGTGCAGAGCCATCAGAACGTGGCGTTGCGGGTCGGTGCGGCGACCGATGTTTCCTTCGCGGCACCCGTAGCTACCTCCGAGACCCAGAACCTGGAGGGGGTATCGGTCTCGGCCAGTGCGTTGCCGCCCATTGATGTAGCCAGCGTCGATTCGCGTACGGTCATTACCTCACAACAGCTGGCGAAGCTGCCGTTGGGCTTCAATGCCGAAGCCGCCGCCCGCCTGGCGCCTGGTGTGGTCGGTAACGCGGGTGGCTTCACCGGGCCCACCGGCCAGTCGCTGATCAGCTTTGGTGGCTCCGCGGCCAACGAGAACGCGTACTACATCAACGGTTTCAACACGACGGATCCCCTGCAGGCCGCCGGTGGCCTGACGCTGCCTTACGGCTCCATCGACCAGCAGGAGGTCTACACCGGCGGCTACAGCGCGCAGTACGGCCGCTCCGATGGCGGCGTGCTGAACATGGTGGGCAAGCGCGGCACCAACGATTGGCACTTCGGCGGCAAGCTCAGCTGGGATCCAGCCTCGTTGCGCGCTTCTTATGACAACACGTACTACCAGAATGGCCTGCCACCGGTGCCGGTGGCGGGGAACCTGTATTCCCCGCGCAGCAAGAACAGCAACTGGAACACCGTATACGACGCGTATGTCGGCGGCCCGCTCGTCAAGGACAAGCTGTTCTTCTTCGCCTCTGGCGAGTGGGCCAAGAGCGAGGGCGACAGGCTCGGCGCGGTGACATCGACCAGCCCGTACACGTCGTACGAGTACAAGATGCCCAAGTGGTACGGCAAGCTCGACTGGAATATCTCCGATAGCAACATCCTTGAAGTGACCGGCGCGTCGAACACCCGCGAAACCAGCGGGGATATCTACAAGTACGATTTCAACGCGCTGCAGCGCGGCGACCAGATCGGGCACGCCGATACCATCAAAACGGGCGGCAACCTGTGGACCGCCAAGTACACGGGGTATCTCACCGATACGCTTACCCTGAGCGCGCAGTACGGCAAGATGCATACGCTGAACTACGAAGCGCCGGTCGGCTACAACGACGGGCTGACCTACGTGAGTGGCACGGAGAACCAGAACCCCGTGTTTACAGGCGGCTCGCCGCGGACCGCGGGGCAGACGGTATCGAGCATCTACGATCCGAACCAGGGCAACCGCTCGAACAACCTGCGGGTGAGCCTGGCCTGGCAACTGGGTGATCACACGATCACGGCCGGTATCGATAACCTCAAGGCAACGGCCGAAGACCAGGGCGCGCGAACGTCAGGTCCGGGTTACTCATGGTCATATGGGTTTACGACCCTGCCCGGCAACAGCCCCGCGCCCAGCCTGGGCGTGGCGCCGCCCAACAGTACGCCCGACGGCGCGGGCGGTTACTACGTGATGAAGAACGTCTCCTCGGCGGTGGCCACCGTGCGAACGACCGAGCGGGCCCAGTACGTCGAAGACCAGTGGCAGGCCACTGACCGCCTCTTGTTGTCGTTGGGCCTGCGCAACGACCAGTTCACCAACTACAACAGTGATAGCCAGCCGTACATCACACAGACGAAGCCGCAGTGGGCGCCTCGCCTGGGCTTTAGCTGGGATGTGGAAGGAGATGCTTCATTCAAGGTGTACGGCAACGCAGGGCGCTATTACCTTGGCTCGCCACTGGCACCGGCACTGAGTGCGGCAGCCGGATACACCAGCACTACCCAATACTTCACCTACTCAGGCATTGGCGCCGACGGCACACCGTCGGGGCTTGCGGCTTTGTCCGGGCCGGTATCGGCCAACAACGCGTTCGGCGTACCGCCCGATCCGCGGACGGTGACAGCGAAAAGCCTGAAATCGGAGTACCAGGACGAATACATGCTGGGCTTCAGTAAGAGCATCGACAACCGTTGGGTATACGGTGCCAAGCTTTCCCGGCGCGTACTGCGCACCGGCATCGATGATTTCTGCGATGTAGACCGGATCACGAATGCGGCAGCGGCGCAGGGCGTTACCGCGGCGTCGGTGAATAGCTGTTACCTGATCAACCCCGGCAAGTCCAATACCTTCGTGGTGCTGGATGACGCGGGCAATGCCCACGACGTGAAGCTCAGTAACGCCGAGATGGGTTTCCCGAAGATCAAGCGTAACTACTACGCACTGGATACCTTCCTGGAGCACCCGTTCGATGGCTCGTGGTACGGACGCGTCGACTACACGTATTCGCGAAGCTACGGCAATACGGAAGGCCTGACCCAGTCGAACGTGCAGTCCGATGGTCCGTCGCAGTCGGAGGACTGGGATTTCCCGGCGCTGATGGTCTACAGCAACGGCCTGCAGGGTAACAACCACAAGCACCAGCTGAAGATGTACGGGTACTGGCAGATCAACCCGGAGTGGATGGTATCGGGCAATCTGTCGCTCATTTCGGGCAGCCCCTCCACTTGCCTGGGACTGTTTGGCAGCGATAACTCCGACCCTGCCGGCTACAACTCCAACTACCACTTCTGCGATGGCCGCCCGGCACCCCCGGGCTCCACCGGTAACATGCCCTGGCAGCGGCAGCTCGACCTGGGCCTGCACTGGACGCCTGCCTTCGCCGACCACAAGCTGGGCCTGAACCTGGATGTGTTCAACGTGACCAACGAGCAGGCCGAACTCAGCATCAACCCGCACTACTACCAGGACGCCACGGGCTCGCCCAACCCGCTCTACCGCACCCCGCTCTACCTGCAGGACCCCCGCTACGTGCGCTTCTCCATCACCTACGACTACTAAGCCTGGTGGGTGAACCCCGTAGGAGCGCGCTTGCGCGCGATGGATCTGGCCGCAAGCACCCATCGCGCGCAAGCGCGCTCCTACAGGGCCGTGGTATTCTTCGACGCTTCGTACGCTATCTGAGTCCTCCCCGGTGCTTACGCCACCCTGATCCACCGCCGTTTCCCCTGTAACGGCCGCGGCCACTGGCCGCGGGGTTGACGCTTGCCGCGCGTTCCGCCGGCGCATCTGGAAAACATACCCATGCATACCACCCGTTGGAGCCAGCAATGGTTCTTCAATGTGCGTGGCGACGTCCTTTCGGGCCTCGTCGTCGCGCTTGCCCTTATTCCCGAGGCCATCGCCTTCTCGATCATCGCGGGGGTGGATCCCAAGATCGGCTTGTACGCCTCGTTCTCGATGGCGGTGGTGATCGCATTCGCCGGTGGGCGTCCGGCCATGATCTCGGCCGCCACCGGCGCCATGGCCCTGCTCATGGTGGGGTTGGTGAAGGAGCACGGCCTGCAGTATCTGTTCCTCACCACGATCTGCACGGGCCTGATCCAGATGGCTATCGGTGCGCTGAAGCTCGGTTCGCTGATGCGTTTCGTCTCGCGTTCCGTGGTGACCGGCTTCGTCAACGCGCTGGCGATCCTGATCTTCCTGGCTCAGTTGCCGGAACTGGTGGGGGTGGCCTGGATGGTCTATCCCATGTGCGCGGCAGGTCTCGCGATCATCTACCTGTTCCCGTATGTGACGAAGGCGGTACCTTCGCCGCTGGTGGCCATCGTCGTGCTCACTATTATCGCCGTCGTGTTCCGCATGGATATCCACCGCGTGGGCGATATGGGCGCACTGCCTGATTCACTGCCACGGTTCCTGTGGCCCGATGTGCCACTGAACCTGGATACGCTGCAGATCGTGCTGCCGCATGCCTTGACCATGGCCGTGGTGGGACTGCTCGAGTCGATGATGACCTTGCAGATCGTCAATGACATGACCGATACGCGCTCGGACAAGAATCGTGAGTGCGTGGGCCAGGGCCTGGCGAATATCGCCACGGGCCTGATCGGCGGCATGGCGGGTTGCGCCATGATCGGCCAGTCGGTGATCAACGTGAAATCAGGTGGCCGCGGACGGCTTTCGACCCTCGTGGCGGGCGTGGTGTTACTGATCCTGGTCGTGTTTGGCGCGCCCTGGGTCAGCCAGATCCCGATGGCCGCGCTTGTCGCCGTCATGATCATGGTCTCGCTGAGCACCTTCAGCTGGCGCTCCCTGGCTACGCTCCGTTCGCACCCCACCTCCAGCAGCGTCGTCATGCTGGCTACGGTGGTGGTTACCGTGTGGACCCATGACCTTGCCCGTGGCGTGCTGACAGGGGTACTGCTCTCGGCCGTCTTTTTTGCCACGAAGGTGGGGCGTCTGCTGGATGTGGATAGCTCTCTCTCCGGTCAGGGCGAGCGCACGTATTCGGTCAAAGGGCAGATTTTCTTCGCGTCATCCGAGGCGTTCGTCGAGGCATTCGATGGGCATGAGGATGGCCTTTCTGGCGTGGTCATCGACGTCGAAGAGGCCCACTTCTGGGACCTGACCGCGGTGGGTGCGCTAGACAAGGTGGTGCTTAAATTCCGTGATCGCGGTGTTCCGGTCGAGGTTCGTGGCCTGAATCGCGCGAGCGCCACGCTGGTTGCCCGCCTGGGTACCCACGATAAGGAAGGCGCCCCTTCGGCCCCCGGACATTGACGCCGCAGGTATTCGTTCGGCTTTGATGTAGCAGAATAGGGGCCATGAAGCCCCGGAGGTCCCTGTGAACATCATCGTGGTCGAGGACGACGAACGGCTGGGTGCCGCGATCAAGCGCGCACTGGAGCAGCTTACCCATGTGGTGATGTGGTTGCGCACGGGCAACGAGGCCCTGGAAGCATTGCGCCAGGAGAACGTCGACCTGGTCCTGCTGGACCTGGGCCTGCCGAACAAGGATGGGGTCCAGGTTCTGCGTGAAGCGCGCCGGGCCGGCATCCGGACGCCGGTCCTCGTGGTGACGGCCCGCGACAGTATCGAAGCACGCGTGGAAGGGCTGGATGCCGGTGCGGACGATTATCTGGTCAAGCCGTTCCACCTGGATGAACTGGCCGCGCGCATTCGCTCGATCGCCAGGCGGGCCCAGGGGCTCGCCGATAACCTCATCGAGGCGGGGCCGATCCGGCTGGATGTGGGGCGCATGGAGTTATCGCTGGGCGGTGAGCGGGTGGAGCTTACGCGCCGCGAGTTCGCCCTGATGCACGTTCTGATGGAGCGGGCAGGGCGAATTGTCCGGCGCGACACGATCGAGAGTTCCGTGTATGGCAGCGAATCCGACGTGGGGCCGAACGCGCTGGAAGTGCTGGTGCATTCGCTTCGTCGCAAGCTTGGGCCCGATAGCATCCGTACAGTGCGTGGTTTCGGCTACATGGTGCCGGTCGATCCGGCGTGAGCCACGGCTCGCTACAGCGCCGTCTGCGCCGCCGCGTCGCCGTGGCCGTGCTTGCCGTGCTGCTCCCGCTCGGTGTGCTCGCGGCGCTGCGCACCATCTCCGAGTTGAACGAGTTATCGGACGTGCGGCTGCGGCAGACCGCGGAGACCCTGGACGCGTTGCTGCGACAGACCGGCGTCATGGCCGTGCAGAATCACGCCAGGCTGGAGGCGCTGCCCTCGGTGCCTGTGATCGCGAATGGCGTTGGGCCCGCATCCACCTATGAAGCCGAAGTGGGCTACCGGGTCACCGACAAGGAAGGTGACCCCATCCTTGTCACGGATAATATGCGCGAGCTACCCCGTGACCTGCCTGCGGACGGCAAGGTGGTTTCGCTTGAAGTGCGGCGGCGTCGCTGGCATGTGTACACGCGCATGGATCCGACATTGGGTGTCACGATCAGCGTGGCCGAACGGCATGACACGCGCCGCGATGTGACCAATGCCGTGGCGATGGAGCGGACGCTTCCCATCCTGATCGGCCTGCCGTTGTTGTTCGTCGCCCTGCGTTGGGCCGTGCGCAAGGGCTTGCGGCCGCTAGAGAGGCTTGCCGCGCTACTCGGGCGGCGTATGCCCGGCGCGCGCGAGCCCGTTGTCGTGGCCGATTCACCGCGTGAGATTGCACCGATCGTGGCGGCGCTCAATGCGCAGATCGACAGCATCGAAGCTGCCCTGGAGCGTGAGCGCCGTTTCAGCGCCGATGTGGCTCATGAACTGCGGACGCCCATCGCCGCGACCATGATCAACCTCGATAGTGCAGCCGCGTTCGGTACGGCAGCCAGTTCGCCCGCGTCGCTTCCGGATGCGCTGGCGAGCTTGCGCGTCCTTTCGCGGCGAACCGAGCAACTCCTGGTATTGGCACACCTGGATGAGCATGCACGGCTGCCGCTGGTGCGCGTTGAACTCCAGGGGCTGGCTCGCGATGTGCTCACCGAGTGGGCCCCCACGGTGGATTGCACGCGTTTCACGCTCACCGTGGATATGCCCGATGAGCCTGTCGTCGTCATGGGCTATCCCGAGGCGTTGTCAGCGATGTTGCGCAACCTGCTTGAAAACGCATCCCGCCACGCGCCTGCCGCGGGCAGGGTGATGCTGGCGCTGGGGACGGATGAGCTCACCGCTGTGATGGATGTGGTTGACGATGGGCCCGGCATCCCGCCGGAAAGGCGCGACGCCGTGTTTCGGCGCTTCCATCGCGAGGCGACGGGCCTGGGCGATGGGTTTGGCGTGGGCCTTTCGATCGTGCAGCGTGTGGCGCAGTTACACGCTGCGACGGTCAGCCTCGATGACGCTCCCTGGGGTCACGGGTTGCGCGTGCGCGTGCGCCTTCCGCTGGCCGTATCCTCGGTGCAGGACGCCTGAATCAGGCGCCTGTGTGCTGGTTTGCCAGCAGGGCGGCAACACGCGTCGCCGTGCGTTCCGGGCAGCCGTCTTCACAGGCCACGGCCGCGTTACCGTCCCCAACGGGGGCATATCGCTTCGGGTCGGTACGGTTGAACAAGCCGATGGTGGTGGCACGCGTCGCAGCGGCAAGGTGCATCACGCCGCAATCGGCGCTGATGTAGGTGCCGGCCGCATCGATAAAGGCGGCGAGCTTGCGCGGATCGCTGGTGAAGTACGTGGGGTAGGCGTTATCCAGTCGCGAGATGCCATCGGCCGCCACCAGTTCAACAATCCTGCGCTCGCCGATACTGGCGGTGAGCACCGCGATAAAGCGTTGCCACCACGCGGTGTCGTGCCGCTTCGCGCCCGTGGCGTTGGGAAAGATGGCAAGGACAGGCGCGTTGCCGCTTTCGGGACCGGCGCGCAGCACGCGCTGTAGCGTTTCCATGCCCGTGGCGCGCTCGGCATCGCGCAGGCGCAGGTCGAGCGATGGCCAGTCCGCGCCAGGCATACCCAACGCGACGCGCAATGCATGCACCGGACGCATGGCGAAATGCGCAGGTGCGCCGGGCGTGCCTTCGACGCGTACCTGGTATCTCGCTTGTGCCATGCCGGAGGCAATGCGACCCGACGACGAGCCTGATGCCGCATCGATCACCAGATCGTAGCGTTTCGCGCGCAAGCGGCCGATGGTGCGTGCCGTAGCGATGGGCCGGCGTAGTGCGCGGCGATCGAGCAGGAAGAGTTCGCCGATCGAGGGGTAGCCGGCGAACACGCTTGCCGTCGCGCCGCCGGACCCAAGGATGTCCACTTCGGCGCCAGGAAACCGTGCCTCCAGTTCGGCGATCAGCGGTGTCACCATCAACGTGTTGCCGAGCCGGTGGTTCGGCCGGCAAACCAGGATGCGTTGAATGCCGCCCCGCGGAAGTTCGCCAGGGGCGACCAGGTTATCCGCATGCGGGAACACCCGCCGCGCCACCCATGCCGCGGCGTTGCGACGGAATGATTGCAGCCGTCCATGCATAGGCGTGCGCTTCCCATCCGGGGAGGGCGCGGTGCGTGACGCGGCAGCGATCGTTGGCATACGGGTTCCGGTAGGGCGGAAGGGGCGAGCGTTGCGCACACCTTGCCGTCGCCACCTTAGAGCCTCCTGTCAGCCGTATGACAGGATGCTTACTTAGTACAGGCTTAGATGAACGATCGCCTCATGCGCGCGTTCAGGCCGAAGCTACCGCTAAGGTCGGGTCGTGATGCTTCCTCGCTTCATGGAGGCGTTGCATGTTCCTGGTCATACTTTTCATCTGCACGGTGGCGGCCTTCGCGGTGAGCGCGGTGAGCGGCGGTGGGGCAGGCCTTGTGTTGATGCCGGTATTGCGCATGGGGCTCGCGATGGAGCAGGTGCCGGTCGCGCTGTCACTCGGCAGCGCGGCAAGTTCCATCGCCCGCATCGGCACCTTCTTCCGGCATATCGACTGGCGCCTTGTGCGCTGGTTCGTCCCGTGTTCGTTGCCGGGTGCGCTCGCCGGAGCGTGGCTTCTGCAGTATATCGATCCCGTTTACGCAGAATGGGTGGTTGGCCTTTTCCTGGTGGCGAACCTCCCCATGCTCTGGCGCAAGCCACGGCAGGGTGTCGCGAAACGCGCCCCGGCGATGCCGCTGCTGGCCTGCGTCGGTGTGCTTGCGGGTGCCGTCTCTGGATTCACGGGTGCGGTGGGCCTGCTTTTCAATGGCTTTTACCTGCGCTACGGCCTGTCGAAGGAACGCCTGGTGGCGACGCGTGCCGCCAACGAGGTGGCACTGCACACCGTAAAGCTGGCGATTTATACGTATTTCGGCCTTGTCACCCGCGACGCGCTCATCGCGGGCGCGGTACTTGGTGGCGCCGCGGTGGTGGCTGCACTTGGCGTCCGCTACGTGCTTCCGCTGTTCAGCGAATCCGTGTTCCGTCGCGTGGGCTATGCCTCCATGGTGATTGCCGGTGCTGCGATGCTGCAAGGCGCTAGCGGTGAGCTCGCTGCGCGGCACGGGCTCGCGGTGGAGCCACGACGCGTTCACGGGGGCGTCGATGCGCGTATCCATGGGTTTGGTCGCGTGGCCACGCTGGAGCTCAGGCGGGGTGAAGCCCCGGAGGTGGAGTACGAAGTGGCCCTGGCGGCCTTGCCGGAACGGCTACGCGTACGTGCGGAGGAGCTGGCCGTGGATGCCGATCATGTGATGGTCGAGGTCGTGCACTCGTTTACCCGCCAGCGATTTGAGCTGCATGTATGGCGGGGAGAGGTCGTGGAGAAGTACAAGCTCTAGGCGTGGGATGTCACGTCCGACGGATCCATCAGCAGTTTGCTGTACGCATGCAGTGCATTCGCGGAGTTCGCCTGGTCTGCTGCGGAACCGGGGTGTCGTGCGTCTCCTGCCAGCAATGGCAACAGGTCGCGGGTGCTCTTCTGGTGCGAAGGTGTATCCGAGTCATCAATGAGCTGGCCGACCATGTACTTGAGAACGTGTGTGTCCTGGCTGGCGTCGTGGCTGACGGATGCGGCAATGAGCTTGCCCTTGGCATACGCGATGTTCGTGCTCGCGTGCGCAGAATCATCGATCTTCGTGTAGTTGTAATTCTGCGAGCCAATCTTGTCAGTGAGGTTGAGCGGCGTATCCGGCCACGGCGAGGTATGAAAACTCGCGGTCAGGTGGCTCGCCTGGGATTGCGTGATCCTGCGGTCGGAGGCATTGCGCCCGCTCAACGTGGTCGACTGCGAGGCATCGTAGTTAAACGTGTCCAGCTCGGCGCCTTGCCTGGGGTTGGAGGCGCGGCTTGCTTGCGAGATGGACATGTCGAAATCCGCCAGCCCGGTGAGCATGGCGTGGTCGTTACCCGACAGGTCGCGCACTGTGCCGCGTGTGGAAGCGGCGGTAGGCGATGGCGGGTAGTTGCTGTTGAGTTGGCTGAAGCCATCCTTGAACAGGCTTACCAGCGAGGCATCGGCATGCCCGCGTCGCGCAGCGGCATCGATCTGGTCAAGGTAGCTGGCCACCGAGGCATCGCGCTGCGCACGATTGCCCCAGGTCGCGGGGTTGCTCATGTCGAGGCCCAACGCGATCGAGCCACCGGCGCCATCGACCTTGAGCGAGCGGCTGTCGCTACCGGTGTGAAGTGCGATGGATTCGTGCACACCTGGCGCGGTGGCGATCGATGCGTTGAGGTCCACGCTGGTGAGCACCGAGGGATCGGCGGACATCAGGCCATCGAGCGAAAGCGTGGGCGGCTGCTTGCCAAGGCCATCGACGGCATCCTGGAAGGCACGGGCAAGGCCGGCCACTGCCTGCTTCTCGCTATCGGTGAGGGTTCGGTCGGAGGTAAGGCTAACGGAGAGGCCGCTCTGGGTCCCGCTCAAGGAGAGCTTGACCGTGGCGCCGCTGGCCGTGCGGATGCCAAGGCTGATGGACGCATCAGCACTACCTGTACCCGGCGCGTCGGAGACGAAATTCGCCCCATCGGTGGCAAAGCGGCCCAGCAGCGCCTGGCCAAGCCCAGCGAAAAGACCGGCGGGCTGGCTGGATGCACTGTTGCGCGCCATCAGGGCGGCGAGCGCATCGTCCGACGAGGGATTAACGGTTGCCGTCGCCGCGCCGCCATAGGTGGGGTCAGGTGCGGGCGTGCTTGCCTCGTAGACGACCGATGGCTTCATCGGCGCGTGGGTCGACGCAGCAGGCTTCGAGGTCAACGCGTAAAGCCTGTCCTGCCACGATGCGGCAGGCGAGTCTTGAGTCGTTTTCAGCAGCAGGGGGTTCACAACGATCCTTCGTCTTATGGCTCCCTTGGGTAACGACGGGCGGCGCAAAAACTTGAGCCGCCCGTCACGCCGCGATCAATCCGCGACTTCGAGCAGTACTTCCAGTTCCACCGGCACGCCCAGCGGCAGGCTGGCCATGCCCAGGACAACGCGCGGTGCCAGCTTGTCGTCACCGAACACGCGGGCCATCATTTCCGAGGCCCCGTCGGCGATCGCAGGGTGCTCGCGAAAGTCACCAACTGTCGCGATGTAGATGCCCAGCTTTGCGACGGCCGTCACCCTATCGAGCGAGCCCAGGAACGCTTTCGCAGCGGCCAGTGCGCTGAGGGCGGCCATTTCCGCGGCCTTGCGACCGTCGGCTACCGTCAGCGCTTCGCCCACGCGGCCCAGCAAGGGCAGGTCATGGCCCACGGCGGGTAGCATGCCGCTGAAGTACACCATGTTGCCAATGCGCACCGCTTCGACGTACTTGCCAAACGGCGACGGTGGCGGGGGGAGCGTGATACCCAGTTCCACCAGCCGCTGTTCTGCGCCAGCGGCCTGCGCTTGCGGGGCGTTCATCACCACTTACCCAGGTGGGCGCCGCCATCCACACGGAGCGCTTCGCCAGTGACGCGCGGGGCCTCGGTGACGAACACCACGGCATCGACAACTTCCTGGATGGCCGAGATGCCATGGATCGGCGAGAGCGTCGCCAGGATGTCCTTCGGGCCGTTGGCGTGCATCGGCGTATCGACGATGCCGGGGCCGACGGTGTTCACGCGGATACCCTGTTGCGCGTATTCCATGGCGAGGTTCAGTGAGGCCGACTCAATGCCACCCTTGGTGATCATGGCCACCGCGGCGGGGACGCCCGCGATCGGGTGATCGGCCAGGGGCGAAGTAATGCTGGTAATGGCGCCACCGGTACCCTGGGCAAGCATCTGCGTGATCACGCGCTGGGTCATGTACACGAAACCATCCAGGTTGATCGACAGCAGCTGGCGGTAGTCTTCTTCGGTGGTATCGGTGAACGGCTTGGCGATGAATATGCCGGCGTTATTGATCAGGCCATCGACCTTGCCGAACGCCTTCACTGCGGCGTTCACGACGGCTTCGGCGGTGGCGGCGTCGGCGACATCGCCGTCCACGCGGATCAAGCGATCGGAGACCGGCAGCTCTTTCGACTCGCTGACCTTGCGCGACGTCGCGACCACGTTATAGCCGCGATCGAGGAAGGTCTTGACGAGCCCGGCGCCGATGCCCTGCGAAGCGCCGGTGACAATGATGGTTTTAGCGTTCATAAGTGACTCCGAATCGGTAGGGGAGGTGTCTTGCTGGATGGGTATCCTCCGCCGATCCGCATTACTTGATTAGACGGAAAAATCTGGAATCTCTTTTCCATCTGTGCAAAAGTCGCGACATGCTCGACCTCAACGACATCGGGGTGTTTATCCGGGTGGCCCAGTTGGGCAGCTTCAGCCGTGCCGCCCAGGCGCTGGGCATGCCGGTATCGACCGTAAGCCGGCGGGTCACGGCGCTCGAAGATGAGCTGGGAGTCACGCTGATCCAGCGCAGCACGCGCAAGCTCAGCCTCACCGTGCAGGGCAGGGCGTATTACGAGCAGTGCAGCGAGCCGCTCAACGAACTGCATGACGCGGAGCGGGCGCTGACGCAGACACAGAAGACCGCGGAAGGTCTCTTGCGCGTATCTGTTCCGGTCATCCTGGGCCAGGCGCCCTTTTTTGAGTTCGTGTCGGAATTCATGCGCGCGTTCCCGCGCATCCGGGTGGATCTGCACATCACCAATGCCTTCCTCGATCTGATCGGGGAAAACATCGACGTGGCCATCCGCTACGGCGACCTGCACGATTCGGCGCTGGTGGCACGTCGCCTCGGCACGAGCTTCCGCTATATCGTGGCGACGCCGGAATACCTCGCCGGGCGCAAGCTCCCGCAAAAGCCGCAGGACCTGCAGGCGTTCGATTGCGTGATGATCAACGCCCGCAACAACCAGGCCGAGTGGCTGCTGATCAAGGGGAGGCACGCCGAGCGCGTGCACGTGAGCGGGCCGCTAACCAGCCGCGACTTCAATTCGGTAAGTGCGTTCGTTTATCGCGGCCATGGCGTGGGCTTCCTGCCATCGGCCTATTGCGACGAGAAAATCGCTGCGGGCGCGTTGGTGCGGCTGTTGCCGGAGTGGACGTCACCGGAGTTCCCGGTGCACGCCGTGTATCCCACCCGCCGGTTCATGCCCCAGCGCCTGCAGGTATTCCTGGATGCGCTGGCGGCATGGCAAAGCCCGTCGTGGCGACGGGATTAACGGTTCAGCGGTAGCGACGGCGCGGCGGCTCATCGCGCTTGACCACGATGCGCACCGGTCGCGGCTTGCGGAGTAGGGTGATCCAGAAGGCGCCTTCGAATAGCGCGCCGGCGGCGAAGAGGAACATGGCGCCCGTGGCGAAGCCCGCGATGTAAAGGGAGGCGGCCGTGCCAAGAATCGCTGCCAGGATCGTGAAACGCTTCATTGCTGCTCCTGTCGGTGTTCGACGTGTTAGGTGAAACGTGGGGCCAGCATGGCACGAAACCCAGCCGAGCGGCTGAATCGAATGGAAAACACGACATCTAAACGTTCATGATCGAGTGAGACGATTGCGCCAGAATGTGAGTATTCAGCGTCTTATCGTCTCGCGACAAGCGACGGACCATGTGCACCAGCCGGGCAACACCGCCCGATGAACCCTGGAGCTGCCATGACCACTGCCTTTCGTTCCCTCCTGGAGCGCTTTGTCCGCCTCGAATCGGTGGGGCCAACCCTCATTCGCCTTGCCATCGCCACCGTCTTTATCTGGATCGGCGCATTGAAGTTCGTACCTTTCGAGGCCGACAGCATCACCCCTTTCGTGGCAAACAGCCCGGTGATGTCGTTCTTCTACGAGCACCCCACGGAATACAAGCCGCACCTGACGCGTGAAGGCCAGCTCGTTCCCGAACAACGCGCGTGGCAGGAACAGAACAACACCTATGGTTTTTCCCGCGGCCTTGGCGTCGTTGAACTGACGATCGCCGCCCTTGTGCTGTCGTTCCCGTTCTCGAAACGACTCGGGCTGCTGGGCGCGTTCCTTTCGTTCGCCACGACCGTCGTAACGCTATCGTTCCTGATCACGACGCCTGAAGCCTGGGTGCCTGCACTCGGCGATGCGCAACACGGCTTCCCGTACCTGTCGGGCGCCGGGCGCCTGGTGCTGAAGGACACCCTCATGATGGCCGGCGCGTGGGTTATCGGCATCGATGCCGCAAAGCGAATCCTGGCCGAGAAGCGCCGTGCTTCCTGAGGGTACGTGGTAAATCGCCACCTATGCCGGTGCCGATTCAAAGGCGTCGAGGTAAGTGGCGTCGCGAGACCCGCTAATACCTTGATGGCGCAACCACCAGTTGTGCCACACGCGGTCCGAGAGTTGCTTCGATCATGCGCCGGTCACGCGATTATCGCTGAGCACGGAACGTGATGACCGTGCTCCTGGTGAAGGATCTTCATCCATGCAAAAGGACTAGCAATGAACGAATACGAACGCAAACTGGAAGCGTCGCTCAAGGGTAACCACGAGATCCTGATGTGCATTCCTGGCGACGGTCAGGTGGAAGGCGGTTGGATTGACCGTTGGCTGGGCTCCTTCTTCCGGTCCGGCATCTAAGAAGTGGGCGCGTGCTTAGCACGCGCCCACCTAGTTACCCAGTGCGACGATAAAAATGACAAACGAATCCTTGCTTAGACAACACCTGGAACCTGTTGTCTCGTGGCTATATGCCGACTCTCCGATCTGGACTTGCGTTGGCCTTTTCGGAGGCTTCCTCTTCAGCAGCCGCTTCCTGATCCAATGGCTGCGCTCTGAGCGCAAGGGACAAATCGTCGTTCCTTCCGCGTTCTGGCACCTCAGTTTTTGGGGGAGCCTTGTATCCCTCGTCTATGCCGTCCATCTGGACAAACTCCCTGTCATTCTCAGCTACGTGTTTTTGCCTGCCCTCTATGGAAGAAATCTGTGGCTGCTCAAAAAGTCGAGGTAGAACATTGTTTGACCCGGGTAATACGTAGAATGTGTGATGGTGGTCACGTTTTGGTGCTAGCGTAAGAACTCGCGTGTCCGGGCAGGCGGACAGGTCCGTGCCTTATCCCTTTGGGGGGGGATGGGGCGTCCTCGGCGCAGGTCGTGGGGAGAGCACGCGTGGTGGCGCAACGGTCGACGGCGCAGGCGGTCCGCTACCGGGCCTTTATCAGCTACAGCCACCGGGACAAGACCTGGGCGGCGTGGCTGCATCGTGCGCTGGAAACGTACGCCGTGCCGCACCGGCTCATCGGGCGCGTCACGGATCGTGGGGCCGTGCCCAAACGCCTGGTGCCTATCTTCCGCGACACCGATGAACTGGCCACCGCGCGCGACCTGGGTAAGGAAGTAAGCGATGCCCTTGCGCAGTCGGCCTGCCTGCTGGTTGTGTGCTCCCCCGAGGCGGCACTGTCACGTTGGGTCGACGAAGAAATCCGCACTTACCAACGCCTCGGCGGCGCGGAACGCATCTTCTGCCTGGTCGTGGCGGGCGAGCCCAACGCAAGCCGGATGGCCGGGCGTGGTGCGGAGGAATGCTTCCCGCCGGCACTAAGGCAGCGCTACGACGCGGAAGGCAACCTCACCGATGATGTGATCGAGCCCTTGGCGGCCGATGTGCGTCCCGGTGGTGATGGCAAGCACGACGCCCTCTGCAAGCTCGTGGCCGGCATGCTTGGCGTCGGCCTGGATGAGCTTAAACGCAGGGACCTGCAGCGTCGGGCCCGGCGAGCCGTCGCGATATCGACGGTTGCCGTAGCTGTGATGATCGTTACAACGATTCTTGCGATCAGCGCGACCATCGCGCGCCGGGATGCCGTAGCGGCCAGTCATGTGGCCGAGCGCAGGCAGAAGGATGCGGAAGACCTCGTCGCGTTCATGCTCGGCGACCTCAACGATAAGCTGGCGCAAGTCTCCCGCCTGGATATTCTCGAAGCGGTGGATGACCGCGCCATGGCCTATTTTCAGGCGCAGCCCACGCATGAGGTGAGTGATCGGGCGCTGCTCCAGCGTGCCACCGCGCTCGAGAAGATCGGGAGTGTACGCCTTGACCAGGGGCGGCTCGATGCGGCCCTGGCATCCTATGAAGCTGCGCGCTCCGTAGCCGCCAACCTCACGGCGAAGGAGCCTGCGGATATCCCGCGCCAGGTGCTGCTCGCGGAAATCGTCACCTTCATCGGCATGGTGCACTGGCGCCAGGCGCGGCTGGATGATGCGCAGCATGCGTTCGCCGATGCGCGCGCCACGCTTGCGCGGGCCGAACAAACGGCGCCCGAAAACAACGACCTGCATTTCCAGCTCGCCATGCTGGATAACAACATGGGCCGCGTCATGGAGGCGCGGGGTGCGATCGACGAAGCCGAGAAGCACTACGGCGACATGCTCGCGCGGATGCAGCGGCTCGCGGTAGCCGAGCCCCACGACGCGGACGTCGCGGAGTGGCTGGGTTCGGCGCACTACAACCTTGGCAAGCTCGCGCTGTTGCGCGGCGAGATTGCAAACGCCATTGCGCAGTACTCGGATGACGAGGCGATCCAGGCCCGCCTCAGCAGTGCAGACCCGAAGGACGCCAATCGTAAGGACAGCTTGCTTACCGTGCAGGCGATTCTTGGGCGTGCACAGGCGCTGGCCGGCGACGTCCCGGCTGGCATGCAACGCTTGCAGCGAGCGGTCGATGCAGCACACGCCCTCGTGGCGCTCGATGCGACCAACACGGATGCGCAGGAGCATGTCGCGCTGTTCTCTACCCACCTGGCCCGGTTGCGACGCCTGACGGGTGACGCCTCCGCGGCACGTGAGCTGATGGCCACGGCGCTGCCCATTTTCACGGGGTTACGAAAGCAGGATGCGCATAACGCCGCCTGGCAGCGCGAATACGCCGAAGCGCGTACAGAGGAATCGTTGCAGGCCGACCAGCGTGGCGATACCGCGCTGGCCAGGGCTAGTGCGGCGGAGGCGATGGCGGTGCTCGAGCCACTGAGGGCCGCACAACCCGGTGATCGCGCCACGCTGCTGGCGATATTAATGGCGCACCTCGCCGCAGCGGATGTCTCGCCTGATCCGGCCGAGGCCCGCGCGCTTCGCGAAGGCGCATTGCATGATGCCGCGACGGCGACCCATGGACAAACGGATCCCCGCCTGGTCGCGTTCCAGGTAGAGGCGATGCTTGCACTCGAACGACACGCCGAGGCCGAGCCGTTCATCCGCACGCTATGGAACGCGGGTTACCGCGACCCCGCGCTTGTCCAGCAACTACGCCGCGCGCGCATCGATTACCCCGTCAACCAGGCCTTCCAGCGCGAGCTGGTGGCCGCGACGGCGGGAGGCAGGTAGCAGGGACCGTTAGTGATCCACCACTGCACCAGGAGAACGACATGTCCAATAAGCCCGATGACGAACCCAGCAGCGAAGATCGCCAGGACCTCCGCGATAACAACCCGGATGATTCCGACAACCCGATGCCCGCGAACCTGAAAGAGGCGCTGGTCACCAAGAAGCCAGGCATCAAGCCCTCATGATTCCACTGGTCGTCGGTGTCACCAGCCATCGCGATATCGCGCTCGCCGATATCGAGCCGGTACGCGACAAGGTCCGCGCATTCTTCGCCCAACTACAGGAGGATTTCCCGGGGCTGCCCTTGCTCGTGCTCTCTGCGCTGGCCGAAGGAGGTGACCAGCTCGTGGCGGAAGAGGCTCTTGGGGTGGGGGCGCGGCTGGTTGCGCCTTTGCCCCTGCCGCCCGAGCTGTACGTCGACGACTTCGACGACGCAGGCGTCCACGCCACCTTCGAATCGCTGCGGAAGCGGGCGGAGGTGGTGCTGCTGCCGCGGTTGATGGAGATACCGCGGCATATCGTGGGCTCACCGGGGGCGGCCCGCGACCGGCAGTACGCCAAGGCCGGCGTGTACATTGCCAGCCATTGCCATGTGCTGCTTGCTCTGTGGGATGGTAACGAAGCCAATGGAGTAGGGGGCACCGCGCAGATCGTGCACTACCACCTGACGGGTGGGCTGCCTGGGCCGACGCTGCATCACAACCGCATGCGTCATGTGTTGGCGGGTGGCGACGAAAGCCTGCTTTACCACATCGTGTGCCCACGCGCGGGTGAGCCCGTGGCCGCCGGGCTCAGTCCGATGGAGGTCGGCTGGCGCATCGCCGAGGACATGTCGTTTCGGAAGGTGCTGCCTGGGGATTTCCGCCTCATGTTCGAGCGCATGGCGGAATTCAACGATGACGCGAAGCGGCATGCCGACGAGATCGACGCTGCGCCCCGCAGCCTGCATGGCAGCGCCTCCGGGGCCACGGCCACCATCGAAGAGGTGTTTCACCAGGCCGACTGGCTTGCCATCCACTTCCGCAAGCGCGTGGTGCTGGCACTACGCGCGACGTACACGGTCGCCGCGCTGATGGGTATCGCGTTTACTTTCTACGCCCACCTGCCAGGCAACAATTCGCTCATCTACGGGTTCCTCCTGCTGTTCGCCACGGGTGGTTTCGTGGCGATGCTGGCAGGAAGGCGTGGATGGCATCGCAAGTACCTTGATTACCGCGCCCTGGCGGAAGGCTTGCGCATCCAGTCGTGCTGGCGCCGCGCAGGCATAGCGGCCAGCGCCGACCACGAGTTCGCGCACGATAACTTCCTGCAGAAGCAGAACATCGAACTGGGCTGGATCCGCAACGTGATGCGGGCGGCGAGCCTGTACCCGTCCACCCACCCCGAAGAGCCCGGCGACGTGAGCCTGCAGGAAGTCATTGACGAATGGGTCGGCGAATCCGGTAAGTCAGGGCAGCTGCACTACTACGAATCCAAGACTGCCGAGCGCACCGGGTTGCATCACATCACCGAGACCGTGGGCCGCATCAGCCTGTGGGGCGGCATTGCGATCAGCGTGTTCCTTGCCGTGTTCGCGCTGAGGCTCGGCGAGGAAACCAAGGTCACCCTGGTGACCTTGATGGCGGTGCTATCCATCATCGCGGCGGTTCGCGAGGCCTACGCATACCGCAAGGCCGATCGTGAGCTCATGCGGCAGTACTGCTTCATGCAGCGGATTTTCACGAGTGCGCGCTGCGCGCTCGACCGCGCCCACGACCCGGCCCAGCAACGCGCGATCCTGCACGCGCTGGGTGAGGCGGCGCTCACCGAACACGCCGAGTGGACGCTCATGCAGCGCGAGCGGCAGGTGGAGCACAGCAAGCTTTAGCGAGCCGAGGCTTAGCCCCGGCGGGCCCGCAGGCCATCCAGGCTCCACGCACCCGCGCCCCACACAGCGAACTGAATAAGCCCGCCGGCGATCGAGAGGTTCTTCAGGAAGTGGATCTGCTGGTTCGCATCATCGAAGTGAGCGTGGAAGGCAAACGCCGTCGCGAGGGTGAACAGCGCCATGAGCCCTGCGACCAGCCTGGTGCGGTAGCCCAGCAGCAGCAGGGTGCCAAGGCCAAGCTCGACAGCGATAGCGGCGAGGTAGGCGATATCGGGCAACGGCAGGCCGGCCGAGGCGATGTACGCCTTGGTAGCCGCGGGAGCCGCCACCTTGCCGATGCCAGACACGAGGAACAGGCTGCACATGAGCAGGCGGCCCATGAATGAAATAGCGGGATAGCGATCGATGGTCACGGCGGGCTCCTGGTCCTGATGGTCGTGCAACGCTGGCATTCTGCCGTGGCGGCGCGCGCTGTCTTGTACAGGCGCGGCGTGCCCGGCGGCGCTCAGGCCACCGATGCCACAAGACCATCCTCGAACCATTCCCGCAAGAGCTGCCCAGCCACGGCAGCGATATCCGCATCGGGTTGTTGCGCCGCGAGCAATGCACACAGGTCGCCAAAGGTGCCCCCAGCCATCGCAAGGTCGAGGCAGGCGGTTTCATGCGGCGGCATGCTCACAAAGCGCGGCGCGAGGTTGCTGCGCCAGACCCTGACCGCGACGGGGGCTGGGAGAAGAGCAGGCGCGGGGTGCCCCTCCACGGTGGAAAGCGCCGACCAGATGGCCGCCGCTTTCGTGTGCAGGTGTCGGAAGCGTAACGAGGGCACGAACGTGAAGGTCGCCTGTTCCCAGTCGGCGACCACCACTGCCCGTAACGTCAGCGGGGAAGCATCCCGCGCATAGAACGCCTGGCGCAGGGCGTGGTCCAGCCACGCCAGTTCCGCTGCGGGGTCGGGTTGCAGCAGCGCGTTGGCGACAAAGTCGGGAAAGCCGTGCCCGTAGTCGTTCAGGCTCCACGCCGCAGAGGGGTTCTCGTCGATAAAGCCCAGGGCCAGCGCTTCGAACACGTCATCGCCCAGCCACCGGGCGACCCGCTCGTACGTTTCGCGCAATGCACCGAGCAACTGGCCACGATGATTGTTGGCATATACACGCACGCCGCGCGGATCGGCCGCGATGCTTCCCTCTGCGCCGGCTAGTGACGCAAGCAGCGCGCGTTGCAGGTCGATCAGTTTCATGCGGCCGCAGCGATACCCGCCACATCCCGGGCCACCTGCAATTCAGCAAGCAGCTCGGCAAACGGTGGAATGTGGTCATCGCGTTCGATCATGGTGGCGACGGGCCCAAGGCGCGAGATAAAGCGCTGGTAAAGGTCCCACACCGACGTCGGCACCGGCGCATCGTGCGTATCGACCAACAGGTCACGGCCCTGGCTATGCCCCGCCAGGTGAATCTGGCGTACGCGATCCAGCGGGATGTGATCGAGCCATTCGTCGATGCTTCGGCCGTGGTTGGTGGCGCTCACGACGATGTTGTTGACGTCTAGCAGCAGGTAGCAACCCGTGCGCGCGCAGAGCGCGGCAAGGAACGCCGCTTCGGTCATGGAGCCCGGGAATTCGAGATACGTAGATGGATTCTCAAGCACCAGTGGCCTGCCGAGCACGTCCTGGGCAACGCGTACGTTGCGGCTCACGACATCCAGTGCTTCATCGCTATACGGTAGCGGCAGCAGGTCATGAGCCTGGATGCCATCGACGGCGGTCCAGCACACGTGATCGGATACCCATAGCGGATCGAAGCGATCGGCCAGGCGGCGCAGTTGCTTTAGATAATCCATATCGAGGCCATCGACCGCCCCGATATTCATGGAGACGCCATGCAGCGCGAGAGGGTAGCTGGCACGCACCTGCTCCAGCATGTGTAACGGCCTGCCGCCATCCACCATGAAGTTCTCGGAGATGACTTCAACGAAATCCAGCGGCTGCTTCGTTGCCAGTACATCGTCGTAGTGCGGCACGCGCAGGCCCAGGCCAAAGCCGTGGAAGGTCGGAAGGGTGGTGGTGGCCATGGTGCTCTCCGGGAAGGGCCCGGCCGCATGGTGCGGCCGGGCGCTGCGATCAGGCAGCCGGCGGGGTGGTGCTGCCGCCCTGTGCCTTGCACTCGGATACCGAGACGGCCTTGAAGCCCTGGCCCTTGCACTGGTTCTGGCCCTTGCACTCGTGGTTGCCCGATTTGCAATCCGAGGTGCCCTTGCAGGTGTTGATGCCATAACAGTGGACGGTCTTGCCGGCAGCCTGGTCAGCCGCCTGTGCGGGCGCGACGATGGCAGCGGCAGAGACGGCGAGGAGGGCGGCAGCGGCAGCAATGCTGTGCGTGGCGGTTTGCATGGCGAGTCTCCGTGAAGTGATAGGTTGCCGAAGTGGCATGGGTAAGTTCGTCGGCGTTGGCTGGCCGGTTACACGTGTGGCAAAAAAATTCGTGATGCCCGCATCAACGGATGCGCAGCACGTGGTCCAGCGACCAGCGGCCACCACCCCGGGCGATAAGGTAAAGGAGGATGGCCGCCCACGACAGGTGCGTCGGCCACGCATCGGGGTAGACGAAGATCTCGATGATGGTGGTCATGCCCAGCAGCACCGTCGCTGAAAGCCGTGTGCACAGGCCTAGCAAGAGGAACATGGGTACGAACGTTTCGACGTACGCCGACATGTGCGCCGCGATCTCGGGTGGAAGCAGTGGCAGCTTGTATTCGGTACGGAAAAGCTCGTAGGTGCCTTCGGTGATGGTCAGGAACCCATCGACCTTGGTTCGCCCAGACTGGAAGAAGATCGCGGCGATCGATACGCGGCAGACCAGGGCAAGGAACGAGTGCCCGAGCAGCTTCTCGGCCTGGGCGGCGAGCGCGTTCCATCGGTCGCGGAGTGAGCGTGTGGCCGTGGGTGTCGTGGCGAGAGATTCCATGGGAAGGTCCTTCAAAGGGCGGCCAGGGCGCCGGTGGTGAGGAGGCGGGCGAAGACCAGATCAGTGCGCGCCGTGGGATAAAGGTGCAGAACATGCTCGGCGCAGGCCGCAAGCGTCGTGCCACCCTCGCAAGCATCGAGGAAGGCAAGCGTGGGCAGATCGACAAGCGCCATAGAGACGTCCATGGCCGGGCGTGTCACGAACGCGGCCTGCGGTACCCACGCCATGCCCTCGGCGACTGGGGCACCAGCACGGCTCGCCTCCCATATCGCAACCACCGGGAATGCGGACGAGAGCCACTTCGTTGCGGGGTGGGGTACCACTGCGAGCTCGCCGAGCTCATTCGGGTTGAGGTCGCGGATGGCCGATACGCCAAGGGAGGGCGCATCGGCGGCGGCGTAGCTTTCCAGCCAAAGCCGGTCGAGCCGCGCCACGTTCGCGAGGTACGGCAGGTCAACGGCCGCTGGTGCCGAGGCAAGGAACTCAGGGAAGCCCGCGCCATAGGCGAGCAGCCGCGCATCACATGCTGGGTGCTCCGCAAAAAAAGCCGCCGCGGCGGAACGAAACCACGCCTGCCCCACAAGGCAGGCCACCGCGGGGAAGTTGGCCTCGAGCGCATCGATGGCGGCACGCAGCATGGTGCTCCTGTGCACCGCCATGCCAGGCTGCTGGCCGAGGCGCGTGGCGGGCACCTCGCGCCGCAGCTCTGCATGGAATTCGCGCTGGAAGGCAGCCAGTGACATGGAGGCTGCCGGTCAGCCGATCTTCGTCAGCGAGCCGTTACCCTTCGGCGTCTTGATGGCCGTGCATGTACCGGCCGGCACGTTCTTCCATGCATTCGTCTGGTAATCGGCTTTGGCGGTACCCGCGCAGGTGGTACCCGGGCCGGCGGCGCAATCGTTCTGGCCGGCCTTGGCCACGCCCCAGCACTTCTCCACGGCGGGTTTCTTCGCGTCTTTCTGATCATCCGCGTGAGCAACGCCGGCCACCAGGGCGGCGACCGAGAAGGCGAACGAGGCGACGTAACGAGGGGTCATGGGTTTGCTCCAGTCATGCCGGGCCCGTTGGCCGGCTTCATGGAGGAGTTCGCGGCGTGGGCGGGCCCGGTTACACATGGGCCAAAAAAAAATGTTTCACGCGCCCTGTAACCAGGTGCCAACCTGTGGCGAACTAAAAGTCATGGATGCCGTACCTTACTTCGTGCCTTTAAGTCGCCCGCCTGGCGTTGCCTGGGCGTGGATTACACTGCGGGCCACGTCGGGACGCGGCGAACGGAACCGAAGCGAAAGCGTGGCGATGACGAGCGAGGCAGTACGCGAGCACGCGCCCGAGGGGCCGTCCGCGATCGAGCTGGAACTAAGGCATTGCTTCGTCCTCGGCCTTGGGGGCGATGCGGCCTCGTATCGCCAGTTCCTGGAGGCCCTGGCCTGCCATCTCCGCGCCTACCTGCGGCGTCGCTTGCCGCGTGCGCTGGAAGACGTCGAGGACATCCTCCAGGAAACCCTTCTTGCCATCCATAACGCGCGGCACACCTACCGTGCCGGTGAACCGGTGACGGCCTGGGTGCATGCGATCACGCGCTACAAACTCATGGATTTCTTCCGGGCACACGCGCGCCGCGAGGCACTCCATGACCCGATCGGCGACGATGACCTGTTCGTCGCCTCCGATGCGGAGCCGGCCGATGCGCGGCGCGACGTGGGACAATTGCTCGGAACGTTACCGGACCGCCACCGCGTGCCTATCGAGCTGGTCAAACTGCAAGGCCTTTCCATTACCGAAGCCGCTCGCTGCAGCGGCCTTTCCGAATCCGCCGTGAAGGTGGGTATCCACCGTGGCCTGAAGGCGTTGGCGGCCCGCATCCGGGGTGGCGTATGAAGACCGACGACTTCATCGATTTCCTGGCCCGCGAGTCCTCGCCGCCGCCGGGCAGCCAGGCGGGAGGCCCGCGTTTTGCCGTGGGTGTCATCGCCGGGCTGGTGGCGTCGTCAGCGCTCATGGCGGGCCTGCTGGGGTTGCGCCCCGATCTGGCGCAGGTCATCCACCAGCCGATGTTCTGGGTGCGCCTTGCGTTCCCGGTGGCGGTGGCACTCGCTGCGCTCCACCTGACCACGCGACTGGCGCGGCCGGGTGCGCGCGTGGGTGGCGGCGCATGGGTCTCGCTCGCCCTTCCCATCGCCATCGCGTGGGGCCTGGCTGGCGTGGTCCTCGCGGAGGTGGCACCCGATGCACGGGGTGCGCTCATGCTGGGGCACACGTGGAAGGTCTGCTCCACGCTTATTGCAGTGCTGTCGTTGCCATCGATCGTCGCCGTGTTCTGGGCTGTACGTGGCATGGCGCCGGTGCGTCTGCGCTTGGCCGGCGCGGCGGCGGGTCTGCTCGCCGGCGCGATGGCGGCCATCGCCTATTGCCTGCACTGCCCGGAAATGGCCCCGCCGTTCTGGTCGCTGTGGTACCTGCTGGGGATGCTCATCGCCGGTGGGCTGGGCGCGCTCGCCGGGCCGCGGTTCCTGCGCTGGTAACGAGATTCGGCACGTCTTTGCCCCCACTTGGCGAAGGTCGCAACTGTGACGTAGCCGCCGTTTTTGCGGCTGACAGGCACCTGGCGTACGGCTAGACTCTGGCCGGCCGCTTCGCGGCGGCGTCACCATGGGGAATAAGGAAATGACTTTACGTACTGGCAGGACGCTGGCGCTCCTGTGTGCCGCACCTCTCTTTTTTGCCAGCCTCGGCGCCCACGCCCAGCAACACCCGTGCGCCGGTCCCGGGCCAGGCGAAGTGGTGGTTGGGATCGTCCCGGCCAGCAATGGCATCGCCCAGACGCCGATCTGCGCGCCAGCGAACGGCGGATACGCCGACTCGGCGGCCCCGCCCGCACCGTTGCCCGATGTATTCATGTCGGTCGTCAGTCATCCCGACACAGATAAATACTGGTTCGCCCACGGGTTCGGCAGCAACCCGGCGGCGGAGAACGCAGCCCTCGATGCGTGCAGGCAGGCGATGGGCAGTGATGGCTGTGGCGTCATGGATTCATGGTCGAACAACGCCAACATCGTGGTGGTGGAGGACGCGGCCGGGAACATCTTCGCCAAAGGCGGGCAGAACTTCTTCAAGGCGTGGTTTGCTGCGCGCGAGGAATGCCAGAAATATTCCTCGGATTGCCACAAGGTCGAGACGTTGTCGAACGCCTGGGGCGGCGGCGTTGTCGAGGGGCCGCGAGCGCCTCTTCCGCGCAGGCCGTGGGGCGCTATCGCCCGGCCAAAGACCAAGGCCCCGGAGCCGCTCGACGATACAGCCTGGATCGCCACGGGGCAGGGCGGTATCAAAGCCGCAGAAGATGCCGCGATGGCTGCGTGCCAGGAAGCCAGCCATCTTGAATGCCAGGTTCGCGTGAGCGCCGGCGGCGGCTACATGGCCCGCATGGTTAACGATAAGGGTAGTGTCTTCTGGTTCAACGCACCGACGCTGGATGCCCTGGACAAAGGCATTCAGAACAACTGCCCGAAAGGTGACGCGTGCCGCGTTGTCGACACCTTCGACGTCCGTCCGCCAGCGGTCGGCACGCTTGAGGTCAGCGTCTCGAAGGCACCATTGCGTGGCTTCGTCTCCATGGCCCGGCCGATCGACGACCAGGCGGAGAAGGCATGGGGCAAGCGTGCATTCGTCTCTGGCCAGCCCTCGGTAGCGGCCGCCCAGGCCGCAGCCATCGCGCTGTGCGAAAAACGCAGCGGTGCGAAATGTGAGGCGACCCCCAAGGGTGGCGACAACGGCGTTGACCAGTACCTGGTGCTATTCCGCACCTCCACCGGCGAGCCGAGAAGCTTCTGGGGTACGTCGGCCAGCCAGGCGCTGAAGTGGCGCGATCAATGGTGCACGGAACAGAACCTGCAGTGCCCGCAGGGCACGATGGTCGATCTCGCCAAGAAGAATGTCAGTACCGAATTGAAACTCTGACTGGCATAGCGCGACCGTTGTAGGCGAAGGACTACAGACGGCCAGCCAGGGCTCGTGGAAAAATACGACCGGCCCCGCTCATGCGGGGTCGTTGCGTTACAGGGGACATTGAATACGACTGGCTGGTCGCCGCACCCGGGGGGAGTGCGCCGCGACGGGATGCGCGCACGCGTGTCCCGGCGGCTGCGCCACGCCGGGCCCGGTAGGTCCGGCTGGTTCAACCGTTTACAGGGGGACCACCCGATGAACAAGCTTCTTGGCACCGCGCTCCTCGCCGGCACTATCCTGCTGACCGGCTGTGCCGGTAAGCCGCAGCGCCCCATTGCTTTCACCGCACCCGCTGTTACCGCCCAGCCGCAAAAAGTGGGCGTGGCGATGACTGCATTGCCCAAGGTTGATACCTCGCTGCCGGGCGCCGGCTGCCTGCTGTGCCTGGCCGCCGCCGCCGTGGCGAATTCCACGCTCACCAGCTATACCCATACGCTGCCCCAGGAAGACCTGCCGAAACTCAAGCAGCAGGTGGCCGAGTTGCTGCGCAAGAAGGGCATGGACGTTGTCGTTATCGAGCAGGACATCAACGTCGGCAAGCTTCCCAACGCGCAGGGGAAGGGGCCTGACATCGCGAAGAAGGACTTCTCGTCGCTGGGTCGCCAGTACAACATCGATCATCTGGTCGTGATTGATATTTCCCAGGTCGGCTTCGAACGCATGTACTCGTCCTACATTCCTGCCAGCGATCCCAAGGGCGCCGTGACCGGCCTGGGTTACGAGGTGAACCTCAAGACCAACGCGTATGAGTGGTACGCGCCGGTGAACATCCGCGTCAGTGCCGAAGGCAAGTGGGACGAGCCGCCGAAGTTCCCTGGCCTCACCAACGCCTATTTCCAGGCGCTGGAGATGGGTAAGGACAGCTTCCTGAAGCCGTTCAGCGGCTGATGTCCGGTATGCGTACGCCTCGACCCCGGGCTACGGTGGCGATGGCCTTCCTGGCCTTCGCCGCGCCGGTCGCTCCGCCAGCGAAACTGCCCGATCCAGCCACCTTCCACTGGGCCATGGAACTGCCCGCTGCGCCATGGGTGGCATTTCGTGGCGTGGTGAACTTCGACAAGGCGGGCATCGGGCCGATGAACATGATGTACCCCGCGCCCAACCCCGCCGGGTTGCTCGTGGCGGTGCTCACCCACGCGGCGATCGCCAAGGGCAGCCGCGAGGCGCAGAAGACGAAGATCGAGAAGGAGGCCGATCAGGTACTCGAGCCCTTTAGTGGCGTGATCAATACGTTTGGCTATGCCGACCTTGCCGAGCGGAGCAAGCCCTGGGCCCTCACCGGCACCCAATTGCCGGTGCTGCCACGTGGCGCGCCCCATCCCGATACCTGGGTGGTGCTGGTCAACCCGGTGTACTCAATCACCCAGGACCAGACCACGCTCGTGCTGGACAACACGATCGCGATCTATGCGCCGGGTGAAACGAAACGGACAAGCTACATCAACACCGTTCGGGTGATTGCCGATGCCCAGGTGGAGCCGGATCCGCTTGCCCACTGGACGGCGGATGATGGTGCGGAACTGAAGGATCGGAGCGCCCATTTGCTGGCCGAATCGCTGGATATTGCGTTTGCGGATGCCATGGCTCCCGTGACCGAGGCGCCATTTCGAACGGTGCGCTACCAGGAAGGCAGCGAGGAACGCATGGAGCGGGGCCAGCCCATCGCCGAGCAGTGCGATCGGGTGTTGCTGCGTTCGTTGCGTGGCACGCTGATGTCCGTACCGGTGAAGCGGCTGGAGTGCGCCCCCGCACAAGGCGCGCAGGCGGCAGCGGCGGCTGCCCCGGCGGGTGGCGGCGGGTAGCCCTCAGCGCAGGCTGCGGGATGTCTCGACCCACGGCGCCCGCCACGCGGGGGCGTCAAATGGGTCGGCGAAGTACTGGCTTTCGTGGGCGACCTTGTCGCCCACGAATTCCATGATGCTCACCGTGAAGGCGAGCTTGCCTTCGTAGCTGATCATGTATTCGGTGACCCACAGGGCGCCGCTGCCCGTGATGCGGCGTACCTGGAAGCCCGACGGCTTGCCGGGGTGATGGCTGCGCAGGGCTTGCAGGTTTCCCCTGCCGCGGATGACCTCGCCCGACTGCGGGTACTCGCACACGGCATCGTCGTGGTAGATCGCATGCTCCGCGGCCTGGTCGCCGGCAGCGGAGGCGGCCCAGTGCGCATCGATGGCGCGGCGGATGGCTCGCTCATCAGTCATGTGGGCATCGTCAGCGGCATGGCCTCAAATGTCTTGTCGCGATGCCGCCTTCCTTGGCGGCCATGTGCCTGTGCGCGAATTCGGCGGCTGTCCCGCATTCCTGCTGCCGGGAATGTGGGATGTGTTGCATGATGGAGCTCACCTCCCGGGGGAGCGTCCATCGTGAGTTTTTCGGGCCTCCCATGGGTTCCGGAAGGCGGGCGCCCGTCCCGGGCCCCTATCACCCGCCCTGATTCCTCCATGACCGCTTCCACCCCACATTTACCCGAAGGTTACCGCGGCAGCATTGCGTGCGTCGGTATGGGTATCACCCTTGGTGCCCATCTCACGCCGCTTGCGCGAAACCACATCGAAACGGCGGACATCGTCTTTGCCGCACTCTCGGACCATGTGGCGGAGCTCTGGCTGCAACGGCTGAATCCTGAGGTTCGTACACTCCAGCCTTACTATCGCCCCGGCAAATCGCGTATGAAGACCTACCGCGAGTGGGTGGACGTGATGATGGCGGAAGTGCGCTCTGGTAAGCGGGTCTGTGCCGTCTTCTACGGCCACCCCGGCATCTTTGCCTGGTCGCCACACAAGGTGGTGGAGCTGGCGCGGGCCGAAGGCTACATTGCAAACATGGAGCCTGGTATTTCCGCCGAGGACTGCCTATACGCGGACCTTGGCATCGATCCCGGCCGCACGGGCTGCCAGCACCTCGAGGCCAGCCAACCGCTGTTCTTCGAACGACACCTGGACACGACCAGCCACGTGATCCTCTGGCAGTTGGGAGTCGTCGGGGATCGCTCACTTGGGCGCTTTCGCACGCCTGACGCCTACAGGGAACTGCTGGTGGAGCGCCTGCTCGTGGATTACCCAGCCGAGCACCCGGCGATCATCTACCGCGCGCCCACGTTGCCGATCCAGAGGCCGCATATCCAGAGAATGGCGTTGCGCGATTTTCCGTCGGCGGACTTCATTGGACAGGAAACCCTCGTGCTCCCGCCCTTGCATCCGCTGAAGCCCAACGTAGCCATGCGAGCGCGGCTGGATGAACTCGATGCCATATACGGATCGGGTGCGGAGCCAGAACGGGTCAGTTAGCGGATTAAAGGTCGCGGCACATCCGCCGCTAAAGGTGACATACAGCGCTAAAATTCCGGGGGAACATCATGCGCGATACCGTAGAACTGCTGGAGGCCATTGGCCGCGACGCCACGTTGCGGCATGCCTCGCCCGAAGAGCTGGCGCGAGCCCTGGAAGCCGCTGGTGCATCGGCTGGCGTGCGCGAGCTCGCTGCGACCGGCGACGATGCGACGCTGACCCAGGAGCTTGGCCTCGTGAAGCTGCATGGCGAGCATATGAGCCAGACGGGTGGCCACGAAGGCGACGGCGGCGACCATCACCCGCATCATCATCCTCACCCGGATGATGACGGTAAGAAAGACAAGCCGCCGCACGAACCGGATGCGCCGGACGGTCAGTCGCCCGCCTGAGCGACCGGCAGGAATGAGCATGAGTCCCATCCGGCGGATCGTCGCAAGGATGATTCTTTCGGGAATCGTCCTGCTGGCGCCGTTGGCGACCGGGCGAGCCACGCCTGCAGCATCGCCGGGCACGGTGGAAGGGCGGCTCGCCGCTGTCGATGCATTACGCACGAAAGATCATCCGCGGTTTGTCACCCTGCTCGATGAGTTGCATCGCGACCAGGCCGGTTTCAGCACTGGCGAGGCGCGCTACCTGCGTTATCTCGACGGGTGGGAAGCGAACTACGAGGGTCGCTACCCCGAGGCCGAAGACATTCTCCGTGAGGTGATTGCCAGCGGTGAAGGGGACGCCCTCGGGACGCGTGCCACCGCGATGCTGATGAATAACCTCAATCAGCAGGGGAAATACCCTGAGGCGTACGCGATCGTTACGCGAGCTGCTGACACCTTGCCGGGGGTAACCGATCCGCAGGCTCGCTTCGTTTTGTTGGCGAACATGTCGCAGATGCTGACGTTCGCAGGCCAGCCCGATGCGGGTCTGGAGTACGCCGAGATGATGCTGGGTGCGACGCCGCAGGGCCAGTCGACGTGCCAGGCCATGGTGCAGAAGGTGACCGCCCTGGAGGGCTCGCGCCGCCTGTCTTCGCACAGCCCCGAGCTGCTTGAGACCATCGATACCTGCACGAAGGATGGCCAGGCCGTGTTCGCCAACACCGCCACGCTCATCCGCATTGATCGCTTGTTCGAAGAGCAAAAACTGGACGAGGCCTTGTCCTCACTGGATCGCCTTGCGCCGGCCGTTCTGGAAAGTCATTACTTCCCGCACATCATCGATGTGGCCGGCCAGCGCGCACGGATCTACGAACAAATGGGCAAGCCCGTCGAGGCGCGCGCCGCCGCGCTGGAAGCGGTCGGCAACAGCCACCCGGGCGACGTGAACGAGGCACTTCGCTCCGCCTACCGGATCCTCTACACCATTGACAAGGCACAAGGTAATACGGCCAGCGCGCTTCACTATTACGAGCAGTACGTGATTCAGGACCAGGGCTACCTACGCGATGCGAACGTACGCAATGCTGCCTATGAAGCAGCGCGCGAGCACTTCCACGCCGAGAAGCTGGAGACCGAAGGGCTTAGCAAGGAAAACCATATCCTGAAGTTGCAGCAGGCGCTTGATGCGAAAGCGGTCGAGGCCGGTCGGCTCTATATCGGCATGATGTCGCTGGTTCTCTTGTCGATCGTCTTCTGGATGGTGCGGATCAAGCGATCGCAGCTTCGTTTCAAATGGCTTTCGTCGTGCGATGGCCTGACCGGTATCTTCCATCACCAGCATTTCATGGCCGAGTGCGAGCGCATGCTGCGCCTGTTGGAGAGGCGCGCTGGCGAGGCGTGTCTCGTCTTCATGGATCTTGATCATTTCAAGCAGGTAAACGATACGCATGGCCACGCCGTGGGTGATGCCGTTCTGAAGCATGCCGTCGCTGTCTGCAAGGGCCAGTTGCGCAAGGACGACCTACTGGGCCGGTTGGGCGGCGAAGAATTCGGCATGCTGCTGATGGATACACCGCTGCTGCAGGGGCGGGTCGTTGCTGAGCGCATGCGGCACGCGTTGGCCGCGTCCCCGCTGGTGATGGATGGCGTCGTGGTAGCAATCTCCGCGAGCATCGGCGTGGCCTTTACTGGCGCGACGGGTTACGACTTGCAGCGGACCTGTCGCGCAGCGGATGCCGCGCTTTACCGGGCCAAGCATCGAGGGCGGAACCGCGTGGTCGTGGATGGCGATGGGGGCGATATGCCCGCGCTGGGCCTGGCCGACGTGGCAGGGGGGGCGGGTCGCTCTCTGTAGTGTGGGGACTTGACTCTAGAGTTAGCTCAAGGCTCTAGACTTAAGCCATGACTACCCAACCCTCCCTCACCATCGGCCGCATCGCGCAGAGCGCGGGGGTGGCCATCGATACGATCCGGTTCTATGAGCGGGAAGGGCTGCTGCCCGAGCCGCGGCGCCGGCCCTCGGGGTACCGTGAGTACGACGCCTCGGCAGTTTCCCGGCTGCGGTTTATCCGCCGGGCCAAGGACCTGGGTTTCACCCTGGATGAGATTCGTGAACTGCTGGCCCTCTCCGCGGACCGCCACGGCGGGGTGGAGGGTGTGCGTGAGCGCGCCGCGGCCCGGCTGAAGGCGATCGACGATCGCATCGTCGAACTGCAGCGGGTGCGCGATGGCCTGGCCGAACTCGTGGATGCTTGCCCCGGTCACGGCTCCCCGGAAGATTGCCCGATCCTTAAGGCCTTGGCGGAGCCCGCCGCATGAGCCATTCATGCTGCTCCCACGGCGCTGCTCCCGAGGCGGCGGCGGTGATCGACCCTGTCTGCGGCATGACGGTGGATCCGGCGAAGACACCGCACCACCACACCCACGAGGGGCGTGAGTATCACTTCTGCGGCGCTGGCTGCCGCACGAAGTTCATGGCCGACCCGGCGAAGTACCTTGGTCCGAAGGAGCCCGAGGCGCCGATGCCGGCGGGCACGATCTACACCTGCCCGATGCATCCGGACATCCGTCAGGAGGGCCCTGGCTCGTGCCCCAAGTGCGGCATGGCGCTGGAACCGGCCATGCCGTCGCTGGATGATGACGATGGCGAAGTACAGTCGATGGCGCGCCGCTTCGGGCTGCTGCTGGCCCTGACCCTTCCAGTGTTCGTGGTCGCCATGGGGCCGCATCTGTTCGGCTGGATGTGGCCGTCGCCGTGGGATGCGGTCGCCCGTTGGGGCGAGGCGTTGCTGGCGACGGCAGTTGTACTGTGGGGCGGGGCGCCATTCTTCGCGCGTGGCTGGCGTTCGCTGAAGCCCTGGTCGCCGAACATGTACACCCTGATCGCATTGGGCACGGGCGTGGCGTGGGTATACAGCGTCATCGCGCTGCTGGTTCCTGATGTCTTCCCGCTATCCATGCATGACATGCATGGTCACGTCGATGTGTATTTCGAATCGGCCGCAGTCATCGTCACCTTGGTTACCCTCGGCGACTTCCTCGAGCTACGCGCACGCCGCCGCACGGGCGCTGCGCTGCGCGGCCTGCTTGGCCTGGTCCCGAAAACCGCGCGCCGCATCGGTGCGGACGGGCAGGAAGCCGATGTGCCGCTCGAGCATCTGCACGTGGGCGACCACCTGCGCGTACGCCCGGGTGAAAAGGTGCCGGCCGATGGCACGGTGCTCGATGGCGAGAGCCATGTCGATGAAGCGATGCTCACGGGCGAAGCCAACCCCGTGGCTAAGCGTGCGCACGACAAGCTCACTGGCGGTACCCAGAACCAGCACGGCGCACTGACCATGCGCGTCGACCACGTCGGTGCCGATACCGTGCTGTCGCGCATCGTGATGATGGTGGCCGAGGCGCAGCGTTCGCGTGCGCCCTCCCAGCGTATCGCCGACAAGGTGGCCGCCTGGTTCGTTCCCGCGGTGGTGTTGGTCGCCGTGCTCGCTTTCGCTGGGTGGTGGCTGTTCGGACCGCAGCCAGTACTGGCGCATGCGCTGGTCGCCGCTGTCTCGGTGCTGATCATCGCGTGCCCGTGTGCGCTGGGCCTGGCCACACCCATGTCGATCATGGTGGCCAGCGGCCGCGGCGCGCAGGCTGGCGTGTTGTTCCGCGATGCGGCGGCGATCGAGACGCTGCGTGATATCGATACCCTGGTGTTCGACAAGACCGGCACGCTCACCGAGGGCAAGCCTATCCTGGCGGATGTGCGCACCTTCAGCCGTGAGCGCGCCGAGGTGCTCGCGTATGCCGCGGCCGTGGAACGGCCCAGTGAACATCCGCTCGCCGCCGCGATCGTGGCGGCAGCGGAAGGCGAGGGCATCGCGATCCCGAAGGTGTCCGGCTTTCGCGTGATGGTCGGGCGTGGTGTCGCCGGGCGTGTGGATGGCCACGACGTCGCTGTAGGCAATGGGCGCTTGATGGAAGACGAGCGCATCGATGCCGCCGCCGGCAGGGATACGGCCGAGAAGTGGCGGGCGAAGGGTGCCACGGCGATGTATGTGGCGATTGACGGCCGGCTGGCCGCGGTGTTGTCGCTCGCCGACACGGTAAAGGCATCGACGAAGCCCGCGCTGGATGCCTTGCACGAGGCAGATATCCACCTGGTGATGCTCACGGGCGACAACGCGGTGACCGCCAAGGCCGTGGCCTCCACACTGCCCATCGACGACGTGCATGCGGGCGCCTCGCCGCAGGACAAGGCGAACATCGTGGCGCAACTGAAAGCCGAGGGGCGCAAGGTCGCCATGGCGGGGGATGGCGTGAATGACGCGCCCGCACTGGCGAAGGCCGATATCGGCATCGGCATGGGCAACGGTAGCGACATCGCCATCGAGAGCGCGTCGGTCACCTTGCTGAAGGGCGATCTTGCCGGTATTGCACGGGCACGTGCCCTGTCAGCCGCTACGGTGAAGAACATCCGGCAAAACCTGTTCTTCGCGTTTGTCTACAACGCGGTGGGTGTGCCACTGGCAGCAGGTGCGCTGTATCCGTTGCTTGGTATCACCCTATCGCCGATGGTGGCGGCTCTGGCGATGAGCCTGAGTTCCGTATCGGTAGTAGGCAACGCACTGCGCCTGCGCACCGAACGCATCTGATCCTGTAGGAGCGCGCTTGCGCGCGATGGGGCGTGTCGCAAGCACCCATCGCGCGCAAGCGCGCTCCTACACCTGCCTTTTATTTCTTGGTATCAAACGACGGCGGGGCATCCTTCGCCTTTGCCGCCCAGGCCTTGTTCGGCTTGTCGCCCAGGTCGAACTCGAGCGTGCCGCCCTTGGTCGCGAACGATTCCGGCAACCACGAGCGATCGATCGCCTTGCCATCCACCTTCAATGCCTGGACGTACGGCTTACCCGCACCGGCATTCGGCGCAAGGATCGTTACATCACCGCCTTCGCGGTGGATGGTGGCCTTGGTGAAGATCGGGCTGCCGACGATGAACTCCGCGCGGCCCGGGATGTTTGGGTAGATGCCGAGTGAGGCAAACACGTACCAGGACGACATTTCACCCAGGTCATCGTTGCCGGGGATGCCGTTGGGTGCATTCAGCCAGATCGTATCGAGCACGCGGCGCACGAGCTCCTGCGTTTTCCACGGCTGGCCAGCGTAGTTGTACAGCCACGGGCCGCCGATCGAAGGCTCGTTATCCAGCTCGGCATGCAGCGGGCCAGACTTGGTGACGGCGAAGGTGCCATCGGGCTGGTAGAAGTAGTTGTCCAGGCGCTTCGTCGCCTTGGCCATGCCACCCATGGCTTCGAACAGCCCGTGCACGTTGAACGGCACCATCCAAACGTACTGCGCGGCACTGCCTTCCACAAAGCCATCGCCCGTGGAGGGCACGAAGGCATGGGCCTCCTTGTCGTCGTCATCCTTTACCAGCGCCCAGCTGCCATCGGCGTTGCGGTTGCGGATATAGCCGCCCTCGGGCGCCGCCTTCGGATCGAACAGGTTGCGCCAGTACTGCGCGCGGTCGAGGAAGCGGGCCGATGTGGTCTTGTCGCCGAGGCGATCGGACAACGCGCTGAGCGCGAACTCGGCGGCCACCAGCTCGAGCGTATCGGCAGCCGGGCCCCACGACGGCGCGCCGACCGGGATGTAATGCAGCTTCAGCCACTGGTCCAGGCCGGGGCGCTGGCCTACGCATTCCACCGGGCAGCCATCCATCGAGGTATCGAGTGCCGTGGGGTTATCCGCCGCATGCACCAGCGAGGCGAAGGCACCCTTCACGTCGAAGTCCTTGCCGCCAAACGCGTAGATGCCAGCGATGGACGGTGCGGCGGGATCGCCGTTCATCACGTGCGTCGCGCCGTTGTTATGTGTCCAGCGGTCCCACACGCCATTGTTCTGCTGGGCCTGGTTGTACAGGCTCTGCGCGATATCGCTGCCGAGCTTCGGGTCGAGCCAGGTCACCATGGGCAGCTGCGAGCGATACACGTCCCAGCCGGAGAAGTTGGCGTACTGCGCCTTCTGCGTGCCGGTGACCTTATGCACCGTCTGGTCGAAGCCCATGTATTCGCCGTTGGTATCACTGAAAACGTTCGGCGTCATGGAGGCGTGGTAGAGCGCGGTGTAGAACACCGTGCGCTGGTCGGGCGTTCCGCCCTCGATATCAATTCGGGAGAGCTGCTTGTTCCATGCGGCCACCGCGTTGTCACGAACGGTTTCGAACGGCGTGCCCTTCGGGACTTCGGCATCCAGGTTGGCCTGCGCATTTGCCGCGCTGGTGTACGAGATACCGACGCGAACGTTCACTTCCTTCGTGCCCGGTGCAAAGCCAACCCATGCGCCCGAGCCAAGGCCTTCCTTCGGAAAACCCTTTTCGCCGTAACCGGAGCCGCCTTCGCTCGTCGTGCCACCCTTGGTGACCGTCGTGTCTTTCCAGGTGCCGTTCGTGGCGAACGGCTGGTCGAACTCGATCACGTAGTGGACGGTGTAGTAGCTGTGGCGGTCGGCCTTGTCGATGTAACCGCAGAAGTTGCCGCTGGTCACCGAACCGCTGATGCGGTGGTTCGCCTTGTCGATCGCCACGGTGGCGTTTTCGGAGCCCACTTCGGAATCCGAGGCGCGCACGAGCACGTTCACCGGCTTGCCGGCGGGGAAGGTAAAGCGGCCGGCGCCGCTGCGCAGCGCAGCGGTGAGGTCGGCGGTGACGCCGTTATCCAGCTTCACCTGATAGTGCCCGGCCTTCGCCGTTTCGTTAGCGTGGGTGAACTTCGATGCGTAGGCGTGGCGGAAATCGGTGCTCGGTGAGGTCGTGACCTCTTCGGTGATCGGCATCACCGGCACATCGCCAGAACCGCCTGCGCAACCCCAGCCTTCGACGTTGGTGAAGGCGAAGCCGCGGATGGCATCGGCACGGTATTCGTAACCGCCGGGCGCGGCGATCGGCGCCTTCTTGCCAGGCAGCGGCGAGGCTTCCGGGGTGAACTGGAACATGCCGAACGGCACCACGGCACCGGGGAACACATTGCCCCCGTTGGTGGTGCCGATCAGCGGATTGACGAGATCCGCAGGCGTGGAGGTGGCGCCGGCCAGGGCAGGGATAAGGGCGGCGGCAAGGGCGATCGGCGGGAACGCGCGCAAGGGGGAACCTCCACAAAAACGGGATTTATCTCGATTGAAATGCGAATGGCCCGTGGTGTCGTGTGCCAAGGGTCATGCGTGCAGTGCAGCATCGGCTGCGGGGGCGGTTACAGCAGGATGCCGTCGTCCGGCTGCACGGGCTTCAGCTCGTGCGGCTCGCCCAGCATGTCCCGCAGATCGATCTCGATAGCGCGGGTGAGCGTGCTCATCGGCACATCGTCGTCCAGGTTCTCGAACGGGTTCTGCATGTCGTTGCCGATCTGCAGCAGCGCCAGGAACAGGAAGCCGGCCACCGTGGAGCCGAGCGGCGTCCACAGCCCCAGTGTCTCGACCAGGCTCACCGGCAACAGCAGGCAGAAGCCGTGGGTGAAGATGGCGGGGTAGGTGGCGTATTGCTGCGGCAGCGGGGTGTTCTTGATCCGCTCCATGCCGCCCTGGGCATTGGAGATATCCGACAGGGTGCGCGAGAGTGCGGGCCAAAGTACTGGATCGGGCTTCACGGCTGCCATCAGTTCCGCCGTGCGGCTATGGATGGCGTTCGGAACGTTAGCGACTTTTTTCAGGCGCTCGAGTTCATCCGCCGGGAGGCGGCCGGCCAGTTCGTCCCACGGCACCTGCCTGCGCAGGTGCAGGCGCATGGCATGCACGTAGGCGATCTGCCGGTGTACCACCGGGATAGCCTGCGCGCGCTCCGGAAGCAGCGTGAGCGCTTCGCGCGCAAGGGTGCGCGAAGCGTTCACCATGGCGCCCCAGAGGGTGCGCGCTTCCCACCACCGCGCATAGGCGGTGGTGTTGCGGAAGCTCAGGTAGACGGCGATGGCGGAGCCGAGAAGGGTGATCGGCAGGGCGGGAAATTCCGCTGTCCAGCGTGGGTGGGCCAGGTACCAGAACGCGGTGACCGCCACATCCCACGCGAACAGCAGCGCGAGCGGCCTGCCGACGTAACGCAGGATGTGGCCGACGTGCGCGCGCCCCGGAAGGATCACCCGCGGTGCTCGCGCTTGATCGCTTCAGCCAGGGGGATGAACGCATCGTGGGCCTGGTCCAGCACCGAGACGGTCCCGTCGCCGATGTCGTACACCCATCCCTGCAGCGTGATGGCCTTGTTGGCCAGCGCGGCGGTGACAGCCGGGTGGGTGCGCAGATGGGCGAGCTGGAGGCGAACGTTTTCCTGCGTCACGGCCTTGAGCAGCTCCGGGCCTTCGACCTTGCGGGCGAACACCGCGCTCTTGGCGGCGGCCGCATTGCGCAGCCAGGCTTCGACCGTGGGGAGGGTTTTGGTGGATTCCGGATTAAGCAGGCCCTTCATGGCACCGCAATCGCTGTGGCCGCAGATCACCACGTGGCGCACGTGCAGTACCGCGACCGCGAACTCGACCACGGCGGAGACGCCACCGAGCATCTCGCCGTAACCCGGCACGATATTGCCGATGTTGCGGCAGACGAACAGGTCGCCCGGCTGGGTCTGGGTGATCATCTCCGGCACGACGCGGGAATCCGCGCAGGTGATGAAAAGGGTATGCGGGCTCTGGCCTTCGGCCAGTTCGCTAAACAGCTCCTGGGTCTCGGGGAAGACGTTGGCGCTGAAGTCTTCGACGCCCTTGAGCAAGCCAAGCAGGCTGTCGTCGCGTGGGGTTTCCTGGGTCATGTGCTCACCTTGGAAGAGTGCCGCCAGAGGGACCGGGCGGGCTTAGGTGATGCAGTTTATGACAAACCCGTGTGATGGAAATGCGCGGCGGTATGGTCCGGCCGCGTTTTGCATGGTTGCCGCGTCACTTTGCACGGACACGACGCCATTTGTAGGAGCGCGCTTGCGCGCGATGGGTGCTTGCGGCAGACCCGATCGCGCGCAAG
>Ga0207647_10000216_pt1 | contig 47083 bp, 48 predicted proteins | sample KBSCornC2_FD_184295 | JGI IMG/M metagenome (GOLD analysis project Ga0207647, IMG submission 184295) | Corn rhizosphere microbial communities from Kellogg Biological Station, Michigan, USA - C2 (SPAdes) (version 2) | ecosystem: Host-associated > Plants > Roots > Rhizosphere ... | reverse complement strand
TTGATATACTCTCGCTTCTTCGTGGCCCGGTAGCTCAGTTGGTAGAGCAGCGGATTGAAAATCCGCGTGTCGGTGGTTCGATTCCGCCCCAGGCCACCAGCAGTATCGAACCCCAAGAACCGAAAGGTCCTTGGGGTTTTTCTCATGGCATCGGCCCGGCATCCGCATGCGTCACGGCGGGTACTGCGTATAAGCGCCACGGCGCCTGTCCCCAAAAGCCGAGGCATATACTGCACGGGTGGCGCTGCGCGAGCGTTCGCGCCCATCCTGGTTCACGGAGTTTCTAACGGTGGTTCAGACAGACGCTAAGAACGGCGCGCTCGTGTTGTTTTCGGGCGGGCAGGATTCGGCCACGTGTCTCGCGTGGGCCCTCGATCGCTACGACACCGTGGAGACGATCGGCTTCGATTACGGCCAGCGCCATCGCGTCGAGCTCGAATGCCGCGAGGGTGTGCGCGAGCAGCTTTCGCGCGCATTTCCTGCGTGGGCCGGACGTCTGGGCGAAGACCATACGGTCGATCTGTCGGTGCTCGGCACGATCAGCGATACGGCCATGACGCGCGAAATCGAGATCGAGGTGGCGGCGAATGGACTGCCGAACACTTTCGTACCCGGACGTAATCTGATGTTCATGACGATTGCGGGGGCGATCGCGTACCGGCGCGGGCTGCGAGTCCTCGTCGGCGGCATGTGCGAAACCGATTTTTCTGGCTATCCCGATTGCCGCGACGATACGATGAAGGCGCTGCAAGTCACGCTCAATCTCGGCATGGCGAGCCGGTTCGTGCTGGAGACGCCGCTCATGTGGCTCGACAAGGCCGATACATGGCGGCTCGCCGAATCGCTCGGCGGCCACGCGCTCGTCGAGTTGATCCGCGTGGAGACCCACACCTGCTACGTCGGCGAGCGCTCCGAGTTGCACGATTGGGGTTTCGGCTGCGGCGAATGTCCGGCATGCCGCCTGCGAAAGCGCGGTTACGAGGCGTTTCGCGCGGGCGAAAAAGTGACGCAGGCGCCGACGTAGCGACGTAGGGCGGCTCGGCGATATCGGTACGGGCGCTCGTTCATTCGCCGCCCGGCCCATCGAGATGGACAGAAAGAAATCATGACGTACGCGGTCAAGGAAATTTTTTACACGCTGCAGGGCGAAGGCGCGAACGCTGGCCGCCCTGCCGTGTTTTGCCGATTCGCCGGCTGCAACCTATGGTCGGGTCGGGAAGAAGATCGCGCGCAAGCCGTCTGCCGTTTTTGCGATACGGATTTTGTCGGTACCGACGGCGAAAATGGCGGCAAATATCGGGACGCGGCTGCCCTCGTCGAAAAGATCGCAGCGCTGTGGCCGGACGGCGAGGCTCACCGCTTCGTCGTCTGCACGGGTGGCGAACCGATGCTGCAGATCGATGCGGCCTTCGTGGATGCGCTGCACGCGGCAGACTTCGAGGTCGCCATCGAAACGAACGGAACGCTGCCCGTGCTCGAATCGATCGATTGGGTGTGCGTGAGCCCCAAAGCGGACGCACCGCTCGTCGTGACGAAAGGCAATGAGTTGAAGGTCGTGATTCCTCAGGACAATCAGCGCCTCGCGGAGTACGCTTTGCTCGACTTCGAGCATTTCCTCGTGCAACCGATGGACGGGCCGGCGCGCGACCTCAATACGCGGCTCGCGATCGACTGGTGCAAGCGGCATCCGTTGTGGCGGCTGTCGATGCAAACCCATAAGTATTTGAATATTCCCTGAGCCTCTCGTGCTGACGATTACCCGAAAACTTGAGTTCGATGCGGGGCACCGCATTCCCGACCACCGCAGCCAATGCCGCAACCTGCACGGGCATCGCTACGTGCTCGAGATCACGCTGCAAGGCGATATCGTGGAGACAGAAGGCGCGCCGGATCGCGGCATGGTGATGGATTTCGCCGATGTGAAATCGCTGGCGATGGAGCATCTCGTCAATCGCTGGGATCACGCGTTTCTGGTCTATGCCGGGGATACGCCGGTGCGGACGTTTCTCGACTCGATGCCCGGGCATAAGACCGTCGTACTCGATCGGATACCGACCGTCGAGAATCTCGCGGCGATCGCCTTCGAGACGCTGGCCGCCGTCTATGACGCGCACTATGGCGTCAATTTGCGGCTCGCGCGCGTGCGGCTCTTCGAAACGCCGAACTGCTGGGCCGATTTCGCACGCGGCGCTTGAAAGGCCCCGTTCGCCGGCCTGCCGTCAGCGTGAACAGCCCTGGCTCGATTGTCACGGTATGATCGTGAGAGCCGGTTGGCGCGAGGAGGCGCACGATGAGCCCATTCACGAATCCCCTCAAAGCGTTGGCGATGCTCGCGTTGGGCCTCGCTGCGGCGGGTCCCGGCGAATTCGCGCTCGCCCAGGGCGCCTCGCCGTTAGCCGGGGTACCCCAGGCCGCGGCCGATGCCGAGACGCAAAGTGCGGTCGCAGACTACAACGCCGGCGCTTTCGAGGCCGCGCTCAAAGGTTTTCGCCACGCGGCCGAGCATGGCAGCCGGTTGGCCCAGTTCGACTACGCGATGATGCTGCTCAACGGCGAAGGGGGGCCGGCGAATGTCGACGAAGGGCGCAAGTGGTTGCGCAAAGCCGCCGACGCGAATATGTCGCATGCGCAGTATGTCTACGGCAGGATGTACGACGATGGCGAGTTCGTCGCGCGGGATCCCGCCGAAGCACACCGGTGGTTCTTGAAAGCCGCGCGGCAAGGCCACGTGCAAGCGCAGCTATCGCTCGCCAATCAGTTCCTCGACGGGCGCGGCACCCCGCGCGATAACCAGCAAGCGTTCTATTGGTACAAAAAGGCCGCGGAGGGCGGCGACGCCACGGCGCAATATGTCGCGGGCTCGTTTTACGAACGCGGCGGGGACGGTGTGACGCGCAATCTCAATATCGCCCGTGCCTACTACGCGGCTGCGGCGGCACAGGGCGATCCGGCGGCGCGGCTCAAATTCAGGGAGCTGAGCCTCGAGTTGCAACGCGAGGCGAGGAGCCCGCCCAAATCGAACTGAACGCCGCCCGGCGGTTCAGCTTTTCATCAGCCGCTTATGCCGCCCGACGCTCATGATGAGGCCCACGGCGATACCAAGCGTCGTCAGCGCGGTACCGCCGTAGCTCATGAACGGCAATGGCACCCCCACGACGGGCAGGACCCCACTCACCATGCCGATATTGACGAACGCATAGGTGAAAAACGCCATCGTCAGCGAACCGGCCAGCAATCGCCCGAACAACGTGGCGCCATTGGCGGCGATGAACAGGCCGCGCGCGATCAACGCCGTATAGAGCAACAGCAGCACCACTTCGCCGAGCAGCCCGAATTCCTCGGCAAAAACGGCGAAGATGAAGTCGGTATGTTTTTCGGGGATGAAGTCGAGATGCGCCTGCGTGCCCTTTAGCCAGCCCTTGCCGAGCGGTCCGCCCGAACCGATCGCTATCACCGCCTGGATCGTATGGAAGCCCTTGCCGAGCGGGTCCGATGTCGGATCGAGCAGCGTGCAGATGCGGTGCTTCTGGTAATCGTGCATGAGCGGCCATTGCACTTCGGGCTGACAGATCCGATCCTGAAAAATGGCGACCGAGCTGGCGCCGATGACCACCGCGATCAGCACCGGCGCGATCAATTTGAACGAGAGTCCCGCAAAGTAAATGACGAAGAAGCCGGCCGCGAACACGAGCATCGCCGTGCCGAGATCGGGCTGCTTGGCGATCAGACCGACCGGCAGCAGCAACAAGGCGAAACCGACGATGAAGTCGTACCAGCGCAGGCCGGCTTCGCGTTTTTGGTAATACCAGGCCAGCATCAGCGGCGTCGCGATTTTGAGGATCTCGGACGGTTGAATGACGACACCGACGTTGATCCACCGTTTGGCACCCTTTTTCGTGATGCCGAAGACCGCTACGCCCACGAGCAGCGCGATACCGAACGTGTAGAGCGGCACGGCGAAGCGCATGAGGGTGGTCGGCGGCACGGTGGCGAGCACCCACATCAGCAAGAACGTGAGCACGATGTTGCGCATTTGATCTTCCACGCGCCCGGGAACGTCGAGGCTCGCGCTGTATAGCGTGACGATACCGACGCAAAGCAGCAGAAAGACAGTCAGCGCGAGCGGGCGGTCGAAGCCGATGAACATGCTCTTGAGCCGTTCGAGCCAGACCCGTTTATCGAAGTTCAAGTGGCCCTCCGTTAATCGTCGGCGCCGGCCGAAGCCGGCATCGCGCTCGCCGTGCCCGAAGTCCGCACCGCGCGATTGTCGCGCGCCGGCGCCAGGGCCTCGTCGGATCCGGTGTGCGGCTTGGGCGGTGTGGGCGCGGGCTGTGGCGGCGCGGGCTGTGAAACGGGCTGTGAAACGGGCTGTGAAACGGCCGCCGACGGTGCTGGCGCCGCGGTGGCCGAGGCCGGAACCTCGGGCAGCGGCAGCGGCTTGAAGCCGGGTGCGACCGTCACGGGCGTGACGGCGCTGGCCGGCTGCGCAGCGGTGGTTTGCCCGATTGCCGGCTCCGACGCCGCCTGCGTGGCCGAGGCCGCGGTCGCGACGGCGGCTTGCAGCACACCGGGCTTGTTACGTTGAAGCAGGTAGTAGTCGAGCACGCTGCGCACGATCGGGGCGGCGACGCTCGCCCCCCAGCCGCCGTTTTCGACGATGAGCGCTACGGCGATTTGAGGATGGTCGGCCGGCGCAAACGCGATGAAAAGCGAATGGTCGCGCAAATGCTCGGCCAGCGCGCCGCCATGATATTTCTGGCCCTGCAACGAAAACACCTGCGCCGTCCCCGTCTTGCCGCCGACGACATAGGGCGCATTGCGGAAAACCTGATAGGCGGTGCCGGACGGATTGCTCGTGACGGCAACCATCGCCCGTTTCACGAGATCGAGATCGGACTGCGTGACGGTGGTGATGCGTCCGCTTTCATGCGGCACCGTGAGGCGCATTTGATGCGTGATCGGGTTCTCGATTTCCTTGACGAGGTGCGGCCGCATGACGACGCCGTCGTTGGCGAGCGTCGCCGTGGCGTGCGCGAGCTGCAGCATCGTGAACGAGTTATAGCCCTGGCCGATCCCGAGGCTGATCGTTTCGCCTTCGTACCAGCGCTGCTGTTCGGGCTTGCGATACGCCTTTTTCTTCCAGTCAGTCGAAGGCAGAATGCCGCGCGCCTCGCCCGCGATGTCGATGCCCGTGATCTGGCCGAAACCCCAGGGTTTCATGAAGTTGGCGATCGCGTTGACGCCGAGATCGTGCGCGAGCATGTAGAAATAGGTGTCGTTCGACACCATGATCGCGCGGTTCATGTCGATCCAGCCCTGCCCCTGCGGCACGTCGTTGCGGAACGTGTGGCCGGCGAACGTATAAAAGCCCGGATCGTGGAATCCCCATTCGGGCGTCCGCTTTTTCAGCGCGAGCGCGGCCAGCGCCATGAACGGCTTGTAAGTCGAGCCCGGCGGATAGGCACTGTGAAGCGGCCGATTCAAAAGCGGATGGTCCGGCGAGTTGTTCAGCGCATCCCAGGTCGGCTGATCGATGCCGTCGACGAACGCGTTCGGGTCGAAACTCGGCGCTGACACGAACGCGAGCACGTCGCCCGTCGCGGGCTCGATGGCCACGAGCGCCCCGCGCCTTCCCGCAAACGCCTGCTCGGCCACTTGCTGCAGCCCGATGTCGAGCGACAGCACGAGATTGTTGCCCGGCGTGGCCTGCGTGCGCGACAGCGTGCGCACCGGGCGGCCGCCGGCGGTGACCTCCACTTCCTCGAAGCCCGTCAGGCCGTGCAGCTCTGTTTCGTAGCTTTGCTCGACGCCAATCTTGCCGATGTAGTCGGTGCCCTTGTAGTTGTTCGCGTCGAGCCGCGGATCGTAATGATCCGGGTCGCTGTCGTTTTGCTCGCTGGCCGCGTCGATGCGCTCCTGATCGCGCTGCGAGATCCGCCCGATATAGCCGATTACGTGTGCCGCCGTCATGCCGAGCGGATATTGACGGAACAGCCGCGCGCGGACGTCGACACCCGGAAAACGAAAGCGCTGCGCCGTGAAGCGCGCGACTTCCTCGTCGGTGAGTCGAGTGCGGATCGGCAGGCTCTCGAAATTCTTCGAATCCTCGAGAAGCTTTTTGAAGCGGCGCCGGTCGACCGCGTCGATGTTGACGACGGTGGCCAGTTTGTCGATGACGTTTTCGAGCGAATCGTCGAGCTTCGAGGGCGTGATTTCGAGCGTATAAGCCGAGTAGTTGCGCGCGAGCACGACGCCGTTGCGATCGGTGATGACGCCGCGGTTCGGCACGATCGGCGCCACCGAGATGCGGTTTTCGTCGGCCTGCAGCGAGTACTTGCTGTAATGCCAGACCTGCAGAAACAGAAAACGGAAGACGAGCAGCCCGAAGCACACGAGCACGAACAGGCCCGCGGCGGCGACGCGCACGCGAAACCGCGAGAGCTGCTGCTGGGTGTTCTTGAATTCGGTCATGCGCGCGAGCTCTGCATGCTCAGATGGGCCGCGTGTCGTCGGGATCGGCCGGACGGCGTTGCGGCATCAACAGCAGCGTGCAGGCAAGCGGCCAGAGCGCCGCTTCCACGAAGCCGTGCACGAGATAGCCCCAGCCCGGGAATGCCGCGCCCATCAAAAGCCGTGTAATGAACGGCACGAGTTGGGCGATGACGAGCAGCGGCGCCACGGCGAACACCTGCAGACCGCGCGGCATCCACAGTACGCGCCGGTGGATCGTGATGGCCCCGTAAGAAAGCAACGTGTAAGCGAGGGCGTGCTCGCCGAGCAGGCTCGCATCGTGTACATCCATCAGCAAGCCGAGAAAAAACGCGATGCCCATGCCGACCTTACGCGGCTGATGCACGTTCCAGAACAGCACGACGAGCGCGACGAAGTCCGGCACGCCGATGAGATGACCCCACGGCATCAGATTCAGCAAGAACGCCGCGGCGAGGCTGAACGCGATGAAGTACGGATTGACCGGCAGCAGAATGTATTGCGGACGGTTCATCGCCGCGCTCCTGCCGGCGCCGCGGCTTGCGTCGTTGCGCGATCGGCCGGCTTCGCGGCGGGCGGCTGGGAAGCCGCAGGTTTCTCGCCGGCTTTCGGCACGCTGTTCGCCGCGCCCTTTTCCGAGCCCGGGCTTTTTTCCGCGTCCTTGTCTGCTGCCTTGTCTGCCGCTTTCTCGCCCTTTTGCCCTTTATCGGCGCCCTTGCCGGCTTTCTTGCCTTTCGCGTCTTTCGCGCCAGGCTCCGGCTGCGGCTCCGGACGTGGCGGCAGATTGCTCTGGTAATGAAGAACGAGGACGGCGCGCGCACCGCGCACTTTGGCCACAGGCACACAAATCACGCGCGCGAACGCCGTATCGGCCAGTTTGTCGACGCGCGCTACCTTCGCAACGGGCAATCCCGGCGGATAGACGCCATCGAGCCCGCTCGTCACGAGTTCGTCGCCGGCGACGATATCGGCGCTGATCGGCACGAAGCGCAGCTCCAGCGCATTGCCCGCGGGCGTGCCGTAGACGACGCCACGCAGCCCCGTGCGGACGATCTGCACGGGCACGGCCTGATCCTTGTCCGTGAGCAGCGTCACCTCGGATTGCATCGGGAATACGCGCGTGACCTGGCCGATCATGCCGTCTTCGCTGACGACGGGCGAGCCGTTCTGAATGCCTTGCTGCGAACCGCGGCCGATCACGACCTTTTGCGTGAACGGATCGCGCGTGTCGTATTGGATTTCCGCAGGTGTCGTTTGGGTGCCGATTTCGTGGCTCAGATCGAGCAACGCCCGCAGGTGAGCGTTTTGTGCCGCCAGCGAGGCGTTCAGATTGGCTTCGACCGAAAGCTGAAGATTTTTCGCCGCGAGCTTCTGGTTGTCGCTGCGCAACGTAACCGTCGACACCGCAAAGCTCGTGGCACCGAGCGCGAGATCGCGCGGGACCAGCGCGGCGCGCTGCAGCGGGTAGAGTCCGACGTCGAGCACGCCGCGGACGATTTCGAGCGTTTTGAAACGCGCGTCCGAGATCAGCAGCGCAAGTGCGAGGGCAACGAAGAAAATGAGCCGCGCAAGCGCGGACGGGCCTTGCTTGAACAGAGGCGGCGGACTGTATTCCATGGTCGACGCCGGGGGCGTGATCGTGAGCGGGCGGCGGCGCAGTGCTTCAGCGCACCGGGAGACCCGGCGATGGCGTATGCGCTGCGCCCGCGAAGCTCATCACTCGTACGAGAAGATGCTGCCGAGCTTGTCCATCCGCTCGAGCGCCATGCCCGAGCCGCGGACCACGCAGGTGAGCGGATCTTCTGCCACGAGCACGGGCAGCCCCGTTTCTTCGGCGAGGAGGCGATCCAGATCGCGCAACAGCGCGCCGCCGCCCGTGAGCATCATGCCGCGCTCGGCGATATCGGCACCGAGTTCCGGCGGGGTTTGCTCGAGCGCGATCTTGACCGAGGAGACGATCTGGTTCAGCGGATCGGTCAGCGCTTCGAGGATTTCGTTGCTCGAAATCGTGAAGCTGCGCGGAATGCCTTCGGACAGGTTGCGCCCTTTGACTTCCATTTCCTTGACTTCCGAGCCCGGGAACGCGGAGCCGATTTCCTTTTTGATGGCTTCGGCGGTTTGTTCGCCGATGAGCATGCCGTAATTGCGACGGATATAGTTGACGATGGCTTCGTCGAATTTGTCGCCGCCGACGCGCACCGAGCCTTTGTAGACGATGCCGCCGAGCGAGATGACGCCGACTTCGGTGGTACCGCCGCCGATATCGACGACCATCGACCCCGTGGCCTCCGATACCGGCAGGCCCGCGCCGATCGCCGCGGCCATCGGTTCTTCGATGAGGTAGACCTGCGAGGCACCGGCACCGTGCGCGGCTTCCTTGATCGCGCGGCGCTCGACCTGGGTCGAGCCGCAGGGCACGCAGATGATGATGCGCGGCGACGGCGAGAACATGCGCGATTCATGCGCCGTCTTGATGAACTGCTTGATCATCTGCTCGGTGACCGTGAAATCGGCGATGACGCCGTCTTTCATCGGCCGGATCGCCTCGATGTTGCCCGGCACCTTGCCGAGCATCTGCTTGGCTTCCCGGCCCACCGCCTGGATGGTTTTCTTGCCGTTCGGACCACCCTCCTGGCGGATCGATACCACGGAAGGTTCGTCGAGGACGATGCCCTTGCCGCGCATGTAGATGAGGGTATTGGCGGTGCCGAGATCGATCGCCAGATCGTTCGAGAAGTAGCTGCGCAAAAAGCCGAACATGAAATTCCTGTCTCGCCGGGGAAGAGCCGGGCTTCGCCACCTTGGGCGCTGCCGCGGCAGCGGAAAAAATAAAAGCCTCGGGATCGGGCGTGAACGGTGCGCCGACACCTGCGTACCGCCCACCGCGAGCGCGAAGCTGCGATGAATTCGACCGGAAGGCCGCACGAGGCGAGGCGGCAGCGTGGTTTTCAGCGCCAAAAACCCCCTGCGAGGGACGGTCCGGGTTTGGTTCGAACGCGTAATGATACCTTATAATTTCGACCTATTTGTAGTAAACGGACGGTCCTTTTTGCCGTTCCCGGCCCGCTGTTCGGGGGTCTGGAGCGGCACTCCAACAGTTTCGCGCGGCGCTGTTTCGGGCACCGCGCGAGGCCCCTTTTTCTCCGGTGAGACGCATGGCCTTGACCCTGACCGATGTGAAACGCATCGCCCATCTCGCGCGGCTCGAGCTGCCCGAGGCCGACGCCGAGCCGACGCTCGCCCAGCTCAACGAGTTTTTCGGCCTCGTCGAGCAGATGCAGGCGGTCGACACGGCCGGCATCGCCCCGCTCGCGCATCCGATCGAGCAGATCGAGGATGTCGCGTTGCGGCTCAGGGACGATGTCGTCACGGAAACAGTCGCACGCGAAGCCAACCAGCAGTGCGCGCCGGCCGTCCAGGACGGCCTTTACCTCGTACCGAAGGTGATCGAGTAACCGAATCGTCTTCAAGACAGGAACGAACCAGACATGCACGCCAACAGTTTGACCGAGCTCTCCCGCGCGCTCGCGACGCGGCAGATCTCGGCCGTCGAGCTCGCGCAGCTCTTTCTCGAGCGCATCGAATCCGCGCGCGAATTGAACGCCTTCATCGAAGTCGCGCCGGAGCGCACGCTCGAGGCCGCGCGCGCGGCCGACGCCCGTATCGCCTCGGGCGACGCCGGCCCGCTCACCGGGGTGCCGGTGGCCCACAAGGACGTGTTCGTGACGCGCGGCTGGCACTCCACGGCCGGCTCGAAAATGCTCGCCGGCTACGAGAGCCCGTTCGATGCGACCGTCGTCGAGCGGCTCGCGCGAGCCGGCATGGTGACGCTCGGCAAGACGAACATGGACGAATTCGCGATGGGTTCGTCGAACGAGAACTCCGCCTTCGGGCCGGTGCGTAATCCGTGGGATGCGCGAGCCGTACCGGGGGGCTCGTCGGGCGGCTCGGCCGCGGCCGTCGCCGCCCGGCTCGCGCCCGCCGCGACCGCCACCGATACGGGCGGCTCGATCCGTCAGCCGGCGTCGTTTTCAGGCGTGACGGGCATCAAGCCCACCTACGGCCGCGTATCGCGTTACGGCATGATCGCGTTCGCGTCGTCGCTGGACCAGGGCGGGCCCATGGCCCAGAGCGCCGCGGATTGCGCGCTGCTGCTCAATGCGATGGCCGGTTTCGATGAACGCGATTCCACGAGCCTTGCGAGAGAGGACGAGGATTTCGGGCGTTATCTCGACAAGCCTTGGGGTGCGTCGGGCAGCGCGGACAAACCGCTTGCCGGCCTGCGTATCGGCTTGCCGAACGAGTATTTCGGCGCCGGTCTGGCCGATGACGTCCGCGCGGCCGTCGACGCAGCGCTCAAGGAGTACGAGGCGCTCGGCGCGACGCTCGTGCCCGTTTCGCTGCCGAAGACCGAGCTGTCGATCCCGGTCTACTACGTGATCGCGCCGGCCGAGGCCTCGTCGAACCTGTCGCGTTTCGACGGCGTGCGCTACGGTCACCGCGCGGCTCAGTACGGCGATCTTCTCGATATGTACAAGAAGTCGCGCGCCGAAGGGTTCGGCCCCGAGGTCAAGCGCCGCATTCTCGTCGGCACGTACGTGCTCTCGCACGGGTACTACGATGCCTACTACCTGCAGGCCCAGAAGATTCGCCGCATCATCGCGCAGGATTTCCAGGAAGCCTTCCACCACTGCGATGTCATCATGGGACCCGTCGCGCCGACGGTCGCATGGGATATCGGCGCAAAAGGCGACGACCCCGTGCAGATGTATCTGGCGGATGTCTACACGCTCTCGGTGAGCCTGGCCGGCCTGCCCGGCATGAGCGTGCCTTGCGGTTTCGGCGCCGGTGCGGGCGCGAAGCGCCCGGTGGGCTTGCAGATCATCGGCAATTACTTCAACGAGGCCCGTATGTTGCAGATCGCTCACGCGTATCAGCGCGCGACCGACTGGCACCAACGAGCGCCGGAGGCATGACCATGCAATGGGAAGTCGTAATCGGCATCGAGACGCACGCGCAGCTCTCGACAGCCTCCAAGATATTTTCGGGCGCCTCGACGCGCTTCGGCGCCGAGCCCAACACGCAGGCATGCGCCGTCGATCTGGCGCTGCCCGGCGTGTTGCCGGTCATGAACAAGGGAGCGGTCGAGCGGGCGATTCGCCTGGGACTGGCCGTCGGCGCGACGGTCGCGCCGCGCAGTATTTTTGCGCGCAAGAACTACTTCTACCCCGATCTGCCCAAGGGCTACCAGATCAGCCAGTACGAAATCCCCGTCGTGCAGGGCGGCGCGATCACGATCCAGGTTCCCGCCAACGAGAAGACGGGCACCGCCGCCTATGAAAAGACGATCCATTTGACGCGCGCGCACCTCGAGGAAGATGCCGGCAAGTCGCTGCACGAGGACTTCGCCGGCATGACGGGTATCGATCTGAACCGTGCCGGCACGCCGCTGCTCGAGATCGTGACGGAGCCCGACATGCGCAGCGCGGCGGAGGCCGTCGCTTACGCGAAGTCGCTCCACGCGCTCGTCGTCTGGCTGGGCATTTGCGATGGCAACATGCAGGAAGGCTCGTTCCGCTGCGATGCCAACGTTTCGGTGCGCCCGGTAGGTCAGGAGCAGTTCGGTACGCGCGCCGAGATCAAGAACCTCAATTCGTTCCGTTTTCTCGAAGAGGCGATTCAATACGAGGTGCGCCGGCAGATCGAACTGATCGAAGACGGGGGCACCGTGGTTCAGGAAACGCGTCTTTACGATCCGGACAAGCGTGAGACGCGCTCGATGCGCAGCAAGGAAGACGCGCACGACTATCGCTATTTCCCCGACCCGGACCTGATGCCGCTCGTGATCGATGCGGGCTGGATCGAGCGCGTGAAGCTCGAGATGCCCGAATTGCCGGCCGCGATGCAGGAACGGTTCGTGCAGCAGTACGGGTTGACACGCTACGATGCGGCCGTGCTGACATCGAGCAAGGCAATGGCGGCCTACTTCGAGGCTGTCGTGGCGAAGCTGGGTGCCCCGCAGGCGAAAACGGCCGCGAACTGGCTGATGGGCGAGGTCTCGTCGCAACTGAACCGCGATGGTCTCGAGATCGGCGCGTGCCCGGTGTCGGCGGCGCAGTTGGCGCTCGTGCTGCAACGGATCGCCGACGGCACGATATCGAACAAGATCGCCAAGGAGATCTTCCTCGCGATCTGGGACGAGAAGGCGACCGACGACGCTGCGGCGGACCGCATCATCGAAGCCAAGGGCTTGAAGCAGATCTCCGATACGGGCGCACTCGAAGCGATCATCGATGAAGTGCTTGCGGCCAATCCGAAATCGGTCGAGGAGTACCGGGCCGGCAAGGAAAAGGCGTTCAACGCGCTGATCGGGCAGGCGATGAAGGCGACGAAAGGAAAGGCCAATCCGCAGCAGGTCAACGAGCTACTGAAAAAGAAACTCTCATGAAGCGGCACGGCGGCGGCTTCCAAAGGCGTGAATGAAGTCATGGCAAAACGAGCGCATCTGGACGACTTCCGAGTCCCGTTCTTCGACAGCGGCAAGAAGAGCGACGCCTTCGATCTGACAGACTTCGATCCGGCCGAAAAGCCATTCTCGGCCCGCTCGAAGCAGGCCGATCGCGAGCGGCTGGCGGCGCTCGCCGTCCAACTTGACGAAATGCAGGAGCGCTTGCACGCGCAACGCCGCGAGCGTGTCTTGCTGATCTTGCAGGGCATGGATACGAGCGGCAAGGACGGCACGATTCGCGCCGTGTTCCACGAGGTCGACCCGCTGGGCCTGCGCATCGTGCAGTTTCGCGCGCCGACACTCGACGAAGCCGCGCATGACTTTCTTTGGCGCGTGCATGTCCACGCGCCCGCGGCGGGCGAGCTGACGATCTTCAATCGGAGCCACTACGAAGATCTGCTCGTGCCGCGTGTGCAGGGACAACTGAACGATGAGGCATTCGCAGCCCGTGCGCGCCATATCCGTCATTTCGAATCGCTTCTTGCGGATTCCGGGACGGCGATTCTCAAGTGTTTCCTGCACATCTCGAAGGAAGAGCAGCGCGGCCGCCTGCAAGCGCGCATCGACGACCCGACCAAACATTGGAAATTCGACATATCCGATCTGGATGTGCGCAAACAATGGGATGACTACCAGAAGGCCTACCGCGATACGTTGGCGGCCACATCGACCGACTACTCCCCTTGGTACGTGGTGCCGGCGGACTCGAAATCGCATCGGAACGTGATGGTGGCGGCATTGCTGCTGCGCGTATTCGAAAGTCTTTCGCTCGAGTATCCGCCCGCCAAGGCGTCCCTGACGGGCGTGACCGTCGTCTGACGCGTGCCTCGGCATCGCGGGCCGCAGCCGAATCAACTAACAACGAGCAACGAAAGGAAAACGAGCATGCTGAGCGTGATTACCGCCAACCTGAACGGCATTCGGTCTGCCGCGAAAAAGGGCTTCTTCGAATGGTTCGGCAAACAGGACGCCGATGTTCTGTGCGTACAGGAAGTCAAATGTTCGCAGGAGGACATGACGCCCGAGTTCCTTGCGCCGCACGATTTCACGGGCTATTTCCAGCACGCCGTCAAAAAGGGCTATAGCGGCGCGGGCCTCTACACGCGGCGCCAGCCCGACGATGTCATCATCGGGTTCGGCAGCGCGGAATTCGATCCGGAAGGTCGTTATGTCGAAGCGCGTTTCGGCGAACTGTCGATCGTTTCGGTGTATGTGCCGTCCGGCTCGAGCGGCGAAGAGCGCCAGCAGGCCAAGTACCGCTTCATGGGCGAATTCATGCCGCATCTCGCCAAGCTGCGCGAATCGCGCGAGGTCATTCTCTGCGGGGACGTCAATATCGTTCACAAGGAAATCGACATCAAGAACTGGAAGAGCAACCAGAAGAACTCCGGTTGCCTGCCCGAGGAGCGGGCATGGCTCACGACGCTGTTCGACGAAGTCGGTTATGTCGATGTCTTTCGCACGCTCGATCCTCGCCCCGAGCAGTACACGTGGTGGAGCAACCGGGGCCAAGCCTACGCCAAGAACGTCGGGTGGCGGATCGATTATCAGATCGCGACACCCGGTATTGCCGCGAAGGCCAAACGGACCTCCATCTTCCGCGACATCAAGTTCAGCGATCACGCGCCGCTTACCGTCGATTACGATCACTGGGGCTGATCGCGACGGGGCGTCGCGGTCAACGATCGCGCGTCGGCCGCGCCTTCGGCGATTTGACGCCGGGATAGTCGGGCAGCCGGTCGGGGTCGACGCCGCGCGCTTTCGCGTACTGCGCGAGCATGTCGGGCAGGCGCTTGATGATATCGAGCCTGCGTGCTTCGCTGTAAGGGTGGATGTGAATGAAGCCGGTGCCGCGGTCGCTGCGTGTCGCGTCGGCCAGCTTGTCCCAGAGCGAGAGCGCCGCGCGCGGATCGAAGCCCGCGCGCGCCGCGATGTCGGCGCCGATCACGTCGGCTTCCGTTTCGTCGGTCGCATCGTAGCGCATGGCGAGAATCGGACTGCCGAGGCCCGGCGCCTGGGGCGGTGAGCCGTCGAACTCGGTCACGCCGAACAACTGCGGCAGCGGATCGGTACCGAACGGTGCCGCTTGTTGAGCGCTGAGCCGGTCGCGCACCTGCTCGCGCAGCGCATGGGCGATCATGTGGCCGAACAGTACGCCGAGTTCGTCGTCCTTGAGGCGCATGCGATCGAGCAGGCCGCTATAGACGACGAGCTTGCCGCCCGGCAGGCAAAACATGCCGATCTCGCGCGAGCGTACGACGTTGACTTCCCATCGCCAATCCTTGACGCGCTCGCTCCATTTATCGCCGTAAGGCGCCACGCGCATGAGGATCGAATGCACGCGCTCGACGCGCGGGTCGCTCGCCGGCAGCAGGCGTCCTTCGCCGCGCGCCCGCTCGATCAACTGCGTGTACTCGACGGCCGACTGTGCTTCGAGAAGCGGCGAGGGAACGAGGCTGCGGAACGTCGGGCCGCTGCCGAAACGCACCGTCGCATTCGGCGCGAGTGCGCTCGATGCCGGGGCGGGTGCCGCGGCCGGCGCACTCGCCGCCGAGCTGGCGCCGGGATTGGCGGCCTGCACCGGTTGTGCCGCCAGCAACGCGAGGGCAGCCGATGCCAGCGCGGGTATTCGCACGAGGGGCCGCACCGTGCAGTGGCGGGAACGGCGCGAGGTGGCCCCTCGCTTCATGCGCGCGAGCTCCATGGGGCAACTTTCGGCAATAGCAGCATGCCGGGTACCGCAAGCAAGGCGCAGAGAAAGAAATAGTCGAACCAGCCGATTTCCGTGACGATGTAACCGCTCGCCGCCGAGGCAAGCGTTCGTGGAACGGAAGCGAGGCTCGTGAACAGCGCGAATTGTGTCGCGGTGTAGCGCGGATCGGTGGTGCTGGCGATATAGGCCGTGAAGGCTGCCAGCGTCAAACCCGTGGCAAATGTCTCGAAACCGTAGATGAGCGCGAGTGCCGCGGGCGACGGGCCGATCTTGGCCAGCCAGGCGAAGCCGAGCGTGGAGACGATCTGTACCACGCCGAACACCCAAAGCCCACGGGCGATGCCGACTTTCACGAGCCAGGCGCCGCCGATGATGCCGCCCGCGAGGCTTGCCCAGAACGCCGTCGTTTTGGCGATCACCCCGATCGCGGTCTTGTCGAAGCCGATGTCGAGAAAGAACGAAGTGGACAGCGTGGTCGCCATCACATCTCCGAGCTTGTAGAGGAAGATGAACGCGAGGATCAGCAGCGCTGCGCTCCAGCCGTCGCGCGAAATGAACTCGGTGAATGGCTCCACGATAGCCGCGCGCAGGTTTTTCGGCGGCTTACCGCTGACCTGCGGCTCCTTCACCACGAGCGTCAGGACGATGCCCGGCAGCATGAATGCGGCGGTGGCAGCGAACACGACGGTCCACGGCAGGTGATCGGAAAGGATCAGAGAAAGCGAGCCCGGTATGAGCGCCGCGACCTTGTAGGCATTCACATGTATCGCGTTGCCCAGCCCCTGCTCGGTATCGGCGAGCAGCTCGCGGCGATAGGCGTCGATGACGATGTCCTGGCTCGCACCGAAAAACGCGACGAGCGCCGTCAGTGCCGCGACGGTCCAGATTTCCTCGCGCGGCGACACGAACCCGAGCGCCGCGATCGCGCCGGCGACGAGCAACTGAGTAACGAGCATCCAGCCGCGACGGCGCCCCGGACGCCAGCCCGGTAGCCGTGGGACGTACCGGTCCATCAACGGCGCCCAGACGAACTTCCACGTATAGGGAAACTGGATCAGTGCGAACAGGCCGATTTCCTTGAGATTGACGCCTTCGGAGCGCAGCCAGGCTTGTACGAGATAGACGAGCGTAAAAAGCGGCAATCCCGACGTGAAGCCGAGAAAGACGCAAATCAGCATGTGCCGGTTCAGGAATGCCCGCCAGCCGGGATGGTCCTCGTGAGCGCCCAGCGGGGCATGCTCGTGCGGCGGGTTCGGAATATCTCGTTTGATAGGCGGCCTCTCGGATTGGTGCGGCGTCAGCCCGGGGACGGAACACCCGGTGCGGCGCGCTTCACGCGATAGACCGCAAGACTACCACGCCAGTTTCGGCCCCAGCGCACCGTCCGGCCTTCATGCAGGACGACTCGATCGAGGATCTCGATTCCCACAACGGGCGCGAGCGCTTCGAAATCCTCGATCGTGAGTACGCGCACGTTCGGCGTGTTGTGCCATTGATAAGGCAGCGAACGCGAAACGGGCATGCGTCCGCGCAGCACCGACAGGCGATGCGGCCAGTAACCGAAATTCGGAAAGGAGACGATGCATTCCTTGCCGACGCGCACCGTTTCGCGCAGGATCGCCGCCGTTTGATGGATCGTCTGCAGCGTTTGCGAGAGGATCGCGAAATCGAAGCTGTCGTCTTCGAAGAGTCGCAGGCCATCTTCGAGATTCTGCTGAATGACGTTCACGCCGTGCTTGACGCACGCCAGCACGCCGGCGTCGTTGATCTCGATGCCGTAGCCGCGCACCTCGAGCTCCTCGGTGAGCAGCGCGAGCAGCGTGCCGTCCGCGCAGCCGAGGTCGAGCACGGTCGAGCGGGGCTCGACCCAGCGCGCGATGGCGCGAAAATCGGCGCGTGTGGCGAGCGAATCGATAGCGGACTGGTTCATGCGCCGACCTCCTCGGCAATGCGCGCGTAATAGGCGCGTAGCAGATTGTGATAGCGCGCGTCGTCGAGCAGGAACGCGTCGTGACCGTGCGGCGCGTCGATTTCCGCGTAAGTGACTTGCCGCTTGTGATCGAGCAGCGCCTTGACGAGCTCGCGCGAGCGCGCCGGCGCGAAGCGCCAGTCGGTGGTGAAGCTGACGACCAGATATTTCGCGCGCGTCGCGGCGAGCGCCGCCGTCAGATCGCCGCCGAAAGCGCGGGCGGGATCGAAATAATCGAGCGCGCGCGTGATCAGCAAGTAGGTGTTCGCATCGAAGTAATCGGCGAACTTGTCGCCCTGATAGCGCAGGTACGACTCCACTTCGAATTCGACCTCGAAGTTGAAGTTGTAGGCGGCGCCACCGGCGGCTCCGTTCTCGCCGTTCTCCCGCCGCAGCGCTCGGCCGAATTTCGTCGCCATGTCGTCGTCGGACAGGTAGGTGATATGCCCGATCATGCGGGCGACCCGCAGGCCTCGCCTCGGTTTGACGCCGTGAGCGTAGTAGTCGCCGCCGTGAAAATCCGGATCGGACAGGATCGCCGAGCGCGCCACTTCGTTGAACGCGATGTTCTGTGCCGAAAGCTTCGGCGTCGAAGCGATGTCGATGCAGTGCGCGATGCGCTCCGGATACATCGTGCTCCAGGCGAGCGCCTGCATGCCGCCGAGGCTGCCGCCCATGACGGCGGCGAAACGCTCGATGCCGAACGCATCGGCCACGCGCGCCTGCGCGTTGACCCAGTCCTCGACGGTCACGACGGGAAAACTCGCGCCATACGGGCGTCCGGTGGCCGGATCGATGCTCATCGGCCCCGTCGAGCCGAAGCACGAGCCCAGGTTGTTCACGCCGATGACGAAGAACCGGTTCGTATCGAGCGGCTTGCCGGGGCCGACGAGGTTGTCCCACCAGCCGATGTCCTTGGGTTGATCCGCATAGAAGCCTGCGACGTGATGCGAGGCATTGAGCGCATGGCAGACGAGCACCGCGTTCGAGCGCGCGGCGTTGAGCGTGCCATACGTTTCGACCATGAGATCGTAGCCTGCGAGCGTGCTGCCGTTTTGCAGCGCGAGCGGCTCATTGAACTGCATACGTTGTGGCGTGACGATACCGATCGATTCCATTCATTCCGCCTCATGACAGGGCGGCTAAATGGTGTCGGCGATGCGCGGGGCAAGGCGGGCGCGGCTGACGACCTCTTTAGCCGCATTTATAGTGAATCCCATTTCGGGGGATTCGCGCGCCCGCAATCAAGTCGACAAATCGGCGCGCAGCTTGAGCTCGAACCCTCGAGCCACCCGACACGGTACCCCGTGACCGGGGCCGCATCCAGCAAGCAGACGGCAAAGAATAGCGGAAATCCGGTGCTTGCGCTATTGGAGAATCAGCCGCAATTCGGCTTCGGCGTGTTCGGCCGGCGCGCGCGCAAAGCCGCTTCGCGCATAGCGGTGCCAGCGGCCGAGCACGTAGCTGACGAGCAGACTGGCTCGGAGCGCGGGATCGTAGTCGGGCGGCAGCGGCGCGGCCGCGTCGTGCGCGCCCTGGTTCGCCTCCATGAGCGCGACGCGCAGGCACTGCTTCACGGAGGTCTCCACGCGTTCGAGCATCTGCGTGACGCGCGCGCTCAGGCGTTCGTGCTCGCCGACGAGCGCCTCGCCCGTCAGCACCCGTGTCATGCCGGGATTTTTGGCCGCGAAGTTCAGCAGCATGACGCCGATCGCGCGCGCTTGCAGCACGCCGTTCGGCTCCTTGGCCGCGATCTGGTTGATGAGTCCGAAAAAGGTGCTTTCGATGAACTCGATCAGCGCTTCGAACATTTGCGCCTTACTCGCGAACTGCCGATAAAGCGCCGCCTCGGAGACGCCGAGCCGGGCGGCGAGCGCCGCCGTCGTGATTTTCTCGCCTTTCGGGGCTTCGAGCATCGCGGCGAGCGTCTGCAGGATATGCACGCGCCGCTCGCCCGGTTTCATGCGCGGCGCTTTGCCGGCCCCCACGGGGTTCGCTACACCTTCGGCCTCGCCGTCGAGGATCGCTGCTTGCCGTTCAGTCGAGCGCATGGGAGCTCCGCGAGATGACCCGTCGGAGCGATTTTAGCGAACGAATGCGGCTATCGATATAGTGGGGGCGTCCTGTACCGGGCATTCGAGCCGCGCGGCGCTCGCCGAGCGCGCCGCGCACCGGTGCGACGAGGTGTCCGACGATCCACACGGTGCCGATGCCGAGGCGCCGGTAGCGCTTCAGATGGGAGCGCGTATCTTCCACGAGCACGGCTTCGGCGAGCCGCACGCGCGCGGCGCGCAACACGTGGCGCAGCATCGCGAGATCGGGTTTCGCGTGCCACTGGCCGCGCCGGCGCATATGTTCGATCGCGATGACTCGCTCGAACAGGCGCTCGATGCCGAGTTCATCGAGTACGGCCCGCGCGTAGCCCTCGGGCGCGTTGGTCAACACGATCTTGCGGCCCGGCAGCGCGTCGATCAGGCGCGCCAACCCCCGCTCGGCGCGCAGCATCTGGCGCAGTTCCGGCATCGCGTGCGCCACGCGCAGGAATTCGTGCGGATCGATCGGATGATGGCGCGCGAGGCCGAGCAGCGTTGCCCCGTAGCGCCGCACATAGGCGAGCCGCAATTCATCGGCTTCGGCGCGCCCGATGCCGAGCGCGTCGATGATGTAGCGCGTCATCCCCTCGTTGATCGCCGGAAAGATCGCATGCGATGCGCTATGGAGGGTGTTGTCGAGATCGAACAGCCAGACGGGGCCGCCGCCGCGATGTGCGGGACGGCGCCGGCGGGAAAGGGGAATTGGCATGACGTGGGCGGGCAGGCGGCGGCGCGGCGCGCCGGGGCCGCAGGCAGCCGCGCCGCGCTCGTGGCCTCAGTGAGAGCGGATCATCGTGCCGAACGGCTGCTCGGTCAGAATCTCGAGCAGCACCGAGTGCTCGATCCGGCCGTCGATGATGTGTACCGAGCGCACACCGCTTTTAGCGGCGTCGAGCGCCGAGGCGATCTTCGGCAGCATGCCGCCCGAGATCGTGCCGTCGGCGAAAAGCGCGTCGATCTCGCGTGCCGAAAGATCGGTCAGCAGATTGCCGGCCTTGTCCATGACGCCGGGAATGTTCGTCATCATGACGAGCTTTTCGGCATTGAGAACGACGGCCAGCTTGCCGGCTACGAGGTCCGCGTTGATGTTGTACGACAGGCCGTCCTCGCCGAAGCCGATCGGCGAAATGACGGGGATGAACGCGTCGTCCTGCAGCGCCTTCACGACGGCCGGATTGATCGCCTCCACCTCGCCCACCTGGCCGATATCGACGTACTGCCCGGGGTTGTCCCGATCCGGCATCATCAGCTTGCGCGCATGGATGAGGCCGCCGTCCTTGCCTGTCAGACCTACGGCCTGGCCGCCGAAGTGATTGATGAGCGTGACGATGTCTTGCTGGACTTCACCGCCCAGCACCCATTCGACGACTTCCATCGTTTCTTCGTCGGTCACCCGCATGCCCTGGATGAACGTGCCTTGCTTGCCGATCTTCTTGAGCGCCTGATCGATCTGGGGGCCGCCGCCGTGCACGATGACGGGATTGATGCCGACAAGTTTGAGCAGGATCACATCGCGTGCGAATCCTTGCTTTAACCTCTCTTCCGTCATCGCATTGCCGCCGTATTTGATGACGACGGTCTTGCCGTGGTACTGACGGATATAAGGCAGGGCCTCGGCCAGTATTTCGGCTTTCAGCGTAGGCGCGATCTGGGCGAGGTCGTGAGGCTCGGACATGGCGGCAAGCTCGGCAGGCAACAGGGGTTCGAACGAGTGGGAGAGGCGAAAACAGGCCGAATTGTACAGGACTGGTGCTATGTTCCGCGGTTTTTGGTCGCAGGTCCCACGGCCGCATGCGGCTTGGCGGGAGGGCACGCATGCGCCGTGCCGGGAACGCTGGCATGATGCACTTGTCGTCCATGTTTCGGTTTTTTGCGGGCAATCGTCATGAGCCGTTCGCAGCGAAAATCGCCCGAGTGCGCGGCGGCGCGCCCTGCCCGGTGTCCCCGGTGCGGTACGCCGTTCGATTGCGGCCGCGATGCGAAGCCCCTCGAGTGCTGGTGTGCTTCGCTGCCGCCGGTGGCGGCCGAGCGGCTCGTACCGGGGTGTGGGTGCCTGTGCCCGCGGTGTCTCGCCGAAGCGAGCGCGCCGCGCTGCACGCCCACGCCTGCGTTTCCCGACTGAGTCTTTCGATGCACCGAATCACCAATACCGGCCGCGTGAACCTGGCCCATCTATTCTGGCTCCGCTCGCTGGCCATCATCGGCCAGCTTGCGACGATCGCCGTCGTCGAGCAGTTCTTCGGCGTCCATCTGCCGCTGCCGGCGATGCTCGCGATCATCGGGCTCGAGGTGCTTTTCAATGCGTTGACCTGGGTTCGCGTCGCCAGCGCCCGGCCGGAAACCGATCTCGAGTTGCTCGGCCAGCTTTGGGTGGATCTCGCGGCGCTTTCGGGGCTGCTCTTTCTGTCGGGCGGCACGACGAATCCATTCGTTTCGCTTTATCTGCCCTCGCTTGCGATCGCCGCCGCCGTGCTGCCCTGGCGGCACATGATCTGGCTGGCCATTTTTGCGATGTGTTGCTATGTCGCGCTCGGCTTCGATTCCGTGCCGCTCAATATGGACAACCCGGCCAATCTGTTCGATTACTACCGCGCCGGCATGTGGGTCAACTTCATGGTGAGCGTCGGGCTCATCGCCTGGTTCGTCGCACGCATGTCGAATGCGCTGCGCCAGCGCGACGCCGCGCTCGGCGAGGCGCAGCAGCGGCTCTTGCGCGACGAGCGCGCCGTGGCGCTCGGCGTGCAGGCGGCAACCGTCGCGCACGAGATGGGCACGCCGCTTTCGACGATCGCCATGCTGACCGAGGAGCTGCGCGCGTCAGCCCAGCACGACAAGGGACTAGCGCCCTATGCGCCTGACCTCGATCTGCTCGAGCAGCAGATGACGCTTTGCACGTCGGCGCTCGCACGGCTGCGCAGCCGAGCCTCCGAATCTTCGCATCGGGAACATCTCGAGCAATGGTTGGGCGGTTTTTCCGAGCAATGGCGGCTGCGCCATCCCCACGTGAAATACGAGCGGCTCGGCGCGCCTTGCGCCGAAGCGTGGGTCGACGATACGACGGCCGTTGGGCAGATCCTCACCATCCTTCTCGACAACGCGGCGCGCGTGAGTCGCGACAGCGTGACGCTCGCGGCGATGGTGGCAGCGGGCGTCATCGAATTCGAAGTGCGCGACTGCGGGCCCGGCATCGCGCCCGCGCTGCGTGCGCAACTCGGCGCGACGCCGGTCGATAGCGCCCAAGGCGGTCATGGCGTCGGGCTTTATCTCGCGTTTTCGGCGGCGGCGCGCCTGGGCGGCTCGATCGAGCTGGCCGATGGCGTGCCGCGAGGCACGCGCGCGATTCTGCGTGTGCCCGCCGCCTCTTCTTCATCCGATTCCAGGGAGACCCTACGATGAGCGACACCCCTTTTCTCGTCATCGACGATGACGAAGTGTTCTCGGGCATTCTTGCGCGCGGTCTGACGCGCCGCGGCTACGAGGTTCATCAGGCGCATAACGCGCAGGAGGCGATCCACCTTGCCAATGCACACAAGTTCGATCTGATCACGGTCGATCTGCATCTGGGCGGCGACTCCGGCTTGAACCTCGTCGCGCCGCTGCGCGAGCTTCAGCCCGACGCGCGCATGCTGGTGCTGACCGGCTATGCGAGCATCGCTACGGCTGTGCAAGCGGTCAAGGATGGGGCAGACAATTACCTCGCGAAGCCGGCCAATATCGAGTCGATCCTGAGCGCGTTGAAGGAAGAAGCGAGCGTCGAGCAGGCGGAAGCGGCACTCGAAAGCCCGGCGCTGCTTTCGGTGGCGCGGCTCGAATGGGAGCATATTCAGCGTGCGCTGGCCGAGAACGGCGGCAACATTTCGGCCACGGCGAGGGCGCTCAACATGCATCGGCGGACGCTGCAAAGGAAGCTGGCGAAGCGGCCGGTGAAGCAGTAGGACGAGGTGCGCACGCAGGTCGTGTCCGAGCCACCCGAATCCTGGGCGACCGCGGAAAAGAGCATCATTATTCAGCACATGGCTGTGCGATACGAACGAGCAATATCCCCTACCTGTCTGAAATGATCGGTGGGGTATACCGTGGGGACGGTGCGACACCGCGATAATGGGGGCCATTCGAATCAGGCCGCCCTCGCACCGCCCGTATGCCGCTTTACGACAACGCGCTCTATCTCATTAAAGCCAACCTTGAGGAAATCTGTCGCGGAGAGAGGGTACGCGCCGTCGCGATCGGTCGGCTGACCGTTGAGCAGCACGAAGCTGTCAATGCCCATCGAGCCGCTGCGAGCCTGCCGAGGCTGGAGGATTCCGAGGTTCTGTTTATTGGCAAGCACACCTATGACAGCCGGATCGCGCGCGACGGATATACCATTGACGACGTGATTGCACAGATCGTGAGCGTAATGGCTGCTGATGCCGTCGTGATGCAGAGCGAAAAAATGACCGCGCTCGAAAGCGCCAGACATCGCGCGGACGGTTACGGAAACATGGTGCGTGACCGGGCAATACTTGAGCTTACGCAGCGCAAACCGCGCGCTGAGCTGTATTCCGTCATTCCCAAGGGCGACGTGAACAAGCCGTCTGCGCACAAAGAAAAAGGCCGCTCGAAAGCGGCCTTGAATGCTTGGGAGCACTCGCCCGGGTAACTCACAACGTCCGGCGCACCAGCACTCCACTGTCACAGTGTAGCACTGTTAATAACGGTTTGCAGGCTTCGGATGCCTCACATTAAAAGTAACCAGTGGAACAGGCGTATGCATCTCTGCCTCAGACTGTCGGCGCGCGCGCCGACCATGGCTCGCTGGCCGATTGACGTTTCCCAGGCGCGCAGTTTGCAACTTGCTCTGGGCGCATGCGAAAGGACCGGTGATGGAGATTTACCGCAACGTGAGCGGCCGATCAGGCGTCATCTCGTATGAGATCAGCTCGGAGCGCATCGCCGTCGAGTTCGAGGATGGCTGGGTCTACTTGTATACCGCCCAAAGCACAGGCGCGAACGATGTTGCCGAAATGCAGCGCCTTGCGCGCGCCGGTTCAGGACTGAGCACTTACATCAGCCGCTTCGTCAGAGAGCGATATGCGCGCAAATATCGCCGCGTTTGAAGGACATGCATGCAGGGGCAAAGCTGCCACAGCGGGCCGGGCCGGGCGTCGACCCGCTCGTCGACGCCCGGTCTGGTGCAGCCGTTGTCGAATGACGGCTGCGCTACAGGATGACAGACGCCTGCTATTGGGGAATGGGAAGCGCGAAGTCGTTCAACTGCCCGCTTTCGACGAGACGCTGGATCAACCCTTGCCGCGGTGCGCTGCGATCCCACGAAGCATGGGTGTTCTCCCCGATGATCTGCTGCAACATCCCGCGATTATCGGTACGAACGGCGCCCCAATCCGGCACGGAGCCCGCCGTGGCCACTACGCCTTGTTCCGTTGCCGCCGCGCCTGACGCTGCACCGTTCGGATTGCCCGTCTTCACGAACTGCTCGATATAACGCGAGAACACGCGCGAAACGTCGTAATCAGCCGCCGTCCACGCGTAGTGCCGCAAGTGTTCCAGGTTGCCGAGCGAGTAGGCCACCTGCGCGTTATGCGCCGCCCCGGGCGCCGGTTGGTCCGGCTGAGCAGGCTCGGACGACGCTTTCAACTCCGGTGGCAGAGGTTGGGTGTAGCGGTAATAGAAGACGGGCGACTGGCCCGTCTGCCGATGATGATCCATCCACCGCCACGTACTGTGGTTGACGAACAGATCCCCTGCCAGCGCGGCCGCCGCATGCTTGACCTCTTCCGTATCGTTGCCGGGGTAATGCGCGAGTACTTCTTCCGCGTGATCCTTGAAGTGCGTTTGAATCGCTTCCCGCCAAGCCTCCGGCGTGGGGGCCGCTTTGCCGAGCAGCGCCGTGAAAGGCTGTTCCTGGGCGTTCGATCCCACGAGCAGCGGCACCTGCGCTTGCCCGCCGCTGGCGAACACCTGTTCGGGCGACGCAGGCAGGAAGTGGCCGTCGACATGCGGCCAGAAAATCGCCGAGCCCGGCGCGAACTTGAGCTGCGTGGATGCCGTCAGCAGCGTGCGTGCCGGCAACGAGCGCAGTTGCTGCAGCGACGTTGCGCCGACGCGCGTCGAGAACTGACTCGCCGCCGCGACTGCCTGCTCGCGCGCCCAGAGGCGGTTCGGCGCGAATGCGCCGCCGCTTTCGCCGATGGCCCTGGCAAAGAGCCCGCGCGAGAGCGGCGAGACCATGTGAGCGCTGACCGCGACCGAGCCGGCCGAATTGCCGGCGATCGTCACTTTCGACGGATCGCCGCCGAACTGCGCGATATTGTCCCGTACCCAGCGCAGTGCGGCGACTTGATCGAGGAGACCGTAGTTGCCGGTCGCACCGTTTGACGATTCCGTTGCCGCATCGGGCGATGCCAGGAATCCGAATACACCGAGCCGGTAGTTGACCGTCACCGCGACGACGCCGCGCGAAGCCATCGTCGTGCCGTCATAACGAGGCTCCGAGCCATCTCCCGAGACGAATCCACCGCCGTGAAAGTAGACGAGTACGGGCAGTTTGGCGTCCGCGTTGCTCGCCGGCGTCCAGACGTTCAGGTAGAGGCAATCCTCGCTCATCTCCTTCGAGCGGAAATCCGGCTTGGCGGTGCCGGTGACAGGCGCCTGCATGCAACGAGGCCCGAACTGCCGGGCTTTCAACGCACCAGCCCAGCGCGCGACGGGCTGCGGTTCGCGAAAGCGGAACTCGCCGACGGGCGGTGCCGCATACGGAATTCCGCGGAATACGCGGATGTCTTTATGCTGGCCGCGCATCTTGATGCCTTCGACGACGCCGTCGGTCAGCCGGACTTCGGGGGCTAGTGGCGCGCGGGCGGCATGAGCCCCGGGAGCGATGCACAAGAGAGAGCCGCTGGCGGCGAGCGCCGCAACAACGGCACGATGGGTGACACGATCGAACGAAACTCTCACAGTCTTGCCTCCTTTTGTGGTTGAACTGTGGGTCTACGACCCCACCGTCGGGTGGGAGGCTCGATCATTGATGTCGAAATAATCGGGGCTCGTCTCGATTTTTCGAATCAGACGGAATAACGGTGCGTAGTAGCGAGGCGGGACGACCCTCGCGGCCATCCCGCCGTCCAACTCAAAGCACGTAGCGCGACAGATCTTCGCTTTGCGCTACATCGCCCAGCGCTTTATCGACGTACGCCGCATCGATGCGCACCTTCTTGCCGGTGTGGTTGCCGGCCGAGAACGACACGTCCTCGAGCAGCTTTTCGATGACCGTGTAAAGCCGCCGCGCGCCGATGTTCTCCGTGCGTTCGTTCACGGAATACGCGATTTCCGCCATGCGCCGAATGCCGTCCTCGCCGAACTCGAGCTCGACTTCTTCGGTGGCAAGCAGCGCCTGATACTGCTTCACGAGACTCGCGTCGGTGGCCACGAGAATCGATTCGAAATCCTCGACCGACAGCGAATCGAGTTCGACGCGAATCGGAAAACGGCCCTGCAATTCCGGAATCAGGTCGCTCGGCTTCGATAGATGAAATGCGCCGCTCGCGATAAAAAGGATGTGATCGGTCTTGACCATCCCGTAGCGGGTATTGATCGTCGTGCCCTCCACGAGCGGCAACAGGTCGCGCTGCACGCCCTGGCGCGACACCTCGCCGCCGCCCACTTCGCCGCGCGAAGCGATCTTGTCGATCTCATCGAGAAACACGATACCGTTTTGCTCGACGTTCTGGACGGCCTTCGCCTTGACTTCTTCCTCGTTGAGCATCTTCGACGCTTCTTCGTCCGTCAGCACCTTCAGCGCTTCCTTGACCTTCAGCTTGCGGCGCGTTTTCTTGCCGCCGCCGAGATTGGCGAACATCGAGCGGATCTGCTCGGTCATGTCCTCCATGCCGGGCGGCCCCATGATGTCCATGCCGACTTGCGGCAGTTCGACGTCGAGCTCGATTTCCTTATCGTCGAGCAACCCTTCGCGCAGCCGTTTGCGGAAGGTTTGGCGCGTGGCGTTGTCTTCACCCGCCTCGCTCGAATGGGAACCGAAACCCACCGGACGCGCGGTGGGCAGCAGGATGTCGAGAACGCGGTCCTCGGCCTGGTCCTGCGCCTTCGAACGCACCTTGCGCATCTCGAATTCGCGCGTCTGCTTCAGCGAGATTTCGATCAGATCGCGCACGATGCTATCCACATCACGGCCGACATAACCGACCTCCGTGAACTTCGTGGCTTCGATCTTGATGAAGGGCGCGTCGGCCAGTTTGGCCAGCCGCCGCGCAATTTCGGTCTTGCCGACACCCGTCGGCCCGATCATCAGAATGTTCTTGGGCGTGATTTCCTGGCGCAACGGTTCAGCAACCTGCTGACGGCGCCAACGGTTGCGCAGGGCGACAGCGACGGCTTTCTTGGCCTTGTTCTGTCCGATGATGTGCTTGTCGAGCTCCGAGACGATCTCGGCCGGTGTCATAGTGCTCATCGTGTCCTCACTCGATCGTCTCGATGACGCGGTTGTGGTTGGTGTAAATACACATGTCGCCGGCGATCGAGAGCGATTTCTCGACGATATCGCGCGGGGACAGATCGGTGTTTTCAGCGAGCGCCCGGGCCGCGGCTTGCGCATAGGCGCCGCCCGAGCCGATCGCGCAAATGCCGCCCTCCGGGTCGAGCACGTCGCCGTTGCCGGTGATGACGAGCGTCGTTTGCGCATCGGCCGTGATCAGCATCGCTTCGAGGCGGCGCAACATGCGGTCGGTTCGCCAGTCCTTGGCGAGTTCGACGGCTGAGCGCGTCAGATTGCCCTGGTGTTTTTCGAGCTTCGCCTCGAAGCGGTCCAGCAGCGAAAACGCATCGGCCGTGCCGCCGGCGAAGCCGACGAGCACCTTGTCGTTGTATATGCGCCGGACCTTCCTCGCACCGCCTTTCATGACGATGTTGCCAAGCGTGACCTGGCCGTCGCCGCCGAGCGCGACCTGGCTGCCGCGTCGCACGGAAACGATCGTCGTGCCGTGAAATTGCTCCATTCTCGTTCCTTCAAAAACGTCGAAAGCGCCGCCGGCGACACGCGCCGGACGGAGGAATCGGGTGGTGGACGAGCTGCGGTCGCAACGGCGCCGCGGCTCGCGTATGACGCACGTCGGATTCATTTTAGGGCGAGTGCGGCTTTATCAAGAGCCAAGGCAGCAGGTACGTGTGGATTGCCGCCCCGCGGGCGCCGCAACGCGCTTTCGCGGCGAGATGGCGAGCGGGCGGGCAAAAAGGGTGTTCTTCAGTAGGAATCGGACTGCGGAAGTGCCGAGGCACTTACCGCGGTCGACAAAGAAAAAGCGCGCGGGATGCCGCGCGCCTCTTCGAAGCAGCGTCAAGACGCGCGGCCTTCATCGCCGCGCGGGTCTGGTCCGGTCAGTCGCCGAACAGCTTTTGGCGCAGCTCGCGGCGCTCTTGCGCCTCGAGCGACAGCGTGGCCGTGGGACGTGCCAGCAACCTCGGAATGCCGATCGGCTCGCCCGTTTCCTCACACCAGCCGTACTCGCCCGTTTCGATGCGCGCCAGCGATTGCTGCACTTTCTTCAGCAGCTTGCGCTCGCGGTCGCGCGTACGCAGCTCGAGCGCATGCTCTTCCTCGATCGTCGCGCGATCGGCCGGATCCGGCACGATCACCGTTTCGCGCAGGTTCTCGGTTGTCTGGCCGGCATTGCGCAGAATCTCTGCCTGCAGCTGTTCGAGCCGGTTCTTGAAGAAGGCGAGCTGGTCTTCATTCATGTAATCCTTGTCGCTCATCTTCAGGATTTCGGCTTCGGTCAAGAGTCGTTTCGTCGTCATCTGCGTGCTTCTTCAATGTGAGGCAAAACCCATACATATTGCCCGCACTTTCGTGTTGCCCGCAAGCAGCGCACTGCGCGCCACTCGGCATGTCTGGCAGTCGTGACGGCCAGCGCCCGTGCGGGGCCGAACTCCTCTGGAAACCGATCCCTGGATGCACTCCCGTTTCGATGAGGTGTCCCTTGCCGGGCACGCCTTCCTGAGGCGACACCGGCACGAAGCGCCGTGTCGCCCGGGGTTTCGCCCGGCCTTCCGCTTTGTCATTTTCGTTCGGCGTTGCCCGGATCAGGTTTTCCGGCGCCGTTCGCTACGCCCCGCGCGTATGGGGCGCGGGCTTCGCTGCTTACTGGTCAAGGTCCAGCGGGCACGTATTGTAACTGAATCGCCCTTGCGCGCTGCAACAGAGAAAACCCTGCTGCGCGGCCCTATTAGCACGAAAATATAACGCGCGAATTTATAAAAAGCGAACTCCTGGTGCAAGCTGCGAGCGGTATCGTACACGCTCACGCCAAACAGGCATCGAGACCGTCGGTGATCAAGTCCTGCGGCAGATCGATACCGATGAAGACCATCTTGCTGGTCTTTTTCTCCACCGGCAGCCATTTGGCCGCCAGATCGCTGCCCATCATTTGATGCACGCCCTGGAATACGACCTTGCGGTCCACGCCCTTCATATAGAGCACGCCCTTATAACGCAAAAGCCGCTCGCCGTAGATTTGCAGCACGCCACCGAGAAAATCCTCGAGCTTGTTGGGATCGAAAGGCCGGTCGTTGCGATAGACGAACGATTTGATCCGGTCGTCGTGATGGGCGTGATGATGGTGGTGCCCGTGTTCGTGCCCGTCATGTTCGCACTGGCCATGGTCGTGATCGCAATGAGCATGATCGTGGCCGTCGTGGTCATGATCGTGATGCTCATGGTCGTCTTCGGCCAGGAAGTCCGGATCGATCTCGAGTTTCGCGTTCAGGTTGAAGCCACGCAGATCGAAGATCTCCTTGATATCGGCGTCGCCGAAATTCACGGTTTTGATCGTCGCTTTCGGGTTCATATGAACGAGCCGGTGGCGTAGATCGCCCAGCGTGGCTTCGTCGACGAGATCGGCCTTCGTGAGGAACAGGCGGTCGGCGAAGCCGACCTGGCGTTGCACCACCTCGTGTTCGTCGAGCTGAGCGTTGGCGTGCTTCGCGTCGACGAGGGTGATGATCGCGTCGAGCAGAAACTCGTCGGCAATCTGGGTATCGATGAAAAACGTCTGGGCAACGGGGCCCGGATTGGCGAGACCCGTCGTTTCGATGACGACGCGGTCGAACGAGATCTCGCCCGAACGCTTGCGCTCAGCCAGGTCGCCGAGCGCGCGGGCCAGGTCGCCGCGGATCGTGCAGCAAATGCAGCCGTTGCTCATCTGCACGATTTGTTCGGCTTCGTTCTGTACGAGGATTTCGTTGTCGATGTTCTCTTCGCCGAACTCGTTTTCGATCACGGCGATCTTCATGCCATGCTTTTCGCTCAGGATGCGCTTGAGCAACGTGGTTTTGCCGCTGCCGAGAAAGCCGGTCAGGATGGTGACTGGAATCATTGTGACTCGCCTGTTTTTCGATGAAATCGGGGCCGGTACAGCTCGGCGCCCTGGCCTGGAAATATTGAAGCATACCTGTCAAGCGGGACGTCCCGCTCGGAGCGCTCTCGCGCGGGACAGATGCGGGCGCTCAGAGAATTTGCAACAGCAGCCCCTTCAGGTATTCGCCCTCCGGAAACGAAGCCAGCAGCGGGTGATCGAGGCCGGTGCCGAGCCGCTTGAGGATTCGGGCATCCACGCGCGCGTCGGACGCGGCGCCGGCGACGATCTTCAGAAACAGCTCAGCATCGATCGCGCCCGAGCATGAGTAGGTGAAAAGCAGCCCGCCCGGGCGCAGCAGGCGGAAACCGGAGAGGTTGATGTCCTTGTATGCGCGCGCCGCCCGGTCGACATGCTCGCGGGCCGGGGCGAACTTCGGCGGATCGAGTACGACGAGGTCGAAGCGCTCGCCTTCGTCGGCCAGACGCCGCAGCGTGCGAAACGCGTCGGCGTCGAGCCACTCGGCGCGTGCGGCGTCGAAGCCGTTCGCCTCCACGTTTGCGCGTGCGAGCGCGAGCGCCTCGCCCGACGAATCGATCGATACGACACGCCGTGCCCCGCCCTTCAGTGCCGCCAGAGAAAAGCCGCCCGTATAGCAAAAACAGTTGAGCACGTCGCGCTCGGCGGAGTACTCCTGCACGAGCGCTCGGCTCTCGCGCTGATCGATATAAAAGCCCGTCTTGTGGCCGTTGCGCACATCGACGCGATAACGCACGCCGTTTTCGTCGACGATGAGCGTATCGGCGGGCGCGGCGCCGGCGAGGACACCCGTCGTTTGCGCGAGCCCTTCTTTTTCGCGGATCGAGACGTCGGAGCGCTCATAGACGTTGGGGCAGCCCGTTGCGCCCGTGAGAGCGGCGACGATCGCATCTTTCCACGCCTCCACGCCGGCCGCCATGAACTGACAGACGAGCTGGCCATGTGCTGCGGCCTCGTCGCCGGGCAGCGGCAGGCGGCTTGCCCGCGTAGGGCCCTTCGGGTTTGGATCTGCCGGCGCTGGGCCGCCGGCCATTGCCAGATCGGGAACGTAATAGTCGACGATGAGCCCGGGCAGGCCGTCCGCTTCGCCGAAGACGAGCCTGACGGCGCCGGTGTCAGGCACGAACGATCGGCGATGCGCGAGCGCTTGCTGGACGCGGCGCTTGAAAAAGGCGTGATCGATCGGTTCGGCTTCGTCGAAACTCCAGGCGCGCAGGCGGATCTGCGAGTGCGGACTGTAGGCGGCGCGCGCGAGAAAGCGTCCGTCGTGCGCGCGTACGACGACAGTCGCGCCCGAGGCGGGTTTGCCGTCGATCCGCTCGATGGCGTTCGCGTACACCCATGGATGACGGCGCAGGAGCGATTTTTCCTTCGACGGTTTGAGCGTTACGGTATTCATGCGGTATGAGAAACGAGTTGTCGCTGCCGGTTCGGCTGAACCGGCAGGCGAGCCCGGGATCGGGTGTCGACCCGAGCCGCCGCGGCCCATTGCGATCGATTGCAACTAGTCGCGCTTTTTCGCGCGAGGATGCGCTGTGTCATAGACCTGCGCGAGATGCTGAAAATCGAGCGAGGTGTAGATCTGTGTCGCCGCCACGCTCGCATGGCCGAGCAACTCCTGCACGGCACGCAGGTCGCCGCTCGATTGCAGCAGATGCGTTGCAAACGAGTGCCGAAGGACGTGCGGATGGACGTTCGCCGGGATCCCCGCGGTACGGGCGGCGCGCTTGATGCGCTCGCGTACGACGTTCGGCGACATGCGCGCGCCGCGCACCGAAAGAAACAGCGGGTGCGGGTCGTGCCTGACGAACTGCTCGCGGACCGCGAGCCAGGCCTCGAGCGCCTCGATGGCCTTTTTGCCGACGGGTACCGTGCGCTGCCGCTTGCCTTTGCCGAGAACCGTCACTTCAGCGGTATCGAGAGCGAGCCAGCCCGCCGAACGATATCCATCGCCCTCGGCGAACCCGGCATCGAGCCCAACCAGTTCGGCCAAGCGCAATCCCGACGAATAAAAGAGCTCGAGGATCGCATGGTCGCGCAGCCCTTCGCCGCTTTCGGGCGAGGCGGCTTCCATCAGCGCGTTGGCGTCGTCGACGGACAGCGCTTTGGGTAGGCGCTTCGGCTGTTTTGGCGCACGTACCGTTGCTACCGGGTTCGCCGGCAAGTCGACGCGTTCCGCGAGCCATCGGTAAAACGCGCGCCAGGCCGACAGCCGATGCGCGATCGAGCGCGCGGACAAGCCGCCGCTATGCGCGCGCGCGACCGCCGAACGGATATCCGTAGCAGAGAGGCTCGCAAGCGGGCGTCCGTCGGCGAGCGCGGTCAAGCCCTGAAGCTCGTGCGTATAGCTGCGCAGCGTGTGCTCGGACAGGCGCCGTCCATGAGCGAGGCTCGCGAGGTAGGCGGCGATCAGGTCGGTATCGGCCGGCTGCATGGCGTTTCGCGGGACGGTCTGGATGCGGCCGGAAGCCGGCTCAGCGGGCAAGCAGGCGGCTCGTCGCGGCACTCGCGAGCGTGCCGATCTGCATGAGGAAGTCCGTCGCCATGCCTTCGTGAAAGCGGCGCGGATCGGGCGAGCCCATGACGAGAAGGCCGAATGCGGGCGCGCTTTCGTCGGCCTGCGGATCGCGCAGCGCGAGCAGCACGACCGACTGGATGCCGCCTGCTTCGCCCGGGGCCGTGCCGGCTTCCTCGGCCGAAGCGGGGGCGCTCGGCTGCGCGCCCGCGCCGAGCCACTGGGCGGCTTCGAAACCGGTATTCGCTCCGCAGTACGGGGCGCCCAGACTGTTGGCGAAGATGCGGACTTCTTCGCCGACCTGACGGGCGAACTCGGCCTGCGCGTAGACATCGGCCACGTCCCAGAGGCGCAAGGCCGCGTGCGGAACGTCGAAGACCTCCGTGAGGCCATGCGTGACGGTACGCGGCAGCGCGTGGGGATCGCGCTCGGCGATGACGCGTGCGGTCCAATGGTTGAACTTCGCGGCGATGCTGTCGTTCTCGTGCCCGTAGCGCAGCAACTCGGCCAGGCGCCTTTCGAGCAGCTTGTTCTTTTCGCGCAGCATTTCCATCTGCCGCTCTTGCAGCGACACGGCGGCTTTGCCATGCGGGTTCGCGAGTCGCACCGCGGCGAGCAGCTCGGCGTGTTGCACGAAAAATTCGGGATTGGCGAGCAGGTATTCGGCGACTTCGCGATCGTTCATGGTGTGAGCGTTTTTTGGCGGATAAGTGAGCGGCAAGCGCGCGGACGGTGGGGCGGGTTCTCAGTCGGCCAATTCGATCTCGCCGCGAAAAACGGTCACGGCCGGACCGGCCATCGTCAGCGCGGACGTTTCATCGCGCGCCCCGTCCCAGGCGATGGTCAGCGTGCCGCCGTGCGTGCGCACGAGGACCGGCGAGTCGAGCCGATGGCGCCGAATGCCGGCGGCAACGGCAGCGCAAGCGCCCGTGCCGCAGGCGAGCGTTTCCCCGGCGCCGCGCTCGAACACGCGCAACGCGATTTCATGGCGCGAGACGATCTGCATGAAGCCGGCGTTGACGCGCTGCGGGAAGCGCGCGTGCCGTTCCAGCGCGGGACCGACCGACGAAACGGGGTAGGCCTCCACGTCGTCGACGATCGTCACGGCGTGTGGGTTGCCCATGGAGACGACGGAGACTTCGAGCGGCTCGCCGGCCGCCTCGAGCGGCCAGAGTGCGTCGGCACCCTCGGTGCGCGCAGCGAGGCCTTGGCTATCGAACGGCACGCGCGCCGGATCGAAGACGGGGCGACCCATGTCGACGACGACTTCGCCGTTGTCCTGCATCGTCAACGTGATCATTCCGCCGTGTACTTCGACGCGCACGCTGCGCTTGTCGGTGAGCCCGGCGTCGCGCACGAACTTGACGAAGCAGCGCGCGCCGTTGCCGCAATGTTCGACTTCACCGCCGTCGCAATTGAAGATGCGGTATTTGAAATCGGCCCCGGCCGTGCTCGGCCGCTCGACGAGCAGCAGCTGATCGGCGCCGACGCCGAAATGGCGATCGGCCAGCGCGCGCACCTGTTCGCTCGTCAGCGAGAGCGGGCGGCTGTAGCCGTCGAGCACGACGAAGTCGTTGCCCGCACCCTGCATCTTGGTGAATTGAAGTCTCATGATGGGCGTTATTGTAAGCGACGCGCGGCGCGTATCGGGCGACGCCCGGTCAGTAGACGCTCGGCATGCCGGGCGGACGCGTCTTGAAGCGTTTGTGAACCCAGTAGTATTGCTCCGGCATCCGCGGAATCTGTTGTTCGAGAAAAGCGTTCATGCGGCGCGCGTCGATGTCGTCGTCGCCGCTCGGGTAGTCCTGCCACGGCTCGAAGACCTTGAGCCGGTAGCCCTTGTAGTTCGGCAGTACTTCGCCGATGAACGGCACCACCTGGGCGTGGCCGACCTTGGCGAAGCGGCCGACGGCGGTCAGCGTGCAGGCCGGCACCCCGAAAAACGGCACGAAGGTCGAATTGCGCAGGCCGTAATCCATGTCGGCGCCGAGCATGACCGGTTTGCGATCGCGCAGCCAGCGCAGCACCACGCGGGCGCTGTCGGCCCGGCTCGCCATATCGGCGCCGAAGCGCCCGCGCGCCGCTTTGGCGACGGCCTCGAGTTCGGGGTTCGACATCGGCTGATAGAGCGAGCCGCAACGGCGCCCGAGTGCGTGGTTGAGGAAGATGGAGCCCGCCTCGATGCCGACGAAGTGCAAGCCGAGAAAGAGCGTGGGCGGCAGATCGGGATCGGTCAGATCGACGGCGCTGTCGACTTGCACGAGCTTTTCGAGCTTGCTTTGCGAGCCGAACCATTGAACGCTGCGCTCGACGTAGCTGCGGATCGCATGGCGGAAATGCTGCTGTGCGATCTGTGCGCGCTTTTCGTCGCTCCACTGCGGAAAGCAGAGCGACAGATTCGTGTGAACGATACGGCGGCGCCGGCTCGGGACCTGATAGAGCAGCCAGCCGAGCCCGTCGCCGAAGCGCGCGACGAGGCCATAAGGCAGAATCGCGAGGAACCTGAGCAAGCCGATGGCGAACTTCGTGCCGATGCGCCTCAACATACGCGTGCTCCGGTCGGCAGCGGGCGCGGCGCATGTCGCGCCGGCGCGAGGAGCGGCATGGTGCCCGATACGAACGACGGGACCGGTGTAAGCGCGCAATGCGGCAAACAGGGGGCACAAGACACGGCAGTTCACTCTGTGACAGGAACGAGAAGTCGCTATAATACGGACTTCGCCGAGTTAATAGACAACTTGCGGGGCGAAGCCGCAGGGGGCACGTAAAGGCCCACTCGCGGTAAGGGAAATCCGCTAAAGCGTCGCCGCTTCAGGCTCCCGGAGCTGGCTACGTGAAATCGACAACCGTAACCAATGGAGTCTGCAACGTGGCAAACGACTACCTCTTCACGTCCGAATCCGTTTCCGAAGGCCATCCCGACAAGGTCGCCGATCAAATTTCGGACGCGATCCTCGACGCCATCTTCACGCAGGACAAATACTCCCGCGTTGCCGCCGAAACGCTCTGCAATACGGGTCTCGTCGTACTGGCCGGCGAAATCACGACGACGGCCAATGTGGATTACATTCAAGTCGCGCGCGATACGATCAAACGTATCGGCTACGACAACACGGACTACGGCATCGATTATCGCGGCTGCGCGGTGCTGGTTGCCTATGACAAGCAATCTCCCGATATCGCGCAGGGCGTCGATCGCGCGCACGATGACAACCTCGATCAAGGCGCAGGCGACCAAGGTCTGATGTTCGGCTATGCGTGCGACGAGACCCCCGAGCTGATGCCGTTGCCGATCCACTTGTCGCACCGTCTCGTCGAGCGTCAGGCGAGCCTGCGCCGCGATGGCCGCTTGCCGTGGCTGCGTCCCGATGCGAAGTCGCAGGTCACGGTGCGCTATGTCGACGGCAAGGCCCATTCGATCGACACCGTCGTGCTTTCGACGCAGCATGCGCCCGATATCGATTTGTCGATGCTGCGCGAAGCGGTCATCGAAGAAGTGATCAAGCCGACGCTGCCTGCCGAGCTCATCAAGGGCGACATCAAGTTCCTCGTGAATCCGACCGGCCGGTTCGTGATCGGCGGCCCGCAAGGTGACTGCGGTCTCACGGGCCGCAAGATCATCGTCGATACCTATGGCGGCGCGGCGCCCCACGGTGGCGGCGCGTTCTCCGGCAAGGATCCGTCGAAGGTTGATCGCTCGGCGGCGTACGCCGGCCGGTACGTGGCGAAGAACATCGTGGCGGCCGGGCTGGCCTCGCGCTGTCTGATCCAGGTGTCGTACGCGATCGGCGTGGCGCAGCCGACATCGGTGATGGTCAATACGTTCGGCACGGGCCGCGTGTCCGATGCGACGATCACGCAACTCGTGCGCGAGCATTTCGATCTGCGTCCGAAGGGCATCATTCAGATGCTCGATTTGCTGCGCCCCATCTACGAAAAGACGGCGGCTTACGGTCACTTCGGCCGTGAGGAACCCGAATTCACGTGGGAAAGCACGGACAAAGCGCTCGTGCTTGCGCAGGCGGCCGGGACGGAGGCTGTCGCGGCTGTGGCGTAACCATTGCGGTCATACGCGACGTAACGAAAACCCCGACTTCAGGTCGGGGTTTTCGTTGGCCCATCCGTAACGTACAGACCCCGTCGGCGAACGCGGCTGCCCGCCTGCGTTCTACGCGGCATGTCGTCGGTAAAGCGCCAGCGAGCCGGCAAGACCGATCAGCATCCCACCGCAGGCGCGTTCCAGCCAACGGGCGCCAGAGCGCTTGAGCAGACGGATGGCGCGCGCACCGAGCAACGCATAGCCGAACATGATCGCGAGATCGAGGGCCGCGAAAGTGATTGCGAGCGCAACATACTGCGGCGCGAGCGGTGCAGAGGGCGTGATGAACTGCGGCAAGAAAGCGGAAAAGAACAGATAGCCCTTCGGATTCGTCACGGCTGTCAGAAAGCTCTTGAGGAAGATCGCGCGATTGCGCTGACGTCCACCCGACGCGTGCTCGTCATCGAGCTCGAACGAACCCCTCGACATCAGCAGGCGCGCGCCGACGTAGGCGAGGTACGCCGCGCCGACCCATTTGACGACCGAAAACCAGAATGTCGAGGCCGCGAGCAATGCGCCGAGGCCGATCGCCACCGCCGAAATGAGGACGAAGTCGGACGCGACGGCGCCGGCGAAACCGTAGGCCGCACGGCGAAGCCCGTACCGCGAGCCGTTCGTGAGTGCGAGCAACACCGTGGGGCCGGGCGTTGCGATGCCGATAAAGGCGACAGCGGCGAAAACGGCCAGTGTGGTCTCATGCATGGAGCAGGCGCCTCGCGAGGTGGGAGCGAGTCAGTATAGGGTGCGCGGCGCCAGGTGCGGCACGAACATACGGCAGTCGCGGGAGCCGCCGCGGCGCCGACTACGAAAAAGGGCGAGCGCTTGAAGACGGCAGCGTCGGCCGTCTTTGCCGACGATCAATCCCGGTCGGGCGCGCCGAGCGGAAACAACGATCGATAGGGCCGCGCCTCGTCGACGGCGCGCGCAAACGAGGGGCGCGCGAGCAGCCGCTTGCGGTATGCGATGACGTGCGAAAACGACGGATCGATCCGGTGCGTCCAATCCGCGTAAAAGAGAAACGGTGCGGCCGCGCAATCGGCAAGGCTGAACATGTCGCCGGCGGCCCACTGTCGCTCGGCCATGACTTTGTCGAGCCACGCATAGGCCGTCTCGAGCATCTCCCTGGCTTCTTTCACCCCATACGTATCGTGCGTGCCGTCGGGGCGCCTCGCATCGGCGACGATCTGCTGCTGCGGTCTGGAAATGTAATTGTCGAAGAAGCGATCCATGCTGCGTACCTCCAGTGCGGCCTGCGGATCGGTGGGCAGCAGTTGGACGGGCCCGGGGTGATTCAGCGCGAGATATTCGATGATGATCGTCGACTCTTTCAGGACGCGCGTGCCGTCCATCAGTAGCGGAAAGCGCCTGATTGGCCAAAGCGCCGCGAACTGAGCGAGCACCTCGGGGTTTTCCCGCGAGAGCTGCCGCCATTCGAACGGCGTGTGGTTCTCGTAGAGTGCGACCAGGACTTTTTGCGAGTAGGAAGAAAACGGGTGCGCGTACAGAATCAATGACATTCGGAGCCTCGTTCGTCGAATGAGCAGCGGGGATTTCGCCGGAACGGCTCGTTGCCGTTCAGCTTGACGACGAACGAGCCCGTTCGAAATCGACACCTGATGCGCCTGATTGCCGCGGCGACGTTCGCGAGATCGTCACTCCCGCGAACGACGCTAATCCCAGCAATTGCGAAAAGCGACGGCGACGATGACAGGCACCGTAAGAACGAGCGGGATGGCGAAGTAAGGCACTTCCCGGTCGACGATCCAGCTATAGACAAGCCAGGCGATGCCGAGGCCGAGCGTCGCGAAGCCGACGAGGAACGTCAGCGCCGTGAGCATCCGCTTCGACGGGCGCTTGTGCGGATGAGGATCGGGGCTGCCCCGAGATGGCGTGTTCATGCCGACATTAAACCGCTATCGCGGCCGGCATGCCAGCCCTGTCGCCGGAACGGGATCAGGCGACGGATGGGTGCATCCGGTTCGATACCGCTCGGTGACAGCCGATTCAACGCGCGGCGAACGCGAACCATCCGGCGCTGGGCGCGAGCCTGCGCGGCCGCCGATTCGTCGCCTGGTGTACGAAGCGCGCTTGCGCTGCTTGCACGCGGCGCACGGCCGGCTTCACGAGCAGCGCGCGCAGCGAAAAGCGCCGCGCGGCACGACGCGTACGCAGCACGGCGACCAGGGCCCGCAGCCAGGACCGCAGCAAGCCGGTGGGCGCCTGATGATCGAAAGAGCGGACGCTGCGGCGTGCGCGCACGGCGTGGTGGCGCAGCGCGCGAACGACGCCGCGCCGCGCGGGGCGTGCGGCTTTGAGCGCGGCATGCTTGAGGCGGATGGCGATTCGTCTGTGCATGGGAACCGAAACGGAAACGGTGTCGCGATCGACGGGAGGCGCTGCGCTTGATGCAGCAACCATGCCATCGCGAAACGGAGAGGCAAAACCGGGAGGAAGAGCCGCACCTGCGCGCGTGCGCGGCGGGCGTTGTAGGACTATCGACATGGGTGGCAGCCTACACGCGAATCGTGACGTGCGTAAGTCGGGGTCGACCCGAGCGCATTCATGCACAATGGCGGTGCGCCGGCACGCGTGCCGTGCACGCTGCGGCGCTTTAAAATAAATCGTTTCCGACCAACCGCCATCGGCGAACGGACCGTTTCATGTCAGAGCATTCGAAAAAAGAACAGGTGCAGGCGCTGCGCGAACGCGGTTTCGTGGTCGTGCCGGGCTTGGTCTCGCCCGAGCGGTGCGCCGCCATCAAGGCCCGCGCGCAGCAACAATTGCGGGAAGCCGCGCAGCCGGTCGAATATGAGGCCGACTTGCGCTATCCCGGCGCGCCCGAGTCCAAACACGCGCCGGGCGGCCATACGGTCCGGCGGCTGCTCGATGCGTATGGGCGCGATGCGCTGATGCGCGAATGGGCGAGTTCGCCCGAGATACGGGGCTGGATGGAGCTTTACTTCGGCGAGACGCCGCACCTGTCGCGCGCCCATCACAACTGCATGATGACGAAGCATCCGGCGTACGGCAGCCTGACCGGATGGCATCGCGACGCGCGCTACTGGTCGTTCGAGCGCGACGATCTCGTTTCGACGTGGCTTGCGCTCGGTCCCGAATTCGTCGAGAACGGCGCGCTCTGGCTCGTACCGGGCTCGCATGCCATGACTTTCACGTCGGACCGTTTCGACGCGGCGAAATTCTTTCGTGCCGATTTACCCGAAAACAAGTCGATCATCGACACGGCCGTTTGCCCCGAACTGCAGACCGGCGATGTCGTCTTCTTTCACTGCAACACGCTGCATTCGGCCGGTCGCAACCAGACCGACGAGGTCAAGTTCTCGCTCGTTTTCACTTACCATGGCGCGAGCAACGTACCGTTGCCGGGCACGCGCTCGGCTTCGAAACCGGAGATCGTACTGTAGTGCCGGCGGGGCGTGCGAATCAGCTTTTGCGGCCCGGGCCCGTCGATATGAGGCCGATGAGACCCGCGAGCGTCGCCACGATGCCGCCGGCAATGAGCCATATCGTCTTGTTCGTCGGGGCGCCCGTGAACATGCGCGACATATCGTTGGCGAAAGAATGGAACGATTGCCCGCCGAAATAGAGCAATATGACGCCGCCCGCAAGTAACGCAATCGAGATCGCTTTGATCATGGAGAAGTTTCCGTCATTGGCACGCTAACGGCGCAGTGTATGAAAGTTGCACCGTCGATGTCCACCCGGTGCGCATCCGGCTGCCGATTTTTCGCTGCGCAATCGCGAGGCATCGGCAGCACCGCATCGTCATTTGTCGACCCGCATGAAAGGAATTCCTATGGGCTATGAAGCTGCTTCGCAACGCTATTCGGACATGCAGTACCGCACTTGTGGCAAGTCAGGCTTGAAGCTGCCGGCCTTGTCACTTGGCCTATGGCACAACTTCGGCGATACGACGCCGCTATCGACGCAGCGCGAAACCCTGCGCACCGCGTTCGACCTCGGCATCACGCATTTCGATCTGGCCAATAACTACGGCCCGCCCTACGGCACCGCCGAGACCAACTTCGGGCGGCTTTTCAGGGACGACTTCCGCCCTCATCGTGACGAATTGCTGATTTCGACCAAGGCCGGCTGGGACATGTGGCCGGGACCGTATGGCCAGGGCGGCGGCTCGCGCAAATATGTGCTGGCCAGCCTCGATCAGAGCCTCGCGCGAATGGGTCTCGACTATGTCGATATCTTCTATTCGCATCGCTTCGATGCCGATACGCCGCTCGAGGAGACGGCCGGCGCGCTGGCGAGCGCAGTGCAGCAGGGCAAGGCGCTCTATGTCGGCATTTCGTCGTATTCGGCGGCAAAGACGCGCGAGATGGCCCGGTTGCTCGGTGAGTACAAAGTACCGCTGCTGATTCACCAGCCCGCTTACAACATGCTCAACCGCTGGATCGAGCACGAACTGCTCGATGCGCTGGAGGAGACTGGAACCGGTTGCATCGCCTTCACGCCGCTGGCGCAGGGAGTGCTGACTTCCAAATATCTAAATGGCATCCCGGCCGACGCGCGCATCAACAAGCCGGGTGGCGGTTCGCTGCAGCAAAGCCATTTGAGCCCGCAGAACATCGAGCACGTGCGCAAGCTCAACGCGATCGCCGAGCGGCGCGGCCAGAGTCTGGCGCAAATGGCGCTGGCCTGGGCGCTGCGCGATGGGCGCGTCACTTCGGTGCTGATCGGCGCGAGCCGGGCCGAGCAGGTGCGCGAGAACGTCGGGGCGCTCGCGCAACTCGCGTTTTCGGCCGAAGAACTCGCCGAAATCGATCGCTATGCGACAGAGGGTGGGATCAACCTCTGGGAAAAGCCCTCGACGGATCAGCCGATCCGCTAGGAGGCGGCATCCGCCCGCGCTGACGCACCGCTAGACGAGCGCGGGCAACCCTTCCACGAGTGCGACCGCGAACACGACGCCGAGCAGTGCGCCGAACACGCGTAGCACGTTGTGGAGGAACTTCGAGGAGGTCGGCAGCGCGCCGAGAAACAGCGCGCCCGCGAGCGCCATCGGGATCATGAGAATGAAGTCGCTGACCGTGAACGTCGCCATGCCCGTCTCCTTGTCCGCAGCCCGCAGCAGGTTCGCTGCCGGTGCAAGCTGTAATCGTCGCGCCGGCGAAAACCCGGCGCGTTATTGATCGAGTATAGGAGATGGCGCCGCCCTTGGCGGTTATATCCTGGGCTGCGTCATATACGCGAAGGGCTGGGTCTTAGGGCCTGCGAACAGGCCCCTCCGTGGCGTCTCAACCGTCGACGCCAGGGGCGGCGGGGCGGGCCTTCGCGGCGGCGGGTTCCCCGGGCGCGGGTGTATCGCCGCGTTGTGGGCGCTGCATATCGGGCAGCGGCTGGACCGGCGCGGCATCGGACACCTTGGCGGTGGTCGATGTCGGCTTGACGTAATCGGGCCCGTGCGCGCACCCGCCGAGGGCCAGTATCGCAGCGCCGGACACGGCGGCAATCGCGTAGGGCAGCAACGTGTTCATCGATGATCTCCTTGTCCCGAGCGCTCGAGCGGGGGCACGCTCGCGCTCCGTGGAAAATGCGCGTCTCGGATCACGCGCAAAGCCGCCCCCGGCCTACAGCACCAATCGTACCCCGGGCACGCGCCGCCGGCAGGCCGAATTCGACAGTGCTTTGTAAGGATGATCGCGGGAAGTAACGGCAGATAGCCCGTTACATTCTGCTTTGCACTGCGGCCGGTTCCGGCAACAATGCCTGCATGTGCCAAGGTGTCATCGAATGTGCGTTTTGCCCCGCCATACGGTTGTCTGCCGGCTCGGGCGCGTTGTCTTCGCGCATCTTCATCATCCACCACTGACACGGGGGAAACATCATGCAAGTCGGTTCGATCGTCAGGTCCGTGCATATCGCCGTGCCCACGGGCGCGCGCGGCATCGTCATGCGCATACTCGGCGATATGGCGATGGTCGTCTGGTACGCCGGTGAACCCGGCGCATCGCTGCAACTGAGCACCGAGCCTTTTTTCCTCGAAGATCTCATCGATACGGGCGAACTCGTCGCCCGTCCGGCTGGCGCGCTCGTCCACTGACGGCGGCCGCCGTCTGACAGCCGCCGCCTGATAGCCAACGCCGGCCCCAACCGGCGGGCCGTGGGGGCGATGCCGCTTCGCCACACTGCGGGGATGCCGTACGCGTGCCGTTACGGCACAATGCCGGCATGAACGATCATTTTCCCGATGGACCTGGCATGGACGATCAGTCGTCCACGCACCCCTTTACGCGGCTCACGCCCGAGTGCGTGCTCGATGCGCTCGATACGGTGCTCGCGCCGACCGGTGTGCGCACCGATGGGCGGCTGCTGCCGCTGAACAGCTACGAAAACCGCGTCTATCAGGTCGGCGTCGAAGACGGCCCGCCGGTCATCGCCAAGTTTTATCGCCCCGAGCGCTGGTCCGACGAAGCGATTCTCGAAGAGCACGCCTTCGTCGCCGAGCTCGTCGAGCACGAGATTCCCGCCGTGCCGGCCCGTATCGTCGAATCGCGTACCTTGCATACATTCGACGGTTTTCGCTTTGCCGTCTTCGAGCGGCGAGGCGGGCGCGCGCCCGATCTCGACCGGCGCGACACGCTCGAATGGATGGGGCGCTTCATCGGGCGCATTCATGCGGTGGGCCGGCGCGTGCCCTACGCCGTGCGCCCGACGCTCGACATCGCGTCGTTCGGCCGCGAGCCGCGCGATTACCTGCTGGCTCACGGCTTCATTCCGGCCGAGCTGCGCGACGCCTATGCCGCCGCGGCTGCGATGGCGCTCGAGGCGGTCGAGCGCGCGTTCGAGGCGGCCGGCGAGGTGGCGCACCTTCGGCTGCACGGCGACTGCCATGCGAGCAATGTTCTATGGACCGATTCCGGCCCACACTTCGTCGATTTCGACGATTCCCGCATGGGCCCGGCGGTGCAGGACCTCTGGCTGCTGTTGCCGGGCGGACGAGCGGATGCGTCAGCGGCGTTGACCGATCTGCTTGCCGGGTACGAGGACTTCTGCGACTTCGAGCCGCGCGAGCTCCATCTGGTGGAAGCGCTGCGCACGCTGCGGCTCATCCATTACGCGGCGTGGCTCGCGCGTCGGTGGGACGACCCGGCGTTTCCGGCCGCGTTTCCGTGGTTCAACACGCAGCGTTATTGGGAAGCGCGCGTGCTCGAACTGCGCGAGCAAATCGGCGCGATGCAGGAAGGGCCGCTCTGGCCGGTCTGAGCGTCTATCGGAATCGGAATCGCCACGGTCAGAGTTTCAGCATCGTGGCGATGACGGCCCGAAAGCGCGGCCCGTACGGTGGCAGCAGCAGCGATCGCGCGTTTACGCGCGCCTGCACGAACACCGGCTTGAGCTTCGAGAAAGTCACGAATCCTTCATAACCGTGATACGCGCCCATTCCGCTCGCGCCCACGCCGCCGAAAGGCAGTCCCTCGCATGCGATATGCAGCAGTGTCTCGTTGACCGAAACGCCCCCTGAGACGGTATGGCGCAGTACGCGCTCGACGTTCGAACGATCGTCGTCGAACAGATAGAGCGCAAGCGGGCGCTCGCGGCCATTGACGTAACGAATCGCCTCGTCGAGCGTGTCGTAAGGCACGAGCGGCAGCAGCGGGCCGAAGATTTCTTCGCGCATGGCGGCGGTGTGCTCGGGCGCGTTCGTGATGACGCACGGTACAAAAACGCGGCGGGCCGCATCGTTGGGCGCGTCGGACAGCGGATGGAGCTGCGCGCCTGCCCCAACGGCCTCGTCGGCCATGCGCATGAGCCGCGCATAATGCCGTTCGGCCACGATCGACGTGTAATCGCGATTGCCGCCGAGATCGGGGTACAGCTTGGCCACGCGGGCGCGGGCGCGCTCGATGAAGGCGGCCACGCGCTCGCGCGGCAACAGCACGTAGTCGGGCGCGATGCAGGTCTGGCCGGCGTTCAGCGTCTTGCCCGCGACGATACTGTCCACCGCGGCGTCGAAGCGGGCGTGCGGGCCGATGATCGCAGGCGATTTGCCGCCCAGTTCGAGCGTGACCGGCGTGAGATTGCCTGCCGCGGCGCGCATGACCTCGCGGCCCACCGCCGTGGAGCCCGTGAACAGCAGATGATCGAATGCAAGTCCGCAAAACGCCGCGCCGACCGCCGCATCGCCGGTCACGACGCTCACATGGTCGCGCGCGAACGTCTGTGCAATCAAACGCGCGAACAGCGCGGATGTGCGTGGCGCAAGTTCCGGCATCTTCACCATCGCGCGGTTGCCGGCCGCCAGCGCGCAGACGAGCGGGCCGACGGAAAGCAGCAGCGGGTAGTTCCACGGCGCGACGATGCCCACGACGCCGAGCGGCTGCGGCATCACTTCCGCGCGCGCCGGCCTGAGCCAGATGCCGGTCGCGCGGTGGCGCGCGCGCATCCAACGCTTGCCGTGCCGAAGCGCCGCATCGATTTCGTTTTTGATGAGCCAGACCTCGGAGAGCAGGACTTCGGCCTTCGCGCGTTGGCCGAAATCCGCGTCGATGGCCGCGGCCAGTGCGTCGCGGTGATCGAGCAGCATCGCGCGCAACGCTTTCAGATGCGCGGCGCGCTGCGCCCAGTCGGGGTACGGCGTGCGCAAGAAGGCCGCACGCTGAGCATGCAGCAAGTCGCCGAGCGCTGCATCGTCGGGTAAATCGTTGTTCATGGCGTCGTTGCTCGCTCAATGCTCGAATGCGCGCGCGATGACGGCCGAGTGGTCGAATGACGCCGGCAACGTTCCATAGACGCGGCCACACCGGCCGGCACCCTGCCCGAGCCGCGTTGCAATGAAGGCATCGGCACTCGCGGCGGGCGCTGCCTCGAGCATCGACACAGCTTGCGCGCACAGGACGATGTGCTGCGCGAGCCGGCGAGCCAGCACTTCGCGCGCGTCCGGAGGGCCACCGAGCAAGGCCTCGAGTTCGGCGAGGGCGGTGCCGAGCACGGCGTGTCCGTCAGCATTTCGTCGCCATTGCGCCAGTAGCGCTTGCATACCGGGCGGATCGCGTTCGATCGCGCGCAGCACGTCCAGGCACATCACGTTGCCCGACCCTTCCCAGATCGAATTGACCGGTGCCTCGCGGAAAAAGCGCGCCATCGGGCTCTCTTCGACATAGCCATTGCCGCCGAGTACTTCCATTGCCTCGCCGGTGAACTCGAGCGCGCGCTTGCATACCCAGAACTTGGCCGCGGGCGTGACGATGCGCCGCCAGGCACGCTCGGCATCGTTGTCGGCCCCGAGTTCGCCCGCATCGGCGGCGAGGTGTGCGTCGAA
>Ga0207647_10000215_pt1 | contig 47266 bp, 42 predicted proteins | sample KBSCornC2_FD_184295 | JGI IMG/M metagenome (GOLD analysis project Ga0207647, IMG submission 184295) | Corn rhizosphere microbial communities from Kellogg Biological Station, Michigan, USA - C2 (SPAdes) (version 2) | ecosystem: Host-associated > Plants > Roots > Rhizosphere ... | reverse complement strand
GGCCGGGCGGATGCCGGCGTTGAACAGGTCGGTCTCGAGGAAGATCTGGCCGTCGGTGATCGAGATCACGTTGGTCGGCACGAACGCGGACACGTCGCCGGCCTGCGTTTCGATGACCGGCAGCGCGGTCAGCGAACCGGTCTGGCCCTTGACCGCGCCATTTGTATACTTTTCCACGTATTCCTCGTTGACGCGCGCGGCGCGCTCGAGCAGGCGGCTGTGCAGATAGAACACGTCGCCCGGATACGCTTCGCGGCCCGGCGGACGCTTCAGCAGCAGCGAAATCTGGCGATACGCCCAGGCCTGCTTGGTCAGATCGTCATAAATGATCAGCGCATCCTGGCCGTTGTCGCGGAAGTACTCGCCCATCGAGCAGCCCGAGTACGGCGCGAGATACTGCATCGCGGCCGAGTCGGAAGCCGAGGCGGCAACGATGATGGTGTGGTCCATCGCGCCGAATTCTTCGAGCTTGCGCACGACGTTGGCGATCGACGACTGCTTCTGGCCGATCGCGACGTAGACGCACTTGATGCCCGTGCCCTTCTGGTTGATGATCGCGTCGACCGCGAGCGCGGTCTTGCCGGTCTGGCGGTCGCCGATGATCAGCTCGCGCTGACCGCGGCCGATCGGAATCATCGAGTCGACCGACTTGTAGCCGGTCTGCACCGGCTGCGACACCGACTTGCGCGCGATCACGCCCGGCGCGACCTTTTCCACCGGCGAGGAAAGCTTGGTGTTGATCGGGCCCTTGCCGTCGATCGGCTGACCGAGCGCGTTGACGACGCGGCCGAGCAGTTCCGGACCGACCGGCACTTCGAGAATGCGGCCCGTGGTCTTGACCGTGTCGCCTTCGCGCAGGTGCTCGTATTCGCCGAGCACGACCGCGCCGACCGAATCGCGCTCGAGGTTCAGCGCCAGCGCCGTACCGTTGCCCGGCAGCTCGATCATTTCGCCCGACATCACGTCGGCGAGGCCGTGGATGCGCACGATGCCGTCGGACACCGAGACGATGGTGCCTTCGTTGCGCGCTTCCGCGGCGAGCTTGACCTGCTCGATGCGGTTCTTGATCAGTTCGCTGATTTCTGAAGGGTTAAGCGTGGTGGCCATTTCTCAAGTCCTCTGCGCGCGTGCGCGGTGAACGCAACGTCGCTTCTGGTTAATGTCAAAAGTCAAAGGTCAAAAGTCGGTTGGATCGAGCATCGCTTGCGCGGCTGCTCCTGCGACTTTTCACCTGTGACTTCTGACGCACCGGCGGCGCGGACGCCGCCGGGTCGTCAATTCACCAAGGTTTGTTCCAGACGCGCCAGGCGTCCGCGCACCGAGCCGTCGATCACGACATCGCCCGCATCGATCACGGCACCGCCGATCACGGCAGGATCGATATGCTGGTCGAGTTCGATGCTGCGGCCGAAACGCTTGGCCAGCGCGGCTTTGATCGCGTCGGCCTGCGGCGCGGGAATCTCCGCCGCGGAGCGCAATGTCACCTTGAGCACGCGCTCGGACTCGCGCTTCAATTCCTCGAACAGCGCGGCGATTTCGGGCAGCAGGGCGAGGCGGCGGTTGTCCGCGAGCAACGACAGGAAATTCGCGAACGTGCCGCTCGCGGCTTCGCCCGGCGGCAACAGCAAGCCGACGAGTTCGTCGTTGGACAGGCGCGGATTGCCGATCAGCGCACCGATGCGCGCATCGGCCACGGCCTGCCCGGCAAAACCGAGGTTCGCCGACCACGCCGCCAGTGCGTTCCCGTCACGCGCGGCTTCGAACGCCGCACGCGCGTAGGGACGTGCCAAGGTCAAGGTTTCGCTCATGCGCTCAGATCTCGGCTACCAGCTGATCGAGCAAGGCCTTGTGCGCATCGGCATTGATTTCCTTGCCGATGATCTTCGAGGCGCCCTGCACGGCGAGCGAGGCGACCTGGCCGCGCAGTGTTTCGCGCGCCTTGCCGACCATGCCGTCGATCTCGGTCTGCGCCGTGGCCTTGACCCGCGCCGCTTCGAGCAGCGCATCGGCCTTGGCCTTGTCGACGATCTGGTTGGCCTGCTGATGCGCCTTGTCGACGATTTCCGCAGCCTGGGCACGAGCTTTCTTGATCTCGTCGGCCACGCGCGCGTCGGCGTCCTTGAGTTCCGCTTTGGCGCGATCGGCCGCGGCGAGACCTTCGGCGATCTTCTGCTGGCGCTCCTCGATCGCCGCCATGATGTGCGGCCAACCGAATTTCATGACCAGCCAGACCACGGCGAAGAACGCCAGACCCTGGATGACAAAAGTGATATTGGGGATCATCGCTGACTCCTGGAGTGCGCCCGCGCATCGCTGCCGGACACACAGTCCTATGTCGTTCGCTTACTTGCCGCCGAGCGCGCCGATGAACGGGTTGGCGAAGATCAGCAGCAGGGCGATGGCGACGCCGATCATCGGCACCGCGTCGAGCAGGCCGGCGACGATGAACATCTTGGTCTGCAGCATCGGGGTCAGTTCCGGCTGGCGCGAGGAACCTTCGAGGAACTTGCCGCCGAGCAGCGCGAAGCCGATCGCGGTGCCGAGCGCGCCGAGGCCGATCAGAAGGCTCGAAGCGATCAGCGTCATACCCATTACGTGCGAGGTGAATTCCATGGTGGTCTCCTAATCAAAAGTCAAAAGTGGAAAAGTACAGAAATCAATGCCGTTCGGCGGCCATGCTCAGGTACACGACCGACAGCATCATGAAGATGAACGCCTGCAGGGTGATAACCAGAATATGGAAAGCGGTCCAGAGGAAGCCGGCGATGAACTGGCCGAAGCCGAGCAGATAGGTCGAGAAATGCGAAAGCGTCGCATCGAGCGTCATCACCGCGATCAGGATGAAGATCAACTCGCCCGCGTACATGTTGCCGAACAGTCGCAGCGACAGCGACACGGGACGCACCGCTTCTTCGATCAGGCGCAGCAGCAGGTTGGCCGGCGCGAGTGCGATCTTCGCGCCGAGGCCATGCGCATGGAACGGCGCGCTGACCATCTCGCCGAAGAACACCTTCGGACCCTTGTGCTTGAGGCCGAAATACTGGATCAGCAGGAACACGCACAGCGCCATGCCCAACGTGGTGCTGAGATCGGCCGTCGGCACGATGCGCAGATACTTCAAGCCCGCGGCATGGCCCGCAGCCGGCAGCATGTCGACCGGCAGCATGTCGAGGAAGTTGAACAGGAAGACAAGGCCGAAGATCGTGACTGCAAGCGGCGCGATGAGCTTGCTCGTGCCGTGGAAGGTTTCCTTGACCAGGCCGTCGACGAAGACGACGACCATTTCGATGAAGCTCTGCAGCTTGCCCGGATTCTCGACCTTGGCGCGGCGCGCGGTGCCGATGAACAGCAGGCAGAACAGCGCCGACAGCACGAAGGTGAAGAACAGCGTGTCGATGTTCAGCGTCCAGAACCCATCCTCGCGCGGCCAGCGCAGATGGTGCAGGTGATGCACGATGTACTCGGTCATGCTTCCTGACGAGGATTCGTGTTCGGCGGCTTGCGCTTGCAACATGGAGAGGGACTACCCGATCAAACTTGCTGTTGAATTCTTCAGCGGAAAATTCCGACCGCTGCCCAAAATGCCACCTGCGCCGCGAGGACGCCAATGATCAGCGGCAAAGGCGCCAATCCGAATACGGCCAGCCCAAGATAGAGCGCGAGTACCAGCCAGACCCACTTCATCACTTCCGCGGCGTACACTGCTCGCGCGATGCGCCGAATCGGTGCGATGCCGTCGGCGTACAAACGCCATGCGAACAACGCGTTGCCGATCGCGATCACTCCGCCGCCATACCAGGTCGCCATCCCCGACCGCCAACCCTGCGCGCAAAACCCCAAGCCGACCAATCCGGCGACGCCGAGTTGGAAGAGCACGATCCGGACGGCATTGCGTCGGCCATGAGCAATGGAGTTCCGCATGGGATTCGGCTTCAAGGTCGCGATGCCGGAAGGGCTGCGACGGCGCCCCCGGGACCTGAGGAAGCATCGTCTATCGCAAAGCAGCAAGATTATACCCGCCGGCTATTTGCAGCCGCAAGACAGATAGGGCTTTGGTACAGGGGCGCAGCCGCTATTTGCACCATCTTGCGACATTGTGTCGCACTGCCGTGACGCCAATAACTTCACCGCCCGCGATCGAGCACATGCCCTGCCCTCGCATCGAGCATGGCCGCGGAATCGCCAAACCCGGGCAATAAAAAAGCCGGATGGCTGGGCCATCCGGCTGAACAAACGCTGCGGAATACAAAAGGGGAGGGAGGATTGCCGCAGCGCGATTTCCGCAGTGACCTGCGGGAATTCGATTAGCGCGTGGCCTTCTTCGCCGCGCCGCTGACCTGCTTGGTGAAATCGGCCTGCGCCGCGCTCACCTGCTTCTTGAAGCTGTCGTTGGCGACTTCGAGGCTGCCCTTGGCGATCTGGCTCAGCGCTTCACCGGTCTTGACCGTGACGCCGAACACTTCCTGGCCGTTCGCGTAGAACTTCTCGGCCGAATCCTTGACCAGGTTGACGCCCTTCGGGAAGATCGTCTTCAGGCTGTCGAAATCACGCACTTCAGCGGCTTCGGAGAGGAAGTCGACCGTGGCGGCGACATTGCTTTCCAGCGCCTTGAGGTTGAGGTTGGTGACGCGCTCCAGACCTTCCACGGCCAGCGTGTGCGCCTTGAACGCCGCATCGGCGAAAGACTTGGAAAGGGCGAGAGCCTGGGTGTTGAAATACTCGGACATGATCATTGCCTCGAAAGATGGTTGGGTTAGTGGCAAGCACCATAGCACCAAATTTGGTGCATTGCAACAAGTGCGATTCCGCCCCACTGTTTTCGACTGCAGAGCTTGTCCTATAAAGGTTTCAGTCGCCTGACAGAACAGCGATCGAACGCTCGTTTTGCGCGGCGCGTCACGAAAATATTCAAGGCCCCGCGTAGGCGCAGCCGGCCGTGCAGGTCTCGTGCACGACGATGCGGCTCAGCTGCGGCAGGCGCGGCTTGAGCGCCATCCAGATCCATGCGGCGAGGCGCTCGCTGGTCGGGTTGTCGAGTCCCTCGATTTCGTTCAAGTAGTGATGGTCGAGACGCTCGAAGATCGGCGCGAAGGCAACCTTGACGTCGGCGAAGTCCATCACCCAACCGGTCGTCGGATCGATGTCCCCGGACACATGCACCTCGATGCGGAACGAATGCCCGTGCAGGCGCGCGCACTTGTGCGTCGGCGGCACGCCGGTCAGACGGTGCGCGGCCTCGATGTGGAAGATCTTGAAAATGTCCATGGGTTCTTCGGATGCGGCAGTCGGTCAATGCGCCAATGATACGGGAACACCGCCGCGCCACTCGAAATCGGTGTCAGCCGCAGCGGATGGAATGCTCCGCAAAGTCGGGATTCATGCCAAACTATGCGCCTTGCGCCCGTAGCTCAGCTGGATAGAGCATCAGCTTCCGAAGCTGAGGGTCGGGGGTTCGAATCCCTCCGGGCGCGCCATTCAATTCTTGAATTCGCCAACCGGTGTGGTCATGCCATCGGAATCCCGTTCGAATTCCTTCGAAAATTGGCAACGGTTTCGCGATTTGATTGGCAATCGCGCAGTGCTGCGCAAAATCGGATCACGTTTCTGCCAACGTGACGTATAGCCGTACGCGTCTTGCGCTTGCTAACCTAAGAATCGGGGAGATACCTCTCGACTGCTCGATCATTCACAGGGAACAGGCATGGCGATTTGTCGATACGCTCTGGTATTGGTCCTTTCGTCGGCATGCGGAACGACTCTGGCACAGTGTCCATCGCCGATGCCAAGTACTTCGGCCTCCGATGCAACTTCGATACAGCCCTCATGCGCTCGCCCGACGTCGGGTGTTCCGTACCTGGGATATGCGGTCTCGCAAATCCAGGGCCGTATCAACAATTACTTGCAACAATCCCACGTCCCCGGCCTCGCGATCGCGGTGGTGCACGGCGGCAAGGTCATCTACAGCCAGGCCTTCGGCGTTGCGAACATGGACACAGGTGCCAGAGTCGACGCGGATACCGTTTTCCAATTGGCTTCGATCTCCAAGCCCATCGGCGCCACGGTCATCTCCACGCAAGTAAGTGCGAAAAAAGTTGCTTGGTATACATCGATCGCGGGTTCGCTGCCGTGGTTTGCCTTGGGCACCTCCTCCAGCGCAGGCAGTTCCGATTGGGTTTCGCAGAACGTATCCATCGGCGACATGTACTCGCACCGCTCCGGTTTGCCCGACCATGCCGGGGACGACTTGGAAGGGCTGGGCTACGACCGAAAGACAATCCTTCAACAGCTCCGATACCTCTCACTGGAACCGTTCCGCGCGTCGTATGCCTATACCAACTACGGGATTATGGCTGCCGCAGAAGCGGTTGCCCAGAAGGTGGGCACCCCGTGGGCGCAACTCTCCGACGCCGCGCTCTACCAACCTCTCGGCATGACGCGCACCACCTCCGATTTCACAACGTATATCGCCTATCCGAATCACGCGGTCGGCCACTCTCCGATCGACGACAATCTCGATGGAACATGGCGTGTCACGCCGCAACAGTACAATGGCGATCGCGCGGCGGCCGGCGGAGGCGTCTCGTCCAGTGCGAACGATATGGCGAAGTGGATGCTCATGCTCCTCGCCGGAGGTAAGGCGCCGGACGGCACACAGCTCATCGACTCGGTTGTATTGCGCGACATCATGTCTGCGCACAACATCCTGCCGCTCGGGAAAGAAGCGACGATCGCAAACAACAACGCGCTCTACGGATACGGATTCAATACCGGGCAGGCGAGCAATGGAATGAAGCTCGCCTCGCACAATGGCGCACTCGGTCAAGGAGCCAGCACGAACTTCGAGATTGTTCCTGCCCTGGATCTCGGCATCGTCGTGCTGACCAACGGATTTCCGTTGGGCTTGCCCGAGACCGTGACGAGCGACTTTCTTGAACTCGCCCAGTTCGGCGAGGTGCGGACCGACGCATGGGACTTCTACCAGACAGCATTTCGAAGCGCGATCAAGGACGCGTTCGCATCCTCGTCGGTAGCCGCCGCCGTACCGCCCTCGAACGCCAAGCCTGCACAGCCGCTGGCGAATTATGCCGGCACCTATCACAACGACTACTTCGGCGACGCCCTGGTCACCGTGGTGAACGGCGCACTGCAGTTGCATATGGGGCCAGCCGACGGCGGTATGACCTGGACGCTGACACATTGGGACGGCGACGTATTCAAGTTATGGCAGGGAACCGAAGATGCGTCCCAGACGACGGTGTCGGCGATCACCTTCAACTTCTCCGGGCCGAAGGCCACGCTGACCGACGAGTACTATCAGCGCACGTCACGGCTCGGAACGCTCACCCGCGTCCAGTAGTCCCTACGGTGAAAGGACCTGGAGCGCGTTATCTCGCTCAAAGGCGAGACTCTGCGCCTCGCGTTGCGCGACGTGATTCTGGGGGAGAGAGATGACGACAAGATAGCGAAGGACCTTGACGAACTGCTCCTGTCGAAAACCAGCCAGATTCATGATGCACTCCTGTCTCTCGCGACAGATGAGCACGCCAAGAAGGAAGCGAGCGAGCTTGTCGCGACGCTCGCGCTGCAGGACGACATGGTGCGTATCCTTCCTACGCCACCCGCCCCGCAGCGCGGGTACGAGAATCGATGGATCTACTCGCTAGTCACCGGCCTGATTGAACCTACGACGGAAAGCCAGTGGGAGTTACTCAAGCGCGCGGCCCGTGGCGACTACGACGATCTGTGGGTTGACGCCGGCGCGATACAAACGCTGCGCCTGAATGCATCGGTTCGCAGCCGTTCAATTTTGCAGGAAGTCGCGGAGAGGAATCCTGACCGAAAGAAGACGGTCGACCGCGCCATCGCTTACATCGACGGCGGCGCAAAGCCAGTTGCAGATGCTGACTTGGCAGAGGCGGGCAAGAAAGCAGCACAGGCGATCGGCTTTTCAGCGTGGCAGGGCAACAAAGCGCCGCGCTATTCGGAGGGTCGGGACGTGGCGCTAGTCGATGCCAGCTTCATCATTGGCCGCGATCTCTTGGTCTACACCGCAACGTTTCATCATGTGGGCGATCAGTGGCGCCTGCGCGCCATTCAGGAAACGATGCAGGCCTTGCTCGCGACGGATGCGAAAGAAGCGACGGACAAATAGGTACAAAAAAAAGCGTCTCTAGTTACGAGATGCGCAATTTGTAGACCACTGTTTCAACAAGTTCTTTCCAATTGACCTTTCTTAGACCTTGCCATTAGTCTCGATCGTGCCCGGCTGCAGCAGCTCACGAGGAGATTGTCCATGCGCATTTCCACGCTGTTGGTTCTCGCACTGGCTGCGGTACCGTTGTGCAGCCGCGCGCAGGCTCCAGCGCCACCGGCCGCGGCAATGCCTCTGCTGAAATCGATCGGCGACGACGTGCGCGCAGACGAGTTGCGCGCCACGATCAGCAAACTGGTCGGCTTCGGAACGCGGCACACCTTGTCCGACACCCAATCGAACAAGCGCGGCATCGGTGCCGCGCGGCGCTGGGCGAAGAGCCGCTTTGAAGAGATCGGACGCCAATGTCACGGCTGCCTGCAGATCGAGACCCCGGAGCAGAGCGCGACCGGCGAGCGCATCCCGAAGCCGGCCGCGATCGTGGACGTGCTTGCGATCCAGCGTGGCACCGGCGAGCCGGAACGCGTCATCGTCATTTCCGGTCACATCGATTCACGCGTACGCGACGTCATGGATGCGAAAAGCGATGCGCCGGGCGCCGACGACGACGGTTCCGGCACCGCCGCGGTGCTCGAGGCGGCACGCGTCTTGTCCAAGCACAAGTTCAACGCCACCCTGGTCTACGCCGTGCTCTCGGGCGAAGAGCAAGGCCTCTACGGCGGAAAACTGCTGGCGCAATACGCGCGTGACCATCACTGGCGCGTCGAAGCGGCACTGAACAACGACATCGTCGGCAATACCTTGGGAACGAACGGCATCAGGGACGCGACGCATGTCCGTGTGTTTTCCGAAGGCACGCGCTCGACCGAAACGGCGGAGGAGGCAACTCGCCGACGCTACAACGGCGGCGAAGTCGACAGTCCTTCACGCAATCTCGCGCGCTTCATCAGCGGCCTCGCGGATACCTATCTCAAAGCCTTCAGCGTACGCATGGTCTACCGCACCGATCGCTACAGCCGCGGCGGCGACCAGGTGCCGATGCTGGCGGCGGGTTATCCCGCGGTGCGCTTTACCGAGGCGATCGAGAATTACACGCGCGAGCACGAAGACGTGCGCGTCGAAAACGGGGTGCACTACGGCGACGTGCTCGACGCAGTCGATTTCGCATACCTGGCGCAAGTCGTGCGCCTGAACGCGATCACGATGGCGGCGCTGGCGATGGCGCCCGCTCCGCCCGCGCAGGTCAAGATCGAAGGCGCGGTATCGATGGACACAACCGTAAGCTGGAGCGCCGTGCCCAATGCCGCGAGCTATCGCGTGTGGTGGCGCGATACCACCGCGCCCTTCTGGAGCAACAGCAAGCTTGTCGGCGATGCGACTTCACTGCTGTTGAAAGATGTGAATATCGATGACTGGTTCTTCGGCGTCTCGTCCGTTTCCAAAGATGGCTACGAGAGTCCGGTCGAGTTTCCCGGGGCCGCCGGCGCGTTCAATGCGGCGCCCGCCGTAGCGAACGAAAAATGAGGCCGACCCGCGGGCGAAGATATCGATACTGAAAAACAAGCGGATGTTCTCGCGCGAGACTCACACCTCCAGTCGATCATCCTTGCGCGCCACCAGCGCGTACAGCACCGGCATCAGATAGATACTAATCAGGAGTCGGGTGAAGAGGCCGCTGACGATGACCAGGGCAAACGGCATCTGCGTGTCCGTGCCGACGCCGGTGGCGAGCGCCGCCGGCAATAGCCCGAGCGCCGCCACCAGTGCCGTCATCATGATCGGACGCAGACGCAGGATCGCGCCTTCGCGAATCGCCTCGGCGAGCGAGACGCCGTTGCCGCGCAGTTCGTTGACGTACGAGATGTAGACGACCGCCGTCTGCACCGAGACGCCGAACAGCGCGAGGAAACCGACGCCGGACGATACCGAGAACGGCGTGCCGGTGATCCACAGCGCGACGAGGCCACCGACGGGCGCCGACAGCAGCACGCCGAGCACCGTGATGAACGGGAATTTGAAATTGCCGTAGAGGGTGAACAGCAGGAAGAAGATCAGGAACACCGTGAGCGGCAGAATGACGCTGAGCTGCGCACGCGAAGCGGTGTATTCCGTGTATTCGCCGCCCCAATCCAGACGGTAGCTGCGCGGCAGAGGTACCTTCTTGTTGACTTGCTCGATCGCATCTTCGACCGCACCGGCCAGGTCGCGTCCTTCCACCGAGAATTGCACGCCGATATAGCGTGAATTGTTCTGGCGATAAATGAACGAGGCACCCGACACGACCTTGATGTCGGCGAACTCCTTGAGCGGGATTTGTTGTCCTCCGGGCGTCGCCACGAGGATGTTGCCGATTTCGTCCGGGTTGTCGCGATAATCGTGTTCGAGGCGCACGACGAGATCGAACTGTTTTTCGCCCTGCACGACCTGGGTGGCCACATCGCCGCCGATCGCGGTCTGGATCAGGCCGTTGATGTCGGCGACGTTCAAACCGTAGCGGGCAATCTTGGCGCGATCGATGTTGATGGTCAGGCTCGGCTGGCCGAGTTCGCGGACCAGGGTCACGTGAGTGATTCCGCGCACGTTCTCGAGCACCTTCTTGATCGCCTTGCCCTTCTGTTCGAGGATATCGAGGTTCGCGCCGAAAACCTTCACGGCCAGCGCGCTCTTCAAACCCGTTTCCGCTTCGTCCACCGCGTCTTCGGCAGGCTGGGTGAAATTGAAAATGATGCCCGGAAAGGCCTGCAGCTTTTTATTGATGGCCTGGATCAGCTTGGCCTTGGTGCGATAGGCGCCGGTCCATTGCGAATACGGTTTGAGGGCGACGAAAAATTCGACGTTGAAGAATCCGGTCGCGTCCGTGCCGTCGTCGGGGCGGCCCAGTTCGGAGGCCACCGTGGTGACTTCGGGAAAGCTGCGCAAGATCTCGCGAATTTTCGGCGTCACCTTCGCCGACTCGTCGAACGATATCGTGTAGGGCATCGTCGCGCGGACCCACAATGCGCCTTCGTCGAGCTGCGGCATGAACTCCGCACCGATATGCGGCACGAGCAGCAGCGAAGCGGCGAGCACGATGGCCGAAGCGAACGTCGTCGCCCACGGGCGCGCGAGACAGAAGTCGAGACCTTTCACATACACGGATTTGACCGCTTCGAATGCGGCGTTGCGGCGCTCGCGCACACCCTTGCGCATGAACCAGGCGCATAGCACCGGCAGCAACGCGAGGGTAATGATCAGCGAGCCGACCAGGGCGAAAACCATGGTATCGGCCATCGGCCTGAACAGTGTGCCCGACGGCCCCGACAGCACGTAGATCGGCAGGAAGCTGACCACGATCACCGCGACGGAATAGAACAGCGGGCGATCGACCTCGGCCGCGGCGTCGCGAATGATTTCCTTGATGTTGAACTCGGTTCCTTTTCGTTCCGCGATCTGGCGGAAGATGTTTTCCACCATGACCACGGCGCCATCCACGAGGATGCCGAAATCGACCGCGCCGATCGACAGCAGGTTGGCCGAGGCGTGCTGCGCGTCCAGGCAGATGAATGCGAACAACAACGCCAGCGGTATGGTGATGGCGACGATCAGTCCCGCGCGAAAGTCGTAGAGGAAAAAAATCAGGACCACGACGACGAGCAGCATGCCGCGCAGCAGATTGTCTTCGACGACCTTGGTCGTCAGTTCGATCAGATCGGTGCGGTCGTAGAACGGAACGACCTTCACGTCCTTAGGCAGGATTTCCTCGTTGAGTTCCTTGGTCTTGGCCTGCACGCGCTTGAGCACGTCCTGAGTCTTTTCGCCCGTGCGCAGCAGGACCACGCCCTCGACCGCGTCATCCTGCTTTTCGTAGCCGAACTCGCCCAGGCGCGGAGCGGTATCGATGACCACGCGACCGACATCCTTGACCAGGACCGGCGTGCCGTTGTTCACCGCCAGCACGACGTTGCCGATGTCCTCAGTCGTGACCATGCGGCCCATGCCGCGGACGTAATAGAACTGGCCGCCCTGAGAATAAAATCCGCCGCCGGCGTTGCCGTTGTTGGCGGTCAGCGCAGCCTCCACCTGTACCGCCGACAAGCCTACGCCGGCGATCTTGGCCGGATCGAGCAGCACCTGGTATTGCATCGTGCCGCCGCCGAATCCGGAATCGTCGGCCACGCCGGGGACGGATCGGTATTGCGGCTCGACCGTCCACGCTTCGAGCGTCTTGAGCTCCATCGGCGAGCGGTCGGAGCTTTGCAGCACGTAGCGATAGATCAATCCCGACGGCGCAGACTGCGGGGACAGCGTAGGAGTCACTCCGTCCGGCAAACTGACGTTCGGCAGACGATTGAACACTTGTTGGCGGGCGTAGTCGTTGTCCGTGCCGTCGCGAAACGTGAGGATGACGTCGGACAAACCGTACAGCGAGATCGAGCGGACGTTGACGGTCTGCGGCGTGCCGTTCATGCCGAGCTCGACCGGTATCGTGATCAGCCGTTCCACCTCCTCGGCGGCGTGGCCAGGCCACTGAGTGATGATCTCGACATTGGGCGGCGAAAGATCGGGATAGGCATCCACCGGCAGGCGGCTGAGCGAGCGCACGCCGGCACCGACGAACAACAGCGTGATCAGAATGACGAGCAGCGGCTGTCCCAGCGAGGCGGTGACGATCTTGTTCATGATCGAAACCGTTCGCGACTGCGACGGAGGCGGGCTCGACGGCACGGGTTCGCTCATTGGTCTTGCATGAACTGAACGAAGACGCCACCGTCGACCACGATCTTGTCACCGACTTTGAGGCCTTCGGCGATGTCGTACTGGTCCTGCGAACGATAGCCCAGGGTCACGTGTTGCCGCGCGAAGCTGCCGTCGGCCTGGGCCAGGTAGACGAACGGCAGATTTTCGTCGTCACGCAGGATGGCCGAAACCGGCACGAGCGTTCCGCTGCTTTCTTCATGCGCGCGGATGCGCACGCGCACGTACATCTGCTTTTTCAGAACGCCGCCCGGATTGTCGACGACCACGCGCACGCCGACCGCGCGGGTCGTCGGGTCGACCAGGGCGGCGATGTTGTCCACGGTCCCGGAAAGATTCTTGTCGTCGGTGCCGGTGATCACTTCGGCAGTGTCGCCTATGCTGACCGAGGCGAGGCCTGCGCCGAAAATTTGCGCCGTGACCCAGACGCGCGAAAGGTCGGCCACGGTAAAACAGGGCGTCGTGCCGGCCTGCAGAAGTTGGCCGGGAGTGATCAGCTTTTCCACCACCGTGCCGTTGATCGGCGATCGAATCACGCTTTCGATTCGTGAGGTCGATTTGCCTTGTTGAACATCCCTGATGACGCGCGGATCGACGTTGAGCGAGACCAGCGCCTTGAGCGCGGCGTCACGGTCCGCTTCGGCGCTGACTGCGTCGGTTTGCGCCTGCGCCTCTTCGCGCTGCGAAACGCCGTTGTGCTGGAGCAGATCCTTGTCGATATCCGCGAGCTTGCGATTGGTCGCCGCCGTGGCGAGCGCCTTGCTGTACGTGCTGATGGCCGCGGCGAAGTCGGGCGAATCGACGATACCCAAAGCGTCGCCCTTCTTGACGTGATCGCCGAGGGAAACGACGAGTCGCGATACCGGGCCCGAGAACGGCGCCAGTACGCTCGTGGCCTGGTCGTTGTCGAAGTCGACCGCACCGGTCGCTTCGGTCACCTTGTGGTACTTGGATGTCTCGACCGTGTAAAGCCGGATATTTTTCAGCTGCGCCGGCGTCAGCGTCGCGTTGCGCGCGGCAGCGGCCGGCGCCGCGGCAGTTTGGTTAGCCGTCGGCGAGCAGCTCGCGACAAGCACCATCGCCATCGCCAACGCGGCAATTGCGAGCTCGCGTGGGAACGCGATCCGAAATCCCGAGGGGAGAGTCATGCAGAGCACGCTGTTTCTCATCTTTGTCCTGGCTTGTTCGCTCTGGTTATTCGCTCTGGCTCATTCGCCCTGGGTCAAATCCGCACGCTTCCACCAACCGCCGCCGAGCGCCTGAAACAGCGCGGCGGTATCGGCGTAGCGATTGGCCTGCGCCTGCACCAGGCCGATCCGCGCCTGCTGGTACGCCTGTTCGGCGCCTAGCAGCGAAAGATAAGCGGCGTAGCCGCTCTGCCATTGCCGCTGGGACAAATCCAGCGTGACCTTGGCGGCGTCTGCGGCAGCGGCCGCGGTCTTCAACCCCTCGGCATCCTGCTCAAGGGCGACCAAGGTATCGGCCACATTCTGAAACGCGGTCAGCACCGTGCTGCGATACTGTTCGGCCGCTTCGACATAGGCCGCTTTCGCGGCGCGCTCCTGGTGCAGCAGAGTTCCGCCTTGAAAAACGGGCGCGGTTATCGCCGTGGCCAGATTCCAGAACCCGGTACCCGACTTGAATACCTGGCTCATCGCCAGCGCCGTGCTGCCGACATTCGCGGTAAGGGCGATATTCGGTAATCGGTTCGCTGTGGCGACTCCGATCTGCGCGCTCGCGGCGTGCATGTTGGCCTCGGCCTGGAGCACGTCGGGACGCTGTGCGACGAGCTCCGAAGGAAGGCTGACGGGCAATTCCTGCGGCAGTCGCAAGCTCTCGAGCTCGAATTTCTCCGCCGGCGCCTGATTCGGAAAACGCCCGGCGAGAACGGCCACGAGATGTTGTTGCTGGATCAACTGCTTGAGCAGCGGCGGCAGCGACGCCTGCACTTGGGCGAGCTGCGCTTCCTGCGCGGCCAGATCGAGCCGCGCGGCATAACCCTTGGCCAACTGGTAGCGCAGGATTTCGACCATGTGCGTGTTGATGCCGATCAGCTCGCGCGTGGCGTCGACCTGCGCCTGCAGCGAAGCCTCCTGGACGACGGCGGCGACCACGTTCGTGCTCAGGGTGATCTGCGCTGCAATCGTCTGAAAGCGCACGGCTTGCGCCTGCGCCTGCAACGACTCGAGCGTCCTCCGATTCAGTCCGAACAGATCGGGCGCATACGAAATGCTGAGCTGCGGCGTGAACAGGTTGTATAGCGATGCGTTGTTGCTGGGCACGGGCGCGAGCGACCCCGACGCATCCTTCTCGCGGCTCGCCGAAAAACTGGCGGAAACGGCGGGATAGAAAGCGCCGCGCCCGGCCAACGCGTTTTCCCGCGCCACCAACAACGCGGCCTGGGCGGCCTTGAGGTCGGCGTTGTTCGCAAGCGATTGCTCGATCAGGTCATTGAGCGGCTTGGAATGGAACAGCGTCCACCAGTCGCCGGCGATGTCGCTGCCTTTGACGAAGCGCTGCGCTTCACCGCCGGAAACGCCCTCGGTGGCAACGGTCGTGGCGAGCGGATGAGAAGCGTAGTCGCCGGCGTCCGGCGCAGCGGGCTTCTTGAAGTCGGGGCCGACCGCACAACCGGCGCTCAGCAAACATGCCAAAGCAAGAACCGCACGCAGCGCACGCGATGGCGGCGAACCGGCAACGAGGTCAAATTGTCCTGCGCGCTCGTCTCCGGGTCCTCCGCTCTCCGAATGTGCATCGGCACCCTTTCTATTCATGCGAGCGTGGTTGCCGAAGAGGTATAAAGACGAGATGTTATATCGTATCAAATCGTCGCGAAAGACTACCAAAAGTCATGGTCGCGAAGCCCGAGGGCGGGCATGGGCGCCCCGCAGTCACCAGATCTTGCCCCGTTCGCTTCAATATCTCGGTGACCCTGGGGTTCGCAGTTTTGGCCACCCGCGCTGCGCCAAAACGGGCCTGAATCCCGTCAGAGGGTTCGCCCGCAGCCGGCGGTGCGAAGCGCTTAGCTGACCTCGATGCGGGGCTTGCCCGATGTCATCGTGCCGATGATCGTGGCGCCGACAAATCCCGCCGAAACGAACAGCTCGACGACCCGGGCGGCAATGTCGGCAGAGCAGGCGACCAACAGGCCGCCGCTGGTCTGCGGGTCGCTCAGCAGCGATTGGCAAGATGCGGCTGCCGGCGACAGCTCGACCTCATCCGCATACGATTGCCAATTGCGCGCCGACGCGCCGGTGACGATTCCGGCTTCGGCAAACTTCGCAGCTTGCGCGAGGCGCGGAATTTTCGCCGCGTCCACGCGCGCGCGCAAACCGCTGGCGCGGCAGATTTCGAGCAGGTGGCCGAGCAGGCCGAAACCGGTCACGTCGGTCAGCGCGTGCACGCCGTCGAGCCGCGCGAGTTCACTGCCGGGCCGGTTGAGTTGCGTCGTCGTCGCGATCAGCTCGCGATAGCCGGCCGCGTCGAGCAGGCCTTTCTTGAATGCCGCGGAGTAGATGCCGACGCCAAGCGGCTTGCCGAGCACGAGCACGTCGCCGTCGCGCGCGCCGCCGTTGCGTTTGACCTCGCGCGGATCGACGATGCCGGTCGCGGCGAGGCCGTAGATCGGCTCGACCGAATCGATGCTGTGGCCACCGGCAATCGGGATCCCGGCTTCGGCGCAGATCGCCTCGCCGCCGCGCAGGATCTCGCGGATCACTGCGCGCGGCAGCACGTTGATCGGCATGCCGACGATGGCGAGCGCGAACAGCGGGCGCGCGCCCATTGCGTAGATGTCCGACAGCGCGTTGGCCGCGGCGATGCGGCCGAAGTCGAACGGATCATCGACGATCGGCATGAAGAAATCGGTGGTGGCGACGATCGCCTGTGCATCGTTGATGCGATACACCGCGGCATCGTCGGAGGTGTCGCGACCGACGAGAAGATCGGCGAAGGGTCCCGCGGCGGGCATGTCATGCAGCAGCTCGGAGAGCACTCCGGGCGCGATCTTGCAGCCGCAGCCGCCGCCGTGGGAGAGCGACGTGAGACGCGGAACGGAGGCGTCGATCGTGCTCATGCAACCGCTCTCACGATGGGAAAAGGAACTGCAATAAAGCTGAATTTTGATTGAGAAGTGCGGCCATGGACGGCTGCTTCTTGATTTTCGCCATCATCGATGAGCGCACAAAGAAAGTGGCGGAAGGTAGCAGGAGTCGAACCTACCAAGGAGCGATCGACGCCCCCTACCGGGTTTGAAGCCCGGCCGCATCGCCGGATGCGAATGCCTTCCACGCCGTTCCGCAAACTCTTTCAAACGTCGATGCGCCAAACTCCATCGCCGCGCAAGACATGCGCATCGCGCACGCGGCCAGTGTAGCCAATGCGGTCGAAGAACTCCAAGAGCTGCACCGTGCGCTTGCGGCCGAGGCCGACTGCATCGCGATACTGCGCCGCCTCGACCTTGCCGTCACGCTGCGCAAGCTCGCGCAGGATCGCCGCAAGCTCGGCCACGCACTCGTTGGCATAAAACAAGTCGCGCACGACCTGGTGCACGTCGCCGCGCGCGGCGGCCTTGCGCAATGTCTTGCGCACCGCTTCCTCGTCGGCACCGAGCGTGCCCGCAAGATCGCGCACCCACGGCGGATCGAAGCGACCGGCAACGATCAGCGGCTTGAGTCGTTGCAGCAGCCGCGTTTCGGCATCGCTGATTTCGGCTCGATGCTGCGGCAGATGCAACCACGGCCCGCTGCGCGCCACGGCGCCTTCGGCGACGAGCGCATCGATCAGCGCATGCCAAACCGCCTCATCCAGCGTCGGCGCAACGTGACGACGCCAGCGCCACGCGGCGATACCGGGTTCGTCGGGCTGTTCCGCGTGGATGGTTTGCAGTGCGGCCAGCGCACGCGCGCGTAGCACCTGCCAATGCGCGGCGAGAAAAATGTGCGCGCCATGCGCGGTCTCGATCCGTATTGCCGAATGCGGCAGTACGATTTGCTCCTGCGCACGTCCGCACAAGCGCACCAACTCGGTCGGCGCGATACCGTAAGTGGCCTCGGCCAGCAGCGGCGTCACCCCTTCGCCAGCAAGCATGTGCTCGATCGCGCTCAACCAGGCGAGTCGCTTCGGACTGCGTCGCCTGCGTTCGGGCGCGTCGGGGTCGAGCACCACGCCGCCGCCGAGCGTGTGCGCGGCCTGTGCGTCGCGCAGGATCAGCCGATCGCCCGGGGTCGCGCAGACCGGCGCATTGAAGACCAGTTGTGCATGCGCCGACTCAGCCGTCGTCGCCCACTCGCCACCGAGCAGGACCACGCGGGCGACACGATGCGCGGTACCTAAATGGACGTGCACCGGCGCGCCATTGCGCAACGCCGTAGAACCCGCCAGCAGGCGCAGGCGCACATCGATATGCGTCGTCGGCTCGAATGCACGCGCATCGGCCAGCCAATCGCCACGCGCGATGTCGGACTTGTCGATGCCGGCGAGATTGATCGCGCAACGCTGGCCGGCGCGCCCTTCCGTGCTGGTGCGGTTCTGCGCGTGGATTCCGCGCACGCGCGCTGCGATGTCCGTGGGCATCACGGTCAACGTATCGCCGACCTGCACGCGGCCCGCATGCACGGTACCGGTGACGACGGTGCCCTGGCCGGCGAGCGTGAATACGCGATCGATGGCGAGGCGGAACAATCCTTCCTCGCTGCGCCGTGCGGCGTCCGCTGCGACGGCATGCAGATGCGCGCCCAGTGCGGCGACGCCGGCATCGCCAGGCGCGCTGGCGTTGAGCGCGAATATCGGTGCGCCGCGCAAGCCGGTCGACGCGAGCAGAGCGGCGACCTGCACCTCGACCTCGCGCACGCGTGTCCGCTCAACGCGATCGATCTTGCTCAGCGCTACGACGCCGCGGGTTACGCCGAGCAAATCGAGAATCGCCACGTGTTCGCGCGTCTGCGGCATCACGCCATCGTCTGCGGCGACGACGAGCAGGGCGAAATCGATGCCGCCGGCGCCGGCAACCATCGTATGCACGAAGCGCTCGTGGCCCGGTACGTCGACGAAGCCGAGCATGTCGTCGCCCTCGCCCGCCGCCCCTTCGACCGGCACGTAGGCATAGCCGAGCTCGATCGAAATGCCTCGCGCTTTCTCCTCTTTCAAGCGATCGGTATCGACGCCGGTCAGCGCACGCACGAGCGTGGTCTTGCCGTGGTCGATATGGCCCGCAGTGCCGACGATCATGCCGAGAGCAATATCAATTGCGCGGCGAACTCCGCCTCGTCGGCGCTTTCGAGACAACGCAGGTCGAGCCACAACGTCTTGTCGGCGATGCGGCCAAGCACCGGTCGCGGCAGACGACGCAGCGCGGCATCGAGGCGATCGAGACTGCCGCGACCCTTGCGCGCGCGGATCGAGAGACCGCAGCTCGCGAGTTGTTCGACCGGCAGCGCACCGCTGCCTATCTGACTGCACATAGCAGCGACCGCAACGTCATAGTGTTCGGCCAGGGCGGCCTGCACGATCGGCAGCAAGCGCTGTGCCTGCACTTCGATTTCCACGACAGGACGGTTCAACAGGCGCAGCGTGGGCAACCTCGAAGCGAGGAATTCGGGTGCGCGATACAAGCCGAGCACGGCTTCGAGCGCGGCCAGCGTAAGCTTGCCGGCACGCAGCGCGCGCTTGAGCGGATTCTTCTTGAGCTTCGCGATCAGGTCGGCGCGACCGGCAAGGATGCCGGCCTGCGGACCGCCGAGCAGCTTGTCGCCGCTGAAGGCGACGAGATCGGCGCCTGCCGCGATCACATCGCGCACGACCGGTTCGCGCGGCAATCCGAACGTAGCGAAATCGACCAGGCTGCCGCTGCCGAGATCGACCGCAAGCGGCAAATCGCGTGCATGCGCGATCTGTGCAAGCTCGGCGGTATCGACGCTCGCGGTGAAGCCGCTGATCGCATAGTTGCTCGCGTGCACCTTCATCAACAACGCCGTGCGCGCGCCGATCGCTTCGCCGTAGTCGCGCGCATGCGTGCGATTGGTCGTGCCGACTTCGACGAGCTTCGCGCCGGCGCCGCGCATCACGTCGGGGATGCGGAACGCGCCACCGATCTCGACGAGCTCGCCGCGCGAGACGACCACCTCGCGCCGGTTCGCGAGCGTGTTGAGCAGCAACAGTACGGCCGCGGCGTTGTTGTTGACCACGGTCGCCGCCTCGGCGCCGCTCAGCTTGCAGATCAGCGCTTCGACGAGGTCATCGCGATCGCCGCGGCCGCCCGTATCGAGATCGAACTCGAGATTGACCGGCGCGGCTGCCGCGCGCGCGATCGCACGCACCGCTGCGTCGGGCAACAAGGCGCGGCCGAGATTCGTATGCAGCACCGTGCCGGTCAGGTTGAACAGCGCGCGCAGACGCGGCTGCGCGGCTTCGGTCAACTGCTTGTCGACCACGCGCGCGATCGCATCCGCATCGAGTTCCTCGCGCGCGAGTTCACCGGCAAGCGCGCGCGCGCGCAATCGATCGAGCTCATCGCGCAACGCGGCAACCACACGACTGCGGCCATGGCGTTCAATTAGCGGCGCAACGGGTGCCGCGTTGAGCAGGCGGTCGAGCGAAGGCAGCTCGCGCGCGCTGGCGGCCTCGGCATCCATGCGCTTCAATCCGCCGGTTGCCACAATAATGGATTGCCGCTCGCGCGCGCATAGCCTTCCTCGGCGAGCAGCAGATCGAGCGCGATGCTCGCGAGATCGTCGGCGACCGGCTCGACCGCGGGATCCTTTTCCTGATAGAAAATCTTGCGGTAACTGTGGCAGTGCTCGCAGGTTTCCGCGCGCACGGCGGAGACATCGGCGGCCGTGTCGTTCGCGGCGATAGCCTTGAGCGAGCGGTAGGCAATGTCCTTGCCGGACGCGCCGCACTGGCTGCACTGCACGCGCACCATGTGCCATTCGCAAGCACACAGAGTGCAATGCAGGTAGCGATGGCCTGCATATGGCGCGTGCGCGGCGACGAGGCTCGCTACCGGCAGGCTGCCGCACAGCGGGCACAAGCCCGGCACGTCGAGCGATCGCACCTGGTCGGCCACGAAGCGGCTCGACAGCGCCACCCAGTTGACCTGCAGCGCAGCCATGACGAATGGCCCCGCCGCCGCATCGACCTCGCCTCCGCGCGCACCGAGCACCAAATCGGCCAGTGCTTCGAGCTCATCGCGACCGGCATTGCGCAGGCGCGCGGCGAGCTGTGTCGCGGCTGCTGGCAGGCGCGGTGCCTGCGCGACCGCGGCACAGATCGTGGCGAAAGCATCGCGCCACGGCTTCGCGCGCGCGCCGTCCGCCGCGGGAATCGGCGGCATGCGATGCGCTTGCGCGGTTTCGATCTGCGTCGCGCTTGGCAGCATCGCGGGAAAATCGGCGAGCGCCGCATGCTGCGCCTCGGCGACGACGGCGCACAATTGCAGGTAATCGCCGATCGGCGACGTGTCCGCGAGCGCGCGCAGGCGCGCGGCGCGGCGCGCGAACAGCTGCGCGCGATCGGGCAGACGGATGCGCGGGATTGCATGCGCCGCGAGCTGTTCGATCTGACCCGGTTCGAGGATTCGTTGCGTCATATTGCTATCGTCGTCGCAACGCGGTGCAATTTCCAGTGCGGCAAGGATGGACGGGACTTCACCCACGACCGGAATCCGGTTAGCCTGAGTGGCGCAAGACCGATAGGCTGCGGCAATCGGTAGCCGCAGACAGGTTGCGGCCGCGACGAGGATCGGGGGGCTTTGAGGATGACACGCTCTGTCAGTCGGTGGTCCCGCACGGGTGGCTTGCGCACGTTGGGCGCGGGATACACGTTCGTCGAATTGCTCATCGTGGTGACGATCATCAGCATCCTCGCTGCGATCGCGATGCCCGCGTACAGCGACTACGAACTGCGCGCGGAAGCGGCCGAAGCACTGATCTTCCTCGGCGATGCAAAAGTCGCCGTGAACGAATTCCACGGACGCTGGGGGCGTATGCCAGCCAACAATCGCGAGGCTGGATTGCGCGCGCCCGAGGCTCTGCGCGGCAAGTATCTGCGCCGCCTCGACGTTGCCGGTGGCGTCCTTGTCGCGACGCTGGAACTCGGCCACGACCTCGCCGCCGGCGCGCGTGAGCGCACGCTTACGCTGCGGCCCTGGGTGAATGCCGGAACTCCGGCGGCGCCGATTCTCTGGTCCTGCGGTGAGTACGATCCCAAGGCACGGCCGGGGTATCGCGTCGTCGGCGATCTCGCCGAGAATCCGGTCGAGGCCAAATTCGTGCCAGGCGTTTGCCGCAAGTAGCGTTGCGATTCCGCATCCAGGGCGAGGAGTGTCGATGGCCAATGCATTCACCAATCGTCACCGTATCGCCGAAATCGCGCGGCGTCTTCTGGCCTTGCGCGATGAGTCGATCGCCCCGGCCGGCGCCGTGCGCATCCTGGTTGCAGAAGCGGTGCTTCCGGCGCAGTCGAGGGCGGACCCGGCGCTGCCGTTCACGTCCGCGATCGACAGTCTCGTTGGGCCTGCAGCCGGTCCGAGTCCCCTTGCGGGTGTCGTCGACTATGTCGGCGCATGCGAAACGCAGGGACACGGCGACGCGGCGCTGCGCTTGCTCGCCCGTCTCAAGATCTCGCGCAGGCAAGGCCGCATGTCGCTGTCCACGATCGGCGTCGAGGTGCTGTTGCTCGTGCTGGTTCTGGCCATACACGGCATTTTCGTCTTGCCGCAGTTCAAGGCCGTGTTCGCCGCGGCCGGCGCGCCGCTGCCGGCATTCACGCGCGTCGTACTTGCGCTGATAGGGCCAACGGGGCCGTTCCTCTACCTAGCCATCTTCGTATTGCTCGCCGTATTGGCCTGGCGCATCCTGCCCGTACTTCTCGGGCCCTTGCTTCGACCGATCGATCGCCTGCTGCTGTCCCTGCCTCTGCTCGGTCCGGTGCTGCGCGAGCGCAATTCCGACCGAATTTCCGGCTGGCTCGGATTCGCCGCGGCCGACGCGGCATCGCAACGTGCGGCGGTCGAAGCGGCGCGGACCTGGTTTAGCGGAGGACTACTTTCGCGTGAATGCGCAGAGGTGCTCCGCTTTGCCAATACAGGCCAGGAGTTGACGGCGTCACTCGCACAGGCGCGGGGATTCGACAGCGAATTCCACGCCGTAGTCGCGCTACCCGAGCGCGCGGACGCTTTGGCGGCGCTGCGCGCGCGCTGGCGTACCGCAGAGGCCCTGCCGGAGCATCAATCCCAGTTTGCGCCGCTGCTGGCGCGAGTGGTGATGGGTCTCATCGTGGGCGCTGTCGTGGTCGCGATGTACCTGCCGGTGTTCAGGTTGGCTTCGGTAGTGGGATGAAGATGGCACAGATCAGACAAAAACGTCGCGGAGTTCCGATGCGCCCGAAAAATTCCGGCTTCACGCTGATCGAACTGATGATCGTGGTCGCGGTCATCGGCATCCTCGCCGCAATGTCGCTGCCAAGCTATCAGGATCGCGTCATTCGAACGCAGGTGCAGGAGACCGTCGCTTTTGTCGCGTTCGCGCGCGATGCGGTGCAGACGTTCCACACCAAGACGCATCGCCTGCCGCTCGACAACGCCGAAGCGGGGCTGCCTGCGGCGAAGCAGATCATCGGCAATTTCATCAGCGAGGTCGAGGTCGATCACGGCGCCATTCACGTGCGCTTTGGCAATCGCTCGAACCAGGTCATCGCCGGCAAATGGCTGAGTTTGCGTCCCGGCATGGTCGCCGGCGCAGCACAGGTGCCGATATCGTGGCTATGCGGCATCGCTCGTCCGGTCGACGGACTGACCTACGCTGGCGCGGATCGCACCGATCTCGGGCCGGAAATCCTGCCGATCGAGTGCCGGCTGTAAGGACCCCAGCGCGCCGCCGCGAAGAATAGCCTTCAACTCAGCACGTCGAGCACGGGCTGCAGCGGCGGTGGCAATTCCGCCTCGCCGAGCTGCGCGAGCAGCTCGCGTTCGATCGTGCGCTGCATCGCAGCGAGCGGCAGCGCATTCGGCGCGAGGCCGAACGGGTCTTCGAGCTGGTGACTGAGCGCGTCGAGGCCGAAGAAGGTGTAGGCGACGATCAACACGGGCAGCAGGGTCCAGAAGCCGAGCGAGCCGGCCAGCGCGAACGGCAGGGTGACGCAGAACACGGATGCGGTGCGCAACAGCAGCAGCGAATACGAGAACGGCACCGGCGTCAGCAGGATGCGCTCGCAGCCGCCTTGTACGTGAGCGAGGCGGTCGAGCTGACGATCGAGTACGGAATAGTGGATCGCGTCGATGCGTCCGTCGCGCATCATTTCCAGGCAGCGCCGGCCGAGGCGGCCGAGCACGGCATCGGTGGGATTGGGACCTTGCGCATCGCTGCCAATGTCGCACCACGGCGCGATCGCCGCGGCCACGTCGTTGCCGCGCAGACGCGCACCGAGGCCGTTGGCGAAAGCGCACACGCCGCGCAGCAGGAATTGTCGATCCGACTCGGGCAGGATCGCGATTTCGCGTGCAAGCGAGCGCGCAGCGATGATCATCTCGCCCCAGAGCACGCGCCCTTCCCACCAGCGCGCGTAGCAGGCATTGCTGCGGAAGCTCATGAACACCGACAACGCGATGCCGATCAGCGTGAACGGGATTGCGCTGATCCGACTGAAGATGCCGGGCCATTCGTCCGCGGCAACGACCGCAACGACGCTGATCACCGCCACGGCGAGCATGCGTGGCGCGATGTGCGGCAGGATCGAGCCGCGCACCGCAAACAAGATGTCGCGGAAGGTGGGTTGCTTGCGGACGATCACGGGCGACGCGCGGGCGGTTACTTGCGCTGCGCGCGCGTTGCTTCGCGAAACCACAGACGATGGTGCTTCCACGCCCAGCCGTAACTGACCGTGCCGCGCGTCATCGCGCGCACCGAGCCCTTGACCCAGATCGCCGCGTAGATGTGAACGATGATGGCGCAGATCAGCACGAACGCGCAGAACGCGTGCAGCAGCGAGGCGAAGCGGATCACTTCGACCGAAAAATAGACGGCGAAATGGGCTCGCCAGATCACGATACCCGACAGCAGCAGCCCGATGAGACAAAGCACAATCGTATAGAACAGCAACTTCTGTCCGGCGTTGTACTTGCCGACCTCGGGAAGTGCATCCTCGCGATTGTTGACCACGTCCTTGATCTGCCGCAGCCATTGCCAATCGCGCGGTTGCATGACGTTCTCGTGCCACAGCTTCGCGCCGAGAAACAGGAACGCGATGACCATGACGAGGCCGATGAACGGATGCAGGATGCGTGTCCACGGGCCGCCGCCGAACAGATTCGTCAGCCAGAACAGCGCCGGATGGAACAATGCCAGTCCGGACAGCGCGAGCAGAACGAAACTGATCGCGACGATCCAATGATTGATCCGCGTCGCCGGCTCGTAGCGAACAAGTTCATCGTGTTTGCGTTCGGTGCTCATGGCGTCTTCTCCAGCTCGCGCCGCGCGGCTTCTTCGTCCTGCTCGTCGGTCTCGTTAGGACCGATGCCGATGTAGTGGAAGAATCCGGCCGCCGCGGTCGCGATGATCGCGAGCAAACCGAGCGGCTTGCTGATGCCTTTCCACAAGCCGACCATCGCGCTGATCTTCGGATTCTCGGGCAGGCCGCTATACAACTGCGGCTGGTCCGCATGCTGCAGCACGTACATCACGTGGGTGCCGCCGACGCCGGCGGGATCGTACAGGCCGGCCTGGTCGAAACCGCGCGACTTCAGATCTTCGATGCGCTCGGCGGCATGCTGCTGCATGTCTTCCTTGCTGCCGAACGTGATCGCGCCGGTCGGGCAGGTCTTCACGCAGGCCGGTTCGAGGCCGACCGAGACGCGGTCCGAGCACAGCGTGCACTTGTACGCCTTGTGATCCTTCTTCGAAATGCGCGGAACGTTGAACGGGCAGCCGGTGACGCAGTAGCCGCAACCGATGCAATTCTCTTCGTGAAAATCGACGATGCCGTTCGCGTACTGCACGATCGCGCCCGGCGACGGGCAGGCCTTCAAGCAGCCCGGGTCGGCGCAATGCATGCAGCCGTCCTTGCGGATCAGCCATTCGAGATCGCCTTTCGGATTTTCGTACTCGGCGAAGCGCATCAGCGTCCACGACTGATCGCTCAAGTCGTGCGGATTGTCGTAGTGCCCGGTGCAGGTGCCGATCTCGTCGCGCAGGTCGTTCCATTCCATGCACGCGACCTGGCAGGCTTTGCAGCCGATGCATTTGGACACGTCGATCAGCTTGGCGACCTGACCCGCGTGCGCGCCGCGCGCCTGCGGTTCGGGCAGGGTCGTTGCCGAGCGGCGGATGATGTCGAGCGATTGCAGTGCCATGCTTGCCTCCTCACAGACCTTTCACACCCTCTCCCCCAACGATGAAACTGTTGGAGGAGAGGGAGCAAAAAAGCGAGCGACTGTGTTGTTCACACCTTCTCGACCTTGACCAGGAACGACTTGAACTCCGGCGTGTTCGTGTTCGCATCGCCGACGAAAGGCGTCAGCGTGTTCGCGAGATAACCCGGCTTGGCCACGCCGAGGAAGCCCCAATGGATCGGCACGCCGACCGTGTGCACGGTCTTGCCTTCGATCGTCAGCGGCTTGATGCGCTTGGTCACCATCGCGACCGCCTCGATGTGGCCGCGATTCGAGCTGACGCGCACGCGACTGCCGTTGCCGATGCCGAGTTCGTCGGCCAGCGCTGCGCCGATCTCGACGAACTGCTCCGGCTGCACGATCGCATTGAGACGCACATGCTTGGTCCAGTAGTGGAAATGCTCGGTCAAGCGATACGTCGTCGCCACGTGCGGGAATTTGTCGGCCTTGCCGAACGCCTCGCGATCCTGTGCGAACACACGCGCCGCCGGATTGTTCATCGCCTGCGGCTGATTGGGATTCAACGGATTCGTCGCCAGCGGCGACTCGAATGGCTCGTAGTGCTCGGGGAACGGCCCCTCGGCCATGCCCGCGCGGGCGAAGAAACGCGCGACGCCTTCCGGATTCATGATGAACGGCCCCATGCCGTTCTCCGGATTCTCGTCGACCTTGAAGTCGGGTATGTCGGCGCCGCCCCAGGTCGTGCCGTTCCACGCAATCAGTTTGCGCTTCGGATTAAATGGTTTGCCGTGCGGATCGCACGACGCGCGGTTGTAGAGCACGCGCCGGTTCGCCGGCCACGCCCAGGCCCAGTTGATCGTCTGGCCGATGCCGGTCGGATCGGCATTGTCGCGTCGTGCCATCAGATTGCCGGTCGGGCCCCAGGCGCCGCAGAAAATCCAGCAGCCGCTCGCGGTGCTGCCGTCGTCGCGTAGTTCGGCGAAACCGGCGAGCTGCTCGCCGGCCTTGCGCGTGATCTTGGTCGCGTCCTTCGGATCGGCCAGGTCCTTCAGCGCATTGCCGGAATATTCGCGTGCGAGTTCCTCGGGATCCGGGCTGTCCGCCCGTGCGTACTTCCAGGTCAGGTTGACGATCGGATCGGCGAACGCGCCGCCGTCCTTGCGATACATGTCGCGCAGGCGCAGGAACAGCCCCGCCATGATCTCGAGATCGCTGCGCGCTTCGCCGGGCGGTTCGGCGCCCTTCCAGTGCCACTGCAGCCAGCGCGAGGAATTGGTCAGCGAGCCGTTCTCCTCGGCGAAGCAAGTCGTCGGCAGACGGAACACTTCGGTCTGGATCTTCGACGAGTCGACGTCGTTGAGCGGGCCGTAGTTCTTCCAGAATTCGCTCGTCTCGGTCGCGAGCGGGTCCATGATGACCAAGTACTTCAACTTCGAGAAGCTCGCACTGAGCTTGGCCTTGTTCGGCGCCGCCGCGAGCGGATTGAAGCCCTGGCAGATATAGCCGTTCATCTTGCCCTGGTTCATCAGCTCGTAGGCCTGCAGCATGTCGTACTGCTTGTCGAGCTTGGGCAGATAATCGAACGCCCAGTTGTTCTCCGCCGTCGCCGCATCGCCCCACCACGACTTCATGAAGCTGACGAAGAACTTGCGGTAGTTCTGCCAGTAGCTGAGCTGGTTCGGTCGCAGAGGTTTCTGTGCTCGCAAACCGATGTAGGCCTCGAAATCCTGCTCCTTCTCGCCCGGCAGCGTCATGTAGCCGGTCAGCAGGTTCGACATCAGGCCGAGATCGGTCAGGCCCTGGATGTTCGAATGCCCGCGCAGCGCGTTCATGCCGCCGCCGGAGATGCCGATGTTGCCGAGCAGCAGTTGCACCATGGCACCGGTGCGGATCATCTGCGAGCCGATCGAGTGCTGCGTCCAACCGAGCGCGTACATGATCGTCATCGCTCGATCCGGCGTGGCGGTCGAGGCGATCATGTCCCAGATCTGCAGCACCTTGTCCTTCGGCGTGCCGCAAACGCGCTCGACCATCTCCGGCGTGTAGCGCGTGTAGTGCTGCTTGAGCAGGTTGTAGACGCAGCGCGGATCGGCCAGCGTCGGATCGGTCTTGACGTAGCCGTCGTCGCCGCGCGCGTAGTCCCAGCTCGATTTGTCGTAGCTGCGCTTGTCGACGTTGTAGCCGGAGTAGATGCCGTCGGTGAACGCGAACTCGTCCTTCACGATGAAGGACAGGTCGGTGTAGTTGATCACGTACTCGCGCTGGATCTTGTCGTTGGTCAGCAGGTAATTGATCAACCCGCCGAGGAAGACGATGTCGGTGCCGGTGCGGATCGGGGCATAGACGTCGGCGACCGAAGCCGAGCGCGTGAAGCGCGGATCGACGACGATGAGCTTCGCCTTGTTGTGCGCCTTCGCTTCGGTGACCCATTTGAAGCCACACGGATGCGCTTCGGCGGCGTTGCCACCCATGATGAGAACCAGATCGGCATTTTTAATGTCGACCCAGTGATTCGTCATCGCACCTCGGCCAAACGTCGGGGCAAGACCTGCCACCGTCGGGCCGTGTCAGACACGTGCTTGGTTGTCGAACGCCAGTAAGCCTAAGGAGCGTGCCACCTTGTGGGTCAGATAGCCGACTTCGTTGCTCGATGCCGACGCGGCGAGCATGCCCGTGGTCAGCCAGCGGTTGACGGTCAGGCCGTCCGCATTCTTCGCCACGAAGTTCGCATCGCGATCGGCCTTCATCAGCTTGGCGATGCGATCGAGCGCGTCGTTCCACGAGATGCGCTGCCACTTGTCCGAGCCCGGTGCACGATACTCGGGAACCTTGAGTCGGCTCTCGCTGTGGATGAAATCGACGAGGCCCGCGCCTTTCGGACAGAGCGTGCCGCGATTGACCGGATGATCCGGATCGCCCTCGATGTGAAAGATGTTCGATTGCGCGTTCTTCGCGCGATCGCCGAGGCTGTACATCAGGATGCCGCAGGCGACGGAACAATAAGGGCAGGTGTTGCGCGTCTCGGTCGCGCGCGTGAGTTTGTACTCACGCACCTCCGCAAGCGCTACACCGGGGGAAAAGCCCATGAGCGCCAGACTCGAGCCCACCAGCGTGGTGCCGGTGATTTTCAGGAACTGGCGTCTAGTCATTTCAGACATGACATTCTCCTCGTTCATTCGCCGCGGAGCATGACCGCGGACGGCCCACAACCATCTTAGTACAACCGAGGTGCCGCCGGGGACCCAAAACCGTTCCCGCAGACGCGGCGCATACTTGGAATCCCCACCCCCGACCCCATAATCGAAAGCCCATCGACATACGGGTGCGCCATGCAGGACAGTTTTCACGCCACAACGATCGTCTGTGTACGCCGCGACGGCAAGGTCGTCATCGGCGGCGACGGCCAGGTTACGCTCGGCGCGACCGTGGTCAAGGCCAATGCACGCAAGATACGCCGGCTCGGCGCCAAGGGCGAGGTGATCGCCGGCTTCGCCGGCGCGACGGCCGATGCGTTCACCCTGTTCGAGTTGTTCGAGCAGAAGCTCGACAAGCACGGCAACAACCTCACCCGCGCCGCGGTCGAACTGGCCAAGGACTGGCGCACCGATCGCCGTCTGGGTCGGCTCGAAGCGATGCTGGCCGTGGCCGACAAGGAAGTGTCATTGCTGATCTCCGGCAACGGCGACGTGCTCGAACCCGAACATGGCCTGATCGCGATCGGCTCGGGCGGCCCCTTTGCACAGGCGGCGGCGCGTGCGCTGCTGCAGCACAGCGACCTGCCCGCGCGCGAGATCGTCGAGAAGGCGCTCGGCATCGCGGGCGATATCTGCATCTATACGAATCACAACATCACGATCGAAGAGCTTTGATGCCCTTCGCCACCGGGAGAAACGGCGATAACTCAAGCGCCGGATGAGGGAAGAGCTTGGCCGATCGGCGATGCCGTTCGAGCATGAAACGCCTTTTCCTCACCCGTCGTGCTACGCGCCAGCTTCTCCTCGCGGAGAGGTGAAGCCTTCCCTCCATTCACATACCACCAGCGACCCCATGTCCGAACTCACTCCCCGCGAAATCGTCACCGAACTCGACCGCTTCATCATCGGCCAGAACGCGGCCAAACGCGCCGTGGCAATCGCGCTGCGCAACCGTTGGCGGCGCATGCAGCTCGATCCGGCGCTGCGCAACGAAGTGACGCCGAAAAACATCCTGATGATCGGTCCGACCGGCGTCGGCAAGACCGAAATCGCGCGTCGGCTCGCGGCGCTGGCCAACGCACCGTTCATCAAGGTTGAAGCGACCAAGTTCACCGAAGTCGGCTACGTCGGCAAGGACGTCGAGCAGATCGTGCGCGATCTCGCCGACGCGGCAGTGAAGATGGCGCGCGAGGCGGCGAAGAACCAGGTCAGGTCGCAGGCCGAGGAACGCGCGGAAGAGCGCATCCTCGATGCGCTGATCCCGCGCCGTGCGTCGAGCTGGGATCAGCCGCCGCCGGAGTCGCTCGACACCGACACGCGGCAGAAGCTGCGCAAGCAACTGCGCGAAGGCGCGCTCGAAGAGCGCGAAATCGAGATCGAAACGGCGATCAACGTCGGCGTCGAGATCATGGCGCCGCCGGGCATGGAAGAGATGACCAACCAGCTCAAAGGCATGTTCTCGCAGATGTCCGGCAACAAGACGCAGAAGCGCAAGCTTGCAATCAAGGCCGCGCGTCCGCTGCTGATCGAGGAAGAAGCTTCGCAGCTCGTCAACGATGAGGAGATCAAGCAGCAGGCGCTCGAATCGGCCGAACAGAACGGCATCGTCTTCATCGACGAGATCGACAAGGTCGCGCAGCGCGGCGACTGGGGCGGCGCGGGCGTGAGCCGCGAAGGCGTGCAGCGCGATCTGCTGCCGCTGGTCGAGGGCTCGACCGTGTCGACCAAGCACGGCCTGATCAAGACCGACCACATCCTGTTCATCGCCTCGGGCGCGTTCTCGCTGGCCAAGCCCTCGGACCTGATTCCCGAGCTGCAGGGCCGTTTCCCGATCCGCGTCGAGCTTTCGGCGTTGTCGGCGAACGACTTCGAGCGCATCCTGCGCGAGCCGCACAGCGCGCTGACCAAGCAGTACAGCGCACTGCTGGCGACCGAGAACGTCAAACTCGAATTCAGCGACGATGGCGTACGCCGCCTCGCCGAGATCGCCTTCCAGGTCAATGAACGCACCGAGAACATCGGTGCCCGCCGGCTGCACACGGTTTTGGAGCGGCTGCTCGATACGATATCCTATGAGGCTCCGGATCGCGGCGGGCAGACGTTCGTCGTCGACGCGAAGTACGTCGACGAACACCTCGCGGCGCTGGTGCAGGATCAGGATTTGAGCAGATACATTCTGTAACTCTGCTCGTCTTCCCGTTTTCCGGGAAAGCAAGAATTGGTAAAAGCATAGAAATGGCAATCATCAACCACCACCGCGAAGGCGGAAACAACGTCGTCCAGTTCCGCGGCCGTGGCGCGCGCGCGCAGTTGCGCGAGGCGCTCGACGGGCGCGTGCCCGTGCGCGTGATGCGCGAGAAGATTTCCGCGGGCTGGACCCACGGCTACGTGATCGGCATGTCGACCGAGTTCGCGCTGATCGCGGAAGTCTCCGACGCGATGCGCTTCGACGGCTTCCTCGCGATCGCACTGTCCGATGTGAGCCATGTCGAGGAAGACCCCGGTCGCGAGTTCGTCGAGCGCGCACTTAAGCTCAACGAGGAAGCATTGCCGGCGCTGCCCGAGATCGATCTCGCCGACTGGCAGACGATCGCGCAGTCGGCATCGTCGGTGACGCCGCTGATCTCGCTCAACATGCTCGACGACGAGACCGGCGAAATCAGCTATGTCGGCCGCCTCACCGGCGCCGAGCCCGACGCACTGCTGCTGCAGGAGGTCGATCCGAACGCCAACTGGTATCCCGACACGGGCGCGTACGAGTTCCCGGCGATCGGTTCGATCGCGTTCGGCACGGCATACATGCTGCTGCTCGCGCGCATCGCCGGCGTGCCGCCGATTCCGCTGCCGCCCGAAGCGCTGCCCGCGTCCTGAGCGCAGCGTGAAACAGCCGACCCATTGGCTCTTCTTCTGTGCCGCAGTCGCGGCGCTAGCCGGTTGCGCTCATTCCGGACAGCCTGGGGTGCCGGTGCGCGGATTCGTCACCGACATGCCCGCGTTCGATGCGTTCATCGCGCGCCGGCCGACCGTGGACGAATTCCATGCCGCCTATCCCGACGTGCTGCTGATCTTGCCGAACATGCCGACGACGATGGAGATGCGCTACAACAACAGTCGCTACTTCGCCGAAGTCGGCGGCGATAGCCGCATCAGCGGTGGAAGATTTCAGTGAGCGACCGGCACCGGGCGGCAGCGCGATGACCGGGGCCGCGCCGCAGCCGACCGATATCACCCTGCATCGCGCCTCACGCGTGCTCGAAGTCGCCTTCGACAGCGGCGAGACATTCCGCCTGCCCTGCGAATACCTGCGCGTGCATTCGCCCAGTGCGGAAGTGCAAGGCCACGGCCCGAGCCAGCGCGTGCTTCAGTACGGCAAGCAGAACGTGGGCATCGCCGAAATCGCACCGGTCGGCCAGTACGGCGTGCTCCTGCGTTTCGACGACGGCCACGACACCGGCATCTATTCCTGGAGCGTGCTCTACGAGCTCGGCAAGCACCAGGCCGCGAAATGGCAGGCCTATCTCGACGAGCTTGCCGCCGCGGGCAAGTCGCGCGCGCCGCAGCTCTGATCAGCGCCGTGCCGGGATGACCGGCAGCAGCACGTGCGAGGGCCGCGTGCGGTCGAGATGCAGGCGGTTCGTCGCCACGCGCGGATGTTCGGCAAAACCCTCGGCTTCCCCGGAGTTCGGATTCGCGTCGAAATGCGGGAAATTGCTGCTCGATATATCGACGCGCAGACGATGTCCGCGCTGGAACAGATTCGAAGTCGGGAAGGCCTCGATGCGAATTTTGTATATTTCTCCACTTTTCATCATTGCCGGCTTTCCCCAGGAGTCGCGGTAGCGCATGCGCAGGATGCCGTCGGTGAGATTCATCGCGTAGCCGTGCGGATAGTCCTCGTTCGGCGGATAGACGTCGATGAGCTTGGCGGTGAAATCCGTATCCGGCGCGTCCGACGAAACCCATAGCTCGAAGAGCAAAGGCCCCGTGACTTCGAGGTCCTCGTGCAGCGGCTCGGTCTGGAACACGAGCACGTCCTCGCGCTCGGCAAGCGCCCGATACGGTTCGGTCGAACCGAAGAATTGCGCTGCCTCACTCTGGTCGAACGCGCCGCCGACCATCACCGGCTTGCCCGAAGTCACCGTGCCGCCGATCGTCGGCACCGGATGCTTCGGATCGTAGCGATACTCGCGATGCGCGGCATCGATTTGCGGCGGCGCCTGCGTCAGCGCGCCGTCGCGGTGAAAATAATGCGGCACCAGGCGCATGCCCGGCAGCGGCCAGTCGCGCTCGTTGCGCCAGCGGCCGCCGTGCTGCATGCGCCCTTCCGCATTCTTGCGCCCGCTGCCGCCGCCCATGACGAACAAGCGCACGGGCGCTTCCGCGTCGACGCCATTGGCGCTGCCCTTGAGCCAGCGGTCGAACCAGCGCAGGCGCAGGGTGAGGAAATCCGGCGCGAGATGACCATCGACCGTCGCCTCGGCGCCGAAGTCGACATCGCCCGCATAGGTCAGTTGACGGTCGCCATGCGTCCACGGACCGAGAATCAGGCGCACCGGTCCGCGCTTGTGTTTTTTCAGCCCGAGATAGTTCTGCGTCGCCGTGCGCGGATACGGGTCGAACCACGACGACATGTGCACCATCGCCGCATCGCAATACCGGTCGTAGAAGCCTTCGGCGTAGATGCCGAGCTGCTTCCAGTAGGCATCGAAGTTGCCGTGCTGCCATTGTTCGAACAGATAGTTCTCGTAGTCGGGCGCGAGCGCGAGCGGAGAATCGCCGCGATGCCACGGCAGGCGCGCGAACCAGCGCTTGATGTCGATCGCCTTGTAGGCTTCGAGTTTCTTCGGATCGGAGCGAATCTGTGGACTCTCGGCCGCTTCGGAGAACGCCCAGGTCGCCTGCTTGAGCTCGAACGCGCCACCCTGGCGGATGCCGCCTTGATAGGCATTGGCGAAGCCGCCCGAGTCGAGGAACATCGCCTTCACCCCGGGCGCGCCGGCACTGCCGAGCGCACCTTGCGTGTGCGCCGCGTACGACAAGCCCATCGTGCCGATGCGGCCGTTCGACCACGCTTGCTTGAGTATCCACGCGCAGGTGTCGTAGCCGTCGTTGCCGTCGGCGAGATATTTGACGAAGGTGCCCTCGGAGCCGTAGCGCCCGCGGCAGTCCTGATAGATCACGGCGTAGCCGCGGCGCACGAAGAATTCCGCAACCTCGGCACGCGATTTCGGTGTTGGATCGTCCGGCGTGCGCTCGGAACGGCTCGCGAGCGTCTTGCCATACGGCGTACGCTCGAGGATGACCGCAAAACGCTGCGCGACCGGTTTGCCGTTGCGCGCCGGCAGATAGACGTCGGTCGCGAGACGCACGCCGTCGCGCATGCGCACCATTTGATCGCGCAGCACGACGACTTCGTAGTCTTCGGCCTCGCCTGCGCGCATCCGCGCCCACGGCGCAGCGGCTGCGGCGATCAGGCCGAGCGCCCAGCGCCCGAAGCGGCGGCGCGACCAAACGGAAGGCGGAGCTGGCAATGGTCCGGTCATGGCGAAAACCGCGGAGAAGACGGGGCTTGCGCTAGACTAACAGAGGGGATGCAGTGGAAAAATCGGGGTTGAACCGGCCAAGCTTATCACTTGAAGAGAACTCGTCATGCCCGAAGAAATCGAAATCGACACCGATAAGCTGCAGGAAGCCATTCACGAGGAAATCGAGAAGGAAGAAGGCTCACTGCTGCGCACGATCGCATTGACCACGGCGCTGTTCGCCGCTGTCGCGGCGGTGGCATCCCTGCTCGCCGGCAGCACCGTCAATGAGGCACTCGCGCTCAAGACCGAGGCGACGCAACTGCAAGCACAAGCCTCCGATCAATGGGCGTACTACCAGGCCAAAGGCATCAAGGCCGTCGTGCTCGAGGCCCAGCGAGGCGTGCTCACGAGCGCGGACAAGCCGGTTTCGCCCGATACCGAAAAGAATATCCAGCGCTACAAGGACGAACAGCAGGAAGCCAAGAAGAAGGCCGAGGAGTTCGAGCACGAGCGCGACGAAAAGGGCAAGGAAGCCGATCACCTGATCCATCAGCACCACTATTTCGCCTACTCGGTGGCGATGCTGCAGGTCGCGATCGCGCTCGGCGCCGTCGCCGCGCTGACGCGCAAGCGGCTGGCGTGGATCGGATCGGCCGCACTCGGCCTCGTCGGCGCGGCCATCTTCTTCTGGGCGCTGTTCGCACACTGATCCGCTATTCGCGCCCAACCACATCGCGCGCACTAGACGATCAGCCGCCACGAAAGCGTGGCGGCCGATCGCCGGTTCGACCGGCTCAGTTCTTTTTCGCCGCCGCCTTGGCCTTTTCCGCCGCTTCTTCTTCGGCCAGCTTTTTCAGCGATTCGGCGTAGCTCTTCGCTTCCGCCGCCTCGGCCGTGATCTCGATGCGGATCTCATCGCTGACCTGCGGCACGAAACGGCCGAGGCCGAAGTCCGAGCGCTTCAGCGTGGTCATCGCGTCGAAGCCGATCGTCGCCAAGTTATTGCGCGGATTCACACCGATCCTGTTCAGGCGCACGTCGAGCACGACGGGTTTGCGCAGGCCATGCAGCTCGAATTCGCCGATGACTTTGTATTGGTCGGCCATCGCGCCCTTTTCGACGCGAGTGCTCGAGAACGTGGCGGTCGGGTACTTCGCCGTCTCGAAGAAGTCGGCCGAACGCAGGTGCTCGTCGAGATCGGGCACGCTTGTGGTGAATCTGTCGAGCGGGATCGTGACCGTGACCCGCGCCTTGGCCGGATCGCCCGGATCGAACTCGAGCGAACCTTCGCCTTGGCCGAACTGCAGGGTCGGGTTGGCAAAGCCGAGATGGACCCAGCGCGCGATGCCCTGGGTGTAGTTCGGCTCGAACGTGTAGGTCGTCGCCCGCGCGGACAGCGAGACGAGCGCGAGCGCGGCGGCGAGAATGGAACGGTGCAGCATGGGGACTCCTTTTTGGGGCTGGCAATGTCGACTGTGGATGAACGGAACGCGCGCCGACTGTGCCGGGATCGCGCCGCGCAAGTCCTGAGCCGCGCCTGAAACGTCCTGAAATTCTCTGAAAGAAGCAGTCGTCGCGCCCGCTCAAGGCACGAGCGCGGCCCCGCTATACTTCACGCCCGCATTTCGATCCGGCGACATGAACGAATCGGCGAAATTTCCGCTGCGCATCGGCGCCTGGCGTGTGGACGCCCTTGCCGGCGAGATCTCGCGCTCGGGCGGCGAACCCGTGCGCCTCGAGGCGCGCACGCTGCGCTTGCTGTTGCACCTCGCCGCGCGCGCCGGCGAGGTGGTCAGCATCGATGAGTTGCTCGACCGGGTCTGGGCCGGCGTGATCGTCACGCCAGATTCGGTCTATCAGGCCGTCACGTCGTTGCGCCGCCAGCTCGGCGATGATCCAAAGCGGCCGGCCTACATCGCGACCGTGCCGCGGCTCGGCTATCGCATGATCGCGGCAGTCGGACCGTGGACGGACGACGCTGCCGAACCTGCCGAAACGGCGCGGCAGGCATCCGCGCCTGCCGCGCCCGATCCAGCCAAACCGGCGAGGCGCTGGATTGCACTCGCCGCAGGCATCGCGCTGATCGCGATCCTCGGCATGGCCTGGCTGTTCGCGAACCGCCATCCCGCCGGCGAGGCCGTGGCCGCGCACGCTGCAGCGCCGTCGATCGGCGTGCTGCCGTTTCTCGATCTCACCGAGGGCATGGTCCAGGAAGAGTTCGCCGACGGCATTACCGAGGAATTGATCGGCAAACTGAGCAAGATTCCCGGCCTGCGCGTGCCGGCGCCGACCGCGTCGTTCTACCTCAAAGGCAAGCAGCTTGCGGTGGCCGACGTCGGCCGGCAGCTCGGCGTCGTTTACGTGCTCGATGGCAGCGTGCGCAAGTCAGCATCGACCCTACGCGTGGCCGCACGGCTGATGCGCGCCGACGACGGCTATGTGCTGTGGTCGGAAACCTACGACCGTCCCGCGGACGATCTGCTGATGATCCAGGACGACATCGCGACCGAAGTGCAGAAGGCGCTCACGCAGGCCTTGCGTTGAACGCGGTGGGTTAAGATAGGCGCATGAGCGAAACGAATCCGAACCCGGCCGACACCACCCATTTCGGCTACCGCGACGTGCCCGTGGCCGAGAAGGAAAAGCTCGTCGGCAAGGTGTTTACCTCGGTCGCGTCCAAGTACGACCTGATGAACGATGCGATGTCGTTCGGCGTCCACCGTTTGTGGAAGCGCTGGTTCGCGGTGACGAGCGGCGTGCGGGCGGGCGATGCGGTGCTCGATCTCGCTGGCGGCACGGGCGATATCGCCGCACTGCTGTTGCCGATGGTCGGCGCGAGTGGCCGCGTCGTGCTCGGCGACATCAACGCGGCGATGCTGCGCGAGGGCCGCGATCGGCTATTGAACGAAGGTCGCGTGCGCGGCTTGGCGTATGCGCAGGTCAATGCGCAGGCGCTGCCGTTTCCCGATGCGAGCTTCGATGCGGTGACGATCGCGTTCGGCCTGCGCAACGTCACCGACAAGGATGCCGCGCTGCGCGAGATGCAGCGCGTGCTGCGCGTCGGCGGTCGCGCGCTGATCCTCGAATTCTCCGCGGTGCGCGATCCGCTGCTGAAGAAACTCTACGATTTCCATTCGTTCCAGGTGCTGCCGCGCCTCGGCTCGTTGATCGCGGGCGATGCGGAAAGTTATCAGTACCTCGCCGAATCGATCCGCAAGCATCCCGACCAGGCCACGCTCAAGACGATGATGGAAGCCGCCGGCTTCGCCCGCGTCGACGTGCGCAACCTCACCGGCGGCATCGTCGCGATCCATCGCGGTTACAAGATTTAACACCTCGGCCCGTTCGCCTAGGGCTTTCGGCACGGTGCGGCGGTTTTTCGCTGCGGCAGAATGGGGGAATTTCGCCCGAGGAGTCGCCATGCGCAGAAGCCTGAGTTGTGCCCTGTCCATCCTGTTGATCACCAGCGGCATGGCCATGGCGGCCGAGCACGACGAGGCGGAGAAACCGGAGGCGAAATCTGCGGCGGTCAAGGAGAAAGAAAGCGCCAAGGCCGCCGAAGAGAAATCGGTCGTCACCAACCACAGCGTATCGATCAACGGCCGCAGCTACGCCTACAAGGCGAGCGCGGGCACGTTAACGATCCGCGACGACAAGGATGTGCCCGACGCGAGCGTGTTCTACGTCGCCTACACTGTCGGCGACGGCAAGGAGTCCGAAAGGCGTCCGGTGACTTTCTTCTACAACGGCGGCCCCGGCTCGGCGAGCCTGTGGCTGCACATGGGCTCGTTCGGTCCGGTGCGCGTGGCCACCTCGAGTCCCGAGGCGACGGCGCCCGCGCCGTATCAAGTCAGCGGCAATGCCGACAGCCTGCTCGACAAGAGCGATCTGGTCTTCATAGACGCGATCGGTACCGGCTATTCGCACGGCCTGCCCAAGGACAAGGACGGCAAGCCGGCGGAAAAAGATAAGGACGACAATCCGAACAAGCGCTTCTGGGGCACCGACCAGGACATCGACGCGTTCGGTCGCTTCATCGTCCGCTACATCACCGTGAACCAACGCTGGAACTCGCCGAAGTTCCTGTTCGGCGAGTCCTACGGCACGCCGCGTTCGGCCGGGCTCGCGCGCTATCTCGAAAATCACGGCGTAGCGCTCAACGGTGTCGTGCTGCTGTCGTCGATCCTGAACTATGCCTCGCGCATGCCTGGCCTCGACAACGACTATGTCAACCTGCTGCCGACGTTTGCGGCGATCGCGTGGTACCACAACAAGATTCCGAACAAACCCGCGTCGCTGGAGCCGTTCGTCGATGAGGTGCGCGGTTTCGCGCGCGGCGAATATTCGGTGGCGCTGGCCAAGGGCCAGGACCTGAGCCCGGCCGAGCGCGACGCGATCGCGCAGAAACTGAGCCGCTACATCGGCCTGTCGCCGCAGTACCTGAAGGACGCCAACCTGCGCGTCAGCCAGCCGCGCTTCCGCAAGGAGCTGCTGCGCGACCAACGCCGCACGCTCGGCCGCTTCGACGGCCGCTTCGAAGGCATCGACGCGGACGCTGCGGGCGAATCGCCCGAGTTCGATCCGTCGAGCACGGCGATCAGCGGCGCGTTCTTCTCGGCGATCAACGACTATCTGACGCGCGAACTGAAGTATCCGAGCGAAATACCTTATCGCATGAACGCCGGTGCGGCGATCGGCGAGTGGGACTGGCGGCATGCGATCTCCGGCTCGACGCGCAAGGTGCAGCTGCCGGCGATGGTCGGGGATCTGTCCGAGGCGATGCGCACCAATCCGCATCTCAAGGTGCTGTCGGCGAACGGCTGGTACGATCTGGCCACGCCATTCTTCGCCACCGAATACGATCTCGCCCATCTCGACATCGACCCGAGCCTGCGCAAGAACCTGAGCTTCAGCTATTACCCGTCGGGGCACATGGTCTATCTCAACCTCGATGCGCTCAAGCAGATGAAATCCGATCTCGCCAAGTTCTACGACAGCGCGCTGTCAAAATAGGAATACCGATGAACACGTTTGCTCGCACCGCCGTCGCCGGCATCCTGGGCCTCGCCATCATGACTACCGCGCACGCCAACGCATCGACCGAAAGCCGCGACCCGCATTCCTACGCGCAACCCGACAAGGTGCGTGTGACCGCGCTCGACGTGGACCTCACGGTCTCGTTCGACAAGCACGTGCTGTCCGGCAGCGCGGTGCTCGACCTGGAATGGCTCGATCCCGCCGCGCGCGAACTCGTGCTCGACACCAGCGGTCTCAAGATCGAACGCGTCGAGGACATGAGCGGCCAGCCGAAGTACCCGCCGCTCGAATTCCAGCTCGACAAGCCCGACCCGATACTCGGCTCGGCGCTGCGCATCAAGATGCCGCGGCAGGCGAAGCGCGTCTACATCGCCTACTCGACCAGCCCGGACGCGGCCGGCCTGCAATGGCTCGATCCGAGCCAGACCGCGGGCAAGAAGCATCCGTTCGTCTATTCGCAATCCGAGTCGATCGCCGGGCGCAGCTGGATTCCGCTGCAGGACACGCCATCGGTGCGTTTCTCCTACACCGCGCACGTCACCACGCCGAAGGCGCTGCGCGCGGTGATGAGCGCGAACAACGACGCAAAGCATGCGCTCGACGGCGATTTCCGCTTCGCGATGCCGCAGAAGATACCCTCGTACCTGCTCGCACTCGCGATCGGCGATATCGCCGTCAAGGAAATCGGTCCGCGCAGCGCGGTGTATGCCGAGCCCGAAACCGTGACCGCGGCGGCCAAGGAATTCGACGATATCGAGAAGATGATCGTCACGACCGAGAAGCTCTACGGCCCCTATCGCTGGGATCGCTACGACATCCTCGTGCTGCCGCCGTCGTTCCCATTCGGCGGCATGGAGAATCCGCGCCTGACCTTCGCCACGCCGACGATCATTGCCGGCGACAAGTCACTGGTCAGCGTGATCGCGCACGAGCTCGCGCATTCGTGGTCGGGCAATCTCGTCACCAATGCGGCTTGGAAGCACGTCTGGCTCAACGAGGGTTTCACGACCTACGTGCAGGGTCGCATCGTCGAAGCGGTCTACGGCAAACAGCAGGCCGACGAGGAATTCCTCGTCGCCGCGAACGAGCTGAAAAAGGAATTCGCCACAGCCAAGCCGGCCGAGCAGTTGCTCGTGCCCGATCTGACCGGCAAGGACGCGGACGATTCGCTCAGCGACGTACCGTACACGAAGGGCTCGTGGTTCCTGCAATACCTCGAAGGCAAGTTCGGCCGCGACACGTTCGATGCGTTCCTGCGCGGCTACTTCGACCACTTCGCCTTCCAGAGCATCACGACGGATCAGTTCGTCGCCTATCTGAAAGCGAACCTGCTCGACAAGCATCCGGGCAAGGTGAACATGGACGAAGTCAACGCGTGGCTGCACCAGCCGGGCATTCCGGCCGACGCGCCACTGCCGAGCTCGGCCCGCTTTGCCGTGCAAAACATCGAGCGCAGCGAGTTCGTTGCCGGCAAGCGCAGCGCGAAGGATCTGAATGCGCAGACCTGGTCGACGCAGGAATGGCAGTACTTCCTCGATCAGCTGCCGCCGAAGCTGTCTGCCGAGCAAATAAACGCGCTCGACAACGCTTATCACCTGACCGGCACGCACAACGCCGAAATCGCGTTCCGCTGGTACCGCCTGGCGATCGGCAGCGGCTATGAGGCCGCGTATCCGGCGATGCGCGAACACATGCTACGCATCGGCCGCCGCATCCTCGTCGTGCCGCTCTACGGCGAACTGGCAAAAACGCCGAAGGGCAAAGAACTGGCCGAGAAGATCTACGCCGAAGCCAAGCCGGGCTATCACCCGATGACGCGCGCGGCAGTGGAGAAGGCGTTGCGGGAGCCTGGCAGGCAGCGCTAGTTGTACTTTTCAATTCTGTCGACGCGCGAAGCGCGTCGACAGAGCGCCAAAGATGCCGCTGACTTCGACTCGCACCTCTGAAGCGGTTCAGTCCAGCGAATAGCCGAACTGCTGCTTGAACTGATCGGCGAACTCGGCGTAGGTGAAGCGCTGGTTCTGCGTGCCGGGATGCTCGATCTTGAGCGTGCCCATCAGCGACGCGATGCGGCCCGTGGTCGGCCAGTCCATGCCGCGCGTCAGCCCAAAGATCAGGCCGGCGCGATAAGCATCGCCGCAGCCGGTCGGATCGACGATGCGGCGCTCGTGACCCGGCGGGATCACGTGCTGCTTCTTGCCCTCGTGCACGATCGAGCCCTTCGGGCCCTGGGTGACGATGTAGGCCTTCACGCGCGCGGCGATGTCGTCGGCGCTCCAGCCGGTGCGCGCCTGCAGCAGCTCCGACTCGTAGTCGTTGACGATCGCGTAGTCGGCCTGCTCGATCATCGTGCGGAATTCCTCGCCGTTGAACAGCGGCATGGCCTGGCCCGGATCGAAGATGAAGGGCGTGCCCTTCTCGGCGAATTCGCGCGCATGCTGCAGCATGCCGTCGCGGCTGTCCGGTGCGACGATGCCGAAGCTCACGCCCTCGACGTCCTTCACGTGGTGCTCGTGCGAGTTGAGCATCGCGCCCGGATGGAAAGCCGTGATCTGGTTGTTGTCCATGTCCGTCGTGATGAAGCATTGCGGCGTGAACAGTTCGTCGTAGACGAGCACGTGGTCGAGGCGGATACCGCAGCGCTGCAGATGCTCGCGGTACGGGCCGAAGTCCTGGCCGACCGCGCCGAACGGAATCGGATCGTCGCCGAGCAGCTTCAGGTTGTAAGCGATGTTGCCCGCACAGCCGCCGAACTCGCGGCGCATGCGCGGCACGAGGAACGACACGTTCAGGATATGCACCTTGTCGGGCAGGATGTGGTTCCGGAACTGGTCCTGGAACACCATGATCGTGTCGTAGGCGAGCGAACCGCAGATCAATGCAGACATGTAGCAACTCCCGAAAAATCGAATTCGTTTCTGTTGTCTTCCCGCAGGCTGCGGGAAACGGTTTATTTTAGTTTTTCCCGCAGCAGCGCGTTGAGCTGCTGCGGATTGGCCTGACCGCGCGTGCGCTTCATCACCTGGCCGACGAAGAACTGCAGCAGCTTTTCGTTGCCGCCGCGGAAGTCGGCGAGCTGGGTTGGATATTCGGCGAGCACTGCATCGATCGCGGCGGCGAGCGCGCCCGAGTCGGAGATCTGCTTGAGACCGCGTTTCTCAATCACCGCATCGGCATCGCCTTCGCCGGCCCACATCGCCGCGAACACGTCCTTGGCAATCTTGCCGGAGATGACGCCCTCGCGCACGCGTGCGAGTAACTGCGCCAGCGCGGGCGCGAGCACGCGCGACTCTTCGATCGGCAGAGCCGCTTCGTTTAGCGCGGCGGAGACTTCGCCGAGCGTCCAATTCGCTACCAATTTCGCATCTGGATGCACCGCGCCTTGGGTGTTTAGGGTTTCTGCGGCGAGCTTGGCCTCACCGGGCAGCGTGGCGAGCACGGCTTCGAAATAATCCGCGGTCGCGCGATCGGCGCAGAGCTGCGCCGCGTCGATGTCGGGCAGGCCGAGCGCATCGATATAGCGCGTGCGCCGCGCCTCGGGCAGCTCGGGCATCGTGGCCCTCACCGCGGCAATATCGTCGGCCGTCACCGCGAGCGGCGGCAGGTCGGGATCGGGGAAATAGCGGTAGTCGTTCGCGTCTTCCTTGCCGCGCATCGGCCGCGTCTGGTGGCGTGCGGGATCGTAGAGGCGCGTTTCCTGGACGATCTTCTCGCCGTTTTCGAGCGCGCGGATCTGACGTTCGATTTCGTATTCGATCGCCTTTTCGACGAAGCGGAAGCTGTTGACGTTCTTGATCTCGGTGCGCGTGCCGAGTTTTTCCGAACTGACTGGGCGCACCGATACGTTCGCATCGCAGCGGAACGAGCCTTCCTGCATATTGCCATCGCAGACGCCGAGCCAGCGCACAAGCGTGTGCACGGTGCGCATGTAAGCGACAGCTTCCGCGGCCGAGTACAGCACGGGCTTGGATACGATTTCGAGCAGCGGCGTACCCGCGCGATTCAAATCGATGCCGGTCGCGCCGTGGAATTCCTCGTGCAGCGACTTGCCCGCGTCTTCTTCGAGATGCGCGCGCTCGATCGCCACCTCGATAGTGCGGCCGTCGTCGAGACGCACGGCGAGCTTGCCCTCGGCGACCACCGGTAGCTCGTACTGGCTGATCTGGTAGCCCTTGGGCAGGTCGGGATAGAAATAATTCTTGCGCGCGAACACGCTGTGCGACGCGATGCGTGCGTCGATCGCGAGGCCGAAGCGGATCGCCTTGTCGAGCGCGGCGCGGTTCGGCACCGGCAGCGTGCCGGGCAACGCGATATCGACGGGGCCGGTGTGCGTGTTCGGCTCCGCGCCGTACGCGGTCGACGCGCCCGAGAACAGCTTCGACTGCGTCGACAACTGCGCGTGGATTTCGAGGCCGATGACCGGCTGCCAGGCGCCGTAATTGCTCATGCCACGCCCTCCGGCTTGTGCGCATGCCAGTCGCTGGCAAGCTGGAACTGGTGCGCGGCATTGAGCAGACGCGCTTCCTCGAACGCGGGCGCGATCAACTGCAGGCCGACGGGCAGCTTCTCGCTGAAACCCGCGGGCAGCGAGATCGCCGGCAGTCCGGCGAGGTTGACCGCGACGGTGTTGACATCTTCGGCATACATCGCGAGCGGGTCGGAATTCTTTTCGCCGAGCTTGAACGCAACGGTCGGCGTGGTCGGCCCGGCGATCAGGTCGACTGTCTTGAACGCTTCGGCGAAATCATTCGCGATCAAACGGCGCACGCGCTGCGCGCGCAGGTAGTAGGCATCGTAATAGCCGGCCGACAGCGCATAAGTGCCGACCAGAATGCGGCGCTTCACTTCCGCGCCGAAACCTTCGGCGCGCGTGCGCGTGTACAGATCTTCGAGCGACTTCGGTTCTTTCGCCGCGTAACCGTAGCGCACGCCGTCGTAGCGCGCGAGATTGCTCGATGCTTCGGCCGGCGCGATCACGTAGTAGGCAGGAATCGCGAGCGCGGCATTCGGCAGCGACACGTCGACGAGCGTGGCGCCGAGCTTTTCGTATTGCTTGAGCGCGGCCTGCACGGCCGCGCCGACGCCCGCATCGATGCCGGCGCCGAAGTATTCGCGCGCGACGCCGATGCGTAGACCTTGCAGCGGCTTCGCCAATGCAGCGAGGTAATCGTCCACCGCGCGATCGGCACTCGTCGCGTCACGGCCGTCGTGACCGGCCATCGCGGCGAGCACCTGCGCGCAGTCTTCGGCACTGCGCGCGAGCACGCTCGCGGTGTCTAGGCTGGACGCGAATGCGATCATGCCGAAGCGCGAGACGCGGCCGTAAGTCGGTTTCAGACCGGTAATGCCGCAGAACGCGGCCGGCTGGCGAATTGATCCGCCGGTGTCGGTGCCGGTCGCGAACGGCACGATGCCGGCGGCGACCAGCGCCGCGGAGCCGCCCGACGAGCCGCCCGGCACGCGCGCGGTGTCCCATGGATTTTTCACCGGACCGTAGAACGAATTCTCGTTCGACGAGCCCATCGCGAACTCGTCCATGTTCGCCTTGCCGATCGCCACGGCCTGCGCAGCGGCAAGCTTGTCGACGACGGTGGCGTCATACGGCGGCACGAAGTTGTCGAGCATGCGCGAGGCGCAGGTCGTGCGCAGCCCGTTCGTGCAGAAGATGTCCTTGTGCGCAAACGGAATGCCGGCCAGCGCGGACGCGGGACTCTTCTTCAGCGCGGTATCCGCGCGTTCGGCGGCGGCGAGCGCGCCGGTTTCGTCGAGCGTGATCAATGCATTCAGGTCGGCGCGATTTTTCGCCGCGGCGAGCGCCTGCCGGGTCAATTCGGTTGCCGACGTTTTCCGCTCACGCAGTGCCTGCGCGAGTTGCGTGATCGAGAGACTCATTGCCGCTTATTCGAGAACTTTGGGAACTAGGTACAAACCGCCGCGCGCATCGGGCGCGAGCGCGAGAAACGCGTCGGCAAGGTCGGGTTCGGTCACCGCGTCGGGCCGCCAGGCCAGCGTCTGCTCGTGCGGATGCGCGAGCGGCGCCACGCCGTCGATCTGCGCCGCGCCGAGCTGGTCGGCGAGGTCGAGCACGCGACTCAGCTCGCCGGCGATCGGCGCGAGTTCGTTCTCGCCGACGGCGAGCCGGGCAAGGCGGGCGATATGGCGCACGGTGGCGGCGTCGATGGACATGCGGAAAACCCGAGGTAGAACTGCGACGATAACATATCAGCTAGCGCCTTCGGCGCCGCGGATTTTCAGGCCGGCGGTGATACCCCGGCCGCCGGCCGCGCGAGTCGGGCCTGGATATCCTCGAGCCGGTGCCCGCGTGTCTCGATGCCCCGCCGCAACAGCATCGCACCCGAAAATCCCAGCGGTACCGCGATCAACATGGCCGAGAGCATGAAATGCTCGAAGAATCCGGCGACGCCGAGGCCGGCGCCGAGGATGCCGCCGAATTTCGAGCTCGCCGCGATAAGGCCTGCGCCGGTGCCGCGATACTGCACGGGATAGATTTCCGCGGCGTAGGGAATCAGCATCGCGATCACGCCGCTCGTGCTGATCAGCAGCGCCACGGTCGCCGCCGTGACCGCGGCCGCCGAGCGCACTTCGAACGTGGCGAGCAGGCAAAACATCAGCAGCGCGAGCGCCGACAGCGAGATGAACAACACCAGCGTCTTGATCGCGCTCCAGCGGTGGTAGAGCCAGACGACGAGGCCGATGCCCGGCAGTGCGAGTACGGCTGAGCCGGCGAGCAGCGCGCTCGTCGCTTTTGCCTCGATGCCGAGCTTGACCAGGTTGGTCGGCAGCCAGAGGATGAAGCCGAAATTGGCCAGGCCCCAGCCAAGGCCGCAGACGACCAAACCCCAACTGATGCCAGCCAAGCGGCCACGCAGCAGTGCGCGCAGGCCGCCGCTGTCGATCGGCGCATCGATTTCCGGTGCGCCGGGCGTGGCGTCGGCGTCCAACTCGATCGCGGCACGCGCCTCGGCGGGCGTGTGCGCGCCGGAGAACTTGAGCAGCACGGCGCGCGCTTCGTTCTCGAGCCCCTGGCTGGCGAGAAAGCGCGGCGATTCGGGAATCCAGCGATTGAGCAGCAGGATGATCGCGCCGGTCGGCAGGTTGAGCAGCCACAGCGAGCGCCAGCTGAACACCGGTTCGAGCAGCGTGGCCGCGCCGGCCGCGGCAAGATAGCCCGCCGAAGTTCCGACGCCGCCGAGCGCGACGAGCAGCCAGCCGCGGTGCGCGGCCGGGATCGCTTCGGCCATCAGCGTGAACGCGACCG
>Ga0207647_10000214_pt1 | contig 47271 bp, 51 predicted proteins | sample KBSCornC2_FD_184295 | JGI IMG/M metagenome (GOLD analysis project Ga0207647, IMG submission 184295) | Corn rhizosphere microbial communities from Kellogg Biological Station, Michigan, USA - C2 (SPAdes) (version 2) | ecosystem: Host-associated > Plants > Roots > Rhizosphere ... | reverse complement strand
GCAGCAACGGCCTGCCGGACAGCTTCGCGTCAGCGCGCCCATCACGCTGACGCTGCTGACGATCTCGCCATCGCTCCCGCGATTTTTGGCGCGTCACCCCGGCCTGTCGCTCGATCTTCACTTGGACGACCGGCGCGTCGATCTGATCCGCGACGGCTACGATTGTGCGCTGCGCGGCAGCGACAGACTGGAGGATTCCCGGCTCGTGGCGCGCAAGCTGATGGTTCTCAAGCATGTGCTGTGTGCTGCGCCGTCTTATTTCGAGCGCTGCGGCATGCCCAAGGATCCACTTGATCTCGCCGACCATAGCTGTGTGCAGTTCACGTTGTCGGATCACTCCGCCGCCTGGGCGTTTCGCCAGGATGGACGGACGGTGACGGTGCCTGTGACGAGCCGCTATAAGGTTTCCTCGAGCCTTGCTGTACGCGACGCGCTGCTCGCGGGGTTCGGCTTGAGCCTCATTCCGGAACTCTACGTGCGCAATCACTTGGCCGAGGGCTTGCTGCTGCCGGCACTCACCGAGTGGGAAAGCGACGAAACCACGATTTATGCCGTCTATCCGTCGCGGCTCTTCCTGCCGGCGAAGATGAAGGTGTTTCTCGATTTTTTGGCGACGGAACTGGGCGAGAGTGACACGGCCTCCCCTGAGGGTGGGATGTTACCGAATGCCAAAATCGTCGGTCCGATATCGACTTCAGGTCTTCCCAGGTAGGGTTTCCCATTAAAACACTGTCGCCCTACGCGATCCGTTTGAACAGCGTCGGATAGTCTTCAACGAGCCAATTGGTATCGATCGTCAACTCTGCCTCGAATTGCCGCAACGGGCCCTCGTACAGATAGCGCCGCCGCGGTTCGATGCACGTGTACGCCTGATCGGCAGGCTCGATCGTCAACGCCGGCAGCGCCAGATAGGCTACGCGGATTTCGCGCCGCTCGCCCTGCATCAGCCCGAGGCGGCGGATTGGCAGCGTATTCGTGAATGGCGTGGCCGAAATGTCGATGTCGATGCAGCCATCGAGTGCCGCCAGCGGCCTGCCGTCGATGTCATACCAATGGCCATTGCCGTCAGCCGATACCACCAGCGTGCGCCCATCGGTAAGCGCGACCAGCACGCGCCGCACCGTCCAGTCGGGGGCCATCTCAACCCGGTAGTGCGCTCCATACGGCGAGCCAAAGCGGGTATCGACGACCACCGCCTCGCCGATCACGCGATCCGGCCATTCGTTCAACACCAGGTGCTCGACGCCCACGCCGTCTTCCGCGGCCCACTGCGCAACGCATGTCATCTGTGTTCCCTCTGCGGGCTCGATTAGCGCCCTTGACCGCGGAAAATAGTTTCCAGCAAGGCGCCCAACATGCTCAACGATGCAGCAGCATCGGCGCATAGGTCTTCACGAAGAACGCCAGCGTGATGCAAGACGTTGCCAGTAGCGTGCCGGCACGAATGACTGCCGGCGAGGCGCGCCGGCCAAGGTGCGCGCCACCGTATCCCCCCAGGATTGCGCCGGCCAGCATGGCCAGCGTCTCGGGCCAGCGCACCGCTTGCGCGCCGATGAACGCCAGCACTGCAACAAGATTCGCCGCGCTGACCAGCAGCGTACGTGGAGCATTGAGGTGCTTGATATCGCGATTGTCGAGCAGCCCCCATATGGCGACCATCATGATCCCCACCGCGCCCCCAAAGTAGCCTCCATATCCGCCGAGCGCGAACTGGATGGCCAGTACCGCGCCTGCGCGAATGCGCCAGCGAGCACGCAGCGCAGCGCCGATCCGCCGTCCGAACGAAAGCGCAACGCACGCGATCAGCAGCAGCCAGGGCAACACGAAAGCGAATGCTGCGGACGAGGTGTGCAGCAGCAGGATTGCTCCGACCAGGCCACCGCACAGCGTCGCAACCAGCAACGCGCGCAACGGCACCGACCCGACCGGACCCAAGCCGTCGCGATACGCCCACGCGCTGGCGAGGCCGCCGGGAAACAGCGCAACCGTACTGGAGGTATTCGCATAAACCGGTGGCACACCCGCCGCGATCAACGCAGGCAGGCTGACAAACGAGCCGCCTCCGGCTAGTGCATTCATTGCACCCGCGACCAATCCGGCAAGAAAAATCAGAAAAATCAGAAAAATTGACTCCATGGCGGGAATGCTAGGCACTTGACCCTCTATCCGCAATCTGGCATTTCCAGTGCTAGACTTCGGAAAAAACGAAAGCAGATAAAGGACCCCTATCGTGCGCTTCGACCTGACCGATATGCGGCTATTCCTGACTGTCGTGGAATGCGGCAGCCTGACGCAAGGTGCGCGGGAACTGCACCTGGCGCTGGCGTCGGTCAGTGAGCGCATCGCTGGCATGGAGTCGGCGCTTGGCGCACCGTTGCTCGAGCGCAACCGTCGCGGCGTGCGCGCAACCGCGGCCGGCGAGGCCTTGATCCGGCATGCGCGTTCGATCCTCGGCCAAGTCGAACAGATGCGCGGGGAGTTGCGTACCTACGCAACGGGACTGAAAGGACGCATTCGGCTGCTGTCCAACACCGCCGCGCTGGCGGCATTCCTGCCGCCCCGGCTATGTCAGTTCCTGGCGGCGCATCCCGACCTTGCCGTCGATCTCGAAGAACGGCCTAGTTCCGAGATCGTACAGGCGCTGGTGGACCGGCGCGCGGACCTTGGCATCGTGGCCGACACTACCGACCTCGCGAACCTGCAGACGCATCTGGTTGCAGAGGACGAACTCGTAGTAGTGGCCAGCCGCGCGCATCGCGTGGCGACGCAAGCGTCCGTTGGATTCACGGAAGTTCTTGGCGAACCGATTGTCGGCATGGCGGATACCGCGCTCGAAACATACCTTGCGGAACGCGCGTCGCGTCTTGGTCGTCAGCTCTACTACCGCGTCCAGTTGCGCAGCGTCGAGCATGTGGCGATGTTGGTCGAGGCAGGCGTCGGCGTATCGATCCTATCCAAGGTATTGGCGAGCACGCTGCGTCGGGACCTTGCCATCCTGCCACTGTCGGAGGCATGGGCTGCACGGCGGCTTTACCTTTGCGCGCGCGACTTTCTCGCGCTGGCGCCGCATGCCGATCTGCTCGCGCGGCAGTTGAAGGCAGGCGCGCCATAGCCTTTGCGCTGACAGAGCCCTCGTTGGTTGCCCTACCGGGCCGACGCCGGCTCCGCTAGCAGGTCCTTGCAGTGAACGAGCGCATTGCGAACGGCCGCTCCGCCCGCATAGAACATCAATTGCAGAATCGCTTCGATCACCTGCTCGCGCGTCGCGCCAGCTGCGAGTGCGGCGTGGACGTGCGCGCGCAACTGCGTAACGGGGTGCCCGAGCGTCACGCAAGACGAGATGACGACGAGCTCGCGCGTCACGAGATCGAGGCCCGGCCGCGCCATGACGCCGCCGAGCGCCCATTCGATCGACATATCGACAAAGTCGGGGCACAGCCCTTCCATGTCGGCCCTCAAAGCGTCGGCAGCACCGCTGCCATGCAGTTGCTGGAGCAATGCCGCGCCGCGTTCGCGAAGCGTGGGTTGCGATAGCATGACGAATTCTCCTGTATTGGTCTGCGAGGTCGCACCGGTTTCGATTCGGGCGATCAATGGCATTGTTGCGACGCAGCCAGCCGGGAAAAAGATGAAACTGCTTCGAACATAACGAAAGGACGCTTCGCAATTGGATCGACTGGAAAGCATGGCGATTTTCGTGCGGGTCGTGGAACGGGGCAGTTTCTCGGCCGCAGCAGAGGAATTCCGACTGACGGGAACCATGGTGGGCCATCACGTCCGAGCACTCGAAGCGCGGCTGGGCGGGCGCTTGTTGAACCGCACGACGCGCCGTCAGAGCCTGACTGAGCTCGGCGCCGAATACTATGAACGTTGCCGGCGCATCCTGACGGACGTTCGCGATGCGGAATCGCTCGGCGTCGAACTGCGAGGCGAAGCACGCGGACGGCTACGCGTGGTGGCGCCGGTATCGTTCGGTGTCCATGCGCTGGCGCCCGCGTGCATCGATTATCGCGAAGCGCATCCGGCCGTCGACATCGACTTCGTATTGAGCGATCGCGCAGTCGATCTCGTCGACGAAGGCTTCGATGTCGCGGTGCGGGTGGGCGAATTACCCGATTCCTCGCTCGTTGCACGACGATTGCGCCCATATCGCTCAGTCGTGTGCGCCGCGCCTGCCTATCTGGAGCGGCACGGGACGCCTTCCGTGCCGGCGGATCTGACGGCCCATCGATGTCTGGGCTTTGCGCATCCGGTGGCGGGCCGCCGCTGGCGCTTGGCGGGACCCGACGGGGAAGTTGTCGTGCCCGTTTCGCTCGTGCTGACGGCCAACAACGGCGAAGCACTGAAAATGGCGGCGCTCGGCGGGCTCGGCATCATCATGCAGCCCGAGGTTCTCCTCGCCGACGATTTGCACGCTGGCCGACTCGTACGGATATTGCCCGACTACGCGCCTGCGTCGCGGTCGATGCACCTGCTGTTCGCGGCGGACCGGCGGCCGCCGGCGAAGATTCGTACGTTTGTCGACTTCTTGATCGAACGGTTTGGAGACGTTACTTCAGGTAAATGAGGACTGATCCTTCCAATATTTCGGGCGCGCCCACGCCCGTGTTTGCGGCGTTTTTCGCGATCCAGTCCTTCGCTTTTTGCACGCTTTCATCGGTGCCTGCCTTGTCTTGGCAAACGGTTACCGAGAATCCGCCATCTCCACTGCGTGCTAGGGTGTAGCTGACAAAGCCCTTGACCGAACGCATCAGCTCCTCCACCTCAGTCGTTCGTTTCTCGAGCAGATCGTATAACTCCTTTGCACCCTTTCCGGAAAATTTCCTTATAACAGTTTGCATGATCGATGCTCCTTGACGGACCAACGAGACGAGCAAGCCGCACAAACAATGCGTGCGTCCCCTCACTGCTCCCTCCGACAGCGTGCAGTGCGCGCAACTGATGGAGAAGGTCGCGCGGTCTGATATCCGCGACCCGTTAGCAGTGTAGTAACTGTGCCGTCGTAGTAAACCTCGCAAGGGGCGAAAAATCTAGGCGCTTTCAGCCAACGTGCGCCACTGGCCGATGGCACTTCGATCGGCTACTTGGGCATTCTTCCTGCAATGCAAAGACCTCGCAAATATGCTGCCGGATCAAGTCGGCAGGTGCGGGAGAGGAGCCCCTGTGCTTCCAATCGCTGAGGGGTACGGAGACGCACGCCTTCCGGCGCGCGTCATCTCACCCCTATTAGCAGCCGTATCCCCAGCGGTTGCAGTTCGGGCCCGGGTCGCTATACCCACCGCGCACGCCTTGGATTTCCTCGGCGGTCAGCGTCCGCAGCGACGACGAGCGACCTTCACGAAGCGTCATCGGCGTGCGGATCTTTTCGCGCGTGAGCGATTCAGCTGCCTGGCGCTCGACCTGGTTCTTTTCATTCATGGTGAATATCCTCGTAAATCCCGCAATTAAAGGCTTCAGTGCCTTCGATCGTGCGGGTTTCGATCGAAGTCATACAATCGCGATGCCGTGTGCCTCCACATCGGGGCGTTCCCAGAAATTGAACGACTCCAGATGCGCGAACATATCGGGCGGCAAGACCGTCTCACGCGGCTCGAACGACACGCCGCGCCGCACCTGATGCAGCCCCGGCGTATTCACGGCGAGATCGAAGCTCTCAGCGTCGTATTGAACGTTTGCCGTGTCGTGTTCGAAAGGCACTTCATCAAGATGCGCATAAATGCGAGCGAGCACCCGGGTGGGCTCGCGGCACAACGTTTCGTAGCGCACCAACAGCACGCGTCCGGCTTCGGCGCCATAGCAAGCCTGCTTCAGTGCATCGAGCGCGTAGCCCACCATGCCGTTGCTCGCGCAAAGCGCCTCGACGCGCTCGTACACCGTCACGTCCGCCCGGTTGCCGAACAATGCGGACAATCGATGGGGATGCTTGCGCGCGAGCCGCTCGAGGCTGTCGACCACCCAGCCGACATTCCGAACGCAGCAAATCGCCCGTGTCGCCGGAAACAGATCGACCAATCCCGGCAGCATGCAGCTCCATGAGCGATGCGTATCGATCACAACGGGCCGTCCGTCCGCATCGCCGTAGTAGGCATCGAAAACCGCCCGCAACAGCCGTCGCCGTCGTGCCGTATCAAAATGACGGTGCATCTCGACCGATGCATTCATCGCCTGTAACTGCGCAATGTAGAGCTGGGCGACGGGGCTCGTCATATCCGCGTGGATACGAGGATTCTGTCGAAGCAGCGCCGCCAGCAGCGTCGATCCCGAGCGCGGCAATCCCGACAGGACGTGATAGGTCATCAAGCGGTCTCCCTATGAGCGTGGTGGGTGCCGACCGCGCCGGCATCCTGGCCCCGGTGTGCCTCGTCATCGTCGACAAGATCTACGCGGCCGTGCTCGAGCCGGAACACGCGCTCGGCCGACGCAATCGTCTGGGGCCGATGGGCAATGACGATGCGAGTCAGTTGCATCGCGCGCACGGCCGCATTGATGGCGGTTTCATTCGCGGTATCCAGATGGCTCGTGGCTTCGTCGAGCAGCAACAGGCGGGGTTGCTTGTAGAGCGCACGCGCCAGCAGCAGGCGCTGCTTCTGGCCTCCCGACAGCAAACATCCGCCCGCGCCCACGAGGCTGTCGTAACCCATCGGCATGCGATCGATTTCCGCATGGAGCCCGGCGAGCGCGGCACAGGCTTCGATGCGCGCGATATCGACGTCCGCGGCAAAGAAGCTGATGTTCTCGGCAATCGTGCCGCCGAACACGGTGTCGTCCTGCATCACGGTACCGACGAGACGACGAAAAGGTGTCAATCCGATCTCGTCGATACGCCGGCCGCCAAACAGCACTTCTCCCTCCACGGGGTCGAGCAGCCCTAACAGGATTTTTGCCAGCGTCGATTTACCGCCCCCGGATGGGCCGGTAATGGCGACGCTTTCGCCGGGCTCGATGCGCAGATCGACGCGCTTCAATACCCATGGCTCGGACGGCGCATATCGGAAACTGACGCCGCGCAGCTCGACGCTCGCCTCCAGACGATCGTGGTCGATCGGCGACAAGCAGCCCGCCACTGCTTCGTTGGGTTCGGGCGCGTGATCGGTAATGTCGGTTACCCGTTCCACGTGCACGGCAAGCATTCTCAAATCGATGACGCAATCGATCAGCCCGGCAACACGGGTTGAGAATTGCTCCCGGTAGGCGACAAGCGCGAACAGCATCCCCACCGTCAAGCGGCTATCGATGACTGCGAGCGCGCCGATCCAGACGGCCGCAATGCGCTCCAGCCCGAACAGCAATGTGCTGATCGCGCGTTGAACGGCGACAATGCGTTCACCGCGCAGACCGGCGTTGAACTGACTGACCAGCAGATTCAGCCAATGCATTGTCCGCAGCGGCACTTGGCCATACAGACGCACGGTCTGAATGCCGCGTAGCGTTTCGAGAAAATGATTGTTCTGCTTGCTGCCGAACGCGATCTCTTCCGCCTTGACGTCGCGCATTGCACGAAACGACAGCCATCGGGAGGCGAGGTACAGCGACGCGGCACCGACCGATACGACGCTGACGGCAGTGCTATACGACAGCATCATGGCCAGCGTGCCGACGACCATGACGCCATCGACGATCGTTTGCGCAAATCGCGTACTCAGCATGTGCTGGATCTGCTCGACCGATCCGAAGTTCGACTGAACGGCGCCCGGGTGACGCCGTTCGAACCACGCGAGCGGGAGCCGAATCAAATGCGAAAAGACGTTCGATAGCCAGCGGAAATTCAGGTGTGCGCTGATCGCGGCGACTAGCCACCCACGAACCGCGGAGATCGCCGCCTGCACGACGACCAGCAGCGCGAATCCTATCGACAGCACGGCCAGCGTACGCGCGTGAGACGACGACACGAGCCCCCGGTCGATTGCCCATCGCAGGTGAAACGGCATGGCAATGGACAACGCCTCGAGCGCGAATGCCGATAGCAAAATCCAGCTAAGTTCGGATTTCGCATCGAGACAATATTTGGCGATCGGCGCGAAGCGCGAGAGATCTCGTTTTTCGCTGTGGCGCACGAATTCGCTCGATGGCCACAATTCCAGCGCCACGCCGGTGAAATGCCCATCGAATTCGCGCCACGAAATTCGCCGCAAGCCCGCAGCCGGGTCGTGTATCGTGACGCCGCTTCGGCTCAGCGACTTAAGCACGACAAAATGATTCATGTTCCAGTGCAGAATACACGGCAGCCGCAGCTCGCTGAGATCTTCGATCTCGACGCGTAACGCTCGCGACGACAACGCCAAAGCGGAGGCAATATCGATGAGATCCGCAAGCGTTGCACCTTTACTGGACAACACAATTTGTTGTCTGGCTTCGCGCATCGAAATCGGTTTTCCGTGGAAGGCGGCCATCATGGCCACGCACGCGAGACCGCATTCGGTCAACTCGGCCTGGAGCAAAACGGGAAGTTTCCCGCGCAGCCCGATCATCGCGTTTGCGCCATGTACGCAAAGATCGTCACGGCGGCCACGAGCGAGCCTGCCAGTGCCCACGACGCCCACGCAGGCCATGCCCGGCGGATCAGAACCGTGCCGGCCATTGTGCGTTGCCGGTAATTCAGTGCAGCTGTCCGAAAGATCCGGTTTTGCGCCATAAGAAAACCATTTTTAGATGCTTCATCTCAATGAGAAAGCTGCGGGCGTGCCGCATCGATTTACATTGAAAGCCGGTCGATCGGCGAACGTTTATAGTCTCGCATAGTTATTGATAGTCAAATGCGAAGAATTCATTGAATTTCGTGTCAGATAATCCTTATTGATTCGCTGGTGCGTAATTGAATTCGCACTGCTCCGTTGACACCGCACAGGCGCTGTCAACTCGATAGTTAAAGCCGCTTCGCGATGATGAGAGTTTTTGAGAATAAGTAGGATATTTCTTGTTTTACGTCATTCGCTTCTGATGGATTCGAGGCTGCGCATTTACTTCATGCAGCACTGGTTCAATCTGTCCGATCCGGGCATGGAAGACGCGCTGTATGCCGTGCCCTGCAAAGCGAGCCCGCAGTACAAGCTGACCGAAGCGAACAAGCGGTTCAATCGAAAGATGTCGTCGATTCGCAGCCGCGTGGAGCAGGTGTTTCGCGGAGCGCCTCTTGCTGATGCCGAGATAACTACGAGAGCTTCAACGCGGCGCCGACAAAGGCTTGGTGTTTCTTGAAGCGCAGCACGACCGAAGAGCCAAGCAGTACACCGTCCCCGGCGCGCGCATACGCGCGATCGGCCGACTTTACATGCTCTGAACACTTGCTCGCTTATTAGACCTCTGGCGAGCAAGGGCTTGCTTGAGCGTCGCACACACTGCTATAGCGAGTCCGATTCCGCCTGCACTGACAAACGTGATTTCAAGCCCCAAGTGCTGAGCCACCCACGACCCTATGATGGGTCCGACGACTAAGGCAGCAAGTTGCATGCTTCGGGCCGATGCCGACACGACGCCAAGCGAGTCCGGCGGTGGTTCTTTCTGTAGAGCGATAGCGTAAGCCATCACTCCGCCTCCGTAACAAAATCCGTTGATGCACCAAAGCAGGCACAGCACTCCCAAGCTCAATTTGGTGACGGTGAGCGCAAGAACCCCCGCCACAAGAACGGTTGCACTGAATCCTACGAGAAACCAAGTCATCGATTTAGACTCGCTGACATGCGTCAGTATGTTTTTAAGAAAGACTCCGCAACCTATCGCCCCAAGAGCTGTGCAACTGACGATCGAGCCGAACGAACTGGCTGGCTGGCCATGATCCCGAAGTAGTACAACCACGAGCGAATCGTAGAGACCTAAAATCGCCGAGAAAGTGACCACGAGCCCAAGGGCGGACGCCAGTGCAGGGCGCTCCACGATCAGTCGCCAAAACAATGCGAAATCGGGGTAGCGCGGCCGGTGAGACTCGTTCGAATGTCGCCATCCGACGGCACCAGCCACACCGATAGCGCACCCCATGGAAAAAACGGCAAGTATCGCGGTCAACGCAAAGCCGCCCTGCGAATGAAGCGCAAAAGAGAGCGCAGCCCCCAGCAGAGGCGACAGAATCTTCGTACATTGATCGACTATCGAAGTGAGCGCCACCGTGGAAACGATTTGCGCGTCAGACAGCAAGCGCCGAATTACAATTTGTTCCGCCGGAATGGTCCCAAGATTGCTGACGCCCTTTGCAAAAACCCATACCGCAAAGACGCCTTCATTCGGGGCGAACGCAAGTCCCAAAGAGGTTACAAAACGCGCAAATGCGCCGCACAGCAGGACAAGTGCGGGCGACTTCCTATCCGCGAGAGCGCCTATGAACGGCCCTGCCAATAACCCCGGCAATCCATATAGCGCCGCAGTCATCCCCAAAACGCTAGGACTAGCATCAAAATTAAACGAAAGAAGAGAGAATATTATCGTGAAATCCACCCAAATAGAAATCGAATTAAAAGTTCTGCCCAAAAAAAAGACGGATACCCGCGGATCCCGAACAGAGAAATAGTTGCGCTCATGGCATCGGTTTTGCGATTCTGGTAGAGAGCGACAACACGGCCGCGATCTTGCTGATGCGCAGCGCGGGCGGCCCTGCGGCGCTGACCCGGTTCGTTCGCGGCCTCGGCGATACGGTCACGCGCTCGGACCGCTACGAGCCGGACTCGAACCGCTCCGCCGGCGTGCTCGATACCACATCGCCGAAGGCCATCGCCACCACGGCGCAGCGTCTGCTGCTCGGCGATGTCCTAAGCGCCGGAGCGCGCGCGCAACTGGAGCGCGGCATGACCGACTGTAAGCCGGGCCTCAACCGCCTTCGCGCCGTGTTGCCCGTGAGTTGGCAGGCCGCCGACCGGCCTGGAACCAGCGTCGAGAGCGAGACCAACGACTACGCGCTCGTGCGCCCGCCTCGACGCGCGCCGTTAATCGTGGCTGTCTACTACGATGCGCCCGGCGTCGGCCTGGACGCGCGCGAGGCCGTTTTGCGCGAAGCGGGCACGGCGTTCGTGCAGTGGGCCGAATTTCATGGTCCGGTTACGGGTAGCACCCGCTAGGCTGCGTGACGTCGGTATAGGGCCAGCGACGCGCGATGGCGATGAGGCGTGCTTCCAGGTCGGTTGACGTTCGCGACAGAGTCCCCGAAATGCTCTGACAGCACATAGAGCTTCATGTCGTAGCTGCTTACCGATTATGATTGGCGTATTCGGCCCATGCTGACGTGATCATGGCCACCGCATTTTCGCCCGACTCCTATCCCGGCACGTCTTTGATAAACATCAGCAATTTGTCGGCGAACGTTTCCCGCGAGAGGTTGCTTCCAAAGACTTCGCGGATCGAGGCAGCCAAGTCGCGAATCTGCTCGATGGTCAGCGGCGGAAAATTGTCGGGGTGTCGGATGTCGTCCATGCGGCGACTATCCATCGCCACATCGACAACGCTAGCTCATCCGCCTGTCGCCTTCACGAAGGCGTGAGATCCGCTATCTGACGATGGCGGCATTTCACGCGTAGCTCCCCGGCGTTGTGAATCGCAGCGCCAAATGTGGCTGCAGTATCCCCGCAGCGGCCCCATTCATCAGATGGATCGACCGTCGCCTCAGCTTTTTGATACGATCCAGCCTACGAACAGGCGACGTCTCGTCCGCTGTCCGTAGGCTTGTATCCGAGCCTAGACAAATACAAACGTGAGGGCCGCATGAACAACACGTATAACTACGGATCCCACAAAGATCTGGAGCCGACCGAGCTTTTCTTATTCATCGCTGTTGAGCAGACCTGCGAGCAGCTCGGGATCGATGACGTGGAATACGTCATCCTGATTTTTTCCGGTCTGCCGATTTTGCCAACCCGGGCCAAGCCATTAGGAGCAACGAAGGGAACGTCTATCGCCTCTGTTATGTCTCGTTCGCTGTTCCGCTACGAGCTGAAAAAGAAGGTCTTGCCGACCTTCACGCTGAACAGCATAAAGCGGCTTCGTTGGATTTTGACTCACAAGCTCAGCACGTTTGTCGGTCGAACGCTGCCGGGCGTCGGTTGGGTTCTCTTGGCAAACGATGTTGCCCAGATCGGATATCACACCGTCATTCAATACAACCGCATCGTTTCGCCTGATGATAGGGTGTTTTAATGGCAAACCATACCTGGGAAGACCTCGAATCGTTTGTCAGAAAGGAAGCGTGCGTATCACCGAAGAAGGCCATAACGCCCGAATCGACGATCGAAACCGATTTGGGGCAACAGGGCGACGATGCTGACGAGTTCATGCAGCACTTCTTCGATGCGTTCCATTTGGATAGGGGCGACTACGATTTTCATCGCTACTTTCTTATGGAAGGCGAAGGGATTCTATATCACGTGATGATGAAGCTACTGAGAAAGCCGCACTCGCTTAAGCGAGAAACGCTGACCGTCGGCATGCTTCATCAAGCACTGATCGATGGCAGATGGGACTCAAAAGCGCTGTCTCAACGGCAGCTTCACGGAGGCACCTAGAATTCAGCCGGCCCCGCGGTGCTCACCGACGCGCCGTTGCGACGACCACTTACGACCGCCCCGAAGGGGCCATTTGTCTGCCGCGCGGCGAATGCCGCGATGTCGATCCTCACCGGACATTCGCGAACGCGTCGTAACGCACATGAACCGCCCCGTTGATGGCCCTCGATTCGGGATCTTGCCCAAGCGATCTCATGTTCCACTCGCCACAGTTCCGCGGAACGACCGTGTCCGGCGGGGTTAAAGCAGCGCTCTCCTGATGCCGATAATGCGTAATAAAACAAGAAGCACGGCTGCACGAACGCCTCGTCCGGCAGCCTCACGTTGACGAAGCCGGGAGAAACGCGGTGCAAACAACTTATGAACTCAGCGTTGGCGATCACATTTACGTGCCCCGCCGGGGCTACAACGGTCGCGAGCACGAGACGTCAATGACTGGCTTCCGAAGCGCTTCGGACGCCCGTTGACCCACCAATCGCCAAACTCAATTCAATAAGTCGACCCTGTTCCAACTGGGATTTAAAACCTTGAAAGCGGCGTAAGGTTTAGGCCCGAGCCATAGAACCGGCGGCGAGCCGCTTGCGCCAGGCAATCCAGCCGACAACAATCGATAGCGTCGCCACGATAAGCGGCGCAACGCCATGTCCGTATTCGCCGTGTACTGTGACTGTTGACAGCGCAGCCAACATCACGGTGCAACCGAGCGCCGAGCCCCACAGTCGCGTCCGCGCTCGCGCCAGCAGTACTGCGGTCGTGAGCTCCACGGCACCTGTCACGAAATGGAACCAGTGCGGATATCCCCACCTCAGGTATTCCTCAAAGATGGATCGCGGGGCCACGATGTTACTGAGCGAGCCCACGACGAAAAAAGCGGCGAGCACCGAAGGCAATACCCGGCGCCAGGAAATCTTGGACATTCGTTCCACCTGTTCGGATGAGGGCGGTGTCGAGGACAGATGTGCCCACCTGATCCACGAGCCGGCTGATTTCGGCTGTTTACGCCGCAGTGGCCTTGTGGGCCGCCATAAATGCATCGCGAGGGGACGTCGTGCCCGCGACGTGCTCCGTACCCGCGACGCCGAGGTCCATCCAGCCCGCGTTGATGGCATCGAACATCGCTTCGGCCGGCCCGGTCTGGCCCTTCGGGATGCCGAACTGTTCGAACGCTGCTGGCCACTCGGCCCGCGGGATAGCAAAGGCCTTGACGTCGCGCTGCAAGACTTCGCCCAGTTGGGCTGCGACTTCATCCGCGCTGACCATCGAGCCAAGCTCGACCACGCGATGCCCGGACCACGCCGGCCCGGTCAGCAGCATTGCCACCTCAGCGCCGACATCGTCGGCCGCGACCATGGTCGACTTCCGACTGGTCGGGTCGTAGTAGACCGGTAGCGTCCCGCCCTGGGCGACCTGCAAGCCGTAAAGGAAGTTTTCGAAAAACCCGCCGGCTCGCACATAGGTGATCGGCAATGTCAGATGGCGCAGTCCTTGTTCCAGAAGCGAGAGGGCCGTGATCATTCCCAACTCGCTGGTTCTGTTCGCACCCATCGACGACAGCACGACCACCCGCGGCGGTGCTGCCCGGGTCAGCGCCTCGACATAGTTTGCGATTACGCTCTTTGCTTCCCTGAAATCAGACGAGGGCGTCCAGACAGGCGGCAGCATGACGAACGCGCCTTCGACCCCTTCGAGCGCCCTCTCTACGGCAGCCGCATCATTCCAGTCGCCTTCGACCAGGTCCACACCTTGGTCCGCCCAGTTCGTCGCCTTCTCGCGGTTGCGAACCATCGCGCGTGCTTTCTTACCCTGCGCCAGCAGATGTTGGCCCGTGGCGCCGCCTACACGTCCCGTAATTCCCATTACCAAAAACATGTGTTTCTCCTGAGATTAGTATTGCCCTCAAATGCCAATATTCCTTCGGCTGCGGCTGGATGCGCTGATATTGCAAATCTTCGGCTTCGACCTGCGACTCCTCCACGCGCCGGCCCAGATGTCCGCCGGCGTCTGGTACCGAAGGCGGGCCGGAACTGGGTTTGACATCCGAACTCCCTGACGAACGGTCTTTGTTTGAGAGCAGGTCTATCATAGAGACCTATGCCCCGCGCCGTAAGGAGGCAGTTTTTTGTTACCAGAAGAGTTCAAGGGAACCCGAATGAGCACTGCCCAGAATGCGATCGAGAGGTTCGGCCGATATCAACGTGAGTTGGGTGACGCCCAGCCCGCGCACTGCGCGGTTCGCGACGTGCTCGACCGCATCGGCGACAAATGGAGCATGCTCATGATCATGGAGCTCGCCACGCGATCGCAGCGCTTCAGCGAGCTTCACCGGGCCATCCCGGACATTTCCAAGCGCATGCTTACCCAGACACTCCGCGATCTGGAACGCGACGGACTCATCACCCGTCATGTTTTTCCCACCAGCCCGCCAAGCGTCGAATATCGTCTGGCCCCGCTAGGCCAATCCCTGTTGGACCCGATGGCGGCCCTCATCGATTGGGCCGATCGTCGTTATCCCGAGATCCATGCCGCGCGGGTGCGCTTTGACGGCGTATCCGGCGATGTCCCGCGCTAGATGCTCAGCCCGATGTGAGGGTGGTGGCGAAAGCCTGAACCGGCCAGTTTATGTCCTGCTTTGCACATGGCGTGGAAGAACGTATCACGCGTTCCGCGCTCGTCGCCTCCGCGGAAGGAGCACCGACTTACTACCCAAAAGACCGCCGTGAATATCGTGTTCAAATATTCACCAACGACCATAGCCCGCCGCACGTGCACGTCGAAAAGACGCGAGGCCCGTCATGCGTGTTCGAGCTGAACTGTCCGCGCGGCCCGCTCAGGTTGCGGACAGTCAACGGGCGCATGTCGGATCGACATAATCGCCCGGCTTGCCGAACTGATCGAGCCCGAAATCGAGCGCCTTTGCAGGGAATGGAGAAACATACATGGCTAACATCACTGCTGCCGAAATTGCCGCCGCACGCAAGCGCGGTGCACAGGAGCCGGCCATCGTATCGGCCCGCTTAATTATTTCGCTCGGGAAAACGCCCGCTCGAGGCGGGCTGTAGGACACAACAGGTTCGGTTACGCAGCAAGTTCGGCAGTCAACTCAGGATGCCGGGTAATCAAGCGCAGCAGGCACAGGACAGCTCCCGAGGGAGCAAAGCGACCTTGCTCCCAATCGCGCAGCGTGGCCACGGGCGTACCGATCCGCTCGGCGAAAGCAGGTTGAGTCATCCCCGCCGCCTCGCGCGCCTGACGCACAAGCATCTGCTCGGGAGTGGTTACGCGACCGACGCGCGCCTTGGCTTCCTCAAGCGCCTGACGCAGATCCGGCAGCGACTCACCGGCGTCGGCCTCAATGGCCTTGGCGATTTTCTCGATGTCCATCACAGCACCTTTCGGATGTCCTTGGGGAGCATGTTCTCGCGCTCGGCCTTGGCATAAACCGCCACGAGCAACACAATCTCCTCATCGGTCAGATTGAAGTAGATTACGCGCGCACCGCCGGACTTGCCGGTACCTGCGCGCTTCCAGCGAACCTTACGAGCGCCGTCGGCGCCAGGAACCACATCCCCTGCATCCGGATTGGCGGCGATCCAGCCGATGAAGTCTAAACGTTCGGCATCTGACCAAATGCGCTCGGCTTGCTTCTGGAAGGTCGGGTTTCAATCACGGTCCGCATAGACGCGCATTATACGGGATTCCCGTACAACATCAAGCTCTGGGACCTCTCGCCGTTTACTAGGCCGCCGGATCGACACTCTTGGCTCGAACCGTACAGTGTTAGCTCACCGTGAGTGGTATGAGCCATCTCAAAATGTGTCCATTACTCACAACAAACGAACCGGCCAGCCCTTCGGCGTCGATCCGATCCACCGAACGGACAATGCCAGCAAGAACGTCTGGAGTGGATACACTTTTCACGCCAGCGACCGCGACACCCCACTCCCCAATCCACCCCAAACCCTGTACAATCATTGGCTCTGCGGGCGTCGTATAATGGCCATTACCCTAGCTTCCCAAGCTAGAGACGTGGGTTCGATTCCCATCGCCCGCTCCAGCATCTCCTCTTCCTGCAAAGACTTCCGCGCAATGTGATCTGCGCCCAGTTCCCGGATTACCCCCCTTTCGTGAATATCGCGATACGCGGTCGAGCCTCGCCCGGAGGGAAGCGGCGGCACCCTGCATCGCCCGCCGCATTGCACCGCCTAATGCAGCAACCCGAACACAGCGACGCCATTCGTCGCACCCACGTACACCCTGCCCAGCGCAATCATCGGCGTGATGAACTTGTTGCCACTACCCCACTGATCGCGCGTACCGGCCTGATTGCTGTTGTAAAGCTCGTTGCCGAGATTGCCCGCGTCGTACGCATGCAGCACGCCGGTGCTGCCGTTTTCCGCGGCCCATACGATGCCGTTCGTCGCGCCGTTGGCTGAGATCGCCGGCGTCGTGCCCGGATAGGGAAAGGTCGTCGGACTCCTCGAAGCTGCGGTCGATGCGAGCAGTGCGTTCGTGATCGGCAAGGCCTTGAGATTGTCGTTGAGCCCGCCGTAGTACACCACACCGTTGTAGTAAGCCGGCGAGCCCCAGATGCCACCGCCCAGCGTGCCAGTCAGCTCCTGCCAGATGTGGTCCCCCGCAGCGTCGAACTTGCCCATCGCATCGCGATCGACGACATAGATCTTGTTGTTCTTGCCCGCAGCGACAGCCAAGTGCTTGACGGTGCCGTCCGCCGCCACCTCGTCGGGCAGCAGCAAGGGGCCGCCTGAACCGAAATCGTCGTCGGCATTCGATTCGGCGACGGTATTCGACATCGCGAAGTAATCGGTGACGGCGAGCGACGCACCCGATAGCTTCATGAAGGTATTGCCGAAATTGCCTCCGCTCGGCATGCCCTGCGCATTGAGCGTCGGATCGAACGTGCCGTTGCCATCGACGACGAAAATCGACGTACCGTCGGAAGCCATCCCCGAGCCCGCCATCCAGACGGATCCGGCGCTTCCGTTCGGCGCGATGTTGAGCACACCCGTTTGCTGCAGCGTACTCGCGCTGTAGGACATGATCCAGCCCGTGTAAGGGCCGTTCATGCAGTGGGAAGTCCATCCGGTGTAAATCTTGTCGCCGACGAGCGTCAGGGCGGCACGTTCGGTATGCAGCGACGGATCGAACCGCATCACGCCGTTCACGCCTTCGCTTCCATTGCCGGGAACGCTCGCGCCGATCTCGTTGGGGCCGCCCAGCACTTCGGTACCCGTCGACAAATCGAGTGCGTGCAGGCGATGGTGGTAACCGCCGCTTGCATCCCTCGTCATTGCGACGGCATAGAGCACGCCGTTCGCGCCGCGATTGCGATCGATCACCGGCGTAGCGGTGATACCGATTTCCGGCGTGAAGTCCTGACACCCGTGATCGTCGCTCGGCGTCTCTCCGTTGCCCACAAGCGAGACATGCCATAGGAGTGCCAACGTGTCGGCGTCGTAGGCGTAGACGCTATCGTGCTCGGTCGCGACGTAGACGACGTTGTGCGCGGCCCCGCCGATCGACTGATTCGTGACGAAGAGAGGTTGAGCATCCACTTTGCCGTCGGCCGGCAGGAAACCCACCTTGCCGAACGTCGCAGCGCGCACGTTGGCCGGCGTCAGCGTCGTCTCGGCCAGCATCTCGCCCGTACGGGCGAGATCATTGTGGTGCATCAGTACGTCGGTGGCGAAGGCCATGCCGCCCGCGCCACCCGGGCTGCCGCTACCCGTTCCGCCGCCCGCGCCGGCTCCGCCGCCGGCCCCGGTTCCACCACCCGCGCCGCCTCCGAGCGCCGCCATCTCGCTGCTACCGGAGCCACCTCCACCGCACGATACGCAGATGCCCGCGGTTAAAAGCCATATTCCCACACGTCTCGCGCGTTGGGCCAGCAGGCGCCGCCTTTCGTCGCGCTCGGGCTGCAGAGCTCGCATGCCAGTCTCCATTCCCGGCGAGCGCCAGACGATCGCAAAGACGTCGGCCGACGCATCGTCAGAGGCTTCGATGGTACGAAGCCGCAAAAAGCGTAGCGCGACATTGCAGCGCATTCCTCCGCCATCGTTTCGGGTTTGCATGCCCCTTTTTTTGCGCCATGCCAGAATTTTTTCATTGACCGGCTGTCGATGCATCGTCACGCATTTCGGGCGACAATCGATGCCCGACTCATTCCCCCCTCTGAATGGCAGTCGATGGAACGGTATTTCATGTCTCGCACCAGCGCCGTCGCGTTGCTCGTCGATGCCCGGCGGGCCATCACGCAGCAGCGCGAAGATAAATTCGCGCACGATGCGTCGCATTACGAGCGGTTGCTCGGCGAGGTCGAACGTTTGTTGCTCGACGTACGCGTTGGGCGCGTGCTCGAATTCGATCTCGAGTTTCCGTCACAGGTCCACGTCATCGTCGCAGACTGACGTCGGCGTCGCGCCGGCCAGCATCGCGCCCTCCCCGCTCTCGTCTACAATCTCGCGCACGTTGCGTCTGCCTCAGGTCGCAACCCGCCTTCCAATCGACCGTTTTAAAGATGACTCACCATTCCGATGATGACGCCGGCGCGCCTGGCGACGCCCCCCGCGCGCGCGCCGCGCACGATGCCGCGAGCGAAACATCCGACCCTGCGACGGTCAAGCCGCACTTGCGGCGCATTCGCAGCTTCGTCACACGCGCCGGCCGCGTCTCCACGGGCCAACGCCGCGCCCTCGACGAGCTCGGGCCCCGCTTCGTCGTGCCCTACACGGCCGAGCCCACCGATTGGAACGCGATATTCGGCCGCGAGGCTCCGCGCGTGCTCGAAATCGGCTTCGGGATGGGCGCGACGACCGCGGAGATCGCGGCACGGCGCCCCGGCGACGATTTCATCGGTGTCGAGGTGCACGAGCCCGGCGTAGGCGCGCTGCTCAAGTTGATCGACGAGCAAGCGCTCACCAATATCCGCATCGTTCAGCACGATGCGGTCGAGGTGATCGAGCATATGCTGACGCCCGCTTCCCTCGATGGCGTCCATATCTTCTTTCCCGATCCGTGGCACAAGGCACGCCACCATAAGCGCCGCTTGATCCAGCCGCCGTTCGTGGCGCAGCTTGCCTCGCGACTCAAGCCGGGTGCCTATTTGCATTGCGCGACGGACTGGCAGAACTACGCGGAACAAATGCTCGAAGTGCTGGGCGCCGAGCCGGCGCTCGACAATACCGCCCAGGACTATGCACCGCGGCCCGAATATCGCCCGGTGACGAAATTCGAGCGCCGCGGGCTGCGCCTCGGGCATGGGGTATGGGATCTCGTTTTCAAAAAGCGCGCCGGTTGACGCGCTGGCGCGTGCATGGCGCTGCGCGGATTCTCAAGCGCGCCAGTCGAGTTCGCCGCTGTAACCGATGACGAGCACGAGCATGCCGAACGCGATGCGGTACCAGGCGAACACGGTGAAATCGTGCGTGGCGAGATAGCGCAGCAGCCAGCGAACGCACACGAATGCGCTGACGAACGCGGCCACGGTCCCGACCGTCAGCACGCTGCCCGTGCCCACGAGCGCGCCGTGGCCATGCTTGACGAGCTCGTAGAGCGTTGCGCCGACGATGATGGGAATGGCGAGAAAAAACGAAAACTCCGTTGCCACGCGCCGTTCGACGCCGAGCAGCATGGCGCCGATGATCGTCGAGCCCGAGCGCGAGACGCCGGGAATCAATGCGCAGCACTGCGCGCAGCCGACTTTGAACGCATCGAGCGGCCGCAATTCGTCGAGCGAGCCGATCGAGGCGCCCGTCTCGCCGCGCGAACGCTCGCGAGCCTGCGCCCATAGAATGACGATTCCGCCCATCACGAGCGCGAACGCAACGGGCACCGGCGCAAACAGGGCCCGCTTGATCTGCGCCTCGAAGAGCATGCCGAGCAAGACGGCGGGTATCGTCGCGATGACGACATTGATGGCGAAGCGCCGCGCACTGGCATCGGTAAAGAGGCCCGCGACGACGGCCGCAATACGCCTCCGATACTCCCAGCACACGGCCAGAATGGCGCCAAACTGGATGACGACGAGAAACGTCTTGGCGCCACTGCCGTTGAAATCGAGCAGCTTACCGGCCAGGATCAAATGGCCGGTGCTCGAGACCGGCAGGAACTCGGTGATGCCCTCGACGACGCCGAGAACCACCGCCTTCGCGATCAGTATCCAATCCATCGAGCCTCCGGATGGCACCGCGCGCCGAGCTATTTCTCGACGATCTGAACGCGTATGCCGTTTGTAAGGATCGTGATTGTACCGGGTTCGAAGGTGGCGCCGGCAAATTGAAGCTCTTCGGGTTTGAACGTGTAGATCGGATAGCCGTCCAGCCACTGTGCGGCGGCGAGCGCGCCCGCGGCTTCGATCTGCTGCCGGTAGGCCCGTGCCTCGCCAGCGACATCGACATGATCGACACTCGGCGAACGCAGCACGACAGCATGCTGCGCGCCGTCGTACTCGAGGCGACTCGAAAGAGTCAGCGCGCCGTCCACCGGGTCTTGCAGGAACGGGCTGGCGACGTGCGCATCGACGGTGATCAGCACGCGGTTCGCGTCCGGCGCGAAGCCGACCACCGGATTCGTCAAAGCCAGATCGAACAACTGCGATACGTCGCGGCGGTACGGAAACTTGCGTGCGACGGCGGCCTGCACCTGCCGCTGCGAGAACGTGTAGTGATCGGGGATGAAAGGAAACGTGCGGCTCGCGCAGGCGGAAAAAGGCGCGGCAAACGCGGCCGCGGCGCCGAGCGTCACAACCGTCCGCACGAATTTTCGTCGGTGCGAACGAACGACATCTGTCATGCAGCTTCTCCGTATCCAGATGATTGGGGGGCCGGCGCATCCGTGGCCGGCCGCGTCAGTTCCTCGAGCCGGGAAAGCCAGGCGAGGGCCTCGTTGCGCGAGGTGCCGCACATCTGCGCTTCCGGCTGCAGCCCCGAGCAGCATGCCGGGCGCTCGGGGCGGCCGAAGATCGCGCAACGATTCTCGTCGTCGAGCTGAACACAGCGTACGCCCGCCGGCTTGCCGTGCGGCATGCCCGGAATCGGGCTCGTGATCGATGGGGCGATGCAGCATGCGCCACAGCCAGGGCGGCACGCGTGCTGCTCGCCGGTTGGCGGCGTCATCGATACATCGGCTGCCACAGCTTGGATCCTCGGTACATGAATGATGAAATCGGGTTCGGCGCAATCGGCATCCCGGCGCAAATATCTCAAGCGGCATTGTGCCTGCGTTCGCGCCCAGATGCCCAAAGCCGCCGCCGCGCGGCCGACCTTGGTACAGTGGATGTTTTGCGGCATTCAGCTCGACGAGAACCGAATCATGCGCGGCACGAAGGCAATCTACGCAGTCGAACGACTCAAGACACGCAGCGGCAATAGCGCCTACGCCGCCCTGAGCCTGCCCGGCGGCGTTTTCCGCCTCGTCGATCGAGCGGGCGGTGCCGAGCGCACCGTCGGCGAGCCGATGCCGCTCGATGCGTTCGTCGCGTTCGTCGATTCGCTCTCCCCCGCCCAGCCGAAAAGACAAAGCAAGCTCGACGCGGCCTTCGACGCCCAGATCAAGCGCAGCCGGCGCTGAGCATCCCGGCCGACGCGCCGCCACGGCCGGCGTGCCCCGCCCGGCGCCGATCGGCGGTTTGGTACAATCCCGCAGTTTCTCTCATTCAAGCTGTCGAACCGCTTTCGTCTCAAGCCCGTCAAGCCGCCATGAACATCGAGCAAGCCCGTTTCAACATGATCGAGCAGCAAATCCGCACCTGGGATGTGTTGGACCAGGATGTGCTGAATCTGCTCTCGATCGTCAAACGCGAAAACTTCGTCCCCGCCGCCTATCGCGAGCTCGCCTTCGCGGACCTCGAACTGCCGCTGCCCGAGGGCCAGCACATGTTCGCGCCGCGCGTCGAAGCGCGCGTGCTGCAAGATCTGGCCGTCAAAAAGCACGAGAGCGTGCTCGAAATCGGCGCGGGCTCGGGCTATATGGCGGCATTGCTCGCGCATCGTGCCCGCCACGTCCTGACGATCGACATCAAGCCCGAACTCGTCGAACTGGCGAAGCGCAACCTCGCCGCGAACGGCGTGTTGAACGCCCAGGTCGAAACCGGTGACGGCGCTCGCGGCTGGATCGGCGCGGCGCCCTACGATGTCATCTGTGTCTCCGGTGGACTGCCGGTGCTGCCGCAGGAAATGCTCGAGCAGTTGAAGGTCGGCGGCCGCCTCGCCGCCTTCGTCGGTGTTGCCCCGGTCATGAAAGCCCAGATCATCACGCGCATCGACGAGAAACAATTTCGCGTGGTGGATGTCTTCGAGACGTATGTCGAGGCGCTCGTCAATGCCGTCGAGCCGCCGCGCTTCAAGTTCTGACCCAGACAAAGGCCGCAATCCTTGCGGTGGCGGCACTGCCGCCCCGCCTATCGCCTATCCGACCGAGTGCCCCGATGCAAAACGTGACCGCCCCCGACCTCGCCCTATGGCTGGCTGACGATTCGCGCCCCTCGCCCGTGCTGCTCGACGTGCGCGAGCCGTGGGAGCTCGCCACGGCCGCCATCGGCGGCACTGTCTCGATTCCGATGCGCGAGATTCCCGCCCGCAGCGAAGAGCTCGACGACGAGACGCCGATCGTCTGCATCTGCCATCACGGCGCTCGCAGTGCGAACGTGGCGATGTTCCTCGAATCGCGCGGCTTCAAGCAGGTGTTCAACCTGCAAGGCGGCATCGACGCCTGGTCGCGCCAGGTCGATCCGGCCGTGCCCACTTACTGAGTACACCGAAGCAACTCTTTCGAGTTCGATCGATAAACGCCGGCCGTCGCCGGCGTTTTGTCTTTCAGCGGGCGGCAACTTCACCATCTTCACTCACGCCGCGCCTCATCTCTGCGCGCGAGGCACCGCGAAGAGGCGCGCGCAGCCGCATCGCGCACCAATTTCGCGCTTTCCCGCCACTCACCTGCTTACCCTGTCGCGCCAACGCTGTGCGTGCGCGCCGTTTTCGTCGCTGGCACATAGCTTGCGATGGTCGGCGGGCCGAAGAGGCAGCACCTCTTCGGCCGTTTATTTAGCAGTCCTATCCCTATAAATCGCATCTCACCCACGGCAAGGGGAAGCACATGAAACGTCGCAGCTTGTTGAAGCTCGGCACGGCATCGAGCGCGCTCGCATTGGCAGGACAGATTCCGTTTGCACGGGCCGAATCGAAAGGCCCCATCAAAGTCGGCGTTCTGCATTCGCTGTCGGGCACGATGGCGATCTCGGAAACGTCGCTCAAGGACACCGCGCTGATGACGATCGCCGACATCAACGCCAAAGGCGGCGTGATGGGCCGGCCCATCGAGCCCGTGGTCGTCGATCCGGCCTCGAACTGGCCGCTGTTCGCCGAGAAAGCCCGCCAGTTGCTGACGCAGGACAAGGTCGCATGCGTGTTCGGATGCTGGACCTCCGTGTCGCGTAAATCGGTGTTGCCGGTCTTCGAGGAACTGAACGGGCTGCTCTACTACCCCGTGCAATACGAAGGCGAGGAGATGTCGCGCAACGTCTTCTATACGGGCGCAGCGCCGAATCAGCAGGCGATCCCCGCGGTCGAGTATCTGATGAGCCCCGAAGGCGGCGGCGCGAAGCGCTTTTTCCTGCTCGGCACCGACTACGTCTATCCGCGCACGACGAACAAGATCCTGCGCGCGTTCCTCCATGCGAAGGGTGTGAAGGACGCCGATATCCAGGAGGTCTACACACCGTTCGGCCACAGCGATTATCAAACGATCGTCGCCAACATCAAGAGCTTCGCGCAAGGCGGCAAGACGACGGTCGTCTCGACGATCAACGGCGATTCGAACGTGCCGTTCTACAAGGAACTCGGCAACCAGGGGCTCAAAGCCACGGACGTGCCCGTCGTCGCGTTTTCGGTGGGCGAAGAGGAACTGCGCGGCATCGATACGAAACCGCTCGTCGGCCACCTCGCCGCATGGAACTACTTCATGTCCGTCAAAGCCGGCGAGAACACCAAGTTCAAGTCGCAGTGGGCGGAATGGGTGGCATCGCAAAAGCTGGCAGGCGGCACGAAGCGCGTTACCAACGATCCGATGGAAGCGACCTTCGTCGGCATCCATATGTGGAAGCAGGCTGTCGAAAAAGCCAAGAGCACCGATGTCGACAAAGTACGCACGGCCATGATCGGCCAGACGTTCAACGCGCCTTCCGGCTTCGTCCTGACGATGGACGGAAACCATCATTTGCACAAGCCCGTGATGATCGGCGAAATCCGCGGCGACGGCCAATTCAACGTGGTCTGGAAGACCAAGCAGGCCATCCGTGCGCAACCGTGGAGCCCGTATATCGCCGGCAACCAGGGCAAGCCCGATGTGGTTGCCTCGATTCCCGGTTTCCTGCGCCGGCGCGCCGTCGCATAACACGGCGTTCGTTGCCCACCTGATGCCGCTCTGAAAGAGCGGGCGCGCCGCACGCGTCGTCGCGCCGCGCCCGCTTTCTCGAATCGCATCACGCATTCCCGCTCAACTTCCCACGGCGCGTCATTCATGATCGCTCGCTTACGTTATTGCCTGTGCGCTGCGCCGCTCCTGTTCGCGCTCGTCGTCAGCGCCGCTCATGCGCTGACGCCCGCCGAGCTTGCACCGCTCGCGGGCGACGATTTCGAAGAAAAATCGGCGGCCATCGACAAGCTCGTCGCCATGCACGATCCTGCTTCGTTAGCAGTCCTCAACGCACTGGCCGACAATCGCGCGCTGGCCGGCACATCGGCTCAGGTGCTGATTCAGGATAGCGACGATGCCGACCACGCCCGCGATGCGATTACGGGCAAGACGGTCGCAATCGGCGATGCACAGCCGATCACGCTGAACAACTTGTTGCGCAGCAAGGTATCGGGCGCGCTGGCGGGACTAAGACTCGCCTCGCCCGACCCGCAGGCGCGCCGCGCCGCTATCGAGGCTTTGCTCGCCAACGCCGATCCGTCGATGAAGCCGCTCATCGACAGCGCCCGCGCGAAAGAAACCGATCCGGCGCTCAAGCGGCGCCTCGATACGCTCTGGGCCATGACGGCGCTTTCGGACCGCGATGCGGCCAAACGTCTCGAAGCCGCTACGCTCGTCGCGGCCCGTCGCGACCCGGACACGTATCTCCTGCTGCGTCCGCTCGTCGCGAAACAGGCCGACGGCAGTTTCGCCGAACCCGACGCACGCGTGCGCGAAGCCGCGCAAAAAGGGATCGACGCGCTCGATTCGATGGCACGCGAAAGCCGCATCGCCGGAACGATCTTCGCGGGCATCTCGCTCGGCAGCGTGCTGCTGCTCGCGGCGCTCGGGCTCGCGATCACGTACGGCGTCATCGGCGTCATCAACATGGCGCACGGCGAATTCCTGATGATCGGGGCGTACGCCACCTACCTCGTGCAGAACCTCTTTCAACGCTACGCACCCGGCGCCTTCGACTGGTATCCGCTCGTGGCCGTCCCCGCGGCATTCCTCGCCGCGGCCGCGGTCGGCATCGTCATCGAGCGGCTCGTCATCCGGCATCTGTACGGCAGACCGCTCGAAACGCTGTTGACGACGTTCGGCGTCAGCCTCGTGCTGATGCAGGCAACGCGTTCGATCTTCGGCGCGCAAAACGTGCAAGTTGCCAATCCGCATTGGATGACGGGCGGCGTCGCGTTGTTTCCCGATCTGATCCTGCCGTACAACCGCCTCACGATTCTCGCTTTCTCGCTGGCCGTGATCGCCATCGCGTGGGCCGTGCTGACGCGCACGCGGTTGGGGCTCTTCGTGCGCGCGGTCACGCAAAACCGCAATATGGCCGCCTGCGTGGGCATCAAGACAGCGCTCATCGATTCATACGCGTTCGCATTCGGCGCAGGCATTGCCGGGCTCGGCGGCTGCGCGCTCTCGCAAATCGGCAATGTCGGCCCCGATCTGGGGCAAAGCTATATCGTCGACTCGTTCATGGCCGTCGTACTCGGCGGCGTAGGGCAGCTTGCGGGTACGGTGCTCGGCAGCTTCGGCCTCGGACTGCTGGCCAAGGCGATCGAGCCGTTCTCGGGCCCCGTGCTCGCGAAAATTGCCGTGCTCGTGCTGATCGTGCTGTTCATCCAGAAGCGCCCGCAAGGTCTTTTCGCTCTGAAAGGACGCAGCGCATGAGGCAAGCCATGACTTCCACCACTACGCTTCATTCCAGCGCGGGCCCCGCGCCGGCACTGGCGGGCAACGACGCAGGCGCCAGCGCCGGCTTCGCGCTCGGCTTGCCGCCACGCCGCGCCTTGTTGCCGCGTCCGGCATGGGCCGCTCTTTTCGCACTCGTCCTTGCTATCGGCATCGGTGTGCCGTTCGCGTCGCTCGTGCTGCCGGCATCGAGCCCGTTCCATCTCTCGGCCTATGTGCTGACGCTCGGCGGCAAGTTCATGTGTTACGCGATCGCCGCACTGGCGCTCGATCTCGTCTGGGGCTACTGCGGCATTCTCAGCCTCGGTCACGGGCTCTTCTTCGCGCTCGGCGGCTACGGCATCGGCATGTACCTGATGCGCTCGATCGGACACGACGGCGTCTATGGCAGCGATCTGCCCGACTTCATGGTGTTTCTGAACTGGCATGCGCTGCCCTGGTACTGGCACGGCACCCAGCACCTGGCGTATGCGTTGGCGCTCGTCGTGGTAGTCCCCGCGCTGCTCGCGTGGACGTTCGGCTTCTTCGCGTTTCGTTCGCGCGTGCAAGGCGTGTATCTCTCGATCATCACGCAAGCGCTCACGTATGCGGCGATGCTGCTGTTCTATCGCAACGAAACCGGGTTCGGCGGCAACAACGGCTTCACGGATTTCAAGCGCATCGCCGGTTTTTCGATCACGCATCCGGGCACGCGTACGGTGCTCTTTTTGCTGACGTTCGCCACGCTCGTGCTGGCGTTCATCGCGGCGCGCGCCATCGTCTTGTCCAAGCTCGGGCGCGTCGTCACCGCGATGCGCGACAGCGAGACGCGCCTCATGTTTCTCGGCTACAGCCCGCTTGCGTACAAGCTCTTCATCTGGACCTTGTCCGCGGTGCTCTGCGCAATCGCAGGCGCGCTTTATGTGCCGCAAGTCGGCATCGTCAATCCGAGCGAGATGTCGCCGGCCAACTCCATCGAAATGGCGATCTGGGTCGCCGTCGGCGGACGCGGCACGCTGCTCGGCCCCATCGCGGGCGCGGTCGCCGTCAACGGCGCCAAGAGCTTGTTCACGGCCTACTTCGCCGAGTACTGGCTCTTTTTCCTCGGCGCGCTGTTCGTGATCGTGCCGCTCGTCATGCCACGCGGTCTCGCGGGTCTCGTCGAGACGCTGCTTGCGCGCGTGCAAGGCGCGCGAGCCGGTGCTCGTGCGTCGACGCTCATCGAGGGGAGATCCAAGTCATGATGCCCTCCACCGATACCCCGCTCGATCTGCACGCGCTCTCCGGCACGGCGGCCATGTCGCATGTGCTGACGCCCGGCGAAATCGACGTATCGCACGGCACGATTCTCTATGTCGAGGATGTCACCGTCAGCTTCGACGGTTTCCGCGCACTCGACAATCTTTCGCTATCGCTGGACGCGGGCGAGCTGCGCTGCGTGATCGGACCGAACGGCGCGGGCAAGACCACGATGATGGATGTCGTCACGGGCAAGACGCGGCCCGATCACGGCAAGGTCTTCCTGGGCCAGACGCTCGACCTGACGCGCATGGACGAGCCCACGATCGCGCGCACGGGCATCGGCCGCAAGTTCCAGAAGCCCACCGTGTTCGAGCAGCACCCCGTCTGGGAAAACCTCGAACTGGCGATGAAAACCGATAAGGGCTGGTGGGCATCGCTACGCGCGCAACTGACGCGCGAAGCGCAACAGCGCATCGAAGCCACGCTCGAGACCATCGGCCTCGCCGCGCAGGCGCGACGGCTTGCCGGCGAGCTTTCGCACGGCCAGAAGCAACGGCTCGAGATCGGCATGCTGCTGATGCAGCAGCCCGCGCTGCTGCTGCTCGATGAACCCGCTGCCGGGATGACCGACGACGAAACGATGGCGCTCGCCGCCCTGCTGGACCGCTTGCGCGGCACGTGCTCGATGCTCGTCGTCGAACACGACATGGAGTTCGTCGCGGCGCTTGCCGGCGAAGGCGGACGTGTCACCGTCATGGCGGAGGGGCGCGTGCTGGCCGACGGCACGCTCGACGAGGTCAAGCGCAACGATGCGGTGATCGAATCGTATCTCGGCCGTTGAACCGGGCCGACGCTCGCACGCGAACAGAAAGACCGAAGAACCGATGAACCGAGGAAGACGTCGATGCTGAACATCACCGGGCTCAACCAATTCTATGGCGGCAGCCACATTCTGCGCGACGTGACGATGGAGGTGCCGAAAGGATCGCTGACTGTGCTGCTCGGGCGCAACGGCGTCGGCAAGACCACGCTTTTGCGCTGCCTGATGGGGCTCGTGCGTGCGAAAAGCGGCACGATCGCCTGGGCCGGCCAGCCGCTCGAAACATTGCCGCCGCATGCACGCGTCGCACAAGGCCTGGGCTATGTGCCGCAAGGGCGGGAAATCTTCGCGCGGCTCACCGTCGAAGAGAACCTGCTCGTGGGCGCCGCGAGCCGCAAGCCCGTATCCCAGGTGCCCGATCGGATCTATTCGCTCTTTCCCGTGCTCGAGGAAATGAGAAAGCGCCGCGGCGGCGATCTCTCGGGCGGGCAGCAACAACAGCTCGCGATCGGCCGCGCGCTGATGAGCGAGCCGCAACTGCTGATACTCGACGAGCCGACCGAAGGCATTCAGCCGTCGATCATCCAGGAGATCGGCCGCACGCTGAGGCAGCTCGTCGACGAAACGGGCATGACGGTGCTGCTCGTCGAGCAATACTACGACTTCGCGCGCTCGCTGGCCGACCGCTACTGGGTCATGCGGCGCGGCGAGATCGTCGCGAACGGCATGGGCGCGGAGATGGAGGCGCAAGGCGTACGCGAGATGATCGCCGTTTGAGATTGCAAGCGATACGCGCGCCGCACTGCGGCGGCGCACGCTGCAGGTCCCCTTGCGGCTCGAATGTGCCATTGCCAATCACTTTCGTGTAGATTCGCGGCACCGTCTCTCAGTGTTCAGCAATGCTTTCGCCGCACCCTACCCCTCTCAACGCTTGCGCGCCATCCGACACCACCGCCGGCGCGCCGGCGACTCCGCACGGCACCGCGTCGAGCGGCTGGGATGCGCGACTCGAGCTCGGATTCACCTACCGCGCCGAACGAACGACGCTTTCGATGCGGCGCCACGTCGGGCCGTTGCGCGTGCAGCGCCCGCTCTATCCGGAAGGGCACTCGATCTGCCATGCGGTCATCGTCCACCCGCCCGGCGGCATCGCCGGCGGCGACCGACTCGCCATCGATGTCCGTTTGGATGCCGGCGCGCACGCCGTACTGACGACGCCCGGCGCGACGAAATGGTACAAGGCCAACGGCCACAGCGCGGCGCAGCGTATCGCGCTTCATGTGGATTCGGGCGCGAAGCTCGACTGGCTGCCGCAAAACAACATCGTCTTCGACTCGGCACGGGCGCAGCTCGCCTTCGAACTCGAAATCGCGCCCGACGCCACCGCGATCGGCTGGGACGCCACGCAGCTGGGGCGACAGGCGGCCGGCGAGCGTTGGTCGGCGGGCGAATTCGCGAGTACCACCGCGATTCGCCTCGGCGAGCGCGGCCCGTTGCTGTGGCACGAGCGCGCCGCATTACGCGCCGACGACGCGCTGCGCGATGCCTCGCAAGGGCTGGCGGGTTTCGCCGCCTTCGGCACGCTCTGGGCCGTGGGCCCCGCCTGCACGCCCGAGCTCGCCGAGACGCTCGCCGCGCAACTGCCGTTCGACCCGACGTTGCGAGCGGGCGCGACGGCGTTGCCGGGCGGCGTCCTGCTCGTGCGCGCGTTGGGTGCATCGATGGAGGGCATCCAGCTGCTGATGCAGCGCTGCTGGACCGAACTTCGCCCTATCGTTCATGGCGTACCGGCCCGCGCACTGCGGCTCTGGTCGACGTAAACACACACTCGCACCAAAGCCGCGCATAACGACGAGCAAACCGTGCGCGAGCGCACTGTTTCGGTGCGCATCCGACAACGCGAAACGACTGGACTGACCAGTTGGACCAGTCGGAGCAGCGGCCCGCCTCGCTTGGCATGCGGCTTGCTCAATCGGGCGCTCACCCGGCTATGAACGGTGCCGCTTTCCTTGCGGCGCGAATGGCCGCGTAGGAGACCCATTCATGAAGCCTCGCCTGATCGCGCGTACGTTCGCCACGCTCGCCACCGCCGCCATCCTGTCGATCACACTGAATCAGCGCGCGCAAGCCGATGCGCTCGACACCATCGCGAAGAGCGGCGTGCTGCGCGTTGCGGTACCGGAGGACTATCCGCCCTTCGGCTCGGTGGGCGCGGACATGAAGCCGCAGGGCTACGACGTCGACATGGCTGCGCTGCTCGCTCAGGCGCTCAACGCCAAGGTGCAGCTCGTGGCCGTCAACAGCGCCAACCGCATTCCGTATCTGACGACGAACAAGGTCGACCTCGTCATCTCGTCGCTCGGCAAGACGCCGGACCGCGAAAAGGTCATCGACTTCTCGCAGGCCTATGCGCCGTACTACCAAGGCGTGTTCGGCCCCGCCGATATCAAGGTTGCCGGCCCCGCCGATCTCACGGGCAAGACCGTGGGCGCCACGCGCGGCGCGCTCGAGGAAATCGCACTGACACAGATGGCACCGAACGCGACGATCAAACGGTTCGAGGACAACAACGCCACCATCGCGGCGTTCCTCTCCGGACAAGTGCAGTTGATCGCGGCCGGCAACGTCGTCGCCGCGGCCATCGTCGCCAAGCACCCGCCGCGCCAGCCCGAGCCGAAGTTCGTCATCAAGGATTCGCCCTGCTATGTCGGCCTGAACAAGAACGAAACGCGGCTGCTCGAAAAGGTCAACGCAGCCATCGCACAGGCGCGCCATGACGGCCGGCTCGAAGCGATGTCGAAGAAGTGGTTCGGTCAGCCGCTGCCGGCGACGCTGTAATGGGCTACACGCTGGAATTCGGGGAGCTCGCGCAGTACACGGGCATGTTCGCGCACGGCGCAGCCCTGACGGTCGGGCTGACCGCGGTGGCGACCGCGCTCGGCGTGACGCTCGGAGTCGGCGGCGCGGCCGCGCGCGAATCGCGCTCGCGCGCGCTGAGGACGATCGTCGCCGCCTATGTCGAGGCGATCCGCAACACGCCCTTCATCATTCAGCTCTTCTTCGTATTCTTCGGCCTGCCCGCGCTCGGCGTGCGGCTCGACGAGTACTCAGCGGCGATCATCGCGATGACGCTCAACCTCGGTGCCTATGCTACCGAGATCGTGCGGGCGGGCGTCGCCGCCGTGCCGCGCGGGCACGTCGAAGCCGCCGCGTCGCTGGCCATGACACCCGCGCAGATCTATCGGCACGTGGTCTTGCCGCAGGCGCTGGCCAAAGTCTTCCCCGCGCTCGTGAGCCAGATCGTCATCGTGATGCTGGGCTCGGCCGTCGTCTCGCAGATTTCGGTGCCGGACTTGACCTACGCCGCCAGCTACATCCAGTCGCGCAATTTCCGTTCGTTCGAGACCTATCTCGTGATCACGGTGTCCTACCTCGGTCTTGCGATCGCACTGCGCGCGGTGCTCAAGGCGGCAGGCCGGCGGTTCTTCGCACGGGGCGCGCGATGATCGAATTCAGTTTCGCGCAAATCGTCTCGAACCTGCTGCTCGCCGCGCGCTGGACTATCGTGCTGTCGATCGTCTCGTTCCTCGTCGGCGGTCTCGCCGGCTTCGCGCTGCTCATTGCGCGTGTGTCGCCTTCGCGATTGCCGCGCACATTCGCCAAGCTCTACATCGAGGTGTTTCAGGGCACGCCGCTTCTCATGCAGCTCTTCGTCGTCTTTTTCGGGTTGCCGCTCCTCGGTCTCGATGTCGAACCCTGGGTGGCGGCAACGCTCGGCCTGACGTTCTTCACGAGTGCGTATCTCGCGGAGATCTGGCGCGGTTGCGTGGAGGCCATCCCGCGCGGGCAATGGGAAGCGTCGGCCAGTCTCGCGATGACCTACTTCGAGCAGTTGCGCCATGTCGTGCTGCCGCAGGCGCTGCGCATCGCCATCGCACCGACGGTCGGCTTCTCCGTTCAAGCGGTGAAGGACACGGCGCTCGTTTCGATCATCGGTTTTACCGAACTGACGAAAGCGGGCACCGTGATATCGAATGCCACGTTCCGGCCATTCGCCGTCTACGGTTGCGTCGCGCTCATTTATTTCATGCTGTGCTACCCGTTGTCGCGCACCGCGCGTGCGCTCGAAAGGAAACTCCATGTCGCTCGTTGAAGTCACGCAGCTGCACAAGCAATTCGGCGCGGCGCACGTCCTGAAGGGTATCGATTTGAATGTCGAAGCGGGCCAGGTCGTCACGATCATCGGCCGCAGCGGTTCCGGAAAGAGCACCCTGCTGCGCACGCTCAACGGATTGGAGAGCATCGATTCGGGAACGATCGGCATCGACGGCGAGCGCATCGACGCACGCCATGCCGACTTGCGCCGCCTCCGGCTGAAGGTCGGCATGGTGTTTCAGCAGTACAACCTGTTTCCTCATCTGCGCGCCGGAGAAAACGTCATGCTCGCGCAGAGCGTCGTCAAGAAAACGCCGCGTGCGAAGGCGCGCGAGGTCGCGCAGCAAATGCTCGAACGCGTCGGTCTCGGCGACAAATTCGACGCCTATCCCGATCAGCTCTCGGGCGGACAGCAGCAGCGCGTGGCCATCGCGCGCGCGCTCGCGATGGAGCCGACGCTGCTGTTGTGCGATGAAATCACGTCCGCGCTCGACCCCGAGCTCGTGGGCGAAGTGCTTGGCGTGGTCGAGCAACTGGCACGCGATGGCATGACGCTCATCATGGTCACCCATGAAATGCGCTTCGCGCGCCGCGTGAGCGATATCGTCGTTTTCATGCACGAGGGGCGCGTCTGGGAGAGCGGACCGCCCGAACAGATCTTCGGCAGCCCGCAGAGCATAGAATTGCGGAAGTTCGTTCAATAACGCGCTTTCAAGGCGCTTACACCCGCACGACACCCAGCGATGAAGCTCACTCCACGCGAAAAAGACAAACTGCTCATCTTCACCGCTGCGCTGCTGGCCGAGCGCCGCAAGGCCCGCGGCCTCAAGCTCAACTACCCGGAAGCCGTCGCGTTCATCACCGCCGCGCTGATGGAAGGCGCGCGCGACGGGCAGACCGTGGCCGAGCTGATGCATTACGGCACGACACTGCTCACACGCGACGACGTCATGGAAGGCGTGCCCGAAATGATTCCCGACATCCAGATCGAGGCGACTTTTCCGGATGGCACGAAGCTCGTCACCGTCCATCATCCGATTCCATGACAGGCCGCGCCGCAAGCGTGGGCATGCGCAACAGCGGGTCTTCTCCAACCGTTCGAGGTCTTGATCGATGATTCCTGGCGAAATCCTCACCGAACCCGGCGATATCGAGCTCAACGCGGGCCGCGAAACGCTCACGCTCACGGTCGCCAACACCGGCGATCGCCCCGTGCAGATCGGCTCGCACTTCCATTTTTATGAAGTGAATGCCGCGCTCGCGTTCGAGCGCGAGCGTGCGCGCGGTTTTCGGCTGAACATCGCCGCGGGCACCGCCGTGCGCTTCGAGCCAGGGCAGGAACGTACGGTCGAGCTCGTTGCGCTGGCCGGCGACCGCACTGTCTACGGCTTCAACGGCAAGGTGATGGGCCCGTTGTAAAGGCCTTGCGTTGCCGCCCTCTCCTACTCTTGGTACTGCGAACCGTCATGACACTGCGCATCGATCGCCGCGCCTACGCGGAAATGTTCGGCCCGACCACGGGCGACCGGATCCGGCTCGCCGACACCGAGCTGCTGATCGAAATCGAACGCGACTTCACCGTCTACGGCGAAGAAGTGAAATTCGGCGGCGGCAAGGTGATACGTGACGGCATGGGGCAGTCGCAACGGTGCGCGGCCGAAGTGGCCGATACCGTCGTCACGAACGCCGTCATTCTCGATCACTGGGGCATCGTCAAAGCCGATATCGCCATCAAGGACGGCCGCATCGCCGCCGTCGGCAAGGCCGGCAATCCCGATATCCAGCCGGGCGTGACGATCGCCATAGGCGCGGCGACGGAGATCATCGCAGGCGAAGGCCTCATCGTGACGGCCGGCGGCATCGATACGCACATCCATTTCATCAGCCCGCAGCAAATCGACGAAGCACTCGCCTCGGGCGTCACGACGATGATCGGCGGCGGCACCGGCCCCGCCACGGGCACGAATGCGACCACCTGCACGCCCGGTCCGTGGCACATGGAGCGCATGCTGCAGGCGGCCGACGGCTGGCCGATGAATCTCGGCTTTCTCGGCAAAGGCAATGCGAGCCTGCCCGCTCCGCTCGTCGAGCAGGTCGCAGCCGGGGCCATCGGGCTCAAGCTGCACGAAGACTGGGGCACGACGCCGGCCGCGATCGACAATTGCCTGTCCGTGGCCGACGACACCGACACGCAAGTCGCGATTCACACCGATACGCTGAACGAAGCGGGCTTCGTCGAAACGACGGTCGCCGCGTTCAAGGGCCGCACGATCCACACGTATCACACCGAAGGCGCGGGCGGCGGACATGCGCCCGACATCATCAAGGTCTGCGGCGAAGCGAACGTGCTGCCCTCGTCGACGAATCCGACGCGCCCCTACACCATCAACACGCTCGACGAGCACCTCGACATGTTGATGGTCTGCCACCATCTCGATCCGTCCATCGCCGAAGATCTCGCCTTTGCCGAATCGCGCATCCGGCGCGAAACGATCGCGGCGGAGGACATCCTGCACGACCTCGGTGCGCTTTCGATGCTGTCGTCCGATTCGCAGGCGATGGGGCGCGTGGGCGAAGTGATCATTCGCACCTGGCAGACCGCGCACAAGATGAAGGTCCAACGCGGTGCGCTCGCCGAAGACAATACGCGCAACGATAACTTCCGCGCCAAACGCTACGTCGCCAAATACACGATCAATCCCGCGCTGACGCATGGTATTGCGCACGAAGTGGGGTCGATCGAGCCCGGCAAGTGGGCCGATCTCGTGTTCTGGGAGCCGGCGTTTTTCGGCGTGAAACCGTCGCTGATCGTAAAGGGCGGCATGATCGCGCTTGCGCAGATGGGCGACCCGAATGCCTCGATTCCGACGCCGCAGCCCGTGCACTACCGCGAGATGTTCGCCACGCGCGGCGGCGCGCTTGCGCGCACCTCGCTGACGTTCGTTTCGCAGATGGCCGCGCAGGCGGGTATTGCCGAGCGTTATGGGTTGTCCAAGCGGATCGTGCCGGTGCGCGGCTGCCGCACGGTCACGAAAGCCGACATGATCCATAATGCTTGGCAGCCGTCGATCAGCGTCGATCCCGAGACCTATCAAGTCGTCGCGGACGGCCAGTTGCTGACCTGCGAACCCGCGACCGTGCTGCCGATGGCGCAGCGGTATTTTCTGTTTTGAGTGCTGACGATCCAGGTTCCGACATGCGCACTATCGACAAACGCATCGCGCCTCATGTGAAGCTCGCGGCATCGCTCGTTTCGCGGGCGCCGACGCTCACGCTGGCCTACGAGGCGCGCTGCAAGAGCCGGCTTTCGGCCACGCTCGATAACGGCGAGACCGTGGCGCTCGTGCTGCCGCGCGGCACGGTGTTGGCCGACGGCGACGTGCTCGTGGCCGACGATGGCGGCCTCGTGCGCGTGGTCGCAGCTGACGAAGCGGTTCTCGTCGTGCGTGCGAACGATGCGCTGGCGCTTACACGGGCTGCCTACCACCTCGGCAATCGTCATACGCCCGTGGAAGTGGGCGCCGATTATCTGAAGCTCGAAGCCGACACGGTACTCGAATCGATGTTGACGCGGCTTGGCGTGCGCGTCGAGGCGGCGTCGCTGCCTTTTCAACCCGAAACCGGTGCGTACGGCGGCGGGCATCGGCACGGGCACGATGCAACGTTCGACGAAGATTACGCCCTCGCGCAGCGTGTCTTCGACGAACATCACGGCGAGCATGATCATGGGCATGATCATGCTCATTCTCACGGCCATGACGTGCATTGTGATGGCGAGCATGGCCACGATTGCGGGCACGATCACGCACACAGCCACGGCAAAGGCCATGCGCATCGCTGAGTTGACCGCGCTGCTGCATCTGGCATCGCCTGCACTACCGGTTGGCGCGTTCAGTTATTCGCAAGGGCTCGAATCCGCGATCGACTCGCAGTGGGTCGTCGACGAGCGCTCGACGTCCGCATGGATTGCCGGCGGTCTCGCACACGTCCTGGCGCGCTGCGAGCTGCCCTTTCTCTCGCATCAGATCGCGCGCTGGCACGCGCACGATGCGCAGTCGATCGCGGCGCTGGCCACGGCCGATGCCGAGTTTCTTGCCAGCCGCGAATCGGCCGAATTGCGACGCGAAACCGAGCAGATGGGCTGGTCGCTCAAGCAGCTATGCCTATCGCTCGAATGGGGCGATACGGCGCGGCGCGAGACGCTTACCGCGCTTGTACCGGTGGCGCAGCCGAGCGCGTTCGCCTTCGCCGTGGCCGCGCACGACATCGACCCGCCAGCCGCCCTCGCCGCTTACGCGTTCAGTTGGGCCGAGAATCAGGTTGCCGCGGCGCTCAAGGCGGTACCGCTCGGGCAAATGGCCGGCCAGCGCATCATCGTCTCGCTGCGCGACGCCATCGAGGCGGCCGTCGAACTCGCGCTGGCGACCCCGCCCTCCGCCATCAACACTTTTGCACCGATGCTCGGCGTGCTCTCCGCGCGGCACGAACAGCAATATTCGCGGCTTTTCCGCTCCTAGATCGATACGAGAGATACCGTCATGCGAACCAAGAAATTGCCGGCGCTGCGAGTCGGCGTCGGCGGCCCTGTCGGCTCCGGCAAAACGACCCTGCTCGAAATGCTCTGCAAGGCGATGCGCGAGCGCTACGACCTCGTCGCCATCACGAACGATATCTATACGAAGGAAGATCAGCGCCTTCTGACGATATCGGGGGCGTTGCCGGCCGAGCGCATCATGGGCGTGGAAACGGGGGGATGCCCGCACACGGCGATCCGAGAGGATGCCTCGATCAATCTCGAAGCGGTCGATCGCATGCTTGCGCGATTTCCCGAGGCCGATATCGTCTTCATCGAATCGGGCGGCGACAATCTGGCGGCCACGTTCAGCCCGGAGCTGTCGGATCTGACGATCTACGTGATCGACGTGGCGGGCGGCGAGAAGATTCCGCGCAAAGGTGGGCCGGGTATCACGAAGTCGGACCTGCTCGTGATCAACAAGACCGATCTCGCGCCATTCGTCGGTGCCAACCTCGAAGTCATGGCAGCGGACGCAAAGAAGATGCGCGGCGAGCGGCCTTTCGTCATGTGCAATCTGAAAGCGCTCGAGGGGCTCGACGAAGTCGTGTCGTTCATCGAGGCGAAGGGGTTGCTGCGAAGCTGAGCGGTTGGCCGCCTGACTGCAAATGTCTGGCGGCCGTCACTGCGCCACCGGTTGGCTCACCCCTCCATCAACGCCCTCAATACCTCGACAGTTCGCTCCGTCGTCCCGCGATGGCGCGCGGCAAACGCCGAAGCCGCCGCGCCCATCGTAATGCGGCGCCCCCGGTCCGAGAAAAGCTCGTCGAGCACGCGGGCAAGATCGGCCGGATCGCTCACCTGCTGCGCGGCACCGGCCGCCACCGCATCGGCCGTCGCTTGCGCGAAATTGAAGACATGCGGCCCGATCAGCACCGGTACGCCCACCGCACAGGCTTCGATCAGGTTCTGCCCGCCAAGCGGCAGCAAACTGCCGCCAATGAACGCGACATCCGCCGCCGCATAATAGGCGCCGAGCTCGCCCATCGAATCGCCGAGCAGCACCGTCACGTCGGACGGCAATGGCGCCATATCGGCAGGCCCCGGGGCAGCCGCGGGCTTCGCCTCGCCGCCCCATTGCGAGCGCCGCGCAAGACGCACGCCACGCCGTTCGACAAGCGCCGCGACCTCGTCGAAGCGCTGCGGGTGCCGGGGCACGAGTATCAACAGCGTGTCCTTCGTCGCCTGCGCGGCCAACGCATCGAGGATCAACCCCTCTTCCCCTTCGCGCGTACTCGCGGCCACCCATACCGGGCGCGTGCCGATCGCCGCGCGCCACGCACGACCGCGCGCCACCAGGTCCGGGGGAGTCGCCATATCGAACTTCAGATTGCCGAGCACCGCGACATGGCGCGCACCGAGCGCCGTCAACCGTTTCGCATCGGCAGGGCTTTGCGCCAGCACGCGCGAGAAACCGCCGAACACCTCGCGCGTCGCCCGCCCGAAGCGTGCCGCGCGCCGGTAGGAACGCGCCGACATGCGTGCATTTGCCAGCACGAGCGGAACATCGGCGCGGCGACACTCCTCGAGCAGCGTCGGCCAGACCTCCGTTTCCATCACGATCCCAACCGTCGGCCGCCATGCGCGCAAAAAGCGCCGCACCGTGTGCGGCATGTCATAAGGCAGATAACACCGTGCAACGCGCGAGCCGAACAGCCGTTCGCCCGTCGCACGGCCGCTTGGAGTCATATGCGTGACGAGCAACCGAGCGTCGGGCCTGGCGCGCAAGAGCGCTTCGACGAGCGGTTCCGCCGCGCGCGTTTCGCCGACCGATACCGCGTGGACCCAGATGAGCGGCGCGAGATCGTCTCGCGGCCGGCCGGCCGTACGGCCGAAGCGCTCGCCGATATGCTCGCGATAGCCGCGCTCGCGCCGCGAGCGAATGAAAAGCCGCAGCACCGCGAGCGGCGCGACGATCCACCAGAGCGCGCGATAGATGGCCCTCAGCATGCCGCACCCTGCCCTGACGAGGCGGCACGCAGCCGCGCGAAACCCACGACGGCGGCGCTCAAATCAGCGCCCGGCCGGTGATTCGCTCGAGAATGCCGATGGGCGCGCATTCGCGCTGCACCATGGCATCGGCCGGCAGAAAGAACGTCTGCTCGAGCATGAACTGGCCTGACATCGCCGCATGCGCGGTCTGGTCGGAAAAGCAGACCCATACGCTGCCCGGCGGAAAGGGAAGCGTCTCCTGCGGACTCGTCTTCTGGTAATCGAGATCGGCCTTCATGCAATCGTGCAAGTGAAGCATCAGATGATCGTATTCGCTGCGTCGCGACTTCGTGATACGAAGCAACTCGAGCAACCACGCCGAGCCGGGCAATTGCGGCTTGATCCGCGGCAGGAAGCGCCGGGCCATGTCCTCGAACGGCTCGCCGACGCGCCAGACCCGCGGCGTGCCGTGCGGATTCACGTTCGTGAAAACGCGCAGAATCCGCTCACCGCGATTCGGGCGCGAGGGAAACGCATCGACATGCAGGCGGCTGTCGTCCTTGCGCCACGACGTGTGACGCGTCTCCACGCGCATGAGACGAAGACTCGTCGGCGCCGCGCGCAACTTGCCGCGGTACTCGGGCAGGAGGCCATCGACGAGCGAATGCGCGTTTGCCTGATAGCGCGCGACGAGCGAGCGCACCGCCGATTGGGTGGCCGCATCGGCGAGTACACCGCGCAGTGCGCCGCCGGCAGGCTCGAGGCTGATGTTCTTGCGCTTCGGATCGGCGAGCGCCGGATCGAGCAGTGCGCTCTCGCGGTCTTCGATCGGAAAAGCGAGATTCGGGAAGTACAGCACCTTGCCGTGCTCGAGCGCGGCGCGCAAAGTCTCGCGCGGCACCGAAAGGCCCTGCCCTTGCCAATCCCCCGCGGCGACTTCGATGATTTGCGATTCGTTCATGGTTCGGTTGAGCGCTGGCGAATCAGAGGAGGCCGAAACCGGCCAGTGCGGATTTCACGTGCTGCAGCGACGGCGGCGGCCCGCCATCGCCCAGATTGACGACCTTCGGCGACCAATAGCCGCCCGTACGCCATGCGGTCGCGAAATTGTACAGCTCGACCGTCGGACGCTCGAGCGCGGCGGCAATGTGCACGAGTCCGGTGTCGACGCCGACGGTCACGGCGGCAGCATCGAGCAGGCCCACGACCGCCGGCAGCGAAAGCCTCGGCGGCACGATGGCGGCGGCATTGAACTCTTGCGCCAGCCGCTCGCTCGTCGCGCGCTCCGCGTCGTTTCCCCATGGCAGCACGAGCGACATGCCGCGCGAAACGAGCGCGCGGCCCAATTCGAGCCAATTCGCGTCCGGCCACTGCTTGTCGGCGCGCGAGGTGGCGTGAACGAACACGGCGTAAGGCACGGGAAGATTGAGCCCGAGCGCCGCAAGCGCCGATGCCGCGCGCGATGTGTCGAGGCCGAAATCGAGATCGTCCGCCGGCGTCGGTGCCGGCAGAGCGAGCGCTGCGGCGACGAGTTGGCGCGTACGCTCGACGACGTGCGTACGCGGCGCGATGGGCACGAGCCGGTCGTAGAAAAAGCGAGCCGGCCATTCATAGCCCGCGCCGTCGGTGCGATTGCCGAGCCCGACGACCGGACGGCGTGCCCAGCTCGCCACCCAGGCCGTTTTGATGAGGCCCTGACAATCGATGACGACGTCGTAGCGCTCGGCGGCGAGCGAGCGGCGCAGCGCGCGGATTTCGCGCCAGGTCGCGGCGGCGAGCGGCTCTTTGCGCCAGCGCCGCAGCGAGAACGGGATGGCCTGCCGCACCCCTGCGACAAGCCGCACGAGATCCGCAAAGCTCTCTTCGACGAGCCAGTCGATTTCGGCGCCCGGATAACGGCGCCGGATATCGGCTACCGCCGGCATGTTGTGAACGACGTCGCCCAGCGACGACACTCGCACGATCAGGATCTTTTGCACACCGAAAGAAAAAGAAAAAAACGATGGTGGCGAGGCGGTCCGTGCGCGGGACGATATTGCGTACGTCGCGCGTTGGAGCCGCCCAAACGCGCGATTTTACCGCGTCGGCGCGTTTTTTCCGCGATGAACCGGCTGGCGGCACGATGTTCCGCCATCGGGCGGCGCTTTTGAGCGTCTTATTCTTCGCGCGCCGATCACACTACAATAGCCCGTTTGAGCGCCGCGCCGTGGGCGCGCACTACTTCGTACCGTTTCCTACCATGCACCGTTCGTATCGTTTTTTTCGTTTTGGCATCGTGCTGCAGCTTGCCGGGCTCGCCGCGCTGGCGGCCTGTTCCAGCCCGCCGCAGCAACCCAAGTTTCAGCAGGAGATGTTCGATACGGGCGCGAGCCCGTTCTCGCGCCATTTCGCCGCAACGTCGTCCGATGCCTGCGAGGCCGCACGGCGTGCGCTGCTGAGCCAGGGATATCTGACTACGACGACGCGCTCGGACACGATCGACGCGAGCAAGGATTTCCAGCCGAGTGGCGACAAGCACATCACCGTCGAATTCCATGTCGTTTGTACGGCGGGCGATGATGCCGAGAATTCGAGCCTCGTCTACGCGAACGCCGTGCAAAGCGGCTTTGCGCTGAAAAAGAGCGACACCTCGGCAAGCGTGGGGTTGAGCATTTTCGGTTCGCTTTCGCTGCCGATTCGCTCCAACAGCGATGCGATGGTGAAGGTATCGAGCGAAACCATTCAGTCGCAGAAGTTTTACGAGCGCTTCTTCGATTACGTCGATCAGTACCTGCGTACCGTGGTGAAGGCCGTGCCCGTGCCGCAGCCTTCGAAGATCAAATCGAGCGAATTACCGGGCTCGCCGCCGGCGGCGGCGGCAACGCCATCGACACCTGCCGACGCGGGGAAGGACAATCTTGCGTCGCAACCGGCAGCAGCGGCGCCGGCAGGGCCACCGACGCAATAACGTCCTAACGATTCGTTTCCGGGTCAGCCCGCCGCAACCTGAGCTCGTCCCGCGCCGCGAAGCATACGGTCGCCCCGCTCGTGAAAGCCTGCCAAGCACGCTCGCGCGGACTGACGTCCAGTACCTTGCCGCTTGCCTCGGCGGCTCGATCGGCCGCTGCCTCTTTTGTGCGCACCTTATCCCAGTCTTTGACGATGGAATCGAGATCATCGAGCGCCTTTCGGAGCGGCAAAAGCTTCAAGAACTCCGCGCCAACGATGCCTTGCGCAGCGTTCTCGATATACCAACGATAGGCCGTAAGGAGGTTGCGGTCTGCCTTGTCTCTTTCGTCGGGCGTGTCCGCGAATGGCGTTGCGATCAATGCGTCGGTTGCCGCCAGCACGCGATCGACTTCCTTGGGATCGACCGGTTGTGGTTGGATCGTCGTGAATTCGGGGCGCGCCGCGAGCCGGTAAAGATGATGAACCGTGAAAAAAAACATCGCGCAGGAGATGTGCCCCTCCCAACTTGCCGGACGCTCCGCGGTTTTTTTGACCGTCGTCCATTCCTGGAGTACGCAGCGAAGGCGCGTAAGCGCTTCTTTCAGCGGCACGATTTCGAGATCGCCTGCATCGATGTTGTTCGCACGGGCGTTTTCGATGTACCAGACAAACGCTTCGAGGATGCGAATATCGGGATCGTTGGCATTGCTCAGTGATTGGCGCGCGATGCCGATGCGTGCATTCGCGATCGACAACAATTCATCGACCGCCACTTTATCGAATTCCTCGCAAGATGCTTCGAACGCTGGGGTGCGCTCGAAATACTGGCGCCGGGCTTTCGATGCGGCGCTCTCGGCGGCGCCGTCCTCGCCGCCGACCCGGAATTGGGCGCCTTGCGCGGAGATCGCTGCTTCCGACAAGCCTTTGAGGCGCTCTATCGCGGGCGAATGGATGCGACCGGAGCCACAATCCATCCGTACCTCGACACGATGCGTCGCGTCGGCGGCGTCGAATGTGTCTCTTCCCGCGTTAGCATCGTCGCTGGATATTCCCTGCATTTAGTTCTCCTTACTAAACTGTGCCCTTCGGTCTTGAGCCGCGGCAGACAGAAACGGGCCGCATACGTGCAGCGAGCCGACCTTGATTAGATATCCGTTTGCGAAGCTGCCGCCCTCGTGATCGCGAAGCAATGGGTGCGCGTGCGCACCGCCTTCCGCGATCGGGCTCGCGTAGGATCCCGACCCGTTACTTCGCTTCATCAGCATGCGAAGGTTGGGCCGGTGCGAGCAATGACCATAAAGAGCACTGCCAACGCTGCGTTGGCCGCCACACCGGCAGCCAGCGCCCACGACGCAAAAAAATTCCTCCATATCAAAACATCATAGAAATTCACACCAAATTCCAAGCAATATCCAATTTATTTTGGAAGCACTTTTTAGGCTACTGAGCGTACGATCGCTTCGTTCTTGAAGAGCGGAGAAAAGAAGATGAGCGACGCGGGCCATTTGCACTATTTCGACTACGCCGCCACGACGCCAGCTGATCCGAGCGTCATCGAATCGATGTTCGGATGCCTCGGCATGACGGGTGCCTTCGGCAATCCGGCGTCGAGCTCTCACGCCGCCGGCCAGAGGGCGCGCCAGTTGGTGGAACGTGGACGCCAACAGGTAGCGGCGCTGATCGGCGCCTTTCCCGATGAAATCGTCTGGACTTCCGGCGCCACCGAATCGAACAATCTCGCCCTGAAGGGCTATGCCGATACCGCCTCGACACGACGGCATCTGATCACGAGCCCGCTCGAACACAAAGCCGTGCTCGATACGATGGCAAGCCTCGAAAAGCGCGGCATGCCCGTCAGTTATCTGCGCCCATCCGAAAACGACGAGATCACTGTGGAGGCGGTAGCCGCTGCGTTGCGCGAGGACACTGGCCTCGTCTCGCTGATGCTCGTCAACAACGAGCTCGGCACGTTGACCGACATCGCCGCGATATCGCGCGTTGTTCATGAGGCCGGCGCGCTGCTGCATGTCGATGCGGCGCAGGCGCTCGGCAAGACGCCTATCGATGTGCGCGCACTCGGCATCGATCTGATGTCGATGTCGGCACACAAGGTCTACGGCCCCAAAGGAATCGGCGCGCTATATGTCAGCCGCGAGGTATGCGAGCGCATCGCACCGCAAATGCATGGCGGAGGCCACGAGCGCGGCCTGCGTTCGGGCACGCTTCCCACGCATCAAATCGTCGGAATGGGAACCGCGTGCGAGATCGCGCAGGCGCAGATGCAAGCCGACAGCGAGCGGATCGCGAGCTTGAGCGCGCGGCTGCTCGAGCGGGTACTTCGACTCGAAGGCGTCAAGCACAATGCGGCCGCAGCGCGGCGCATTCCCCATACGCTGAGCCTCACCATCGATCTGCCAGGCTTTTTCACGTTCATGCTGCCCGGCGATCTGGCAGTCTCGTCGACTTCAGCCTGCAATTCCGCAGCCGGTACGCCGTCGCACGTGTTGACCGCGATCGGGCTCGGGCCGGATGCCGCCAGTCGAACGATTCGAATCAGCATCGGGCGATACACGACCGAGGACGATGTCGATTATGCGGTGGACTGCTTCGAGCAGGTCGTGAGCGAATGCGCTCAGGAATGCCGGCGCTGACGCGCCAGCTTTCCTTGCGGGCGTATGCGCTGCGCTATCGATGCATCGATCTATCGATCTATCGATCTATCGATCTATCGATCTATCGATCGGCCCGATTGAGTGCGGGCCACTGTGCGAAAGCGAAGACCCACAGCATGACGATGTTGACGATCGGCACGAACATCGTCAGGAACCACCAGCCCGAGTACCCCGCTCGGCGGATGATTCTGATGTACGGATAGAGCATCGCGACCAGAACGACGATGACGAACAGCCAGTGCCCGGAATTCATTGGATGCATTTTTTTCTCCAGTAAGGCACGTCCGCGCTGCCCCGGCACCCCACCGGGGCAGCGCGATCGCTTAGAACGGCAGCTTTGCGTCCGGCTTGGCGGCCAGAATCACGCGCCGGAAATCGTCCTGAATCCGCGCGAGCGCCTCGGCACTGTCGGCCTCGAAGCGCAGCACCACGACAGGCGTCGTATTCGACGACCGCGCGAGCCCGAAACCATCGGGATATTCGACGCGCAACCCATCGATCGTAATGACTTCGTCCTCTCCCTGAAAGCGCGCCTCTTTCTGCAAGCGCGCGATCAGCGTGAAGTTCTCGCCCTCTTCGAGCTTCAATTGCAACTCGGGCGTCGACAGTGAATTCGGCAGATCGTTGAGTACTTTGCTCGGATCGCTCACGCGCGCAAGCAACTCGAGCAAGCGAGCGCCCGTGTACAGACCATCGTCGAAACCGTACCAGCGATCCTTGAAGAACACGTGTCCGCTCATTTCACCGGCGATCGGCGCGCCCGTCTCGCGCAGCTTCGCCTTCACGAGCGAATGGCCCGTCTTCCACATGACCGGCTCGCCGCCATGCTGGCGCACCCAAGTAGCAAGATTGCGCGTGCACTTGACGTCGTAAATGACCTGCGCACCGGGGTTGCGCGACAAAATCTCTTGCGCGAAGAGCATCAGTTGGCGGTCCGGATAGATGATCTGGCCATCCTTCGTGACCACACCGAGACGGTCGCCGTCGCCATCGAATGCGAAGCCGATTTCAGCATCCGTTTCCTTCAGTGCCCGGATCACATCCTGCAAGTTTTCCGGATGCGCGGGATCGGGATGATGGTTGGGGAAATTGCCGTCGATATCGGTGAAGAGTTCGACGAGTTCGCAGCCGAGCGCCTTGAACAGGCGCGGGGCAAGACCGCCCGCGACACCGTTGCCCGCATCGACGACGAGTTTCATCGGGCGCGCGAGCTTGATGTCGCCGACGATCCGCTCGATGTATTTATCGCCGATGTCGTATTCGACATAGCCGCCGTCGCCGGCGCTGAACTGCCCGTCGACGATACGCCGGTAAAGCGCCTGGATCTGCTCGCCATAAATGGCCGCGCCGCGCAACACCATCTTGAAGCCGTTGTAGTCGGGCGGATTGTGGCTGCCGGTGACGACGATGCACGAATCGACCGACCGTTCGCCGCCCGGCAACGCGAGCGGCACGCTCGCCGCGAAGTAGCCGACCGGCGTCGGCACCATGCCGACATCGACGACATCGACACCCGCCGCGCGCAACCCGTCGGCCAGCGCCGCGACGAGCGACGGACCCGACAAGCGGCCATCGCGTCCGACGACGACGGCATCGCCGCCCTGCGCGCGAATTTCGCTGCCGAATGCACGGCCGATCAAGCGCGCCACATCGGCATCGAGCGTCTTGCCCACGACGCCGCGGATGTCATACGCCTTGAAGATGGATTGTGAAATCATGGATAGGCTCTCAGTCTGCAAAAAAGGACGCAAAACGGCGTTGCAGCGCCAAACGCAGCGCGCCGCACGCGGTGTCGCCGATTCCCCTTACACCGCCGCCGCACGAGGGGTGCGCGATCGTTCCCACTTATAATTGCCGTTTTTCAACGGACGCACGACGCGCTCATTTTAATGCCAAGACGTTTCATTGCCGGACATTCGTCAGCCGAAGCTTGTATCAAGGCGTTAGCGAAGCGCGTCCCACGACGAGCAAATTCCCTGCCGCGCAACGTATGCTGAAGCGTCTTGCCAATCAGGACGTCGCGAAAGCCGTCGCGAACATCATCTGGCTCGGGCTCGAACGACTGACCCAGATCGTCGTCGCCATCGCCATCGCGGGCCTGCTTGCGCGCTACCTGGGCCCCGACGCATTCGGCAAATGGCAATACGCGAACACGCTGCTGCTCGTGCTCGCCCCCATCACATGGGTGTGCGGCGCCGAAATCCTCGTCCCGACGATCGTGCATCGGCCCGCCTCCGAGCTGGGCACGGTACTCGGCAGCGCCTTCGCGCTGCGCATGAGCGTCTCGGTGCTCGCACTCGCCGCGACCTGGACAGCCATCGCGCT
>Ga0207647_10000212_pt1 | contig 47335 bp, 36 predicted proteins | sample KBSCornC2_FD_184295 | JGI IMG/M metagenome (GOLD analysis project Ga0207647, IMG submission 184295) | Corn rhizosphere microbial communities from Kellogg Biological Station, Michigan, USA - C2 (SPAdes) (version 2) | ecosystem: Host-associated > Plants > Roots > Rhizosphere ... | reverse complement strand
CGCGCTCGAAGCGCAATTCGAAGGCAGCGCAGGCAAGGACTTCAAGATTCGCTTCAACCTTGCGCCGCCCGCACTTTCGAAGGCCAAGGCGGGCGGTGTGCCGCGCAAGATCGCATTCGGACAATGGCTGTGGCCCGTGTTCGGAGCGTTGGCTCGTTGCCGCGGGCTGCGCGGCACCGCGTTCGATCCGTTCGGCAGGACGCTCGAACGGCGCATGGAGCGTGCACTTGCTTACGACTACGAGCAAACCATGAAACGCGCATTTGCGATCGTCGGCACCGCGACGGCTGCCGACGTTGCGATGCTTGCCGGCCTTTACGCGCGGGTGCGCGGCTATGGCCACGTCAAGCTCGCGAATCTCGCGGCAATGAAACGCAGCGAGCGCGAGATCGTGGCCCGGCTGGCGATCGAGGCGGCAACGAGCCCGGACGTGCAGCGCGCGCTCGACGAAGCGCGCGGCGTTCGAGCGCTGCGGGGGATACCAGTGGTCGTCGCCGGGAAGTAGAGGAGATGGTTGACATGACCATTTAAGAGACCTATTATCAGGTCTCCAAGCGGCGGCGGCTCGCCTTGGCCACCCGGTCTATAGGCAGCTCGACGCCGTTCTCCTAGACTCATTCCCCGGAGCAAGCGTGCGAACGCGACACGGTTCGCACGCCAAAGCAATCGACCATGGAAAACATCCTTGCACGCGCCTCTATCGGCATCAGCGAATTGAAGATCAATCCCACCGCCGTCATCGAACGCGCGAACGGCCCTGTCGCGGTGTTGAACCGCAACAAGCCGATTGCGTACCTGGTCCCGGCACGGGCATGGGAAGCAGTCTGCGAGCGACTCGGAGACCTTCAACTCGCCGAAATCGTCAGGCAGCGCAGCGGCGAGACCCCGGTGAACGTCAAGATTGAAGATCTATGAACTCCAGTTCCTGCCATCCGCGCTCAAAGAGTGGCGGCGCCTCGACTCTACCGTCCGCGAACAGTTCAAGCAGCGCTTGAGCGCGCGTTTGATCGATCCGCACATCGAATCCGCCAAGCTTTATGGAATGCCGGGATGCTTCAAGATCAAGCTGAAAGCGCTCGGTTACCGGCTCGTGTATCGCGTCGACGAGCACGCCATCACCGTCGTGGTGGTTGCCGTCGGCAAACGCGAGCGCGAAATCGTGTATCGCACCGCTCTATCGCGCCTCCATTGAGCGCATCGCTGCCCCTCAACCGCCGCTTTCATTCCATCGAGGCTTCGTCCTCTGCCCAGTCGATATCGCCGCATAGCACGCACAGCCGTTCGCCGATCCGGACGGCGAGCGAGATCGTGACGCAGGGCAACGCCTCGTTGATCGAAAGATAGGGCTTCGTCGCGTGGACGCGATCGGGCATTTCCATCGCCGCCCGAAAATACGGCCGGCGCATCCAGTTCGCGCCCTCGGCATCGGCAACCGGCATGAAACGCGCCTCTTGGCCCGGGCGATCCGCGCGCAGCACGATGTTGCGGCCCGCCTGGCGCCCTTCGGAATCGAGCAGAAAACAGCGTGCGGCATGGTCGAGCGCCAGAAAATTCCAGCAAACCTCCTCCAACGGCTCGCCGGCCGCAATCCGTTCGCCGGCTCGCGCGAACGCGCGCAAATAAGGCGCGAGCCGCGCGGCACGGCGTCGCTCGCGCGATTCCGTCTCCGAGCGGTGATGCGCGGCGAGCTCCCCGACGCGCGCGGCGGCGTAGCCGCTATCGGCAGGGCCCGCAGCCGGCCTGCCGAAGTAAAAGCCCTGAACGAAATCGGCGTCGCTGGCGAAGGCGAGTTGCGCCTCGTGTTCGGTCTCGACACCCTCGATCAGCACGAGCTTGCCGGCTTCGTGCAACAACGCGACGAAGCCCGGCAGAATCGCTGCCGCCGGCGTGCGATGCGCCGCATGCGAAAGCATCATCCGGTCGATTTTGACGATGTCGGGATCGAGCTGCCACACGCGCTCCAGATTCGAATCGCCGGCGCCAAAGTCGTCGAGCGCGATGAGGAACCCGAGTTCGCGAAAACGCCGTGCTTCCTCGGCGATGCGCTCGAAATCGTGTATCCGGTCCTCGTGGATCTCGAGCACGATGCGCCGCGGCGGCAAAGCGAGCCTCGACAAACTCGCGGCAAACGCCGCCGCATGGTAGGACTCGGTCAGCGCACCCGCATGCACGTTCAGGAAGAGCCACTCGCGCTCGGCACCGAGCATCTTGAAGTTCTCGAGGTGCAGCGCCATCGCGAGCCGGTCCACATGATGGAGCTCGCCTTGCCGCGACGCCTCGCCGAATACGTCGAGTGGCGGCACCGGACAATCGAAGGAGTCGTGCGCGCGCAGCAAACCCTCGTAACCCACCGCGCGCAAGTGAGCCAGGCTGAAGATAGGTTGAAATACGCTCGTGAAGGTCAGCTCGCGGTGCCGCAGCGCGTAACGCTGCAATCCGGAGACCATATCGAGTTCGAAACCGGCCGGCGGCGTCACCGGCGCGTCTTGCAACGCGCTCATCATGCGCGCCTCCGGCCGGCGTTTTCGATCGAAGTGAATGGGTTCATTGGCGGAGCTCCTCGGAATGATCTTATTGACGGCTACCGCCACCAAGCAAGCTCCGTGCGCAACCGCGCGGCATCCCGCAAACCGCGCCGCTCGCGCATCACGTCGGGGCACTTCGCGCAAGACGCACCGCGAAGGTGCGCATTCCGCGTCATGCGCGTGCCTCGCGCGCGATCAAAGCACCGGACCGGGTGCGGCTTCGCGCCGCAACAGTGCATAGAGGATGATGGCCCCGAATGTCGCGGTCCCGATCCCGCCCAGCGCGAAACCGCCGAACTTCAGTGAGAAGTCGCCCGCGCCGAGTACCAGCGTGACGGCTGCGACGATGAGATTGCGGTTGTCGGAGAAGTCGACCCGGTTCGCCACCCAGATCCGCGCCCCCGTGACGGCGATGAGCCCGAAGACCACGATCGAGACGCCGCCGAGCACGGGCCCGGGTATCGTTTCGATCAACGCCCCGAACTTCGGCGAGAAGCCGAGCCCGATCGCGATGATCGCGGCGACGACGAACACGATCGTCGAATAGATCTTGGTGACCGCCATGACGCCGATGTTCTCGGCATACGTGGTGACTCCCGTGCCGCCCGACATGCCGGACACGATCGTCGCGAGCCCATCGCCCACGAACGCGCGGCCAATGTAACGGTCGAGGTTCTGCCCGGTCATCGCACTCACGGCCTTGATGTGCCCGAGATTCTCGGCAACGAGGATCACCGCTACTGGCGCGATCAGCATCATGGCGTGCGGATCGAAGACCGGCGAGCGGAAATGCGGCATGCCGAACCAGGCCGCATTGGCCACGCTCGCGAAGTCGATCGGCCGGCCGATGCCCATGCCATTGGCGAGCACCGCGTAGAACGCGTATGCAAGGATGAGACCGACGAGAATCAGCAGCCGCTGCACCATGCCGCGCGCGAACACCGCGACGATGCCAACGCAGAGCACCGTGACGAGCGCCATCCACGAATCGAAGGCCGAGGTGCTGACACCTCTCACGGCGATCGGTGCGAGGTTCAGGCCAATGACCGCCACGACGGCTCCGGTGACGACCGGGGGCATCAGCGTTTCGATCCAGCGCGTGCCGATGGCCGCGACGATCAGGCCGATGACGACATAAGCCGCGCCAGAGGCAACGATGCCGCCGAGCGCCACAGGAATGTTCGGATTCGGGCCGTGGCCAGCATAGGCCGTTACCGCGATGACGAGCCCGATGAACGAAAAGCTGGAGCCGAGATAGCTCGGCACACGTCCGCCCACGAGCACGAAAAAGAGCAGCGTGCCGATGCCCGACATGAAAATGCAGAGATTCGGATCAAAGCCCATCAGCAATGGCGCAAGCACCGTGGAGCCGAACATGGCGACGACGTGCTGTACGCCCATTGCGATCGTCTGCGGCCATGCGAGCCGTTCGTCGGGCCCGACGATACGGCCTTCGACGGCACGCGGCGCGAGGCGCCAGCGCGGGAAATAGGAATCGGCCATGCTCGTGGGGCTCCTTTTTATATCGGCGTCGACGCGCCGCGCAAACAGCGCCGCCTGTTGGTGGAATCACGCGCGAGTTTAAGGAGGGCCGGTTGCCCTGGCAAGCTGTGCGCCGTTCGAGGAAGCCCCGGTCTCGAGGCGCGCCGCGCTTCTCGACAGTCGGACCTCCTGCGGCGCGATGTCGCGATATGCCGCGCTTCGCCGCCAACGTCAGCGCCCTTTGATCTCGCTCAATACCCCCAACGCCACGAGGGCGACTATCACGCTGTGACATTTTCAATCCCGATCGAGCGCGCAAGGGACTGCAACACGGGGAATGGGCGAGCGGCCCGCCCTCGCCTCCCGCGCGCGCCGCAACCCGGAGAGACTTCATGGGTACTCAATCGCCCCCCCTCGGCTCGCGACGAGGGCACACGCTCGAAATCTGGACGCCCGAGGACAAGGCGTTTTGGGAACGGGAAGGCGAAGCCATCGCGAAGCTCAACCTCTGGATTTCCGTTCCCGCGCTCTTCCTCGCGTTCGCGATCTGGCAGGTCTGGAGCGCCGTGGCCGTGCAATTGCCGCTGCTCGGCTTCAGATATTCGACGAACCAGCTCTTTTGGCTCGCCGCGGCACCCGCGCTCTCCGGCGCGACGCTACGCATCTTCTACTCGTTCATGGTGCCAATCTTCGGCGGCCGGCGCTGGACCGCGGTCTCCACCGCGTCGCTGCTGGTTCCCGCGATCGGCATCGGCTTTGCCGTGCAGGACAACACGACGAGCTATCCCACCATGCTCATCCTCGCGCTCTTGTGCGGCTTCGGAGGCGGCAACTTCAGCTCGAGCATGGCCAACATCAGCTTCTTCTTTCCACGCGAGCGCAAGGGTTCCGCGCTCGGGGTGAATGCCGGCCTCGGCAATCTCGGCGTATCGGTGGTGCAGTTCTTGAGCCCGCTCGTCGTGACGGCCGGCATCTTCGGCGTGTTCGGCGGCGCATCTCAAACCATCGTGAAGAACGGTTTGATCGCTCAAGTCTGGATCCAGAACGCGGCATTCGTCTGGGTGCCCTGGATCGTGATCGCGGCTATCGCAGCCTGGTTCGGCATGAACGATCTGGCCGATGCAAAAGCATCGTTCGCCGCGCAAGCCGCAATCTTCCGCCGAAAGGACAACTGGCTGATGTGCGTACTCTACCTCGGCACGTTCGGCTCGTTCATCGGTTATGCCGCCGGCTTTCCGCTGCTCATCAAAAGCCAGTTCCCGGGCATCAACGCGCTTGCCTACGCATGGCTCGGCCCGCTGATCGGTGCCTCGATCCGCCCATTCGGCGGCTGGCTGGCCGACAAGCTCGGCGGTGCGCCGGTCACGTTTTGGAACTTCGTCGTCATGGCATGCGCGGTAGGCGGGGTTCTCTACTTCCTGCCGTCAGGGCCCTCGGGCGGCAGCTTCGCCGGGTTCTTCGTCAGCTTCCTCGTGCTCTTCATGACCTCGGGCATCGGCAACGGGTCGACGTTCCGCATGATTCCCGTCATCTTCCAGACGCTCAAGCTGCGCGAGGTGAACGCATCCGATCGCGAAGCCGTGCTGCACGCTACGAAGGAAGGCAACACCGAGGCTGCCGCAACGCTCGGATTTTCGGCGGCCATCGCCGCATACGGCGGCTTTTTCATCCCGAAGAGCTATGGCACATCGCTCGCGCTGACGGGCGGCCCCGAAGCGGCGCTCTATGTGTTCATCGGCTTTTACGCCATCTGCATCGCCGTGACCTGGTGGCGCTATGCGCGCCGCAACGCGCCGATGCCTTGCTGAAACGACGGATTGCCCACAAATGAGCCACTTTCTCGATCGCCTCAATCATTTCGCACTGCCGAAGGAATCCTTTTCCGACGGACACGGGGTCACCACCGGTGAGGACCGCACGTGGGAGGACGCCTATCGCAACCGCTGGTCGCACGACAAGATCGTGCGCAGCACGCACGGCGTCAACTGCACGGGTTCGTGTTCATGGAAGATCTACGTCAAAGGCGGGATCGTCACATGGGAAACGCAGCAGACCGACTATCCGCGTACCCGCTGGGACATGCCCAACCACGAACCGCGCGGCTGCGCGCGCGGCGCATCGTACTCGTGGTACCTCTATAGCGCCAACCGCGTGAAGTACCCGATGGTCCGCGCCCGCCTGCTCGAGCGCTGGCGCGCCGCGCTGACGGTATGCCGCGACCCCGTCGACGCATGGGCCTCGATCGTCGAAGACGACGCGGCCCGTCGCGACTATCAAAAAGTGCGCGGCATGGGGGGCTTTGCGCGCAGCAGCTGGGAGGAAGTCAATCGACTCGTTGCCGCCGCCAATGTCTATACGATCAAGCGGCACGGGCCCGACCGCGTGATCGGCTTTTCGCCGATCCCGGCCATGAGCATGGTCAGCTATGCCGCCGGCAGCCGCTATCTGAGCCTCATCGGCGGCGTATGCATGAGCTTTTACGATTGGTACTGCGATCTGCCGCCGTCGAGCCCGCAAGTCTGGGGCGAGCAGACGGACGTGCCCGAATCGGCCGACTGGTACAACTCGAGCTACATCGTCGCGTGGGGCAGCAATGTGCCGCAAACGCGTACGCCGGACGCGCACTTTTTCACGGAAGTCCGCTACAAGGGCACGAAGACCGTCGCGATCACGCCGGACTACAGCGAAGTCGCGAAGCTTTCGGACCTCTGGCTCCATCCGAAGCAAGGTACCGATGCGGCGCTGGCCATGGCGTTCGGCCATGTCGCGCTCAACGAATTCTATTTCAAGACCCGCAGCGCCTATTTCGACGACTACGCACGCCGCTACACCGACTTGCCGATGCTCGTGCTGCTTCGGTCGCGCACGCTCGAAGACGGCCGTACGGCGCTCGTGCCCGACCGCTACATCCGCGCGAGCGACTTCGACGGTTCGCTCGATCAAGCCAACCACCCCGAATGGAAGACGATCGCCTACGACACCGCCGGCCAGCCCGTGGTGCCGAACGGCGCCATCGGTTTTCGTTGGGGCGACGAGGGCCGGGACGATGCGGGCAAGTGGAATCTCGAGAACGAGGACGCGCGCGATGGACATGAAGTCAGGCTCAAGCTCTCCGTGCTCGAGAACGCGGACCAGGCGCCGGAAATCGCCGACGTCGCGTTTCCGTACTTCGGCGGCGTGAACTCGCCGCACTTTACCGCGAATGCGCAGCAGGGGGGCATCAATCTGGCGCGTGTGCCGGTCGCGCGCATGCGCCTCACGCAGGACGGCAAGGCGGTCGACGCGCTCGTCGCCACCGTGTTCGATCTGCAAGCCGCGCAATACGGCATCGATCGCGGCCTCGGCAGCGGCGCGGCGAGCTATGACGACAACGCGCCCTACACCCCCGCATGGGCCGAAGCGATCACGGGTGTGCCGCGCGAGCAGATCGTCACGGTGGCGCGCGAGTTCGCCGCTAACGCCGACAAGACGCAGGGCCGCTCGATGATCATCATCGGTGCCGGCATGAATCACTGGTATCACGCCGATATGAACTATCGCGGCGTGATCAACCTGCTGATGATGTGCGGCTGCATCGGCAAGAGCGGCGGCGGCTGGTCGCACTACGTCGGCCAGGAAAAGCTGCGTCCTCAAACGGGCTGGACCGCGCTCGCCTTCGCGCTCGATTGGATTCGTCCGCCGCGTCAGATGAACAGCACGAGCTTCTTCTACGCTCACACGGACCAATGGCGCTACGAGAAGCTCGGCGTCGACGAAATCGTGTCGCCGCTCGCCGACAAAGCGCAATTCGGCGGCAGCATGATCGATTACAACGTACGTGCCGAGCGTATGGGCTGGCTGCCGAGCGCACCGCAGCTCGATACCAATCCGTTGCAGGTTGCCAAGGATGCCGCCGCGTCGGGCATGGCGCCCGGCGACTATGTCGCGAAATCGCTGAAGTCCGGATCCCTGCGAATGAGCTGCGAGGACCCCGACGCGCCGCAGAACTGGCCGCGCAACATGTTCGTCTGGCGCTCGAACCTGCTCGGCTCGTCGGGCAAGGGCCACGAATATTTCTGCAAGCACCTGCTGGGCACCGATAACGGCGTGCAAGGCAAAGACCTGGGCGCCGGCGATGCGAAACCTGCCGAAGTGCGCTGGCACGACGAGGCACCGCAAGGCAAGCTCGATTTGCTCGTCACGCTCGATTTCCGCATGAGCACCACCTGTCTCTATTCCGACATCGTGTTGCCCACCGCGAGCTGGTACGAGAAGAACGACCTCAATACGAGCGACATGCACCCGTTCATCCATCCGCTCTCAGCGGCCGTGGATCCGGTTTGGCAAGCCCGCTCCGACTGGGAGATCTACAAGGGCTTTGCCGAGGCCTTCAGCGACGTCTGCGTCGGCCATCTCGGCGTGGAAAAGGAAGTCGTGCTCACGCCGCTCATGCACGATACGCCCGGCGAGCTTGCCCAGCCATTCGACGTACGCGACTGGAAAAAGGGCGAATGCGAGCTGATACCGGGCAAGACCGCGCCGCAGGTCACCGTGGTCGAACGCGATTACCCGAATGTCTATAAGCGCTTCACCGCGCTCGGCCCGCTCATGAAGCGCGTGGGCAACGGCGGCAAGGGGATCGCCTGGAAAACCGCCACCGAAGTCGAGCAGCTCGGCGAGCTGAACGGCGTGACGCTCGAAGAGGGCGTGACGAAAGGCATGCCGCGCATCGTCTCGGATATCGATGCCTGCGAAGTCATTCTGCACCTCGCGCCCGAGACGAACGGACATGTCGCCGTCAAGGCGTGGGAGGCGCTCACGAAAGCGACGGGCCGCGAACACAAGCACCTCGCGCTTTACCGCGAAGACGAGAAGATTCGTTATCGCGACATTCAGGCCCAGCCGCGCAAGATCATCAGCTCGCCGACCTGGAGCGGAATCGAAAGCGAAACCGTCAGCTACAACGCGGGCTATACGAACGTGCACGAGCTGATCCCCTGGCGCACGCTCACGGGCCGCCAGCAGTTCTATCAGGATCACCCGTGGATGATCGCGTTCGGGGAGGGGTTTTCGACCTACCGTCCGCCCGTCGATCTGAAGGCCACGGCCGGCATCAACGGCGTGAAACCAAACGGCCATCCCGAGCTCGTACTGAACTTCATTACGCCGCACCAGAAATGGGGCATTCACAGCACCTACAGCGACAACCTGCTGATGTTGACGCTCAATCGCGGCGGCCCCGTCGTCTGGATCAGCGAGGACGACGCCAGCCAAGCCGGCATCGAAGACAACGACTGGATCGAGGTCTTCAATGTGAACGGAGCGATCGCCGCACGCGCCGTGGTCAGCCAGCGTGTCAAACCCGGCATGGTGCTCATGTATCACGCGCAAGAAAAGATCATCAACACGCCGGGCTCGGAAATCACGGGAATACGCGGCGGGATCCACAACTCGGTGACGCGCATCGTGCTCAAGCCCACGCACATGATTGGCGGCTATGCGCAATTGAGCTACGGCTTCAATTACTACGGCACGATCGGAACGAATCGTGACGAGTTCGTGGTCGTGCGAAAAATGAGTCAGGTCGATTGGCTCGATACGCCGCGTGACGAAGGCGCGAGCGGCGCGACGCAGCATCATGGAGACAAGCAATGAAAGTACGCGCACAAATCGGCATGGTGCTGAATCTCGACAAGTGCATCGGCTGCCACACCTGCAGCGTGACGTGCAAGAACGTCTGGACGAGCCGCCCCGGCATGGAGTACGCCTGGTTCAACAACGTCGAAACGAAACCGGGCATCGGTTATCCAAAGGAATGGGAGAACCAGGACAAATGGAATGGCGGCTGGGTGCGCCGCGCCGACGGCTCCATCGCGCCGCGCCAGGGAGGCAAGTGGAAGGTGCTCATGCGCATCTTCGCGAATCCGAATCTGCCGCAGATCGACGACTATTACGAGCCGTTCACGTTCGACTACGACCATCTGCAAAGCGCGCCCGAGATGAAGGCCTCTCCGACGGCCCGCCCGCGCAGCCTGATCACCGGCCAGCGGATGGAGAAAATCGTTTGGGGGCCAAACTGGGAAGAGATTCTCGGTGGCGAATTCGCCAAGCGCAGCAAAGATCGGAATTTCGACGACATTCAGAAAGACATCTACGGACAGTTCGAAAACACGTTCATGATGTACTTGCCGCGGCTGTGCGAACACTGCCTGAACCCGGCGTGCGTGGCTTCGTGCCCTTCCGGCTCCATCTACAAGCGCGAGGAAGACGGCATCGTCCTCATCGACCAGGACAAATGCCGCGGCTGGCGCATGTGCGTATCGGGCTGCCCCTACAAGAAGATCTACTACAACTGGAAAAGCGGTAAGGCCGAAAAGTGCATCTTCTGCTATCCGCGCATCGAGGCCGGACAGCCCACCGTCTGCTCGGAGACCTGTGTCGGTCGCATCCGCTATCTGGGTGTGCTGCTCTATGACGCCGACCGCATCGAAGCGGCGGCCTCCGTCGAGAACGACCGCGATCTCTACGAGGCGCAGCTCGACGTCTTTCTCGATCCCAGCGATCCCAAAGTGATCGAGCAGGCGCGTAAGGACGGCGTGCCCGAGAACTGGATCCAGGCCGCGCGTATCAGCCCGGTCTACAAGATGGCGGTCGACTGGAAGGTCGCATTGCCGCTGCACCCTGAATATCGGACGCTGCCAATGGTCTGGTACGTGCCGCCGCTCTCGCCGATCACATCGGCGGCCAATGCCGGACACATCGGTGCGAACGGCGAGATTCCCGACGTCAACCAGTTGCGCATTCCGGTGCAATACCTCGCGAATCTGCTGACAGCAGGCGATACCGTGCCGGTCGTGCGCGCGCTGGAACGGATGCTGGCAATGCGGGCCTGGCAACGCGGCAAGCATGTCGACGGCATCGAGAACCATGCGGCCCTCGCGCAGGCGGGTCTTAGCGTCGAGCAAGTCGACGAGATGTACCGTGTCATGGCGATCGCCAACTACGAAGACCGCTTCGTCATCCCCACCTCGCACCGCGAGTATGCCGAGAACGCGTTCGATGTCCGCGGAGGATGCGGATTCAGCTTCGGCAACGGCTGCTCGGAAGGTGTCGGCGAAACGAGCCTGTTCGGCGGCGCGAAGCGCCGCACGATTCCGATCAAGGCGGAGATCTGAGCGATGACGACTCCCGAGACCACTGCGAGCTGCGCAACGACGTTGCGCGCGCTCGCTCGCTTGCTGAGCTACCCCGATGCGGCGCTGCGCGCCCACCTGCCCGAGATACGCACGGCGTTGCGCGACGAAGGCGCACTGCTTGACGGCCGGCTCGCGTCGATCGACACGCTGATCGATCGCCTGGCCGGCAGTACCGGGCTCGATGCGGAAGCGGCATACGTCGATCTCTTCGATCGCGGCCACCGCACCGCTTTGCACCTGTTCGAGCACGTGCACGGCGATTCGCGCGATCGTGGGCCGGCGATGATCGACCTCATCAAAACCTACGAGGACGCGGGGCTCGCGCTCGCATCGGACGAATTGCCCGATCATCTTTGCGTCGTGCTCGAATTCGCGTCGACGCAACCGCCCATTCAAGCTGCCGATTTTCTGCGCGAGATCGCGCACTTGCTGCGCGGCATTCATACCGCACTCGTCGAGCGGGACAGCGACTATGCGAGCGTGCTGGCCGCGCTCATCGAACTCGCCGGCGAATCGGCGGAGCCTGTCGTCCTCGCAAGCGAGCCGGCGCTCGACGACACATGGAGCGAGCCCGTTGCGTTCGGCGGCTGCTCGGTCGAAGGCCAATCCGCCAACCCGGATCGATCGCAGCCGATCCATATCGTGAAGACGCCGAACGCGGGCGGACACATGCCCCGCGTGCAAGGAGCCTGAGATGAGTCAAGCCGCCTATACCTTCTTTTTCAGCATCTATCCCTACATCTGCCTCGCCGTTTTCCTGCTCGGCTCGCTGTTCCGTTTCGACCGCGACCAATACACGTGGAAAAGCGATTCGTCACAGTTGCTGCGCGCGGGGCAGTTGCGCTGGGGAAGCAATCTCTTTCATGTCGGCATTCTGTTTCTGCTGTTCGGCCACACGGTCGGGCTCCTGACGCCTCATGCGCTCTACGAGTCGATGATCTCCGCGCAACAAAAGCAGATGCTGGCGATCCTCTCGGGCGGGATCGCGGGCGCTCTGTGCTTCGTCGGCCTCACGCTGCTCTTGCATCGAAGGCTTTTCGATCCACGCATCCGGCTGACGAGCCGCCGCACCGACATCGCGATCCTGGCCATTCTCTGGGTCCAGCTCGTGCTTGGCCTCGTCACGCTGCCTTTCTCCTATGCGGACCGCGAAACGGCGGGCACCATGCTGAGCCTTGCCAACTGGGCGCAGCATATCGTCACGTTGCGGCCCGATGCGAGCATGCTGAGCGGAGTCGAATGGCCGTTCAAGATTCATCTCGTGCTCGGCATGACGATCTTTCTGCTGTTTCCGTTCACGCGCCTCGTCCATGTCTGGAGCGGCTTCGGCACCGTGAGCTACGCATTCCGTCCCTATCAGCTCGTGCGCGCGCGGCGGCTCAACCTGCCGCCCGGACACACGCGCTCGCAACACCGAATCTGAGAGGCAAGAGATGACGATCCCACAAAACGGCAAGGTGGCCACAGTCAACGGTGTCGCGCTTCATCTGCCCGGCGAAACGCTGAGCGCGGAGGTGCTCAGACAGCGCGCCTGCACCGAGCTCTTGCGCCAAGCCGCGATCGAAGCCGGCCTGCTGGGCAATGACGATCCCGCGCCGGTGGACGGTGCTATCAGCGTGGAAGCTACCGCGGCGATCGAAGCGTTGCTCGACGGTGCGTTGCCGGCACAAGAACCTTCCGACGTGGCGTGCCGTCGCTATCACGCGGCGCATGCGCGCCGCTATGCCGTGGGCGCGCGTGTGCGAGCGCGGCATGTCCTGTTTGCGGTGACGCCGGGCGTCGATGTAGCGCAATTGCGTACGCGCGCCGAAGCATGCCTCGTCGATCTGCGCTGTCAGCCCGGCACGGACGATGGCCGATTCGCGCGCGCCGCCGGGCAATGGTCGAATTGCCCGAGCGGCGCCGAGGGCGGGAACCTCGGATGGCTGAGCGCCGAGGCATGCGCACCCGAGTTTGCGCAGGAGCTTTTCGAAAACAAGGAAGTCGGCGTACTCCCGCGGCTCGTGCTGAGCCGGTTTGGCTTTCACGTCGTCGAAGTGCTCGAGCGCGAGCCCGGCAACGAGCCGCCGTTCGAGAGCGTTCGCGCCGCCGTCGCGCAAACGCTGCGGCAGCAGAGCTTTGCAACGGAGCTGCGTCGCTACCTCGATCGGCTGGCGCAAGCGGCGACGCTCGAGGGGCTCGAATTCGAGGCCGAGCTCAGCGACGTGAACGCGCCGCCGCGCTGACGCTCGCCGTCAGTTGTTCTTCGAGCGTTGCGGCACGCCGCTCGCCGCGGCGCGCGCGTCTTGCCTCGCGCCGCAGCAGCGCCGCAAATGCGGCCTCGTCGGCCTTCAGGCCGTGGCGCGTGCGCACCTTCGGCAACGTATGCAGCTCGCCGGCCTCGAACACTTCGAGCACGGCCGGATGGATGTAGCAGCGACGGCAAACGGCCGGCGTATTGCGCAGCGTCGCGGCGACTTCCTTCACGGTTTCGACGACATGGGTGCGCATGTGCCGCTCGCCCGGCTGCAGCTCGATGCGGCGCAGCGCACCGAGCGCCAGCACGCTGCCCGCCCACGTGCGATAGTCCTTCGCGGTGAAGTCCGCGCCGCTTACTTCGCGCAGATAGTCGTTGATGTCCGATGAGCCGACGGGATGCCGCACGCCGGCATCGTCGACGTACTGAAAGAGTTCATGCCCCGGCAAATCGAGGCACTTGCGCACGATGCGCGCAAGGCGCGGGTCTTCGACATCGATGTCGTGCTCGATCCCGCTCTTGCCGCGAAAGCGAAAGCGCAGGTGCCCGGCACGGATCGCCGCATGGCGCTTGCGCAACGTGGTCAAACCATAGGAATTGTTTTCCCGCACGTATTCGCGGCTGCCGACGCGCGCGAGCGTGATGTCGAGCAGCCGGACGACCGTTGCCACGACCTTGTGCCACGGCATGCCGGGCAGCCGCAAATCGCGCGCAATACGTGCGCGGATTTTCGGCAACACGTCCGCGAACGCAGCCATGCGCTCGAACTTGGTCGCGTCGCGCGTCTCGCGCCAGCGCGGATGATACCGGTACTGCTTGCGCGCACGCGAGTCGCGGCCGGTCGCCTGCAAGTGTCCGAGCGGGTCGGGACAGATCCATACATCGGTGTAAGCGGGCGGAACGGCGAGCGCGTTGATGCGAGCGATTTCCTCCGCATCGCGAATGCGGCGGCCTTGCGGGTCGAAATAGGCGAAGTGTCCGCGAATGAGCCTGCGCCGGATACCGGGCTTCGTATCGTCGACGTAATGCAGGCCGGGCGGCACCTCGACCTCATGGTTGCGATCGGGCGAGCCAGCCGCGGCGCGGTGCGATGGGTCATTCGTGTGGCGGCTACGCGGCATGCGGGCTCGGCAATTCGATAGGTTCACACCCCGCACAGCACGCTTCGTGCCATGGGCAATGGGTGAACGTTCGTCGTTGCCGAGCCGCGCAATCCAGCCTCAGGCGTTCCCCTCAGCGCTCGGGCGCCACATCGAGCGCTTCGAGCACTCTCACTTGCGGCGGCTCGGCGAGCCAATCCGCGACCGTCGAACGAAACGTCTGGAAGTGTTCGCTCGCGAGATGGCTATCGAACGCGTTCCGGTCTTCATAGATCTCGTACAGATGCAGCACCGGCCCGCTCGGCGACGTTTCTCGAAAAAGATCGTAGCGGTGGTTGCCCGGTTCCTTGCGCGTCACTTCCACCATACGGCGCACCTGCTTTTCGACATCGGTGGCATGTTCCGGCTTCGGCGTGATCGTGGCGATGATATGGGCGCTCATTCCAACTCCTCATGAAGAGATACGTCGGGGAACTTCGAAACCCTCGGCTCACGGCGCAAGGGCGGGCGTGCTGGTCACCGATTCTGCCACCGAGTGACCTCGCAGTGCAGTGCAGTGCGGCCATCGCTCGATGCGGCATTGCAGCATCGAGCGGGTAAGCCCGGGTTGACGCGAGAGCCGGATGGCCTGCGCTGGCGGGCTCGTAAAACATCGTAACGGTTTCGGGCGGGAGCGAACCGTTTTGCGGGCACCACGAATTACTTTTTGCCACTGACGTCGACTACATTCGATCTTCTTACACCGCATTTCTGCCGGCGGCTTTTCATGTGGATCGTCAACGTTGCGCTCAAACGGCCTTACACGTTCATCGTGATGGCCATTCTCATCGTGCTGGCGACACCGTTCGCGCTCATGAGAACGCCGGTCGACATCCTGCCCGAGGTCGATATTCCTGTCGTCAGCATCATCTGGAATTACGCGGGGCTTTCGGCGCAGGACATGGCCAATCGCGTGACGTCGGTCAACGAGCGGGGGCTGACGACGACCGTCAACAACATCGAACATATCGAATCGCAATCGCTCGCCGGCGTCGCTGTCATCAAGCTGTTCCTGCAACCGAATGCGAATATTCAGACCGCCATCGCGCAGACGGTCGCGGTTGAACAGACCCAACTGAGGCAGATGCCGCCCGGCGCAACGCCGCCGCTCATCATCAGCTATTCGGCCTCCTCGATTCCGGTCATCCAGCTTGCTCTGTCGAGCAGCACGTTGGCGGAGCAGCGGCTCAACGACTTCGCGCTCAACGCGCTGCGGCCGCAATTGATCACCATTCCGGGCGCGGCCGTCCCCTATCCCTACGGCGGCAAGACGCGGCTCATATCGGTCGACCTCGACACGCGCGCGCTGCTTGCCAAGGGGCTCACGCCGCTCGACGTGGTCAGCGCCGTCAACGCGCAGAATCTGATACTGCCGACGGGCACCGCCAAGATCGGTCCGCGCGAATACGCCGTCGAGATGAACGGCTCGCCGCCGACGATCGCGGGCCTCAACGAGATCCCGGTGCGCACCGTCAACGGCGCCACGACCTATCTCGGCGAAGTGGCCCATGTGCGCGACGGGTTCGCGCCGCAGACGAACGTCGTGCGCCAGGACGGCCGGCGCGGTGTGCTCATTTCGGTACTCAAGAACGGCAGCGATGCGTCGACGCTCGCGATCGTCAACGAATTGCGCCACATCCTGCCGGTGGCGCAAACGACGCTGCCCCGCGAGCTCAAGGTCACGCCGCTGTTCGATCAGTCGATCTTCGTTCAATCGGCGATTTCGGGTGTGGCACGCGAAGCCGTCATCGCGGCGGCGCTGACCGCGGCGATGATTCTGCTGTTCCTCGGCAATTGGCGCAGCACCTGCATCATCGCCATCTCCATTCCGCTATCGATCCTGGCCTCGCTGCTGGCGCTGCACGCGCTCGGCCAGACCATCAACATCATGACGCTGGGCGGCCTGGCGCTGGCGGTAGGCATCCTCGTCGACGACGCGACCGTCACGATCGAAAACATCGAGCGGCATCTGCACCTGGGCACGGACCTTCACGAAGCCATTCTCGACGGTGCCGGCGAAATCGCCGTTCCGGCCCTGGTCTCGACGCTGTGCATCTGCATCGTGTTCGTGCCGATGTTCTTCCTGACCGGCGTCGCACGATATCTGTTCGTGCCGCTCGCCGAGGCGGTGGTGTTCGCCATGCTCGCATCGTACGTGCTCTCGCGCACCCTGGTACCGACGCTCGCGATGCTGTGGATGGGGCACGCTCATACGCGCGACCCGCACGCGAAGCCGGGCCTTCTCGTTCGCCTGCATCACCGCTTCGACGCCGGCTTCGAGCGCATGCGCGCCGCTTATATCGTGCTGCTGAGCAGCCTGCTCGTGCATCGGCGAGCATTCACGCTCTCGTTTCTCGCGTTCTGCATGGCCTCGCTCGGCCTCGTGTTCGCGCTCGGCGCCGACTTCTTTCCACGCGTCGACGCAGGCAACATTCGTCTGCACTTTCGCGCACCGACCGGCACGCGCATCGAGGAAACGGCACGGCTTGCCGACGAGATCGAGCGGGTCATTCGTCAGACCGTACCGCCGAAGGAACTCGCCACGATCCTCGACAATCTCGGTCTGCCCTATAGCGGCATCAATCTTTCGTATAGCAACGCCGGTACCATCGGCACGCTCGACGGCGAGATTCAGATCGCGCTCACCGCCGATCACGCGCCCACGCTCGGCTATATCGATCGATTGCGCGCCGTGCTGCCTCAGCAGTTTCCCGGCGTCGAGTTTTTCTTTCAACCGGCCGATATCGTGACGCAGATCCTCAACTTCGGGCTGCCGGCGGCCATCGACGTGCAGATCACGGGGGCGGACCAGCGCAGTAATTTCGCCGCCGCGAGCAAGCTCATGAAAGCCGTACGCGCGATCCCGGGAACGGTCGACACGCACATCCAGCAGAAATTCGACGAGCCCGCCATCCGCCTGCAAATGGATCGAACGCGGCTGCAGCAATTGAACCTCAGCGCGAGCAACGTCGCGCAGAATCTGCTCATTTCGTTGTCCGGCAGCTCGCAGACTTCCCCGGGCTTCTGGTTCAACGAGCAAAACGGCGTCGAATACAACGTGGCGGTGCAAACCCCGCAGTACAAGATCTCGTCGATCGACGAGCTGATGCGCACGCCCGTGGCGGCGGCCGGCAGCAACGCCCCGCCGCAGTTGCTCGGCAATCTCGTGCAGCTTCGCCCGTCCGCCCAGCTGGCCGGAGTCACGCATTACAACATCCGCCCCGTCGTGGACCTGTTCGTGAGCGTGCAAGGGCGCGACCTGGGCGGCGTCGCGAAGGAAGTCGACCGGCTCGTCGACCAAGCGCGCGCCACCCTGCCGCGCGGCAGCCAGATCGCCGTGCGCGGGCAAGTCCAGACGATGCAGCGCTCGTATCTGGGGCTCGGCGTGGGCGTCGCGATGGCGATCGTGCTCGTCTATCTGCTCATCGTCGTGAATTTTCAGTCGTGGATCGATCCGATCATCATCGTCAGTGCGCTGCCGGCCGCGCTGGCCGGTATCGTCTGGATGCTTTTCGTGACCGGCACGCATCTGTCGGTACCCGCGCTGACCGGCGCCATCATGACCATGGGCGTCGCCACGGCCAACAGTATTCTCGTGGTGGCCTTCGCACGTCAGCGCCTCACCGCCGGCGCGCCGCCCCTTACCGCCGCGCTCGAAGCCGGCGCGAGCCGCATCCGGCCCGTGTTGATGACGGCCTGCGCCATGATCATCGGCATGGTGCCGATGGCATTGGGCCTGGGCGAGGGCGCCGAGCAAAACGCACCGCTCGGCCGTGCCGTGATCGGCGGCCTGCTCTTCGCGACCCTCTCGACGCTTTTCTTCGTCCCGCTTTTCTTTGCCGGCGTCCACACGCGGCTTGCCCACCGCAAGGCAAAACGCGCTCGGGCGGATGAGGCCGGCACGAACGCGAACGGGAGCACGAATTGAAGGCAGCTTGTTACCGGAATTGACGACATGACCGAAAAAAGTCACGCATCGCTGGCCATTCCCGCTCGCGAGCACGGCGAAGGGCCGATGCTGCCGCCGCGCGAACGCGTCTGGCGGCGCGCGAAGATCGCGCTCGTTGTCGTGCTGTTGCTGCTCGCCGCCCTTGCGCTGCGCACGGTCATCGCGGACATCGTCAACCAGCGCGAAGTCGCCGCCGCCACGGCGCGCAATGCGAAGCTCTATGTGAACGTCGTCAGCCCATTGCCGAGCGATGGCGGCAGCCGTGGAATGTTGCTCCCCGGCACGTTGCGCGGCTACGTGGAATCGCCGATCTACGCACGCGCAACGGGGTATCTGCTGCACTGGTACGTCGATATCGGCGCGCGCGTGAAGCAAGGGCAGGTGCTGGCCGACCTCGACACGCCCGAGATCGATCAGGAACTCGCACAGGCGATCGCGCAGCGCGATCAGATCAGTGCAAGTCTCGGACTGGCCAAGTCTTCGCTTGCGCGCTGGCGGCAGCTGCGCGAGCGCGACGCCGTCTCGCAGCAGGAGCTCGACGAGCGGCAAAGCACCTATACGCAGGGGCTCGCGAATTTGACGGCGGCCAATGCGAACGTGAAGCGGTTGCAGCAACTCGAATCGTTCAAACGCATCGTCGCACCGTTCGCGGGCGTCGTCACGCAACGCAACGTGGATGTCGGCGATCTGATCGATGCCGGCAGCAGTTCGCGTCGCGCGCTTTTCGCGCTCGCGCAGACGAATCCGCTGCGCGTGTTCGTCCAGTTGCCGCAGGCCTATGCGCAAAACGTCAAGGCCGGCATGCCCGTTATCGTTTCGCAGCCCGAATTACCGGGCCAGACCTTCCGCGGCACGATCGCGCATATCGCAGGCGCCATCGACGTGCCGACGCGTTCGCTGCAAATCGAAGTGTCGCTGCCCAATCCCGACGATAAGCTGCGACCGGGCGCCTACGTGCAAGTCGAAGTGCCGGGCACCGGTCATGCGCGCCTGACCGTTCCCGGCAACACGCTGCTTTTTCGGGCCGAAGGACCGGCCGTGGCCGTCGTGGACGCGCAGAGCATCGTGCATCTACGCAGCGTCGCGATCGCGCAGGATCTCGGGCAAACGCTCGAAATCGATAGCGGCATCGAAGCGGCGGATCGGATCATCGTCAACCCGAGCGATTCGATCGCCGATGGCGACCGCGTGGAAGTTTCGCCTCCCCCGGCCGGCGAGGCGCACTCATGATGCGGCTGACGCGGCGCTCATTGCGCCTGGCCGCGGTGGCGCTATGCGTCGGCTTCGCGTCCGCTTGCACGCTCGGGCCCGACTACGAGCGCCCCGAGGTCGAGACGCCGGCCGCCTGGCAGACCGATCCCGGTTGGCGGCTCGCGGCCCCGTCCCATGCTCCGCTCGCGCTCGACTGGTGGCGCATGTTCGACGATCCGCTCCTCGATACGCTCGAAACGCGCGCGCTCGCGCAAAACCAGACGCTCGCGGCTGCCAGCGCGCATTACGCTCAGGCAACGGCGACGCTGGCGGCCATCTCTTCGCAGCAGCTGCCCGAGCTCGATCTGGACGCCAACGTCGCTCGCGCAAAAGTCTCGAAGAACCGGCCTCAGCTCAACTACGCGACGCCGAATCAATCGACGGTTCAGAACCAGGTCATCGTCGGCCCGTCCATCACGTACGACGTCGATCTGTTCGGGCGCATTCGCCGCGAGGTCGAAAGCGCCTCGGCATCGGCGGAACAAGCGGGCGACGATCTGGCCAACGCCCGGCTCGTGCTGACATCCGATCTTGCCACGGCCTACTACGCGCTACGTGAACGCGATGCCGAGATCGATGTACTCGATCGATCGGTTCAGCTACAGGAGAAGGCTCTCGACTACGTCAACGCCAAACACGAACTCGGGGCCGTCTCGGGGCTCGACCTTGCGCAACAGCAATCGCAGCTCGATTCCACACGTGTCCAGGCCACGTTGCTCAGGCAGCAGCGCGCCCAATACGAACATGCCATCGCCGCCCTGATCGGGACACCGGCGCCGCAGTTTTCGATCGCGCCCCGGCTCGTGCCGATGGTCGTGCCCGACATTGCAGCCGGTGTTCCGAGCGAACTGCTGGAGCGCAGGCCCGATATCGCCGCGGCCGAGCGCGCGATGGCCGCGGCCAACGCGCAAATCGGCGCGGCAAAGGCTGCCTTCTTTCCCGATCTCACACTCTCGCCCGGGATCGGCTGGGAGAGTACGCGCTTTGCGAACCTGCTGAGCGCGCCGAGCCTGATGTGGACCGTCGGCGCAACACTCAAGCAAGCGGTCTTCGACGGCGGCCAGCGCAAGGCCAACCTGGCGTTCGCGAACCAGGGCTACCGTGCGACCGTCGCCAATTACCGGCAGGCTGTGCTGAGCGCCTTTCAGCAGGTGCAGGACGGCGTCACCGGGCTTGCCGTGCTCGCGCTCGCCGCCTCGCAGTCGCAGGCGGCCGTGGACGATGCAAAGCGCTTGCTGTCGCTCGCCAACGATCGCTATTCGGGCGGCCTCGTCGCCTACCTCGATGTCATTTCCGCGCAGCAGTCCCTGCTCACGAGCGAGCGCCAGGACGCCCAGGTCCGCGGCCAGCGAATCGCGCTGGCCGTCTCGCTCGTGAAAGCGCTCGGCGGCGGGTGGCAAGCGCAGACATCGGCCGGAACGGACGCCGTCGCGCGACGCCGGGGATAGCGGCGCATTTCCGCGTCGATCGACTGCGATCCTCCTCGGACGAGCTTTTCCTCTCTTCGATCGCCGCTATCGATGCGGTCCTTTTTTCGAGTGTTGCTTCAATACAGATCCCATACGGATATACCCAAACCGTATTGACATTTCCGCACAATTCTGCAATCAGAATCAAACCCCCGTTTTAACCCCGCCACTGATTCAATCGGATTCCGTCTAAATCCCGCTTTATTTGATCAATATCAATCATTCGCAAACGTTTGCCCTTTTCCCGATTTGAAAAGCGGGATGAATGTGCTATCGCGCACATTCCGTAAGGGTCGCACCCGCTGGGTGTGTGGCCGATAGCACGGTGACGAATCGCAATCCCCCGGAGTTTTACTGACTGCGTTCGATGACGGACTTTCGTCGCGCAAAATGCCGATGCCCCAAAGACGCTTCTGCATCTTTGAGAGCACTCCAATCGACCTTACTCACTCAAATGGGGAAAACCATGCGATTCGACATTAGCTCCACATGCCGCCCTTTTCATGAAGCCGGCGAATTCAGCCAACTGTTGGCCTACTACGAGGAAGAACGCAACACTATGTGGATGATGCTGCGCTCCGAGCCGCGGCCATGCTTCAATCAGCAATTGGTCTCGGACATCATTCGCCTGGCTCGCGCAGCCAGGGAATCCGGCCTGCGATTCGATTTCTGGGTCACCGGCTCACTGGTCCCGGAAATCTTCAACGTAGGGGGCGATCTCAACTTTTTTGTCGACGCCATTCGCAAGGGCGATCGCGATCGGCTGATGGCTTATGCGCGCTCGTGCATCGACGGCGTCTGGGAGATCTATAACGGCTTCGGCACCGGCGCGGTCACCATCGCCATGGTGGAAGGCAGCGCGCTCGGGGGCGGCTTCGAGGCGGCACTCGCTCACCACTACGTACTCGGTCAAAGAGGTTGCAAGCTCGGATTTCCGGAGGTCGCCTTCAATCTTTTTCCCGGCATGGGCGGCTACTCGCTCGTGGCCCGCAAGTCGAACATGCGTGTTGCCGAAACGCTGATCAGCACAGGAGAGTCGCAATGCGCCGAATGGCACGCCGAGCGGGGTCTGGTGGACGGCGTTTTCGAGCCGGGCGATGCGCTGCTGCAGACGCGGACCTTCATCGACGTGACCCGGCCGATGCTCAACAGTACGCGCGCGATGCTGCGCACACGTCAGCGCGTGTTGCCGCTTTCACGCGCGGAGCTGATGGACATCACGGAGGATTGGGTGAATTCCGCCTTCATGCTCGAGGAGAAGGACGTCTCGTTCATGGAGCGCCTCGTCATGCTGCAAAACAGACGGGTGTCCAAGCTGAAGGCCGTATCGTAAGCGACGTTGAGCGACGGTCTCGTGCCGTCGCTCAACTCCGGGTTGCGAGCTCAGGCGATGAGCCTGAGCTTCTTTTTATCGGCAACCCACGCTTCGAACATATCCGGGGCCATCGGTTTCGAATAGAAGTAGCCCTGCGCGTAGTCGACGCCGATGTCCTTCAGGAACTGCATTTCGCGCTCCGTCTCGACGCCTTCGGCGACGATGGCGAAGCCGAAAGCTCGTGCAAGGCCCAGCAGGGAACGCACGAGCGACTGCGACTGGTAATTCTGATCGATTCCGGTGATGAAGCTCCGGTCCAGTTTGATGACATCGATCGGCAGTCTCGTCAGTTGCGACAACGACGAATAGCCCGTGCCGAAATCGTCGAGCAGGATACGCGCGCCCAACTGCTTGAACTGCCTCATCAGATCGATTGCCGACTTTTCGTCCTCGATGAAGCAGCTCTCCGTCAACTCGATATCGACCAGCGTTCGTTTAGCGCCGCATTCTTCGATCAATTCGCGCAACTGGTTGACGATACCCGCGTCGCGCAGCTGCCGTGCCGACACGTTGACGGAAATTCTGACACTGAGGCCGTTTTCGTTCCACAGGGTCGCCTGTCTCACGGCCTCGCGCATCAGCCATCGGCCGATCGGAATGATGAGGCCCGACTCCTCGGTGAAGCGGATGAACTCCGACGGCGCGACGAGTCCGCGACTGGACTGCCAGCGAATCAGCGCCTCGGCGCTATGGAGTTGGCCGGTATAGAGATTGACGATGGGCTGGTAGTGAAGGACGAACTGCTGTTCGTCGATGGCCCGCCGCAGTTCCGTATCGAGCCAGATGTACTTGGCGACCTTCTGGTTCATCTCGGGCGAAAAGACGCAGTAGGTGTGCTTGCCTGCCTCTTTGGCCGCATACATCGCCGTATCCGCGTGCGAGATGAGCGCCTCGAGCGTTTCGCCGTGCTGGGGGTAGACGGCAATACCGATCGAGCAACTGGTATAGACGTCCATCAGATCGAGGTGGATCGCCGGACGGAAACGATCGATGATCGTTTGCGCCAGCGTCTCGAGCAGTTCCGGCGAGCACGGATCGACCAGGATCAGGAACTCGTCGCCGCCCAGGCGAGCGATCGTCGCGCCTTCGGGCAGCGATTCGCTGACCATCTCCGACACGCGCTTGATCAGCCGATCGCCATAGACATGGCCGTAGTGATCGTTGACGCGCTTGAAGTTGTCGAGATCGAGAAAGACGATGCCGAGCACGCGGGTAGGATCGCGGCGCGCATCCTCGAGCGCCTGCTCGATCTTGGCATTGATCGCATAGCGATTCATCAGGCCCGTCAGGACGTCTTGCGATGCGAGCTCTTTGAGCCGCTTCTGAGCGTTGCGCTCATCGGTGATGTCCGTGCCCGAGCAGATGATGAACTCTTCGTCCACGCCGCTGCCGCTATGAACGAACTTGTTCCGGAACTGGAACAGGCGCGGCCCTTTGATCGTGTTGATGACGCGCTCGACTTCGAACGACTGCCGGCTTTCGAAGAACCGCTTGATGTTGCTGCGTGACTGCTCGCCCTCATCGGGGCTCATGAACAATTCGAATGCGCTTTTACCGATGACATCGACTTCTCGCCAACCGGTCACCTCTTCGCACATCCGATTGAAACGCTGCACAAAGCCGCTGCGATCGAGGATGACGACGAGCGAGTTGACTTCCGATACCACTTGCTCTGCCGACGCGAGCCCGGTCGACAGCGCTTCCGCGACCGAAAGCGTGTCCGAATCGCTGGATGCCGTCCCTGCCCAGTGGGTCATATTGATCTTCTTGCCGACGAGGTGAAGCGAGACTGCATTGCCAAAAAGCGATACGTCGAGCCGGATATGCGATGTCACGCCCGTCAGGTTGCGGATGTTGGCTGCCTGTTCCGCCGTGAGCGCGACACCGATGTTCGTCAGGCCGCGAACCGCTGCCAACTCCAGTGCGTTGCTGTCGCTGCCGAGGCGCCAGCAGGGGCTTTTCGTTCCAAGCAGGACCTCGAGCACCAAGCAGTCATCATCGTCATCAAACATACCCCACCCCGCTGAACAAGCACTCAAGTGACACGCACATGAGCCGCGCGGTAAGAGCCGCGCTTCTTGGCAATGATTTATGCGCGCTTTGCATGGCGCATTTACGAATGCTTTTTAACGCCGCGCGCCAATTCGACGGTCCCGCAACCCTTGTATGGCAAAGGCTGGCGAGCGGTTGCCGCTCGAAGCCGCAACCGCCGTAGTTCCCGAATTGCCTATCAAAAACCGGCAAGAATTGCAACATTCATGCGCCAATATGCCAGTTCCTACCGGACTGCGCAATACGGTGCCTTTTCTGCAACAGGGTTTTGTGGCCAATTCGGCGAGTAATGCGAGCCTCGGCAACAGCGGTCACACGCGTGACATGAACACCGGTAAGCAGCCGCATACATCGTCGGCCGATCGGCTAATTCCTGGCATCGTCGTGCTGCAAAGCGGTGCATAGGCGTCCCGTGCCGTCCCTTTGCCTCTCGCGGGCGTGCGTATTTGATGCCCTCGCTTCGCATTCCCTTTCGAAAGCGGCGCTGACGCGGGCTACATTCCAATCGTCGCTTTCATCCGCTATCGGTGCAGGAATCTGGAATCATGGATGGCGTAAATCCTCTCAACCCGGCTCAACGTGGAGTCGTTCCTGACGCGGGCGATACCACCGCAGATCCGAAACCCGCGCAGGGGCCTCAGGCCGCTCAACAGTCGGGGCAACCGGCGCTGCAGCGGCTCACCGGCGGACGGTCCGCGTCCGCGCCTCGCCCCGTCTCGCCCGCGCCCGGCGGGGCCTCATCGGTGCTCGCGCGGCTTTCGGGACAAGTGCCGGCAAATGCAAACGCACCGGCCGCTGTCCAGCGCCCCGATAGGGCGGCATCGCGCGACAATCCCACCGATGCTAAAGAGCAGCTCGCAGGGCTCGGGTTTACCAGCGCCCAAATAGCAGCCATGAGTCGTTCTGAGGAGACATTAGCCAAGGCCGTTGAAATTTGGCCCACGGTCAAAATACGGAATACGTTAGCGGGCAACACCCATGAACTGGTGGCGCGCGTTGCGGCCCAAGAGGGGAGTTCAGGGCTGGACGCGTTACATCGCTTGGCCCAGGATCCGATGCACCAGTTTTACCTGGCCGAAAAAGTCAAGGAGCTCGGGATAGATGGGCCCGAGGACACGGGCTCGGCCGACTGGCAGCAGACCCATCGGCCGGTGTGACCGTCACCGATCGAAGATGCCGCCCAGGTTCATCGACGGCCGGCCCCGCATCGACCTGCAATCGATAGAGACCCGGCGAATAAGCAGTCCTACTCATCCGCCGGGTCGCATCACTCATTGCCGGCAACGGCATTGATCGGATCGCCTGATTGCCGGCAAAAGACGATTACGAACCGCTGGAGTCCGTCGTCGACGGTTTGGCGACCTTGTGATGCTTCATCGACGTACGCGTATGCGTCTTCGCTTTACCCGTCACGTCCGTATTGGAGCGGTCCTCGGCGCGAGCCGTACCCTTGTCGGGATCGGTGGCATTCAGGCCATTGGTGTTGGCCGCCCCTTCGGTGCTCATATGGCTCGACGACGTGCCACCGGCACTGGTGCCGGCTCCCGTCGTACCGGGCGTGGACGGCGTCGTCGCACCCAGATTCGAGCCGGCATTCACGCCTGCGCCGGCCCCGGCGTTCGTGCCAGTGGTCGTGCCACCCGTGCCGCTCGTATCGGTGCCAACGGTGGCGCTCGTGGTGCTCTTTGCGCCGAGCGAACCCGCGCCCACGGTACTGCCCGTATCGCTGCCTGCCGCGAATGCCATCGACGATGCAAGAACGGTTACACCGGTTGCAGCCAACAGAGTCCATCGCTTCGTCTTCATCCGAATTCTCCAAAACAAGTTGCGGTGAGTGAATTCTAGGGAGACGCCTCGGCCCGGACGTTACCGGTTGTTTCGGGAAGCAACAGCATGAACAGCGGTTGTACGGTTTTCCTATATGGAGCAGCGACCTATCCGTCGGTCACCGTTGCATGCAGTCACATAGTTCACGGTCCTCTATCATTCACGGACCGCAGTAATCCTGTGCATGCACGTCTTGCCATACCGCGAGGCTCACGACAATGAAAAATCGGCTATCCAGCATCGTCTGCATTCTGGCCGCCCTGCTGCTGGCACCGGCCGTCTTCGCGCAGCAAAAGATCGCTTTCCCCTCGCTCGATCGCGATGCGTCGGGACAACCGGTCACGCTCGACGGTTACCTCTATTTGCCCGAACCCTACGATGCGTCGAAGCGCTACCCCGGCCTGGTCTTCATGCACGGCTGCAGCGGCCTGTTCGGGCGCAGCGGACAAATCATGTCGCGCGAAGCCGATTGGGCCCGCCGTCTTTCAGAGCAGGGGTATCTCGTGTTGGCGGTCGACAGCTTCACCACACGCAATCAGTCCAGCGAATGCGTGCGCGGCGGCCCCGTTCGCCCGCAAGTGGAACGTCCGCTCGACGCCTACGGCGCACTGCGTTTTCTGCAAACCCGCGAGGATGTCTTGCCCGATCGCATTGGGCTCATGGGGTGGTCACACGGCGGGGGCACCGTGCTGTTCGCCATCGGACCGCAAAGCCCCGCGCGACAGGATGCGTCGTCGCAAGCTCATTCCAGCAGCGACTTTCGTGCTGCAGTTGCGTTCTATCCGGGTTGGTGCAACGACAAGGCGCAACGCGCAGCGCAATGGAATACGACCGTGCCGCTGCTCATCCTCACCGGGGCGAGCGATGTCTGGACACGTGCGGCACCGTGCGAACAATTCGTCGAAACGGTCCGCGCGCACGGCGCGCCCGTCGAACTGCAGGTGTACCCCGACGCGTTTCATGATTTCGACTTCCCGCACCTGCCCGTGCGCGCACACCCCGATCTGACGAATCCTCGCACCGGCGTGACACCCATCACCGGTACGAACCCCGCGGCGCGCGAGGACGCGATCGAGCGCGTCGGGCGCTATCTCGCCGATCATTTGGCGAACTAGGCAGCGAATGCGAGTTCGACACCGCAGCCCCCACCTCGCCTTCACGCCCCGCCCGGCGTGTCCTTCAAGAACCGCAGGCTATCGCGGGAACGCGCAATGACCGCGGATTGCGTCGCGAACACGCCGCTCTTTATCGGATTCTTTGGATCGCTCAAATTCGAAACGTTCACCCCGGAGCCCGCGGGCAGCGCATATCGCCATTCGCCCAGCGGGGTAATGCTGACGAAATTGGCCGCAAATATCGATGTCGTCCCATAGTAAAGCAGCGTATCCGCCGGCGAATGTTCGGCAAACGGCGTCGTCACTGTCACCAGTTCGAGCGATTCGCGTTGCTTCAAACGCCGCGGCAGCCTCATCGTCGTCGAGGTTTCACCGTCGAGAATGTGGAGGAACTCAGGCTGCCCCGGAAGCTGCAGCCATTTGACGACGACCTTCGTTCCTTGCCATACACGCTTCGCCCATCCTGTCCCGAATGGCGTCAGCGTGGCGATCGCATCCGGGTTTCGCGAAGTGCTCGTGCAGAATCCGAGGGCGTTGTTTTGCGGCTTTCCGTCGGGAAGCGAGACCAAATGCGTGGCAAGCGGAGGAAATTTCATGAGGTTCGTGAGTATTCGAATGAATCGGTGAAAGGGAGTCCCACGGCTGCGGCGCAGTGCCTATCGCCCACCCGTGCGGAAACGCGGCCTACTCTATTTCCATGCCTGTCACAAAACCCATAACGCATTAAAAAATCAGACGCCGGCCCAAAATTCTGAAATATCTACATCCGCTTGAAGTTTTTCTCTCGATATGCCGAGGATTTTTCTTTCTGCAAGTTTCTTTCAACCCATTATGCGGCGCCATTGACCTGCTTTTTCGTACTGCACGGCACCGCATTTGCTACGAGCAGGGCCGACAACGTCGAATTCGATTAACAAAAAATAAAAGGAGGCGCTCGTGAACGCGAGGACGATTCGAGCTCATATAGCCGGTTGGCTCATGCTGCTGACAACCCTGATGGCGGGCTGCTCGGGCGGCAGCAGCGACAGCGCCTCACAGCCGGGCAGCACCGCGGCACTCGCATTCCAGATGAACGCGGGTGGCCAGCTCAACGCGTTTTACCGCGAAGGCAGCGTGGCCGCGCATTTGTTGATGCGCTCGTCGGCGCGGCCGCGACTGCTCGTCGTATTTCCGGCCGGCAACAGCGGCACTGGGCTCTGGTTCGACGACACGGCTCGACCCGTCAACTGGAGCCTCGATACGCCCATCGCGCCGAGTGTCGGCCACGATCTGCTCGGTCGCACGCTCTACGGCATCACCGCGAACGTATCGGTCGACACCACAGCGCTCTCGATCCGGCAGGCGCTGCTGAGTTCGGTGCGCTTTCTGCGCGACTTCAATGGCGGTAACTCGGTGCCGCCCGAGATCGTGACGCCGCCGTTCGTGCAGAACGACACGATTCGCTGGCAGCGGCCTCGGGCCGACGGCGCGCCCGGCTATGCGCTCACCGTGACGGTGACCGGCGGCACGGTTTCGACGAACGCGAGCGGTGCGCTCGTCCTGCAGGCTGCGAATGGAAGCACCGCCCTTCATTTGCAGATTCAAGCGCTCACGGGCGACACACCGCTTACACCGATTACCCGTGCGAGCCTTTTCAGTAATGCGGTGAATCCCGATACGCAGAGCCAGAACGTCGTCGAGTTCCTGAGCTATCAGGACAAGCTGCTCGCAGGCTCGTGGCAGTACGACACCTACTTCGGCCGCGACACGCTGATCTCGGTGCGCATGTTGATGCCTGTTCTGCTGCCGACGGCGATCGAAGCAGGTCTCACGTCCGTGCTGAGCCGTCTTTCGGCGGACGGTATGGTGGCGCACGAGGAGGGAATCGGCGAGTTTGCCGTCATCGACAATCGCAAGAATGGCCGTTCCAACGATGCCACACCGAGCTACGACTACAAGATGATCGACGGGGACTACATGCTCGCGCCGATCATGGCGGCATGGCTCATCGACGATCCGCGCGGCGCCGCGCGGGCGGCGGCTTACCTCGCCCAGACCGAGAGCAACGGTCAAACGAACGGCAGCCGCTTCGTCACCAACCTGCTACGCGTGGCAAATACCGCACGGGCGTTCACGCAGCAAAGCACCGCATCGAACCTCATCCATCTGCGCGCCGGGCAGATCGTCGGCAACTGGCGCGACAGCACCGACGGCCTGGGCGGCGGCGTCTATCCCTACGATGTCAACGCCGTGCTCGTTCCGGCCGCGCTTCGTGCGGCGAGCCGCTTCGTCGATAGCGGGTTGCTCGACCCGTACCTCTCGGGCGATGCGCGCGCGGCGCTTGCCGATGCCGCGCAGCAGGCGTCGGTCTGGGAATCGGCCGCGCCGCCGTTCTTTCAGGTGAACGTCACGCCCGCACAAGCGGCAACGCAATTGCCGACTTATGCGGCGCAAGCCGGCGTGCCGACCGGCACCTTGCCCACTTCGACGCTGTCGTTCTACGCCGTCTCGCTCGACGAGCAGGGCAACCCGATCCCGATCATGAACTCGGATGGCGGTTTCGCGCTGCTGTTCGGCACGCCGTCGGAAGACACATTGCAACGCATCGTGTCGGCGGCCGTTCAGCCGTTCCCTGCCGGGCTCGTCACCGATGCCGGTTTGCTGATCGCCAACCCCGCGTATGCGAACTCGTCGCTCTGGTCGCGCTTTACGAACGCGGCGTACCACGGCACTGTCGTCTGGTCCTGGCAGCAAGCCATGTGGGTGGCCGGTCTCGATCGGCAGCTCGCGCGCCAGGACCTGTCGGCCGATACGCGCACCTTGCTCTCGAGCGCCCGGCTGCGCGTCTGGCAGGTCATCTCCAACGCCGCGTCCATGCGAGCCTCGGAGATGTGGACCTGGTCCTATGTGAACGGTGGCTATCAGCCCGAAGCCTTCGGCACGCATGCCGCCGACGCGACGGAAGCCAATGCGGCCCAACTCTGGAGCACGACCTACCTCGCGATCAACGATCCGAACCTGAGCACGGGCCGGTTCTGGTGGCAACCGCGCGGCACGTCGGCCGGGGCGTGGCGTCGATGACCGCGGCGAGACGGATTTTGCATCGCAGATCTAAAGTCGACGCCCGCGCGACCGTTATAGGTGACGTAAGCATGCCGCGCAACGACCGGCTGCCGAGAGGACACGCCGGCCGGCAAGCATGGGCAGGGCGAAACGCGCGTCTTGCGCACATCAGACGAAACGGTAGTACGAGGAGGCGAGTTGCATCGACGCATGCTCCGGTCCGCGGAAGCGGACCGCGACCGGTTTCTCGGACTCTACGTTTTTCTCGTGGCGGGCCTGGTCGCGGCAGCGGCGCTGTTCATCTACGAGGCGCGCCTCATCGTCGAAGACAATGCGAACGATGAGGAAGCGTTCGCCGTGCTGCTGGCCGGCAACCAGGTATTGCACGACCTCGAAAACGCGGAGACGGGCCAGCGTGGCTACCTGCTCACAGGCGGCAGCGCTTATCTCGAACCGTACCGCCAGGGCGTGGACGACCTCGACGACATGATGCCCAAACTGCGTCAAGCCGTAGCCGCGGACCCCGATTCGGTCGAGCTCGTCCGCAAGATCGAGCGTGCCAGGTCGGAAAAAGTCATGGAGCTCGCACGCACGATCGGTCTGGCTCAATCCGGCAATCGCGAAGCCGCACTCGCCTTCGTCCGGACCGATGAAGGCAAAGGCATCATGGATGCACTGCGCCGCGATCTCGATATCTTGCTGGACCGGTGGAGATACCGCCGCAGCTTGGCGACACGTGATGCGCATACCCGCGTGATCTTCGAAAGCGCGGCGCTGGCAGCGATTGCGGCACTGGTATGCGGCCTCATCGGCTATGCGGCTTTCGTGCAGCGTCGCGCGTTCGCGCGTGCGCGCGATGCTTCGATCTTGCTGACTGAACAGGCCACGCACGATGCCCTGACCGACTTGCCGAACCGCCGGCATTTGCTGAACGCGCTCGACGCGTTGACGATCGAATGCGCCCAGGAAGGCGTGAGGGCTACCCTGCTCTATCTCGATATCGACGGTTTCAAACCGGTGAACGATACGCTCGGTCATGCCGCGGGCGATGCGTTGCTCTGCGAACTCGCGCGCGCGTTGCGCGCGACGATCGACGAGGATGACCTGCTGGCGCGCGTGGGCGGCGACGAGTTCGTCGTGCTCACGCGGCGCAATGCGGATGACGCGCAGCTCAGGGCGCTCGCGCAACGGCTGATCGCGTGCGTGAGCGCGATCGGGGAACGCGAGTACGCAGGCCGGTTCGCGATCGGTGTGAGCATCGGGATCACCACCCTCCCCGATCGCGCAAGCACGGGCCTCGAGTTGCTCGATGTGGCGGACAGCGCGATGTATCGCGCGAAGCGGGCCGGTCGCTCGCAGTATGCATTCGGCTGCGCCCCGGAGAAGCCGTTCTCGAACGTCGTGTCGCTGGTGCGTTAGCCGCGCCGCCAGGCGGACGGTGGGCTCGCGCTCGACGCAACGAACGACATCCGCTATGCCGCAGTCGTCGACTGCCTCCGGTGGATGTCTTCCAGCCGTAGTTTTCGCGTCTCGATAGCGCAGGCGAACGTCAAGACGGCGCTCAACGTCATCGAAACGGCCCCCACCAGCGCGATGTTCGCGATCGAGGGTGCCGCCAATCCCGCCGCGGTCGACGCAATGATCGCCACGCCACCCGCCTTGCTGGCACCGGCGGCATAGCCGGTTCCGCGCGATCGCACGCCGGTCGGATAGATCTCGGCGCTATAGACCGAGAGCACCGCCACGACGGAGCTGATTCCCCAGATAGGCACGGTCAGCAGCAAATAAAGCAAGCTGCGATGCCGGACCACGAAGTCCGGGGCCAATGCGAATCCGAACAAGGCAGCGGCCGTCAACGACGTCAACACGACGATGGTCTTCTTGCTGCTCCAGAATCCATACATCCAGGCCACGACGAAAGTCAGCGGAAAACCCATCAATGCGGCATTGCGCAGCAGGGCATCCGGCTGCGCGAAACCGAGCATGCGCAAATTCGTGGGAATCCAGAGGTTGAAACCGAATAGAACCAGCCCCGAGCTGATTGCCAGACAACCGATGACGCCAGTGCTCGAGCGAAGCCGAGGACTCACGAGCTCGCTCCATGCATCGGTCGGTCGCGCCGCGGACGGCGGCGCCGTTTCGCTTTCGACGATCGCGGCACCATAGCGCGCCATGACGATGCGCGCTTCGCGCTCGCGCCCATGACGAAGCAAGAACCGCGGAGACTCCGGCATCCATCGATTGAGCACAATGAAGAGCGCACCCGTGGGCAGCCCGATCAGCCAGAGAATGCGCCAGCTGAAAAGCGGCACCAATGCGGCGGACAGCCAACTCGTCAATACATAAGCGCCCGCGATGTCCCCGCCGATCAGGATCATGACCCAGCCGCGATGGCGAGCAGGAATGGTTTCAGCCAGCAGCGCATAGCAAATCGGCAGCATCCCGCCCACCGCAAGCCCCATGACGAAGCACATGACGAGATTCCACCCGAAGCTCGGCATTGCACCGCAGATCGACGTCCCCATGAATGCTATGCCCGCATAGAGAATCGATGCGCGCCTTCCGATCTTGTCGCCCAGCCATCCCCATAGGAACGAGCCGCATACGGTTCCCGTCGCCGAAGCGAGCGCGATCCAGACGACCGGAGTCGTGCCGGTCGGTACGAGCGGCGACTTGAGCCCGTATTCCAGCGCCATACCGGGCATGACGAAGGCCAGGGCCGTCGGCTTCATGACGTCGATGGTCACCGCCAATGCCATTGCGAGCAGCAAGCGGTAATGCGCCGGCCCGAGCGGCACATCGTCGAGCGCGGCCACTCGAATCCTGGAGCCTACGCGAGCTTCGCCGGGCGCCGCGGGAGGAACCAACCCATACAGACTGACGGCGAGGCCTACGATGATCGCGGCCATGCCAGCCACCATCGTCGCATCCATCGGCATACCGACGAGCCGATAGCCGATATGCCGGCCCATCAGATACATCGGCAAATGCGCGAGCACACCGGCGATGACGGCGATGACGCCGAGCCAGAACGCCGCCGGGCGATAAAAGGTCAGCCCGCGCGATGCGGCATCCTGCTCTACTCGATTCCGGTCCATCGGCATCCTATGGCGTAAAGCTGAAAATCGACGCTGTCCGGATCGAGCAGCGTGTCGAACAAAGGCGCTCGCGCGCAGTCTACCGGCCGAGCCGGAATACACGACGCACGACGAGCAGCGGCAAGCGCAGCACGAAACCCACGAGCAAGCGCGCGTGCATCCAGCTCAGCAGCGCGTTATCGCGGCAATAGTGAAAGTGCGAGACGCCACCTTCCTCACGCTTGAAATAGCGCACGGGCGCGTCGATGTTGATCGGTGCGACGCCGCGCCAGCAAAGCCGTACCGCCGCCTCGGGATCGAAATCGAAGCGCCGCATCCAGCGCTGAGCGTGCATCAGCGCGCGCAGCGGTGTGACAGGATAGACGCGAAACCCATAAAGCGAATCGCCGACGCCGGCCCACAGCGTTTCGACGTTCGCCCAGAAATTCGAGAGTTGGCGACCGAGCACGCGGATACGCGGCGCGGTTTCGTCGAACAACGGCCGCCCAAGCACCATACATTCGGGGCGCGCCGTCGAGGCAGCCATGAAGCGGCCGATCAGCTCCGCCGGATGCTGCCCGTCCGAATCCATCGTGAGCACGTGCGTAAAGCCTTGTGCGGCGGCTGCGTCGAGCCCGGCGAGCACAGCGGCGCCCTTGCCCCCGTTGCGCGGCAAAACGATGACCCGCAAGCCCGGGTCCTGCTCGGCCATGGCCTGAAGGCGCGCGGCGCTGCCATCGGTGCTCCCGTCCACGACGATCCAGACCGGATTCCACTGCTCGCGCGCGCGCCGCACCGTGTCGTAGACCTTCTCTCCCGGGTTGTAGCTCGGGATCAGGACGAGATGCGTGGTCGAGGCAAGGGTCATCGGCATGAGCGTGCGGGGGTGCGCGGCATCGATCAGCCCGCGGGCGAATCGTTCGCGAGTTCGGCCTCGTAATACGCGTGCAACTGCGCGACAAAGTTGCGCACCGCGTCGGGATTCGCTTGCGGCGGCGCAAAGCAGCGGCCGATTCGCACCCGGTAGGTCAGCGGCAGCACCGGCTTGCGCAGGATATGCCATCCCTTCGCGAGAAACGGCGAGCCGGCCTCCACGATGAGCGTCTGCACCGGAACGCTCGCGCGTGCGGCAACGAGCCCGATGCCGGCCTTCAGGGGATTGACGGGCGGCGAGTCGGTGCGCGTGCCTTCGGGAAACAACAGCAGTGGATGGCCGCGCCGCAAATCGTCGACGGCGGCCTTGATCATCCCCTTCGGTGCATCGTTCACGATGTAGTCGGCAAGACGCGCGCCGGCACCCAGGAACACGTTGTCGACGATGTCGCCCTTCATCACACAGCACACGCGCGGCACGCAGGACGCGATCAGCATTGCGTCGATCAGCGTCGGATGGTTGGGCGCAAGGATCATCGCCGGCTTGCCGCGCAGCGTCGCGAGCTCGGACAGATCGAAATGCGCCGCGCCGAGCGCCGAAAGCGCATGAAAGTAGAGCCGCCAGACATGTTGGATGACCGCGCGCCCCAGCGTGCGCGCGACATGTCGCGGCAGCAGTACCCGCAACAGAGCGGCAAACGGCAGCCAGCCCAGGCAGGCGATCGCGAGCAGCAGCAGACCGAAGTAGAAGACCGCGTACTGACGCAGCGCCGCGAGCCCGCGCAATACCGGGTCGATGCCGACGCGCTCGGTCGACGGAGGTCCGGCGTAGCTCACGCGAATACCTCGACAGGATGGCCGCCGCTCGCCTCGATCTCGAGCAGCAAGTCGGCGCGGCACACGTCGGCATGCAGATAAAGCACACGCAACGACGAACCGCACCGCGCGCGCAACACCTCGTCGATGGCGGCAAGCGCCTGCGCATCGTTCGCGTCGCGCACATAGACCTTGTAGGTCAGCTCGGCCAGTGCGGTTTTGTCGCGGGTTTGGCGTGCGGCTTCCTCGAGCACGGTTTCGATGTTGACGAGCGTCTCGCGCAACTGAGCGATCACATCTCCGCGATGAGCCGTTTCGTGTCCCACGATGCTCGCGGTGCCCGAGACGAACAAGGCCGATTCCCCATCGGGGTCGGCAGCGCCGCTCCATGCCGCCGCGCGCGCGAACGTCGGCGCGCTCGGACCGTATCGAGCCGGATAACGGTAAGCGCTGACTTGCCGGGGATTTTCAATCGCACGGTTGGGCGAGCGGGACGCCAGGAACGACACCGACAACGGCGTCGCGGGCGCAGCATCGCCGACGATGCCGGCCGCGCTGCCGAGCGCGCTTGCGGCCGGCACGCTATCGATGACGGGGCGCCCGCAGGCCTTGAACGCCCGCTGCCGCCCGGTGTTGAACTGGCGATAGCGCTCGCTGCCGAACTGATGCGCGTTGATTGCGGGCACGACGTTCCAGATTCTCAGCGGATGGCGCATGTCGAGCGCATCGAGCACGCTGAAGATCGCCTCGTAAGCCTCATAGGTGGCGCGTTCGAGTGGGGTCTCGCCGCTCGCCCGCGGCACATCTGCGTGCGCTTGCTCGTACACTTCGACGCTGCCGAACACGATGCCGGCCGATTCGCTGAACCGGTAGTGGAGCGGACCGTGCCGGCCGTTCGCGAGATCGGCGGCATCGCACTGCCAGATTTCGAAACAGGTATCGCTGCGCTCGTGCGCGGGCTCCGAAGCGGGAACGAGCCTCGCCATATGAGCCGGCGCGAGCGGAAGATGAGGCGCCGCCTCGGCGAAGCTCGCCCATTGCGCCGGATCCCCGAAGCATGCAGCACCCAGCGCGCCCGGAAATGCGCGCTCGAACGCCTCGTTTCGCGCAGGGCCGGGCTCGGCTTGCAGCATCGCCGCAAGTCGTGCGCCCTCGAGTCGGACGAGCTTCAAAAACGGAACCGGCATCGAGACCACCTACCCCGCTGCCGTGCGGGCATCGTCGGCTTGCCGCAACATGCGGCGGCGCGCACGCCATGCACGCAGCGAATTGCGCGCATCGGCCAGCGCCGACAGGTAATAGATGATCTTGAACACGCGCAGCGACGGCCAGATCGGCGTGCTCTCGAAGATATCGCCGGCGAGCAGCGACAGCAGCGCCTCTTTCACGCGGAACATGTTGCGCGGATTCATGAACAGGTTGCGCATCGTCGGCGAGGTCATCCGGTAGATGAACCAGGCGAATTGCTTCGGCCCATGACGCACGCGCCGATCGAATTCGGCGAGCGCCGCGCTCGCGCGTGCCGGTTCGCGCAGGCACGTATCGATCGCTTCGGCGCCCATGAACGCGCTTTGCATTGCAAGCATGACGCCGGACGAGAACACCGGGTCGATGAATGCGAACGCATCGCCGAGCAACAGGAAATTGCGCCCGTGCGTCACGTCGCCCGAATACGAAAAATTGCCGGTCGCTTCCACGCCGGTCACGAGCTCGGCATGTTCGAGGCGCTTGGCGAGCGGAGCACACATCGCAATCGTTTCGAGGAAAAACGTCTCGAGCGAGGTGCCTGGCGCGCGCCGCTTCAGATAGTAGGGCCACACGACGGCACCGATACTCGTCGCTCCGTCGGCGAGCGGAATGAACCAGAACCAGCCGTGCTCGAACCAATACACGGTGATGTTGCCTTCGTCCGCCCCGGCATGGCGTTGCGCGCCGCGAAAGTGCGCGTACAACGCGCTGCTGTTGTGCTTCTTGTTGCGCTGCTTCGTGCGCATGCGATTGGCCAGCAGCGTATCGCGGCCCGATGCGTCGACGACGAAACGCGCGCGGCACCGATACGGCCGCCCGTCGTCGTGCTTCGCGCTCACGATCGCGCCGCTGCCGTCGGCGAGAAACTCGACGTCGCGGACCTGACAACCTTCGACGACATCGGCGCCATGCGTCGCCGCGTTGCGCAACAGGATTTCATCCAGTTCCGAACGGCGCACCTGGTAGGCGTAAGGCATGGATTTGTCCCATGCCTCGGCGAACGGGAAGCGCTGCAGCCGCTGGTCGTGGAACGGCGAAACGAATTCGGCGGCCGGCTTCATCATGCCGATGTCGCGCACGGCCTCGCCGACCCCGAGCCGCTCGAACAGACGCAGGTTCGCGGGCAGCAACGATTCGCCGATGTGAAAACGCGGATGGCGCGCCTTTTCGAGCAGCTGCACGCGATAGCCGGCATCGGCCAGCAACGTGGCGGCGGTCGATCCCGCGGGGCCACCGCCGATCACGGCAACGTCCCACTCGGTCATCTCGTCAAGGTGCGGCGGATTATTCATGGGCTTGGCCTTCGCTTCGTTCGTGCGATATTTCGTGCGATGTCGGTGTCTCGAGCCGGTCTGCTCAAGCCATACCGCCGTTGACCGACAGGACCTGCCCTGTCACATAGGCGGCGGCATCCGAGACGAGGTAGGTCACCATCGCAGCGACCTCCTGCGGCGTGCCGCTCCTGCCGGCGGGCACGAGCTGCTTGATGCGCTCGGGCGGGAAGGCGGTTTCGGTCATCGGCGACGCGATGATGCCGGGCGCCACGGCGTTCACGGTGATATGCCGCGACGCGAGTTCGAGGGCGAGCGATTTCGTGGCGCCGATCAGCCCTGCCTTCGCCGCGGCATAGTTCGTTTGCCCCCGATTGCCGACGAGCCCCGTCACCGAGGCGATATTGACGATGCGGCCCCAGCGGGTGCGGATCATCGGCATCAAAAGCGGTTGCGTCACGTTGAAAAAGCCGTTCAGCGTGACGTCGATGACACTGCGCCACTGCTGTTGCGTCATGCCCGGCATGGGCGCATCGTCGTAGATGCCCGCGTTGTTGACGACGATCTGCACCGGGCCGCTTTCGAGCACGCGTTCGAGCGCCGCGAGCGATTCGGAGGCGTTCGTCACATCGAAGCCGATCGCATGGGCGTTGCCGCCCGAGGCCGCAATGCCCGCAACGACGGCCTCGGCGGCCGCCATGTTGCGGTGCCCATGCACCCAGACTTCATGGCCCGCGGCGGCGAGCGCCTCGCTGATCGCGTGGCCCAGCGCGCCGCTGCCGCCCGTCACCAATGCTTTCATCGCAAGCGCACCGGGTCAACGCACACGATGCTCGGCCACGTAGGCAGCCAAGGCACCGAGGGTCGAAAAGATCTTCGTGTTGTCGGGATGGTCCGACCTGAGCCCGAAGCCGTATTTTTTCGAGATGAGAAGCGCGATCTCGAGAATGTCGATGGAATCGAGCCCAAAGCCTTCACCGTACAAAACCGTGTCGCCGGATACGTCGGTGATCTTGATATCCTCGAGGTTCAATTCGCGGATGATCAATCCGGCGAGCTCTTGTTCCAATTCATTCATGATGCTTACGGCGAGCTGACAACAAGGATGCAGCCTGAAACGGCGGGCGCGCGGCGCGCTAGGCGAGCGGGCACGGCGTCGTTGGTCCGCTCCGGCTTATTGGGGGGCCCATCCGGGCCGATTAAGGGGTCCCTTCAGGTTCGAGCGATTCTAGACGAAGCGTTTCCTGCCGTATACCCGAATGGTTACTGAATGAAGCAGCCGAACAACGGGCCGCTTCCCGGGCGAGGCCCCGTCGCGCACGGCGCCTCTTCGTTTGGAGCGCTAACGTGCGCTAAAATCCGGCGCTGCCCGCCGGTGATCGACTTGCAAAAAAGTTACAAAACGCAGCACCGGCGCCCACTGAACTCCGTATGATCGATCGCACAAAGCGACAGACTCAAACTCGCGGGCGGTTGCCGTCGGCGGGTCTTATTCGGGATGGCACTGATTTTTTTTCGCCGGGTTTCATTCGCGCGTAACACAAGGTACTGCAGCACGGGGAGCGTCGAATGAGCCGTTTGCGATCCATCGTTCGCGGCGCAGCCGGAGCCGCACTCATCGTCGGCTATGAGATCGGCGCGCATCGCGCCGTCAGCACGCCCGGCCTGGAACCGCTCGGCCTTGCGCTCGTGCTCGCGCCGGCGCTCGTTCTAGCCCTCGGCTACGCGGCACGCTCGCCGCGGCGCGCCGTGTTGCTGCCGCTCGTGGCCATGGCCGCCGCGGGGCTGTGGCTCGCGCGGGGCGCGCTCGTGCGCCATTACGAGTGGGGGCTTTTCCTCGAACACGTGCTGTTCAACGGCGCGCTCGGGTACCTGTTCGGCCGCACGCTCGTGCAAGGGCGCGTGCCGTTGTGCACGCAGTTCGCCGCCCTCGTGCGCGGCAACCCGCTTGCGCCGGAAATCGCCGTCTATACGCGGCGGGTCACCGCTGCCTGGACGCTCTTTTTCGCGTTTGTCGTCGCTGTCTCGACCCTGCTTTTCGCGACTGTCCCGATCGAAGTCTGGTCGACCTTCGCCAACTACCTGACGCTGCCGCTGACCGCGCTCATGTTCATTGCGGAACATGCATGCCGCCGGTTCGCGCTGCCCGGTGTGCGGAGCTCGGGAATGGTCGCGAGCATTCGTGCTTATCGGCGCTCGACCGCGGGGCGGCCCGCCGCGCAACGATGAATGCCCAGGGAAGATCGGCCAGGCATCGCCTGGGAGTCGCCCGCTTACCGCTTATGCCAATTTGCTAGCAACGTTATGCCGAGTTTTCCGTTGGTCTCTCATGTATCGCTCGACCGGACCATCGCCTGGCGCGATGGGGCGAGCGTCACGGTACGTGAATTTCTCGTCGACGTCAGAACGCTTGCGGCCGCCCTGCCGGCGGGCCGGCATGTGTTCAACGTCTGCAAGGACCGCTACCGTTTCACGGTCGGCCTCGCCGCCACGCTGCTCGCCGAAAAGGTGAGCCTGCTGCCCTCGACCTACACGCCGCAAACGGTGCGACAACTGCAAGCGTTCGCCCCCGATGCGTTCTGCCTTCACGACATGGACGAGTGCACGATCGAGCTGCCGCGTTTTCGCTACCCTGCCGCGCCGCGCGCAGCGCTGGCGACGTACGCCGATATCGGCGTGCCGCAGATCGACGGCGCGCGCATCATGGCGTATGTATTTACTTCGGGCTCCACCGGCGCGCCGGTGCCGCACCGCAAGACCTGGGGATTTCTCGTCAAGAACGTGCGCGCCGCCGCGGCGCGGCTCGGCCTCGTCGAAGCGGCCGGCACGACGCTCGTCGGCACGGTGCCGCCGCAGCACATGTACGGGTTCGAATCCACGGTGCTGCTCGCGTTGATTGGCGGGCTCGCGTTCAGCAACGGTCAGCCGTTCTATCCCGACGATATCCGCGGCGAACTCGAAGCGGTACCGGCGCCGCGCGCGCTCGTCACCTCGCCGATCCACCTTCGCGCGCTGCTCGCGTCCGAGCCCGCATTGCCGGGTGCCGCGCTGATTCTCTCGGCCACTGCACCGCTTTCGGAAAAACTGGCGAGACAAGCCGAAGCGCGCCTCGGCGCACCGCTGATGGAGATTTACGGCAGCACGGAGACGGGCCAGATTGCGACGCGCCGCACCGCGCATAGCGCCGCCTGGGAGCTTTTCCCCGAAGTCACCTTGACGGCGCGCGACGCGGCGACCGGCAGCGACGAGGGTGCCGAAATATGGGCGGCCGGAGGCCATGTCGAGGTGCCGGTACAAATGGGCGATGCGCTGGAGTTGATCGATGCAACCCACTTTCTGTTGCACGGCCGCAAGGGCGATTTGATCAACATCGCTGGCAAGCGCTCCTCGATCGCTTATCTCAATCACCAGTTGATGGCGATTCCCGGTGTCGACGACGGCACCTTCTTCATGCCCGACGAAACCGCGACCGACATGCTGGACGCCGATACGCAAGGCGGTCCGCCTGTCACGCGGCTGATGGCGCTCGCGGTGGCACCGACGCTCTCGGCCGCCGAGCTGCAACGCAAGCTGCGCGAGCGGATCGATGCCGCATTCATGCCGCGCCCGCTGCTATTCGTCGACAGTTTGCCGCGCAACGGCACCGGCAAACTCCCGCGCGATACGCTGGCGCCGTTCGTGGCCGCGCTGCTGCAGCGCTGCGCAGCGCCCGCGAGCGAGGCAAACGCGCCGCCTCCGAGCATCCGAGGTGCGGCTCACAGCCAGCACGAACCGATCGTCTTCGAGATTCCGGCCGATCATCCCGCGTTGCCGGGTCATTTTCCGGGCCGGCCGATCGTACCGGGTGTCGTACTGCTCGACCATGCGATCGCGCGGATCGGCGCGGCGCTCGGGTGCGAGTTGAACGCATGCACGATCGGCTCGGCGAAATTCACCGCGCCCGCTTCGCCCGGTGAACCGCTCGCGCTCTCGTTCAGCTGCGACGAACGCGGCGCGATCCACTTCACCATCCGCACCGGCGAGCGCACGGCAGCGGCCGGTGTGCTGACACGGCGGCAACGGGCATGAGTACGAAAGCGAACCGCGATCATTCGACGTGGGCCGAACGCCAGGAGCGCGGAAACTTCGCCGTGCTGCGGATCATGACGTGGCTTTCGCTGCACTTCGGCAGACCGTTGACGCGCATCGTCCTGCACGGCATCACGTTCTACTTCCTGCTGGCCGCGCCGCTCGCACGCCGCGCCTCGCGCGCTTACCTCGCGCGCGTGCTGGGACGCCCCGCGCGTTGGCGCGAGATCTACCGGCATCTGCTCGTCTTCGCGACGACGATCCATGACCGCATCTATCTGCTCAACGAGCGGTTCGATCTGTTCGATATTCGCGTCGAAGGCGGTGCGCTCGTCGACGAGGCGCTTGCCGCAGGGCGCGGCGCATTTCTTGTAGGAGCGCATTTCGGCAGCTTCGAGGCGCTGCGCGCGATCGGCCGCACGCGCCCGAATCTGCGTGTCGCGATCATGATGTACGAGGAGAACGCCCGCAATATCAACGCAGTGCTCGCGACCGTCAATCCCGCCGTGAAGCAGGACGTCATCAGCCTCGGCCGGCCCGAAGCGATGCTCGAAGCCGTCGAATATCTCGATAGCGGCGCGATGATCGGCATGCTCGCCGATCGAACGCTGCGGCAAGAAGACGGCAGCGCGCTGCAGCAGTGCGCGTTTCTCGACGGCCGCGTCGGATTTCCGCTGAGCCCCTTGCGCATGGCCGCGATGCTCAAGCGCCCGGTCATTTTCATGGCAGGGGTTTATCGCGGCGCAAACCGCTACGACATCCACTTCGAACCGCTCGTCGATTTCTCGGACGCCGGGGCCGGCGATCGCGCGGCGCGCGTGCAAGCCGCGGTCGAACGGTATGTCGGACTGCTCGAGCAGCACTGCCGCCGCGCCCCCTACAACTGGTTCAACTTCTTCGATTTCTGGCAGGACGGCGAGCCCACCTTGCCGTGCACATCCCAATCGGCCAGCGAGGTGGACGCATGAGGCGAACGTCTGACTTCAACGCTTTGCGCGCGAACGCGCGTGCGGCGTGGGCCGTCGCCATACTGGCCGCCGCCACGTGCTGTCTGAGCGCCGCGCCGCTTGCCACGGCCGCGGCAACGCCTGTGGCTTCGCCTGCGGCTACCGACACAGCACAATGGACGCTCGACCGGCTCATGTCGACGCTCGCACACAACAAATCCGGTCGCGCGAGCTTCACCGAAACGAAATATCTCGCTATCGCGGACAAGCCCATCGAATCGACGGGCGAGCTGGCCTTCGTCGCGCCCGATCACCTCGAGAAAGTGACGGTGAGTCCGAAGCCCGAGCGGCTCGTGGTCGACGGCGACAAACTGACGGTCGATCGCAATCAGCGCAAGTACACGGTCTCGCTCGCGCACTACCCCGAGCTCGCGGCATTTATCGAAAGCATCCGCGCGACGCTGGCCGGCAATCGTTATGTGCTCGAACAGCTCTACAAGGTCTCCATCGGGGGCCACGGAGACGATTGGACCTTGACGCTGACGCCGCTCGATTCCCGGATGCTGAAGACGGTGCAGACGATCAAGCTCGACGGCACGCGCGATGTACTGCGCACCGTCGTGATCGAACAAGCCGATGGCGATCATTCGGTGATGCAGCTTCGCAACGCGTCGAGACAGTGATGCGAGACCCCATGGCGCACCGACCCGATTCCGGCTCTCCTCGTCGCGCGCTACTGCGCCGGCGTGCGGTGCAGCTCTGGTTGCTGTTTCTGATCGGCTGCGCGATCGCGATTCAACGCGCCCACTTCACGGCCGACCTTTCCGCATTCCTGCCGCGGGCGCCTAGCGCTCAGCAGCGTTTGCTCGTCGACCAATTGCGCGAGGGCGTCATTTCGCGGCTCATCATCGTCGCAATCGTTGGCGGCGATGCGGCCACGCGCGCCGAGCTCTCGCGCGGCATTGCCGCCACACTGCGCCGCGATCCGCGCTTCGTTTCCGTGAACAACGGTGAGCCCGTCACGCAGGCGCGCGACGAGCGCTTCGTTTTCCAGCATCGCTATGTACTGAGCCCCGCAGTCACGCCGCAGCGGTTCTCTGCCGAGGGCCTGCACAGTGCGCTTGGCGAGAGCCTCGATCTGCTGAGTTCATCGGCGGGGCTCATGTCGAAAGCGCTGCTGCCGCGCGACCCGACGGGCGAGGTGACGGCCATCGTCGGCCAGTTCGACGGCGAGGCACAGCCGGCCTCCGCCGATGGCGTATGGGCCTCGCGCGACGGCAAACGCGCGTTGCTCGTCGTGCAGACGGCCGGCGCCGGCTCCGACACCGACGCGCAGGAAAGTGCGATCGCCGCCGTGCGGGCGGCATTCGCCTCAGCCGCGCATGGCAAGCCAGCCGCATCGTCATGCCGGTTGCTGCTCACGGGGCCCGGCGTGTTCTCCGTCGAAACGCGCGATACGATCAAACACGATGTCGAGAAGCTGTCCGTCATCAGTCTCGCGCTGATCGTCGGGCTGCTGTTGCTCGTCTATCGTTCCCCGCTCACGCTGGCGCTCGGGCTCGTTCCCGTTGCGTCGGGCGTGGCTGCCGGCCTCGCGGCAGTGAGCCTTGCGTTCGGCACCGTGCACGGTCTCACGCTCGGATTCGGTACGACGCTGATCGGCGAAGCCGTCGACTATTCCATCTATCTGTTCATTCAATCGGCGCGGCATGACACGTCAGAGGGCAATGGCGATGCGATGCGCGCATGGATCGCCCGTTATTGGCCGACGATCCGGCTCGGCATGTTGACGTCGGTCTGCGGGTTCGCGTCGATGCTGTTCTCAGGCTTCCCGGGGCTCGTGCAACTGGGCCTCTATTCGATGGTCGGCCTCGCGGCCGCCGCCGCGGTGACGCGGTATGTGCTGCCTCACCTGGGCACTCGCGCCCCGGCCGTTCGCGATCTCTCGGGTCTCGGCACCTTGCTGGCTCGAGCGGCGGATGCGGCAGCTCGCCTGCGCTGGCCGTTTGCGGCGCTGATGATCGGCGCAGTGGCCGCCCTCGCGCTGCATCGCGGCCAGTTGTGGAGTCACGAACTGTCGTCGCTGAGCCCCGTCCCCGCGTCGAGCCAGGCGCTCGATGCGGCATTGCGGGCCGATGTCGGGGCGCCCGATGTCCGCTATCTGGTTGTCGTCTCGGGCGCGAGCGAACAAGCCGCGCTCGAAGGCGCCGAAAAAATTGCCGCGCGGCTACAACCGCTGGTCGATTCGGGCACGCTCGCCGGCTTCGACAGCCCGGCCCGCTATCTGCCGAGCAACACGACTCAACGCGCGCGGCTCGCGAGCCTTCCACCGGCGGACGTGCTCGAAACGCGCATACGCTCGGCGGTGGCCAACCAGACTATCGGCGTCAAGCCCGGCGTTTTCGCCCCGTTCATCGCCGATGTCGAGAAAGCGCGCAACGCTTCGCTTCTACGTCGCGAAGATCTGCGAGGTACGTCGATGGGGCTGGCCGTGGACGCACTGCTGACCGAGCGCGACGGCCAGTGGCAAGCGATGCTTTCATTACGCGCGCCCGCGAAGCCGGGCGCTGCAACACAGCCCGCGAACGAGACGAGCCTCGACGCGCATGCGATCCAAACGGCCGTCGCCAGTGCCGGCGTAGCGGGCGCGCTTTTCGTCGACCTCAAAAAAGAAGCCGACGCCCTCTACGTGAACTACGTGTACGAGGACATTCGTTTGTCGCTAGCTGGATTCGCGGCGATTGTCGTGCTGCTGTTCGTCGCATTGCGCGACCCGCGGCGCGTCGTCAGCACGCTCATGCCGTTGATCGCGGCCGTGCTCGTCGTGACGGCCGCGTTCGCGCTGTTCCATGAGCCGCTCACGATCCTGCATTTGATCGGGCTGCTGCTGATTGTCGCGATCGGCTCGAACTATGCGCTGTTTTTCAATCGACGAAACGATGCATCGAGTGCCGATTCGGCCGGGACGTCCCCCGCCGCACAGACCGTTGCACCGCTGACGCTTGCCTCGCTGCTGATCGCCAACCTGGCGACTGTCGCAGGATTCGGATTGCTGGCTCTCTCGCATGTGCCGATGCTCGAATCGTTCGGGCTCACTGTCGGCCCGGGCGCGATTCTGGCGCTGCTCTTTTCGGCGATTCTGGCGCCGCGCGCACCGCACACGGTATTGTCGCGAGCAACGACCGATGAACCGGGCCAAAGGAAGACGGCATGAACGAGCCAACGCCACTGCCGCTCGTCCGCCCGTCTGCCGGTTCGCAGGCCGGCAGCCCGCGCCGCTGGCGCCCCACCCCGCTCGTCGGCGGCACGATTGCATTGCACGCAGGCGCCGTCACGGCACTGGCCGTGCAACCGGCGTGCTGGCCCTACGCGGCCGGCGCAGTCGCGCTTTCTCATACCGTGCTGACGGCGGCAGGCCTGTGGCCGCGCAGCGCGTGGCTCGGACCCAACTGGACCGCGTTGCCCGAGTCCGCCGCTGACCGGCAGCAGATTGCGATCACGATAGACGACGGCCCCGATCCCGAGGTCACGCCGCGCGTGCTCGAGCTGCTCGATCGCTATGAAGCGCGTGCGACGTTCTTCTGCATCGGCGAAATCGCGCGCCGCCATCCCGCGCTCGTCGAAGCGATTGCGACGCAGGGACACGCCATCGAAAACCACAGCCAGCATCATCGGCATCATTTTTCGCTGCTTGGGCCGGGCGGCCTGCAACGCGAGATCGATGCCGCCCAACGCACGCTGACGGAGTTGAGCGGTACGGTGCCGCTCTTCTTTCGCGCGCCCGCGGGACTGCGCAACCCGTTTCTCGAGCCCGTGCTGTGCCGGCTCGGCCTGCAGCTCGCGAGTTGGACGCGGCGCGGATTCGATACCCGGACATCCGATGCCGGCCTCGTCGCAAAGCGGTTGCTGCACGGCCTCGCACCGCGCGACATCCTGCTGCTGCATGACGGTCACGCCGCGCGCGACGTGCGAGGCCGACCGGTCGTGCTCGAGGCACTCGAGACAGTATTGCGTGCGGCGCGCGACGCGCGGCTGCAATGCACGACGCTGCGCGCCGCCATTACGGAAGTACCCGAGACCAACGCAACGGTAACGGTCGCCAAGACGACCGCTCATCATCGATAAAGCACATCGGCATCCGGATTGATTCCTGTGAAACCACTGCAACTGACCCACTTCACCGCGACGAGCTGCATCGGCAGAGGCCTCGACGCCACTTTGCAAGCGTTACGCGAGTCCCGCGGCGGCCTGGCGCCGTGCCGCTTCGAGCGCGCCGAACTCGAGACATGGATCGGCACCGTCGACGGCGTCGACGACACCCCGGTCCGCGCCGATCTCAGCGCGTTCGATTGCCGCAATCATCGGCTCGCGCAACTTGGTTTGACGCAGGACGGTTTT